>Ga0315553_10002537_pt1 | contig 14623 bp, 5 predicted proteins | sample SalMarSW160140MG_FD_203099 | JGI IMG/M metagenome (GOLD analysis project Ga0315553, IMG submission 203099) | Salt marsh sediment microbial communities from the Plum Island Ecosystem LTER, Massachusetts, United States - Salt Marsh Sediment SW1601-40 ... | reverse complement strand
GTATTGGAGCGGTAAGTCACGCGGTAAATACAGGGGATGGTGATCGTGCAATAAAATGTATGAAAAGTGGAGTATATAACGATATTACATGGAAAACCCTCGCCCATCCAAATGATTTACCCCACCTAATCAAAGATATAATTATCCAAGGGTATGGGGATTACTTAAGGGCCAGGAATCCTTTTGAGGCTTTTCAGGTATTTGAAAGGTTTCGAATTTTTTGTGCACTGAGGGAAGGCCCCTTTGGCGTAGCTGCCCTTAACGCATTAGCTGAGCAAATACTCAGGGAGGAAGGGCTCATAAACCCTGATAGGAGATGGTATTCAGGCCGTCCGGTGCTGATTACGAGAAATGACTACACGCTACGATTGTTTAATGGCGATATGGGAATAGTCCTGTCAGATCCCAGTATAAATAATGAACTCCGCGTTTTTTTTCAAGCAACAGATGGTACATTAAAAAAATTTCATCCGTTCAGGCTGCCTGAACATGAGACAGTGTATGCGATGACTGTTCACAAAAGTCAGGGATCAGAGTTTGATAACGTGCTTCTGCTCTTGCCTGATAGAGAATCTCCAGTACTGACACGGGAACTCGTATATACAGGCATCACCCGCGCTAAAAAAAGCGTTGAGATATGGGGAAATGAGAATGTTTTTCGTAGAGCAGTCTCCCGATATATCGAGCGGACTTCAGGGCTGCGTGATGCGCTGTGGAACAAAAAAATGGGTTAGCCAAAATCAGCTAACCCTTTGCTTTTCTTGGTAGCGGGGTCAGGATTCGAACCTGAGACCTTCGGGTTATGAGAACAGCGGAGGTTGTTGTGAAAGGATATTTCAGTAAAGCCCTTGCGTCATTGCTGAGCGAGCATACCATTCCTCGTCCGAGAGAGCCTGAGATCCTGTAACTGATTGCTGAAGGTCCTTCGGCAAGATAAATCTATACTCACACAAATCTGAGCAGCAAAACCGTAGAGACCTATCGATGGAATATTATGGAAAAATGGCATCGCTGGGCTGACGAAATATCTCATTCGAGAGGGATTGGTTACGCTCGATAGTTGATAAATGGAAGTTTCGAGGCTCCCGACTAACCAATGTCGGAATTACATCAGCTCATTTATTTGCCGGAACGCACGGGGAGGACCCGGATGCCGCCGGCGTAAAATTGGTCAATCCAGTTCCGGGGGCCATTGTTGAAACCGAAGCAGGCCGCCGTGGAACCGCTCGTTTCTGAAGCCCACGGGCAGCAGCAAGTTAAATGGATGAAATTCGTCACATGGTAACTGCCGGTGCAGCCAACTGCTGGCGGATTAGTATTTGTTATACTCTCGTCATACAACCCTGCCAGTTCGTCCAGAGTCGGCATCCGCCAGTCCACGTAGCCGCCGCCGCGATAATTTTCACAATAGCTCTTGGCATCCTGCCAGTTAATATTTGACCCGTTGTCCTTTGCCGCCCACATAAGCTTGGTCTGTGTGTCAAAAACCGTTTCGTTTTCATACGCAATAAACCGTCCGTCTCGGCCGATCTCGATTGCTGTTGAAATCAAAGGTTGCTTCAATGCGGCCTGCGCCTTTCTTCGCTCCTCATCCAGACGCTTCAGCTCTTCCATCTGCGCCTGCTTGGCGGCAAGACTCAATCCCTCTGCTTCCGCTAGCTTCTTTTCCCTGGCAAGATGCTGGCGATCCCGATCAGGACCTGATGTGTCCGCCTGTTGCTCTGCCGGTCGTCCCGTCAAAGCGAATACAACTTCCCCCTCACCGGCAATGTTGCCATATTGAGGGACCTGTTGGGTTGCTGTGAAGCGGTAAACTTGCAGTTTCACATAGGAAGCCAGATCGGTGAAGGTAACAAAACCTTTTCCTTCACGGTCCGCCAATCCTTCCAGGGCTTTCAGGACATAAACTGTGAAGGCGCCGAGCCCGCCTTCCCCATAATAAGCAGTCTCTCCCTTGCCCCCGGCGGTCAGCATCTGATGAGCCTTGCGCGCGTTGATCTTGCGCAAATAATTCCGGTCGCTGGGAGGAATGGTCCCTGATGCCGTGAGCCCCAGTCCGGCAAAACAAGAATCAATCAGATAAAGAACATGATTGGCCTGGAGCCACCGGGAAATGCCCCGGACCTGATCCATGGAAATGGACGTCGGGAAAATATTTCCCGCTTCGGCATCGACGGGAACTAGGTAGCCCATCTGTGTGCCGTCAGCCATCTCCTCTGTCGAAGTGTGGCCGGAAAAGAAAATAACGACCCGATCGTTCTGCTTTACCTTTCGGGGCAGCTCGTCCCCCAGAATCTTGAGGATGCGGTCCTTGGTTGCCTGTTGCTCAAGCAGGACAGTGGTCTCAAAGCCTAGGGATTTGAGTTTTTCCTCCATCGCCCGAGCATCCTTGACCGCATATTCGAGGGAAGGGAATTTCGTATAAGAACTTATGCCGATAATCACGGCATGGCTTTGATGATAAAGGCTCTCCAGGGCTGGCGCTGATTTCGGCGTTATCTGGATGCCGCGTATCTTCGGGTCGGCGGCATCCAAAGACGTATACGACAACAGGGTCACTACACAGAAGATCAGAATGAAACGAAAATATTTTATAGACATATGCTTATTTTATAACAAACATATCTTTATCCATCAGTTCTTAAAAACATATCTATATCATGGCAGAATGTCAAGACCAAATAGAATTGACCGGTTTTGTAGCAAATGGTTTATCCGCCTTTTTTCCTTAAGAGTGGCATAGTTGAGGAACAGAAGGTGAGGGACAGACGTTCTCTTTCCTCAATGAGTCTTAAGAGTAGGCTTTATTCACAGCCCATCTCACGCAGTCTTTGCAGAGCAAAACCGGAGAGGGTTGCAGGTAACTCCGTCAGGCCGCCTTTTTTATTCCCCTGAGCCTCCCCTAGGAATCATAATCAGCTGGCTTTTGCGGACCGTAAAAGATGGCTAGTGATCCATCCAGATACCGATGGACACAGACCCTGGCTCTAACATAATGGCAGGGGTAATGATTTGCGGAGATGTGAAGTTGTCTTCGCTCGAAGCTTACGCAGTTGTTAGCGCTGATTGCCCGCACATCTTGTTTACAGAGGATGCCATCGAGATTTTCAACTTTCGATGTAACGACAGCAGATCCCGCCTCAGGGGATCGGTTGCATAATCTAGGCTTTGTACGCCGGGAGATATAGCGGGGTCAGATACCGGTCGGCCGCACTCATCTTGGTAATCCCATGAAGAGCCAGTTCCCTGGCAAGCCGATCTTACTGATTTTCAACCGCTCCCTGCTTCCTCGCGCTTCAGAGGACTATGCTGCGATCACTTAAACCTCCAAGTGTTTGATAGCATGAGCCAAACTGGGTGAGTTGCTTTTTGTTAAACTTTCTCCCCTCCTCGGGAGTGAACCAGTAGTGCATTCCTCTATCCGTGTACAAGAGTTGAATAAACCTCTGTGAACGATCACTTCTTGGACCCCTTGGAAACTACTGCCCGCTACTCCATCCTCAGAGAAAAACATCGAAGAATTTTCGTTTGTCGCGTCATCCATCGTCACGATCAAATGCCAATGCTTTCCGGGAACCCATTCATGTTGGCTACTATCCTGGTGCAACATCATCACGACAAATGTGCCCGCTCTCTCCGCTTGCGATGAAAGCCCCGCTTGGGAGACTTCAAAACCAATCCCCTCGATTAAAGCGTCTTCTCCACCAACGTATAACTGTGAGAGTCTGCTTCTCGTCGATACAAGGTATAAAAATGTTTCACATTGAAGCCCGGATAGCGATTAGTGCAAGAATCTGTAACCACCATCACCTCATACACTGGAGCCAGGTGAAACCACACCTGCTTCAATCGCCTGTCCGACAAACCCTCTATCCCTCCTCCCTGATACCCATCAATGTAGCGCCTGGACGTCTTGTACCATCCACCAAAAATCTCCGCCGCCTGCTCTTGGGTCAATCTGACCATCTCAAATAAACCTCGCCAAATAGCATCTTCCACATCTCTTGCGGTAGCTCTGTCCGCTTCATCCCTCACATCCAATGGTGACCACCTTAAACCCTACAGATTGGGTTCTATAAAACCGGACATATCAGGCGTCACTGGCAGTATAATTTGGCAGAAGAAAAGCTTCGGGGAGAGACCGGGAAGGAAATCATTGAACCTTCCGCGGGCAAATATGATTCGATGGGTCCCGCACACGATGGCTCTGAATTCTCAATAATATGTATGAGAATGCTAAAATTTTACATTGATACAAGGCCGTTTCTTTCATAAATAGCTTGACAAAAGGGTTTATAAGAAATAGATGAAAGATTTTGGCATCAAACTCTGTCCAAAGAGTTCTCTGTAGCCAGTGGGGAAACATCAACTATTTATTCCATTGCCATTGGACTATTTTAGAGCCATCCGGATTCGACTATGAGACGATTAGTTGCGGGTACTTTATGCGTATTGGGCTCGGTGTTCGGTTGGAGTATCACGATGTCGGCTGCGGATTTGCCGGGAGCTGTCCAGCCTGGGCAAATCGAACAGCAGTTCAAACCGGAGCCAAAGATGCGCGCGGGTCAACCGGAGCGGGTCATTGCTCCGGAAGTGGATCAACGGATTCCGTCGCATGCCAAGGATATTCGATTCAAGCTGACAAAGATGGTGATCGAGGGTTCGACGGTCTATTCCGAAAACGAGTTTCAGTCCATTTACCAGAAACACCTGAACAAAGAGGTTTCGCTCCTTGTTATTTATCAAATCGCTTCTTTGCTCACGGCAAAATATCGCAACGACGGCTACATTCTGTCCCGGGTCATTGTGCCCGTGCAGTCGATAGAGTTCGGCGAAGTCCGTTTGAAAGCCATCGAGGGCTATGTCGCCCGAGTAATTATTGAGGGGGCGAATGGCGACTGGCGTAAGCTGGTGGAACGTTATGCCGAGAAGATCAAGAAGAGTCGTCCACTCAGAAATGTCGTACTGGAGCGCTATTTGCTGTTGATGAATGATTTGCCGGGTGCGTTCGCACAGGCGATGATTAGAGCCTCTGAAAGTGAACCGGATGCATCTGAAATGACCGTGCAGTTTAGTCAGCGCAAGGTTCAGGGAGGGCTATCGGCGGATAACCGGGGGGGCGAATGGCTGGGACCCATCAGAATATCGGCTGACCTGGCCATCAACTCTGTATTAGGGCTCCAGGAAAGAACGGCCCTCAGGGTTATAAGTAGCGGCAATGACAAATTGACTTTTGCATCCATTGCTCATGAAGAAATAATCGGGCCTGATGGCGGTAAATTGAATCTTTCGGCTTCTATGACCAGAGCCAAACCGAAGGAGATTTTTTTCATCCCGCTCAATCTCGAGACGTCATCCCAAACTGCCGCCCTGACGTATAACTATCCGTTAATCCGTAGCCGGTCTCAGAACTTGTCTTTGCGCGGCAGCTTAACTGCCCATAACGGGAAAACGGAAATTTTCGATGTAGAAGACACGCGTGAACGCATACGTGCCTTTCGGCTCGGGGCGACCTATGACCGAGCCGACTCCTGGCGTGGCATCAATCTCTTGGATATCGAGCTGAGTCAGGGGATCAAAGGATTCGGATCCTCCGATAATAATGATATCATGCTTTCCCGCTCCAATGGTCGTGTGGATTTCACCAAAGCGACGTTATATGCGGCCCGGCTACAGTCGTTAACGCGGCGGTTCTCCGTGTTGGCGGCGGTAAATGCGCAGTATGCATGGACCGATCTGTTGCTTTCCGAACTCTACAGTTTTGGCGGCGAACAATTCGGTCGTGCTTACGATCCGTCGGAACTGGTTGGTGACCACGGCGTCGCGGGGAAACTGGAATTGCGTTTTACGGATACGTTGCCCTTCGGCTCTGATTATGATTACACCTTCTATGGGTTCTATGACGTCGGCATCGTATACCAGCGATTGCCTGGCGGAGATGACCGTTCGGAATCCGCCGCTTCCGCGGGGCCGGGCCTTAGATTGAGCCTGGGACAAAATGTTTCTTGTTATGCCGAACTGGCTATACCACTGACGCATGAAGTGGCTGCGGAGGGAAACCGGGACGCGAAAGGCTACGCGGGTGTTTCCATTCGTTTCTGATTTTCTGAGTTATGCCTGATCAGGCAGGAGGTTAAGGACATGAAGGCGAGACAGAGGTTGAGGGGATTCACTGATGGCCGGGATTTTTCTCTCGTGTTGCGTCCGGTGCTGGCAGTTTTGCTGGTCGCCGGACTGGTTTCGACCGTCCTTGCCGCCCCTGAAGGCGGTGTCGTCCGGGTGGGCAGTGCGCAGATTGTTGAGCAGGGCAGCACTACCCTTATCCAGCAGAGCAGTACACGGGCCATCATCAACTGGCGAAGCTTCGGCATCAATACGGATGAAAGGGTACAATTCTCCCAGCCTTCCGTCCGTTCCGCCACCCTTAACCGGGTCACAGGCGATCAGGTCTCTCTTCTTCTGGGCAGGATGGATGCCAATGGCCAGGTGCTTCTCATCAATCCGAACGGCATTATCTTTGGCAACGGCGCCCAGATTAACGTCGGCAGCCTCATTGCCAGCACCGCTAACATAAGCAACGACAATTTTCTGAACGGCAAGCTAGTGTTCGATCAGCCTGGCAGACCCGGCGCAGAGATCATCAACTACGGGAGCATCAACGCCGCGGAAGGCGGACTGGTTGCTCTTGTTGCCCCCCACGTGCGCAATGACGGGTTGATCCAGGCCATGTTGGGCAAGGTCAGGATGGGAGCAGCAGACACCTTTACCATCGATCTCTATGGCGACGGACTGGTCAACCTTGCGTTAAGTGAAGCCAGCTTGGCCCAGTTAAAGGATGCGCAGGGGCAGCCGATCAAAAGCCTGATTAGCCAGGCAGGGACCATCGATGTCGGGGGCGGGCAGGCCGTATTAGTCACTGCCGAAGCAGCCAAAGGCGTGCTGGACAGCCTTATCAACATGAGCGGCACCATTATCGCGGACAGCGCAGTGCAAGAGGGCGGACGCATCCTGCTGTATGCCCGCGGTGGAAATGTAGATATCAGCGGCAATCTCAGTGGCAGGGGAATCACGGGCGGACAGATCGATGTCTTGGGCGACCAGGTGCATCTCTCCTCCACCGCAAAACTCGATGTTGACGGCGCCTATGGCGGCGGCGTGTTGCATGTGGGTGGCAACTACCAGGGCAGCTACGACACATATCGTGCGAAAAGCACGCACATCGACGCCGGTGCGACACTTCATGCGAGTGCCTTAACACGGGGCAACGGCGGCGAAGTGGTAGTCTGGTCGGATGGCGAGACCTCCTATGAAGGCAACATTCAGGCGCGGGGAGGGATAGAAACAGGCGACGGGGGCCTGGTTGAAGTCTCGGGGAAACGGACGCTGATCTTCAACGGCCTTGTCGATGCGGCAGCAAGCTACGGCAAAGCCGGATCGCTCTTGCTGGACCCTTACAATTTCACCATTGGCATGGAGGAAGCGGGCCTCATAAACCGTGTCCTGCGCACAGGCACCAGCACTTCCGTGAGCGCGGATAATGACCTCTACGTCAATTACGTGATCGACGGACGCGGCCGCTACACAGGCGGCGGGCTGACGCTCTCCGCGGGTAATAACGTCAACATCAACGATCATATTATAACCAACAATGGGGCCATTAACTTGTTTGCCGGGGCAGGCACGGTCAACCTGGCGCCCGAAAAGGTAGTGTATGCAGGCACGGCACCGCTCACCGTACGCAGTGGTGGTACGCTGACCAATGCGCCCTACCTTACGGGCGGTCTGCTGTCACTGATTTCCACACAGGGGTCCGTCAATATCGATCAAGGAATCGACAGCTCTATCGGAGACCTGCTGATCCAGGCCGCAGGGGATGTTAACATTAATGAGCCCATCGTGAGCCTGAGTGACGATAATAACGTTAACATCAGTGCTGACAACGATATCACTCTGAACGCACAGATTAACGGTTCGGGGGGCACTCCTGGGGGTACCGTGACGCTTGCGGCAAGCCGTGACGTCAACATCAATGATCATATTGTCACCAATAATGGCTCGATTTCGATTACAGGAGGAGGAACGGTTCTACAGAAAGCTGATGGTATGGATAGCTATGGCGCGCCATTAACAAAGCAGGTGCGAACGGGAAATGGAACTATTTCCGTAACATCGGGCAGCGATTTGAGCCTCGGCTCCCTAGTGACGACGGGCGTGTTGAACGTGACTTCAACGGGGGGGAACGTCAACATCGATGTTCCGATCTATGAAACGACAGGCACAACAACGGTTACTGCTGCAGGGAATATTAATATTAATCAGGTGGCAGCCAATACGACATCAGGCAGTGATCTGACCATGACGTCAACGGGCGGCACTATCAACGTCAACGCCAAAGTGGGCCCCTGGGACCGGACAACAGGTCAAACGCTGAATCGCGATGCTGTACCGGGTGGAAGCATTACTCTTTCGGCATATGACAACATCAACGTAATGACGGATATAGCGTCCTACAAGGATGTCTTGACGGATGTGAACGCCGCCGTCATCCGGTTGAACGCCGGAACCAGTCAGCTAGACGGAACTGTGAATCTCACGGACGCAATCAAGGTGATGTCGGACAGTGGAGCCATTCACGTAACCACCTTTGGTGACCTTACCAATGGTCCCTATATCAACGATCAAGGCATTGATGTCGTGAATGGAACACCTTCCACCGGCTATTTCACCACGGGTGCATTAAATCTGACGTCAACTGCCGGAAATCTCACTATCAACCAGACTATACCGGATACGACAGGGGAAGTGACCCTGCAAGCGGGCAATGCCATCAATGTGAACCAGCGTATCTATTCCAACAACGCTGATATAAGTCTGTTTGCTGGACCGGGAGGCATTATCATGGCGCCTCAGGTAGACCCAATCACAGACCCATTTTCGAATGGTACCGCTTTTCTCAGCGATATTGATGCCCGCGGTGGCAACCTGACCCTTATCGCAGAAGGCGATATCCTGCCATCCACACTGCGGACACAAGGCACCTTGACGGTGAAATCAACGAACGGCGTTATTTCCGGCGGCATTGTTACAACGAGCCGGACAAGTGGTAATAATTATCCCGCTTTGATTGAACTGGCCGGATCGCGGGGGATCAGTAATTTTAATACTGGAATAAGTAAAAATATCAAGGCACTTTCTGATCGCGGCAGTGTTGAAGGATTAAATGTTTACATGCCCTCTTTTCTCGAGGTAATCGCCCGCGATGACATCAAAATGGACAGCAATGACATTGGAGGAGCCGCCCAACTATATGCCGGGCGTGATATCGAAAACGTTAATGGCGTCAGGGCAAACAATGCCACCGAGAAAGCTGGGAGAAATATTACGGTGGGGAGCTTTCCTAACCAGGTATCGACGGGCGACATCCATGACTTTTCGTATATTGTATCCAGCCTTGATCTTTTTGCGGGTATAAACCCCTTTACAACATTCAATGATGAGTATCAAATCGCGGGGGTCCTGGTGAAACCTTTGAAAGATTCATGGACAGACCAAGGGCTGGGAAACATATCTGTCAGTGCCCGTACCTGGATTGAAGGTGAAGGTGGTCTGACAGCATCAGCCACCGGTACTACTGCAATGTTGAAGGATGTCCATGTTTCCTATTCCCTCAGCCCAACGGAGAATACAACAGATCCAAAACAGGCGCAGCAACCGTTGAGTCTGACTTCAGGAGGGAATATCAATCTGCCGGAACGAATCGAGACCATGGGGCCTGTCACGCTGATATCAACAAACGGCAATGTCAATATCGGACAGACCATCGGCGCCCATGTGTCGGTGGAAACGCCTGCGAGCTACATCTGGAATCCTCTTGACAAAGGCGTTGCCAGTCTTGTAATCACAGCGAATAATGGGAATATCTCCATGGAGGAAGCACGGGCTGAAGGGGATATTACAATAACGGCAGGTTCCATTACGAAGTTTGGGCCCGGTATTGAAAGTGTTTCCGGTACTTCGCTGGTACAGGGCACGGAATACAATACTCCCATTGTGAACGACGAAGTTGACCGGTTGCCTTGTCCTAGCACTTCTATCCCGGTGATTGGGGTCGGTCCAATGATATCCGGCCCTGCATTACCGGCACTGCCAGGGGCCTTGCCACCCGGTGTGCCCGGCATTCCCAGTGTGGCAGTAATGGACGTTCCGGCAGCATCCGGCGCAGAGGGACCGGAGCAGGAGATCGAGCCCGAGCGTGGGGTCGGTACAGGCGGTCTCAGTGAAATCGTCCCCGAGGAAGAGGAAGACGACGATGAAGAAAAGCATAAGATAATCCTGTATTTTTCCGGTGGACGAGGCATAAGCAAGGATGCAGATTTGGGGCGACGTTAACATACATCCAGAGCTGCGCCAGATGAGGTTTAAGACGCAGCCGACAGCGGCATCTGGAGAGAAAACCGCCCTGACAAAAGGGCAAAAAGCTCATCGTGCTTTGCTTCAGCTATGGCCGTGCTCACAAAAATCATCTAAACCGAAGGCGATGATTGTCATCCTGACGCCTTGGGTTGTCACGATCAGCCTATATCTGCTTTTGTCTTTGGCCTTTACCTGCTCGGTGAAAGCAGCTAAGCCTGTTTCCTTTCCGCAGCTTCGCGTCGAGACCGGCATGCATACCACCCTGATCCGGCGCGTTCTGCCCGATATCCGCCGCAACCGGCTCATTACCTGTTCAGATGATAAGACTGTCCGTATCTGGCGCATGCCGGAGATGCGGCTGATTTCCGTACTGCGCGTTCCTATCGATGCCGGCCATGAAGGCCAGTTGTACGCCATTGCCGTGTCACCGGATGGCAGGACCGTGGCAACGGGCGGCTGGACAGGCTGGACCTGGGACAGAAAGGCGTCCATCTATTTTTTCGATATCATAAGTGGCGAATTGATTCGGCGCCTGGGAGGTTTCGACAATGTCGTTAACGCCCTGGCCTGGATGCCCGACGGAGAGCACCTTGCCGTCGGTTTACAGGGATATGCCGGATTTCGGGTGCTGTGCCTGAAGGATGGCAAGGTGGTTGCGGCCGATACCCAGTACAAAGATGATCTGATGGACATGGATATCAGCCGCAGGGGACGAATTGTCACGACGGCCCTCGATGGTTTTGTGCGGCTCTATAATCGCCAATTCAAGCTCATCGGTCGCCGAAAGGTGCCCGGCGGGAAGAAACCTGTCTCGGTGCGCTTTTCACCGGACGGGAAGACGATCGCAGTCGGGTTTATCGACGTTCCCACCATTTCGGTTGTTACAGCTCACGACTTGTCTTTAATATACCATGCCGATACCCGAAATATCGCGCATCAGGTCGGTTTTACCAGCGTCGTGTGGTCATCCGACGGGACGGCGCTCTATGCCAGCGGCCAGTATACTGGTGAGGGGCTGAACCCGGTGTACCGTTGGAGCAACCAGGGGCGGGACGCGCCAGAAAAGATTCCTCTCACGCATAACCGCATCACCGAAATCCAGCAGATGCCGTATAATCACATCGCCTTTGCCGCAGAAGACCCTGGCGTAGGCGTCATGGGGCCGGACGGCACATTGAAGTCGTTTCGCGGACCGGATATCGCCAACTTCAGCCGCGCCCAGAAGCAGCTTGCCTTGTCGGCGGATGCCTCCGTGGTCCGTTATCCGCTTGACAGAGACAATCGGAGGCTACACAGCTTTGCCGTGTTCGGCGGGGGCGATCAAAACACCGCAGAGATCAAGGACAAACCTGTGTTTGCACCCATCCTCCAGGCAAACGGAATAAAGGTTTCCGACTGGAAAGACAATTTCAAGCCAAAAATCAACGGCAGGATGGCCGTCCTTGAGGAATACGAATTTTCGCGCTGTTTTGCCATTGCCCCCGACTGCAAGGCCGTGCTTTTGGGTACCGAGTGGGCGGTGCGTTTGCTGCGGCCCGATGCCTCGGAGATCTGGCATGTAAAACTGCCGGCCGTGTCTTGGAGCGTGAACGTGAGCCGCAACGGCCTGCTGGCGGTTGCGGCACTCTCAGACGGCACCATTCGCTGGTACCGCATGCAGGATGGCCGGGAGGTACTGGCCTATTTTCCGCACAACAACGGTCGCGACTGGATCGCTTGGACTCCTGACGGCTATTACATGTCTACTGTATACGGGGACAACTACATTGGCTGGCACCTCAATCGCGGAAAGCACCTTACGCCTGATTTTTACCGGGCCGTACAGTTCGACCGCCTCCTCTATCGGCCCGACATTGTGGCAGCATCGTTTCGCGCCGCCCTGAAGTCTGTCACACGCGGCCTGGAGATGCCGCGTGAGGGCGCAGACTTCCAGATTGACCGATTAAGAGAGATCGCGCCGCCCAGGCTCAGGTTGAAACCTTTGGGTCTGAAGGAGGCCGTGGACGGACGTTTCCGGCTAACAATCGAGCTTAAGGGCCAAAAAACTGCACTTCCCATCCGGGATTACACTGTTTTCGTCAACAACATTCCCGTGACACCCGCGCGGGAGCGCAAACTTTCCGGCAGCGAAGCCGAGCGATTCAGGCGCACCCTTGAGATCGATCTTCATGCGCGAAGCAACGGCATCCGGGTCGAGGCTTTCAACGGAGTTGCGATGGGGGTCGCGGAGACGTATGTCGGTTTGCTCGGGCAAATGCGTCCGGCACCCGTCAAAGGCAATCTCTATATGCTGACTGTGGGCGTCAATGTATTCCCCACGCTGCCCAGTAGCAGCCATCTGGCCTATGCAGCACAGGACGCGGAGGACTTCGGAAGAACATGGAAGATGCGCTGTGCTGAGAATTACGCGCACATGCTGGTGCATACCATTTCCGACAACAGCATGGACGAACCGAATCAGCAAAACATCTTGGATGCGCTGAAGTTTGCCGAGCAGGCTGGATCTGACGACACGGTGGTAATTTTCCTCGCCTCTCACGGCCTCACCGACCCGGCGGGCAATTACTATTTCGTGCCCCGCGATGCAACGCCACAGGATATCGCTAATGCAAAAAAGGGTGAAAAGGCGCCCTCTCTTATTTCCTGGACGGTTATCTTTGAGGCCCTACGCAATACGGCGGGGCGTCGTGTGCTCATCGTTGATACCTGTCAGGCTCGCAGCATCGAGGGGAAATTCGAGTCACACTCGCTCATGAAACGCTCCGCCGCCTCACAGTTTGCGCTTATTGTTGCCTCAAAGGGGAATGAAGAATCACAGGAATACGCGCCCGCCAAGCATGGACTGTTCACGTATGCCCTTTTGAGCGCGCTGAAGCCAGATGCCGACGCGAACCGTGACGGATGGGTGTCTCTCCTAGAAGTTTTTGATTTTGCACGCCCGATTGTGGAGAAACTGTGCCATAAGCTGACGGGACCGCAGACGCCGCAAATGGTCGCGCCCCAAGTGCTGGCAGAGATGCCCATTATGACATACAGTGTGGCGGCCCACGGAGAGAGGAAGATTAAACGTTGACCAAGTGTTCGTAGAAACCAAAGCTGATTCCTTCAAGAAAGCGCGGATTTTGGAAAAAAAGGGTTTGACGAGAGAAACGCGATAATACTGCAATTATTATTGTAATCCTCCAATAAACCAAAATCCTTGGTGAAAGATGGAGGAAAGGAGATGGCTTTGGCAGTAGATCAACCAAAATGGTAATACCCCATTGGGTGAAAGGGAAAGGAGGTGATGATCCAAAATTGACATGCTATAGCTATTGTTTTTAGTGATGCGGAGCTTAATCTCCAAGAATGTGGTGTGGTGCATTGTTTGCAGATATAATGAATGTGGAAAGGGATGGAGCACCAATTAATCTTGAAACAAAATCGAAGGCTTTAAATTATGAAAGCAGCTATTAGCTCAATAAAAGTTGTTCTTGTTGTCCTTATTGTAGTAGGTATGTGTGCCCCCGCATTTGCGTATCAAAAACCCAAGCCCATTCCCGGTCAGTACATCGTTATGCTCGACAAGGAGAAGATACCACCGGCAATAAAGAATAAACCTCCTCAAAAGAAGCGACCTGGAAAGGTAAAGAAAATTAAAGAGGAGTCGGCAAAAGTAAAGAAAAATGAGTTTGTTATTTGTAGCTAACTCCTTGATTTTATTGGTGGGGACGACGGGACTTCAACCCGCGACCGCCGGCGTAAGAGGGTCGAAGCAAAATCATCGAATTGACCGTGGCAGTTCGGCATCCCCATTCTTGCTACCGCCTTATCATATTTATTGGAGAGGGTTCAGAGTTCCATCAAATCATCAGTTGAAAACCTAGTATTTATGACCCACTCACCATGGGGAATTCTAAACTAAGTATCACTACGCAGGCCACTTGGTCAACGCTAGTTTGTCCGCTTGAAAATGCTTCTTAATTTAACGCCACTTGGTTATTGGGAACTCTCTAACTCACTCTTCAGTTCTTTAATAAGACCCCACGCGAGGCACATTGTGCACGTAAACGAATGCCAAATGAGATTAACGAATTTGAACTGATTCAATAAGCTTAGCAGTATGCGGGGAATATTGCGGGGAATAAAAGTTCTGAGCCAAAAATAAAGGGCTTAGAGATTCACCTAAGCCCCTGAAATTACTTTGGTAGCGGGGTCAGGATTCGAACCT
>Ga0315553_10002530_pt1 | contig 14637 bp, 9 predicted proteins | sample SalMarSW160140MG_FD_203099 | JGI IMG/M metagenome (GOLD analysis project Ga0315553, IMG submission 203099) | Salt marsh sediment microbial communities from the Plum Island Ecosystem LTER, Massachusetts, United States - Salt Marsh Sediment SW1601-40 ... | reverse complement strand
GCTTGCAAGACTCGTCCCCGCCGCCGCTGGATCGCTGCACTTGTCGGCGGTTGCCTTCTCGCTCTTGTTGCTGTGTATGTGGGCGTGTGGGCGCGATCCGACTCGCCGCTGGGACCATCCCCCGCAGCCGACCCGCCCACCTACGTCGGCCGGGCCGTCTGTGCCGAGTGCCACGCCAACGAGAACCGCCTGTGGACCGGCTCAGATCACGATCAGGCCATGCAGATCGCCACGCCGGAGACGGTCCTCGGCGACTTCAAAGATCGCGACTTTACCTACCAGGGCGTCACCTCGCGGATGTTCACCAAGGACGACCACTACTACGTGCACACCGAAGGCCCCGACGGCCGGTACCAGGACTTCGCGGTCAAGTACACCTTCGGCGTGCGGCCGTTGCAGCAGTACATGGTCGAGTTTCCCGACGGCCGCGTGCAGGTGCTGCGCATCGCCTGGGACACCGATCAAAAAAAATGGTTCTACGTGCCGCCGCCCGACGTGACCAACGAACGCATCGAACCGGGCGACCCGCTCCACTGGACGGGCGTCGCGCAGAATTGGAATCACACCTGCGCCGAGTGCCACTCGACCGATTATCACAAGAACTACGACCTGGCGACCAATACCTATCACTCCTCGTTTGCGGAGATCGACGTCAGTTGCGAGTCGTGTCACGGACCCGGCAGCACGCACGTCGAACTGGCACGCAGCGGCGCGCTCCGCGACCAGTCGCAGCTCGGCACCGGCCTTACGGTGCGATTGAAAACCACCGCACCGTCGTCGCCGTTTGTGCCCCGGCCGCTCGCCTCCACGAAAGCGCAACTGGAAACCTGCGCGGCTTGCCATAGCCGACGCGTGGTGGTGCAGCCCGGCTTTCAACCCGGCGACGAATTGCTCGACTACTTCGAACCCGCGCTACTCGACGAAGGACTCTACTACGCCGACGGCCAGATCCTCGACGAGGTCTACGTCTACGGCTCGTTCCTCGAGAGCGAAATGTATCACAAGGGCGTCACCTGCACCGATTGCCACAATCCCCATTCGCTCAAGCTGCGTTACGAAGGCAACCGCCTCTGCACACAGTGTCACCAGGCCGCCAAGTATGACACGCCCGTGCATCATCACCATGACGCGGATTCGCCTGGTGCCTCGTGCGTCGCGTGTCACATGCCGGCCAAAAAGTACATGGTGGTCGACGCCCGCCGCGATCACAGCATGCGTGTGCCGCGGCCTGATCTGACCGTCGCCCTCGGCACGCCCAACGCTTGCAACCATTGTCACGACAAGCCGGAGGAAACGCCCGCCTGGGCAGCCGACGCGATCCGCAAGTGGTACGGGCCCAAGCGCCCCGGCCGGCAGCAGTTCGCGCCCGCCCTGGCCGCCGCGCGACGTGGCGATCCGAAGGGCGAGCGGCAACTGCTCAAACTGCTCGATCAGCCCGACACGTCGGCCCCCGACACGTCGGCCATCGTGCGGGCCACCGCTCTTTCGCTGCTGGGCCAATACAACAGCCCGCAAGCCGTCGCCGCCGCGGCCGCCGCTTTGACCGATCCCAACCCGCTGGTTCGGCTCGCTGCCGTACGCAATTTCTCGACGCCCGACCCGCGCGATCTGGTCCACCGGCTCCTGCCTCTGCTGTCCGACCCGGTGCGGTCGGTGCGCATGGCGGCCGCTCTGCGGTTGGCCCAGCTACCCAATCAACTCGTGCCACCCAACGCACCGATCGACAAGCGCGCTGACTACATCGAGACCGTTCTATCGCAGCTCATTCCCGCCAACCGGCGCGACGCCTACGAAAAAGCCCTCCGCGAGCACATTACCAGCCAGTCGTATAACAACGACCGCATGACCGCCCACATGAACCTCGGTAATCTCTACCAGGATCTGGGATATCGCGACCGTGCCGTCGACGCCTTTCGCACGGCCCTGCGGGTCGAACCCTATTTCACCGGACCGCGCAGCCAGTTGGCCAACCTGCTCGACGGGCAGCCGGGCCAGCAAGAAGAGGTCCGCCAACTCCGCGCCGAGGAACTCGAACTACTGCAGCGCGATGCCGAGCTACTGCCGGACAACGCCCTCCTGCGCCATCGCCTGGGACTGGCCGCCTATCTGGCCGGTCGACTCGACGAAGCGGAAGCGGCGCTCGTCGCAGCCTGTCGACTCGACCCGCGATCGTACGAGTCCCGCCTGGCCCTCACGCTGCTCTACGAAAAGCAGGGCAAATGGCCAGAGGCCCTCGCTTCGCTCGACGCCCTGGCCCGGCTGCGGCCCGGAGATCGCTCGGTCGACGCGCTCCGCCAGCAGATACAGCGCGAAGCAGCCGCCAGCCATCCGCATAAATGAAAATCGACCGGCCACTCGCAGCTACAACCAAAAAGTCTCACGCAAAGGCGCCAAGGCGCAAAGGAAAGAAGGACTATCGAACGGCGGTCGACACTTGTATCCGATTGCAAGACTCTATCTGTAACAAATCAGGAATGAATAACCACGAAGTGCACGAAGGACACGAAGAGCAAGAGTTGCTAGTTGCTGGTAATTAGTTGTTGGTCTCCATGGGTCACTAACAACTAACAACCAACAACTTCTTCCTTTATGCGATTCGTTAGAGGTCTCTTGTTTGCGCTCTGAACCTTTGCGCCTCTGCGCCTTTGCGTGAAATCTGTTTTGGTTGTGGCCAAGAGTTGCGCTGGGAACTTCGTGGTTCAATTCCTTGTTCTATTGAGAGAAATCTCCATCCGCCGCGCAAAAAAGCGGGGCACGGCCCGGCGAACCGGACCGCACCCCGTTGTCACTAATAGGGGATGGCAATTCTGCCAATCGGCTATTTCAAAATCTTCCCCGTGTCGGCCACGATGGCCGCAATCTTGTCCTGATTCAACTTGCCGGGCGCCACGGCATGGTTCGCAGCGATCTTCCCGTCTTTGAAAATCAGCACCGTCACGTCGGCGTCGTCGCTCAGCTTCAGAGCATCCCAGCCTCGACGCCCTTCGGCGGGCACCACGACCGCGATGTTCTCCACACCGGCCGTCTCCACCAATTGCTTGGCGTCATCCTTGAGCTGATCCTTGTTCTCGCCAATGAGATTGACGAACGATGCCATCTTCTTGTCCTGGTTCTGCGCGACGACCTTGTCGAGCTCCTTGACCAGTGACACCAGATTGTCATCGACCGAGTGGGCAAACACGGCCGCTACGGGACGATTGCCCATCTTGCAGCGGTAGCAGAGACTCTCGCCTTCCGCCACGCCGTCGGTCGGATTGCCGGCACACTTCGTGACGATGAAGGCGTTGATCTTCTCGCCTTGCTGCAAGCCGCTTTTCACGTCGGCCGCGATGACCGCCGCAGCGCTCAACACAAGCGCCGTCACCAAACTGGGAGCTACGAGTTTCCTCATCTTTCACTTCTCCTTATTCCTGGAGGAAGGACAACGTGTGGACTTTTCGTCCGGTGGGAATCGATTTGGTCGCGCCGTCACGGGCCACTGTTGTCGGAACTGCTTCTCTTTGAACAGCACTGGTACTTCTTGAACAGCACCGACCGCCCAGGCACCACGCAACACCAGACCATCATAACAACTGGCCGGCCGAAAGCGAGCCTCCCCCGGCCCTGCTGCCGACCGAACATCCGCCAGCCGCTTGTTTTGCCGGTAACCCTCTGTGCCCCGACCTGCCAGCAAAGTTCACAACCCGGGGCCATCACAAGGCTTCCGGTTGTCCATGAATTTTCCGTGTCGTTTCCACTTGCAACTGCCAGCACAACGACCGGCAGCCCCCCACCGCCGGCCATCCGGAGCACTGGGAAAACAGCGCAAAGCGGGCCATGCCGCCCACTGAGAAAACAGCGCTAACGAGGCCGCCTGACAGATCGCGTACGGGTGGCACACCCTGCCAAGGGTGTGGCAACTCAGCCCGCCACGGCAACTCGGCCCGCCGTTACGTCCACGTCCTTCGCCAGCTCAGGACGTGCCACCCGCCCGCCGGCAATCGCGCTTCGTAACAGAAGCCGCCAGCGGCCTAAAACCGTAGCTGGATTCGCCAGAATTCAGCCCCCGGATTGAACCCTCGTTGCCAAGCTCCTGCTTGGCAACATGTTGGCGTTACTGTCGTATTCTGTTCCCAAGTGAGAGCTTGGCAACCGGAGCAATGCCCCGACTCAAGGTCGATTCCCCACCCGATCGGCCAGCCGCCTGCTCGTCTCTGGCATGCTTTCGTGATATGATTTCTGCCAAAGAGCCGCAACGTGCATAATACGCATCCAAGTAGGGAAGCAGGAAGATATCCGCGACCATGTTTGATAGGCAGCGCGGCACACGACGAGGAGAGCGCTATGGGGGCTTCGAGTGGAATCGCGTCCCGGCCGATTGATGAGACATCCTTTGCAGTCATCGACTTTGAGACAACAGGGCTCACGCCTGGTTACGACCGGGTCATCGAAGTGGCAGTTGAGCGTTTGGACCCCGGCAGCAGCCCGCGACTCGTTCTGGAAACACTTATAAATCCGCAACGTTCGGTTGCTGCAACAGAAATTCATGGCATTTCAGATGCCGACGTGGTTGGTGCCCCGCTATTTCGGGACATTGCTGGCGACCTTGTGGATGCCCTGTCGGGCTGTGTCGTCGCGGCTTACAACGTCTATTTCGATATCAAGTTTCTCGCACACGAACTGCAATTTGTTGCTCTCGATCACTTACCACCTCATGTGTGCCTGATGTATTTCCGGCCGCTACTAGGGCTTGGTTCCCGTTGCAGGCTTGAAGAAGCCTGCCGAAATCACGGCATCAGACACGACGCTACGCATATTGCCGCTGGCGATGTCCAAGCTTCTAGTCGGCTGATGGCGCTCTATCTCGAAGTCTTGCGGCATCGCAATGTGCAAACATTTGCCGAGCTTGCTGAACTGGGAAATTACAAGTTCCTGTCGAGTCTGAAAAATGAACCATTCAGTGATGCAGCGCGGTTCAAACTGCAACCTAGCGGACGGCGCAAATCGCGTTACATACGCGCCGAGCCGAAACAGCCGCCAGTCGCGCAGGAGTGTGACAAAGAGACGTTAGGACTCCGTGCCTATTGGGATGCGCTCAAGACCGCCGTTGCCGATCTACACATCACTTCGGAAGAAGTTGCCGAAATCGCCAGAATTCGTGAGCAATTTGAATTGAGCACGGAACGCGTTCGCGCACTCCACGCACGGGCCTATGCCAGCGTGATCGCCCAGTTTGTCGATGATCGCTTTCTCGATGACTTCGAAGCAAGAAAGCTCCAAAAGTTCCACCGTTGCCTCTCGGAACTCGGCTGGGCCCCAGGAGAGTAATTCGCCCTATCCTCTCCGAGATCAAATACTGTCGCCTTGCGTCTACGTCGTGCCTCTCTCACGTCCCCAGATTGTTTGAGCTGAGAAATGCATCAACAGTATTAAAAGCGTTTAAGAAAAGCGGTGTGCCAGAAAACGAAAGCGGGCTTACAGGTCCGATGGTCATAAAAGAGTATTGCCTGCTTTTCGTATCGAATGCGGAATGTGGATCCCGGAAAAGTTGATAGAGGTCCAGCGCAGTTCCCGACGATCCCACTAATTGACGCAGCGCCTGAAACTCCTGCCCGAGTGCGAGCCCGAAGCCAAAGAAGAAGATGCGAAGCTGCTGCAGGATTTCCGGGTGTAGGCTAGACAGCGTTTGGCTGATGAATAACCATCCTAAGCCGTATTTGCGAGTGGTGCGTGCGGCGTCGATGAGCACGCCTCGCACTCCCCGAGCGGCGTCGCCATCCAAAGGAATCTCGCGCGGGGCGAGACGGTGAGCTTCGTCTATGACGACAAGGGCGTTAAGGCTGTGGCCTTCTTTGTAAAAATATTCGGCTGTCTGCGTCAGTCCGTCCAGTAAACGCTTGATGACCAGCGACTGGATTCTATTGTTCCAAAAGAGCCCATGCGTTTGTTCCTTGGAAAGATCGATCACTAACACTGGGCGATTCGGACGGGCCTGATTGTTGTTCTCCGTAAGCGCAAGTAGCCAGCTCAGAGCTTTATTGATGCTCTTAGCCCCCTGACGATCTTCTCGGAACAACTCCGCGACCGGCGCCCAAAAGTCCCGGAAGAACTCATCGGCATCCGCTTCGCTTATAGCAGTATCGAAGCGGGTACGGGAGGCTTCCGTTCTGTAAAAGACCTTTTGGACTCGTGCGTCCTGCAGGAGATTCCATGCGGTATCAAAGGAATCGCGTTTATGCAGATCGAGCAATTTTACCTTGGCCTTTTGCAGTTTATCGGTGAGAATCCCACATGCGAGCTCCCGATTCTCTCCCTTGGGTATCGTCAGGCGCTCAAAGAACTGGGACTCGAAAAGTATCTGCTCGAATAATTCCCAACGGTCGAGGACAAGATTACGAACAGTCAAGACGACAATTTTCTTGCCGAATTGATGTTCTGCGATCTCGCCAACAGGCAACGGAAAGTCGACGCTCACGCCACCATTTCGCATATCTCGTGCGAACTCGCCTTGCGGGTCGATGACCAACAGCGCCATCTTCGGATAACGCGCATAAGCGAGGAGGATCATTTTTGCGAGCACCGACTTGCCTGACCCAGTTTTACCAAAAATGCCGAGGTGATATGCTTCGCCCGCACCATCCGGCCCACGGTCAAAGTGCTTAAACCATAGTGGTAGCTTCGGTTTTGAACCGTAGACGTGCCCGAGATAGAAAATCTGATCACGGTATGGTCTGAGCAATTCGTTAAGCACCTCATCGCTGACGAGGTGAATGGGTGTGCCTGTTGCTGGCACCGTACCGAGGATACTCGGTTCGTATTCCGCCGAGCCTCCTTGCTGAAACACGGCACTTATAACCATCTGTCCAAGGTGGGTGTCCTGGCGTTCGCTAACCGCGTCCACACGTCCACGCTGGCGGATCAAACTGCGCATTGTCGGATCTTCATGCCACACGTTTCGCAACTGGACCTCTGTTATCTGGCCGAGTGCATAGTGCGCACGGTTTTCTTGCGCGAATCGAAACAGTGCCAATTCCCCTACGAGCTTGCGCGAGACAGCCGATCCGAGTATATCTAACGAAAGCTGTGCGGTGGAGGACGGCGAACCGACTACCCCCAGCCTTTCCGTAGCATCTACGATCTGTTGCAAGCTCTCATATTCGGCGGTCATACTTATCTCCCTGAATCGCTGCGATAACCGTGCATGGCGAAGAAGACTTCGCCGATGTCGCCCCTGTATTTTTCTGAGATTCTCTGCGTGGTGACCTGCCGAAACGCAGGAAGGGCGCGCGCTAACGCTTTTACGGTCCGATCAGCCAGATAGATAGGGTAAGGTTCAAGCATTGAGGATGTAGCACACTGTTGCTTGAGTCCTTGGACGACCAATGCCAAACGATGACTGTTAAGCGCGATTCCCTCAGCTACCTCCACACGCAGGGCCGGCAACCACGGGTGCGGTTTGTAGTAAAAGACTCGGATGCTTGGTAACGATGTCACGATCTCCACCGCCAATTTCGCCACATGCTCCTTAATAGAAGATGGGAGACGACCAGTGTTTAGATGCCAAGTTATCTCACCTCGTTCATTCCTGGGCTGCTCAAGCAACCTCGGTTTTGTCAACTCACCTGGATTGAGGAGCAATGTCAGCATTCCTCGATCGTCATGTCCGTCCGGCCAGCCAAGTTCACGGCCGATCTCACGACGTGTGGAATACTTAGGCAGTCCCGCATATTGCTTGTCAGAGCGGGTGGAGCGTAGCAACTCGATGTATGATTCCAGATACGCTTGGCAGTGATCAAGGAATTCCTTGGCACAACGCAGTTGGCCCGAAGTTTCGGGTGCCTTGTTGAGCGCTTGGTTGAAGTAAATGATGGGGAGGGTGAGCGTACCGTCTAGAAGCACCAAATCGTGAGGCGCTTTTGTCGCAAGGCTGAGTTCTTCGCCGAGCATTACAGCCCGCAGGACCGTGGATGTGTCTTCTAAATGCGCCTCGGCCGCAACAAAAGTTTTGTGGTGCGGCAGATCCCAGTGTCGCTTTTCCGAAGGTGGTGTGAGGCCTTCAACAGCAACAGCAGCGGCGGCAGCCATATCAGTCGTCAGCAAGCGCTCGATTGCGTATGAGCCGTCCGCTGCACAGGTTGTTGGCGCTGGAGGATAACCAAGACTTGACTCTGATACAATGAGTTCCCTGGCAGTAAGCTCGCTCCGCAGATTATCACGCGTATTGCCCACGTCTTGGAACGAAGCAAGGAGTTGTGTCGCCACCTCAACGGTTTGGCCAAGTACCTCTTCTACCAACGCTGCAGGAAGTTCGGCAAATGGTGAATCGTCCGAGGACATACAATCTTCTCAGGTTCAATTCCAAAGCCGGTAGCTCTCCGGCTCAAATCGTCGATACGTTGAGTTTCGTCTGGAGCGTGGCAGAAGCCACCTTTCGTGGAAAAAGGCAGCAAGCTCGTCCGCTGATTGATGGAACCACAAGAGTCTCCTGTGCTCACCTCGTAGGAACTTACAGGAATTTTGGGCTAAAGGCATAACGAACAATTCTCTGCGGACCCCGTGATGCATCCATTGGCCAGATAGACCGACACTTCCCAGAACGCGTCTGATTACTTCACGACGGTTACGAAAGCCTATCCCCCATGATTCATGTTTGGCAGTCTTGTTGCAAAACTGCTCGGCATAATCTCGAATCTGCGTATATGCGCCATTACTAAATTGGAACTCACCCCAACCCCCTGTAAAACCAATCGGAAGCATCAGTGGGCGTTCCCGATAACGAAGCCGGTTGTATACCGAAGACCGACCGAGGGCCGAAGTTGTTGCAATTAGTGCCAATCGTCCATCTGCAGCCTTACGTCTAATCAACGATTTTCCTTGACCATACTTTCTGCGAAACGCTTTTCTCACTTCATCACTGCTGCAGAGCATCGCCACCAACTTGCCGCACAAGAGCATTGAGTACGGCGGCACTGCCCCGAGAATGAATGCTTCCATTACATTTCTCAGTCGCTTTTTTCGACTCCGAGAATTCCATCCTATCCAAGCATCTCTAGCTTTCACCGTGTAGACGGGATCACACAGTCCAAAAATACCGATAAGTTTCCCGTTCTGCTCATCCTCTACCAGAAAACGTAATCGGCGACCATAACCAGATGACGTGGGAATACTCCAGTGAAGAGCTACGTACCGAAACAATAATTCATCTTCTGTCTTCGGCATTACCTCTACCAATCGTGGCTTGACACGTGAAGGGTCAAGCTCGTCTCCAGAAGCGATGCGATTGAGAAGGCGGACTTCGTGTCGGGCTAGGCGAGGTTCAGCATCTTCAATTCGGTGCTTTACAGCTATGCGATGAAGGCTACGAATCTTGTCCTTGTTTAATTTGGTCGGGAGAAGGATGCGATCGTCGCGTATGCGAAAACCTTGCTTACGCAATGACACTTCGATCAGCTGGCGAAGTTGCGACTTTTGCTTGTTGGACGGCTTTTGCATATCGGCAATAAAATCGCTGTTAGTTTCTCTTCCTGGTTTGCTGCATTTTAAAGAAATACTTGCCCTAGGGGTACCTAAGGGTCCCCACACTAACCGCGACTACGTGCGTGGTGCCTCCGCGGCCGCAATGCTAGCCGGTCTACTACGACACGGATGCTGATGCTCGGAACCAATGCCGCTGTGCTGCTCGGGCCATCAACGGCCCACGGAATATAGGGCCGATGGCGGCTTATCCCGCTTGCCTGACACCCGCTCTCTCGTATTCTCCTGAAACATTACTGGAAAAGTGGCCACTTTTATGGTATACTGTCGTTCACTGAAATCGGGTTGCTGGTAGCTGGCCGTTGGTAGCTGGTAGCCGCGACGCTACGCGTCGCCGGAGAACTTGCCGAGGGCCAATAGCTGACGGCTGATCGCTGACAGCCGACGGCCACTGTCCCCCGTGGTGAACATCGGGATTGGGCGTCGGCCGAGCGTCTCACCCACAGTCTCATTTTGGGACATTGGGTTTGCCCAGATTACCAAATTGGACTGCCAAATCATGTAATCTCGACCAGAAATGGCAGGATTTGCACGCGGTGGGCCGGCCGGTACAGCCAGCCCCGTTTTGGCACTGGATATCGTAAGTTGCTTCTATAAAAACAGTTGCGATATATGAGGAGCGTCTAAAATCGCCCGCTCTCAGCGGGTTCGGCATATCAGTTGCGACTCTGTTCGGCCGGTCGGCGGCAGTGTGCGAGCGATCGGTACAACCGGTCGCCGACCGAACTCGCGGCTCCACGGAACTGCACCCGTAACCCATGCGGGAGCCGCGGGAGGCATAATTGATAGACCGGGGAAAAAAGGGACCTTTTTAGCCCGCGTCGCCGAACTCTCGCCTGAGAGGTTCGTAATGAAGAAAGACAGCTCGATGGACCATCCCCAGACCACCAGCCCGGCCAACGCAGCGCCGGCCCGGCACACCGATGAGCAGCTGCTCCTGGCGTACCGGGCAACCGGCGATCAGGATTGCTTTGCGCAGCTTGTGCACCGCTACCAGCGGGAGTTGTACAACTACCTGCGTCGCTTCCTGGGCGATGCGGCCATGGCCGAAGATGCATTCCAAGGAACCTTCCTGCAACTGCATTTGAAATGCGATCAATTTGAAGCGAACCGGACGGTGCGTCCGTGGCTATATACCATAGCGACGAACCAGGCGATCGACGCCCAGCGTCGTAATCGCCGCCACCGACTGGTGAGCCTGGACCGACGTCACGGGGCCGAAGGAGAAGAAATTGGCAGCTTGATGGACATGGTGGCCGACGGCGAAGACGAGCCGTGGACGCGGCTGGAGACGGCCGAGCGTCGCGGTTGGGTTCAAGAGGCCGTGGCCGCACTGCCCGAGGCTTTGCGGAGTAGTGTGATCCTGGTTTATTTTCAAGGAATGAAGTATCGCGAAGCGGCCGAGGTGTTGTCGATTCCCGTCGGCACCATCAAAAGCCGCTTACACGCCGCGATTTTGAAGCTCAGCCAGACCTGGCACGAGCAGTTTGGTCACGGGAGCGAGAACGCGTGATGCGCGAGTATTTGCTCGACTACCTGATGGACGCGCTGGAAGAGGACGAGCGGCAACGTGTGGAAGCAGCGCTTCGGCGCGATCCGGCTTTGTGTCAGGAACTCGAAACGCTCAAAGAGAGTCTGCCGCCTCTCGAGCTGTATCGCGGCGATTTTGAACCACCCGATGGTTTGGTAGATGCGACGTGCCAGTTGGTGGCCGAACATCGCGCCGCCAACGCCGTCATGCCTTCGACTTTGCCGGCCGCAAATGCAATGCCGGCGTCGGCAGCAACCGCGCCGGCCAGTCGCGTTTTCGCAGGGCTTGCTTCTGCTGGGCGCGAGCCGGTCGGACAACGTTCGCGCTGGTCGTTGACCGATTTGTCAGTGGCGGGCGGTGTGTTCATCGCCGCCGGTTTGCTGCTGTTGCCGGCCATCCAGCAGAGTCGTTTTGCGGCTCAGCGGACGGTTTGCCAGGACAATCTGCAAACGATGGGAAGGGCGGCCGGCGAATACAGCCAATTGAACGGCGGGATGTTTCCAGAAGTGGCTGAGACAGGCAACTTCTCGGCGGCGGGCATGTTTCCCGTACGGCTGTTCGATGGCGGCTTCCTGGACGACGTAAAACGACTCGTCTGCCCCACTTCGCCCGCTGCGCAACACGGCAAGGTGCCACACGTGCCTTCTCTGGAAGAGCTGCGCTCGGCCGAAGAGCCGGAATTGCGTCAATACCGTTTGACCATGGGCGGCGACTATGCCTATCCGCTCGGATATGTGGAGAACAGAGTGTACCACAGCGCGAAGAATCGGCATCGGTCGCACTTCCCCATCGTCTCCGACGCGCCGGTATTGCTGCCGACGGGCTATCACAGTGCGAATCACGGTGGCTACGGCCAGAACGTGCTCTTTGAAGATGGACACGTGGAGTGGACCACTTCGAGCGTGGTCGGTGATTACGGCGACAACATCTTTCACAACGACGTCGGTTTGGTGGCGGCCGGACGCCACGTGGACGATGCCGTCTGTGCTCGCAGTAGCGCGTCCCCGGTACCCTTCATTTTGCCCGTGCGAGCGACTTTCGAGCCGTAAGAGCAGGCTCAATTATTCGCTGGCGCTTCGGCATTTACCTCTCCTGGTGTTTCCTCGTTCGTTTTCCGCTGCGCTTCGGTGATGTAACCTTCTACGTTCGCTTCGAGCACGTCGAGCGGTACGCCGCCGCTGCCGAGCACCACGTCGTGAAACTCGCGGACGTCGAACTGCTCACCCAATTGCTGCTCCGCCCGCCGGCGCAGCTCGCGGATCTTCAGCTCGCCCATCTTGTAGGCAAGCGCCTGTCCGGGCCAAGAGATATAGCGGTCCACTTCGGCTTCGATGTTGTGCAGCGACAGCGCCGTGTTGGCGGCCATATAATCGATCGCCTGCTGCCGGGTCCAGCCGAAGTAGTGAATACCGGTGTCGACCACGAGTCGGCACGCTCGCCACATCTCGTACGTCAACCGACCGAAGTCTCGGTACGGGTCCTGGTAGAATCCGACCTCGCGGCCCAGGCTTTCGGCGTAGAGGGCCCAGCCCTCGACGAAGGCGGTGAAACCATCGAAGCGGCGAAACTCAGGCAGAGAGACCAGCTCTTGTTGCAGCGCGATTTGCAGATGGTGTCCCGGCACCGCCTCGTGCAGCGAGAGCGCTTCGATTTCATACAGCGGCCGGCTCTTCAGATCGAATGTGTTGACGAAGTAAAAGCCGGCCCGCGTGCCGTCGCCCGCCGGTCCTTGATAATAGGCCGTGGTGGTACGCGGCGCGATGTAGTCGGGCACAGGCCGGATGCCGTATGGCGAACGCGGCAACGTCTTGAACAACTCGGGCAGATGCCCGTCCATCGTCTTGAGCACCAGGGCCACTTCTTTCATCAGCTCTTCGGGCGAAGTGGCGTAAAACTGCGGATCGGTTCGCAGAAACTCGACGAACGCCTCGAAGTCGCCGTCGAATTTCACTTGCTTGATGATGTCGAGCATCTCACCACGAATTCGTTTCACTTCGTCCAGGCCGATCTGGTGCACCTCTTCGGGCGTCACGTCGAGCGTAGTAAAGCTGCGCACCCGGTGGCGATAGAATTCGCGGCCGTCCGGCAGCGCCGCAGCGCCGATCGTCGACCGCGCGGCCGGCACGTACTCGTCGGTCATAAACATGAGAAAACTCTCATAGCCGGGCACAACGCTCTCGGCGATCGCCTGCCGGCCCGCCTCGCGCAAACGGTCGCGCTGGTCGACGGGCACGGAGTCGGGAAACTCGCGAAACGGCTCGTACAGCAAACTCTGCGTCGGATCATCGACCACCTGCGACTCGATCACCGGGCGATACCCTTCCAGCACGACGGCCGGCAGCGTGCGACTCTGCTTGATGCCCTCGCGCATCAGGGCCATGTATCCTTGGGCGTACTCGTCGAAGGCGGCCAGCCGGGCGATGTAGTTTTCGTAATCCTCGACCGTGCGCAGCGGAACCCGCTTGGCCAACTCCGGAAACGAAATGTGAAAACCCGACCGGTTGGTGATCGGCATCAGATAGCTGCCAAATTTATACTCGCTCACCTCGTCGCCGAGCTGGCGGCGCAAGATGTCGTAATTGATCTGGTCCGGGCGATCCAGCGCCGACCGATTGATGGCCGCGAGCCGCTGGAGAAACTGTTGCCGCGTATCGGCACCCTTTTTGCGGGCGGCCAGCGACACCTCGGGCAGGCGATCGTCGTAGCGATGATCGCCCACGTCGGTGGCAAACAACGGGCTTTCTTCCAGCTCGAACTGCCAGAGCTGGTCGACGAGCTCGGCGAACTGGCGGGCGGCCGCGGTGGTGTCGCCGCCCTTTGCGGCCGCGTCGCCCTTAACGGTCGGATCGGCGGCATTCGTTCCAGCGGCACCGGCGTTATCAGAGACGACGTGCGTGCCGACAAACCACGCCGCGAGCATCAGGGCCATGAAACGCATCTCCATAGTTGTCCTCATGGGGAAAACGGTTGATTTTCAAACGCGCCTATATATGGGGGACCCGGTTGGTGTTCGAAAACGGTGCGCCGGCGCTGTCATAGCAGTCTTCGCTGCATCCTTTTCAAACGGCAGTGCTGTGCAACGACTAAATCCGAAATCCGAATCTCGAAATGCGAAACAAATCACAAATTCAAAGCACGAATAACGGAAACACCGCTGAACACTGGAAACTGGTCACTTTTCTCACTACTTGCTACCTATCTACTCACTACTGACGTTGAACTGGCAAACCCCGGCGACGCGCAGCGGCTATTGTTCAAAGTCGACGGCCCATAGCCGACGGCCAATAAGCCCTATAAAGCTGGCGGCTGAAAGCTGATCGCTGACAACTCCTCGCAAAAACTGAACGGCAGTATACCAAAAAGTGGCCAATTTTCTAGTCCTTGTCCGGAGAAAATGTGGAGAGGAGAGGCTGGCATCAAGGCAGTCGGTCAGAATTGCCAGCCTTCAGCGCGAATCAAGTCGACAATGTTCAAACATGAAATGGAAAGCTCACGACAGACATCCGGAATTCGAGGCTTTGACAGATTGCCCGTCTCTCGCTCCCCTGTGATGACAATTGAAGAATGGACACTTGCGGTAGAAATTACGAACG
>Ga0315553_10002528_pt1 | contig 14641 bp, 10 predicted proteins | sample SalMarSW160140MG_FD_203099 | JGI IMG/M metagenome (GOLD analysis project Ga0315553, IMG submission 203099) | Salt marsh sediment microbial communities from the Plum Island Ecosystem LTER, Massachusetts, United States - Salt Marsh Sediment SW1601-40 ... | reverse complement strand
CCATCACTGGACTGATCAATCGGCATGCGCTGCAGGATCGGCTGAGGCAATATGTCGACGAGGCGCGCGCCCTGAAGACGGACATCGCTTTCGCGATCGTGGATGTCGATCGGTTCAAGACGATCAATGACACTTATGGGCGTCCTGTCGGCGACGCCGTGATCAAAGAAATGGCGCGCCGCCTGACCGAGTGCATTCGGGGCAGCGACATTGTCGGGCGTCTGGACGGCGACGAATTCGCTGTCATTCTGCGTCAGGCGAGGGACATGGACGAAATCAAGGAAATTACCGCCCGGATATCCAAATCGATCAGCGTACCGATGGAAATCGGTGGAAAGACGATCTCGGCGTCAGTCAGCATTGGTGTGAGCTGCTTTCCCCGTCATGCCGGCGATGCCGATGACCTGTTCGTCAAAGCCGATCGTGCGCTCTACCAGGCGAAGCAAAAGGGGCGCAGGACATGCGAGATTTACGACGAGGAACTTCACGGCGTCATCCGCGAAAAGCAGGCGCTTGAGCAGGATGTGGCGGCCGGGATCGCCAGGGGCGAATTTTGCCTTGTCTATCAGCCCCAAATCGACCTGCGGAACGGCCGCCTCGTGGGCTTCGAGGCGCTCGCTCGCTGGAACCATCCCGTCCTCGGCCCGATCGCCCCGGATAGATTCATTCCGATCGTGGAAGCGTCCGCGCTCATCGCGGAGCTTGGCGATCGCTTGCTTGGACAGGCCTGCGCCCAGGCTTCGCAGTGGCGTTCCGAAGGTCTGACCGACATACGCATCGCCGTGAACGCCGCGCCGCGCCAGTTCAACGACCCTCATTTCGTCGAAAAGGTAAAGGCCCATCTCGACGAAGCCGCATTCGATCCCGCCGCATTGGAAATCGAGATTACCGAATCGCTGCTTATTGAGGACTTCGAAGGCGTCGAGCAAAAGCTCCGAAGCCTCAACAAACTCGGGGTTTCGATTTCCATTGACGACTTCGGAACAGGCTATGCGTCTCTCCTTTATGTGACGCGCTTGCCGTTTCAAAGCCTCAAGATCGATCGGTCATTCATCAGCAATCTGCCCGGCAATTCGGACAGCGTGGCCGTCGTTTCGTCCATTCTCGCCTTGGCGCGCCGCCTGAACCTGTCTGCGGTGGCGGAAGGGGTGGAAACCGCCGAGCAGGTGAAATTCCTGCGCGCCAATGGCTGCAGGATCGGCCAGGGCTTTCTGTTTGCGAGGCCGATGGAGCCTCAGGATGTGCTTTACTGGTATCGAACGGAATATTTGAAGACGATCTATCAGGAAATCTTCGCGGCCGAGGAGGCTCCGCAGTCTGCCGGGATCGTTCAACTCGGCGTCCGCGACCGTGCGGGCGGCTAGAGTGGGTTAAGGTGAAATGGACGCTTCTTGCCCTCTCCCAAAGGTGAGCGCTCGTCGCTCACCGTAAAGGTTCGCGAGCCGGGAGAGGGAGTGGAGCAAATGCTTCCGCTTCAGGTACACGCTTTATTCGGCCGGCAGACCGGATGCCGATGCATCAGACGATGGTCGGGGCTGCGGGCGGGCAGCCTCCCTGAGAGAAGACAGCCCGCTCCCCGGCTTCGCGAGCCCTCTACGCTTTGCGCGACACGAACCAGACATTCATCGGATCGTGTGGCAGCACATGGCGCTCGGTCGATCGGAAGCCCGCTGCTGAAAGCATGGCCTCGGCCGTCTCCCAGCCCCACATCGTGCCGAGCCCGTCGCCGCGGACCTTCAAGCGCCGCTTCAAGGCCGCCACCGGCTATGCGCCCGTCGATTACGTCCAGGCCTTGCGGATCGAGGAGGCCGAGCAACTTCTCGAGACGACCGACGATCCGATCGACGAGATCGGCCGCAAGGTCGGCTATGAAGACCCGGCCTTCTTCCGGCGCGTGTTCAAGCGCGCGACGAGCACGACCCCGGCACACTATCGCCAGCGATTCCGAGCCATCGGATCGATACGGAGCTAGTGCATCGATCCAAACGGAGGCAACAGCCGGAGTTTGGCAAAATTGATGCATAAACAAAGAGCCAGGGCGCGGACGCATGAACCATGTGAATGCGTCAGTGCACTCGGACTGTGTGCGGGGCCGGTCATTTTGACTGGGTCTCGCTCCGGTCCGCGTATCTGCCGCCATTGACCATAGCGGGAGACGCGAAAGTGGCGGCGTTGCCGTAAACGAGAGAGCGGCAAAATTCGTCCAGCCGCATCGCCTGACGCTTGATGTCGAAATGGTTGCGAACGCGCGCTGCCCCTTCGCGCGCCAGCCGCTCGCGCAGTCTCTGATCGGTGATGAGCGTTTCGACGCCACGCGCGATCGCGTCCGGCGTGACGCTGGGCAGCAAGAATGCCGCTTCACCGCTGATCTCGGCCAGCCCGCCGGTTCCGGAACTGATGAGTGCCGCGCCGCCCGCATGCGCCTCAAGAGCGGTCCGTCCGAACGGCTCTGTCCATTTCGACGGAACGACGGAGATCGCTGCTTGCTCATAGGCGGCTTTGACCTCGGCAAAGGGGCGCTGCACATCGATTTCGGCCTGTGAGCCGAGGCTCGACAGAATTCTCAGCACCTCGGCGGAGTAGTCTGGGTGAACATCCATTTGCGAGAGAATGACACGGGCCTTCCAGTCCTGAAACCGTGGCAGCAGCGCGGCGAGGGCTTGCGCGGCCTCCAGCACGCCTTTCTCGGGTGCGCATCGGCCCACACAGAGAATTTCCGCCGAACGGCGCGGCGCCGGATGCCACAGCCCGAAGTCCAGCCCGTTATTGACCACGCAAGAAGGCGCCGTAATCTCCGGCCAGGCGGCTTCAAATCTTTGCGCACAGGCCCGGCTGACATGGATGATGCCGGCAAGACGCGCATAACGGCGTCTCCGGCCGGCGCGCCGGATGCGAGTCCACACGCTGCCTTCTGCGTCGTATGACTTCTGAAAATTATGCGTTTGAAGAACGACCTTCGCTTCAGGGATCTGGGCCGCGATTGCGGCTGCGGTCGGCAGGTGCTGCTGGACGATGATCATATCCGGCCGCTCGCGGCGCGCGGCTCTGGCGATGTGCGCTGCGCGTGCGGCGGTGGCGCCGCGCCGGGGTGAGGGCAGAGGGTCGATGTCGAAGCCGGGGAAATGATCCTCGACCGCCTCGGCGAAGATCTTGGTGCCCGTGCGGAACCGGCTGGCCGAGACCAGATCGCGCACGCACAGATCAATCGAGCTTGCGCGCGAGGCGCCGAAATACATCTCGCGCGGCATGACCTGAAACACGGATAGCGCGCGCCCCGCCGGCTCGCCGTCAGTCGGTCGGTCATCATCGATCTTGAGTGCGCCAATCGGCATGGAACCTCGAAATGAGCGGCAGCTTCGCGGGGGGGAACTTGGGTCTCGGTAGGGCACGGCAAAGATGCGGTCAAGCCGCGAGCGGAGTTGACACGCAGATAATTGAAAGCTTTGCACCGGAATTTCTCCCAGCGTGTCGGAGCGTTACCTCGCAACATCCCGACAAATCATCAGTAATCTGATTTAAACGGTGAGCGGTTTTTGACAGAACCTCATTTATCGTGAATGATCCCCGCCAACCGACACAAGATCGCCGACGGCCGGATGAGGAGTTTCGTTATGCTGTGCTTTTTCCGCCGACTTGCCGCTGCGGCCGCGCTCATTGCGGTCACACACCCAGGCATGGCGTCCGCGCAAACACCGCCGGGCGTCCTCGTCGTCGCGCAGATCGCCGAGCCGAAATCGCTCGACCCGCATGCGGTAACGGCGCTCAACGATTTCCGCATCCTGGTCAATCTCTATGACGGGCTGGTTCGCTATCGATCCGGCACTCTGGAAGTCGAGCCCGCACTCGCGGAAAGCTGGACCATTGCGGATGACGGCAAGACATACACCTTCAAACTGCGCGATGGCGTCGCCTTCCATGACGGCACGCCCTTCGACGCGGAAGCGGTCAAGTTCAACTTCGACCGGATGCTGAAGGAAGACCATCCCTTTCATGATACCGGGCCGTTTCCGCTGAGCTTCTTTTTCAGCGCGGTCGAGACGGTCGAGGCGCCCGATGCCGGGACGGTCGTTTTCCGGTTAAAGGAACCCTATGCGCCGTTTCTGTCGAACCTTGCCTATCCGACCGGCCTTATCGTATCCCCGGCAGCGGTAAAAAAATACGGGAAGGATTTCGGCCGCAATCCGTCGGGCACCGGTCCGTTCAAATTCGCCGAATGGCAATCGAACGCAAAGGTCGTCATCACCCGGAACGAGGCCTATTGGGACGGTGCGCCGAAGCTGGAAGCGGTCGTGTTCCGGCCGATCACGGATGCGAACACCCGCGTCGCCGAAATGCTCTCCGGCGGGGTCGATCTCATGGTCGAGGTTCCGCCGGACAATGTCGCGACCTTCGCGGACGACCCGAATTTCACGGTTCACGAACAGATCGGCCCGCATTTGTGGTTCCTGATCCTCAATACGAAAGAAGGCCCGTTGGCGGACAAGCGTGTGCGGCAGGCGGTGAATTATGCGATCGACAAAAAGGCGCTTACGGAAAACGTGCTGCAGGGCACGGCCGTCGCCGCCGCGGGACCGACGCCGCCGGCCTTCGCATGGGCGTATGACAAGGCGCTGCAGCCCTATCCGCACGATCCCGAAAAGGCGAAGGCGCTGCTGACCGAAGCCGGCGCGGAGGGCGCGAAGCTGACCTTCTATGTGACGGAAGGCGGCTCGGGCATGCTCGATCCCGTCGCCATGGGTGCGGCCATTCAGGCCGATCTCGCCAAGGTCGGCCTCAATGCGAAAATCGAGACCTATGAGTGGAACACCTTTCTCGGCAAGGTCAACGCCGGGCTGGAGGGCAAGGCCGACATGGCCGAAATGGCGTGGATGACCAACGATCCCGACACGCTGCCTTATCTCGCGCTCAGGACCGAGGCGACGCCGGACAAGGGCGGCTTCAATTCCGGCTATTACTCCAACCCCGAAGTCGACAAGCTTCTGGAAACGGCGCGGCGCGAGACCGACAGAGCCAAGCGGGCCGAGCTCTATAAGCAGATGCAGGAGATCGTGCATGAGGACGCGCCCTGGGCGTTCATCGCGAACTGGAAGCAGAACGCGGTCACGAGCGCGCGTATCGAGGGCTTCGCGTTGCAGCCGTCCTTCTTCCTGCTGCTGCATGACGTCGTGAAGAACTGAGGCTTGGGGGCCCGGAATGTGGGGCTATATCGGCAAACGGCTGCTGATAGCGATCCCGATTCTGTTCGGGCTGTCGGTGATCGTCTTTGCGATGATGGCGCTCATCCCCGGCGATCCGGCGACAGCCATTCTGGGGAGCTATGCGACACCTGAGAATATCGAGCGCCTGAACCGGCAGCTCGGGCTCGATAAAACGCTGGTCGAGCAATATTTCATCTGGCTCGGCAATCTGCTCCAGGGCGATATGGGACGCAGCTACGCGCTGAACCGGCCGGTCGCCGATGAAGTGTTCGAGCGCTTCGGCGCTACGCTGCTCCTCGCAGGCACTTCGCTCGTGCTCTGCACGGTTTTCGGGCTGATCGCCGGGATCGTCTCCGCGGTCAGGCAATTCGGCTGGACCGACCGGATCGTGACCTTCATCGTGCTGATCGGCATTTCGACCCCGTCATTCTGGCTCGGTCTCCTGCTCATCATGCTGTTCGCCGTGCAGCTCCAATGGCTGCCGGCCTCCGGCATGTACGCGATCTATGGCGGCGGCGATCTGCCGGATCTGCTGGCCCATCTGGCCATGCCCGCCGTGACGCTCGCCGTCGTCGCGACCGCCGTGATCGCCCGGCTCACGCGCGCTGCGATGCTGGAGGTGCTGCGCCAGGATTATATCCGCACCGCGCGCGCCAAGGGCCTGAGCGAATGGCGGGTGATCTATCGCCACGCCTTCAAGGCGGCGCTCGTCGCGGTCATCCCGGTCATCGGCATTCAGGCGGGCTTCGTGCTGGGCGGCGCGGTCTATATCGAGACCGTTTTCCAATGGCCCGGCATCGGGCGGATGCTCGTCAATGCGATCTCGACCCGCGACATTCTGCTGGTGCAGGGCGGCGTGCTCGTCGTCGCGGCAAGCTATGTGCTGTTCAACCTGCTCGCCGACGTCGCCCAGACGATCGTCGATCCGAGGCTGCGCTGATGGTCTCCGCCGCGCTGCCTGGAAAGCGCAACGGGGCCGGAAGCGGCCGGCCCTCGCCCCTTCGGCTGTTGCTGGCAAACCGGCTTTCGGCGGCCGGGCTCGCTCTGCTCGCGCTGATCGTCGCGCTGGCGCTCATCGTGCCGTTGCTGCCGATGCCCGATCCCAATGTGACGGAGCCGGCGCAGAGGCTGCTCAGGCCCGGCGCACCAGGCCATCTGCTCGGGACCGACCATCTCGGCCGCGATCTGCTCTCCCGGCTGCTCTGGGGAACGCGCATTTCCATCGCGGTCGGTCTCGCGGCGACCTTGATCGCGGCGGTGATCGGCTCGCTGATCGGGCTGATTGCGGGCTACGCCGGCGGGCGCACCGACAATGTGCTGATGCGCGGCATCGATCTTCTCATGGCGTTCCCCTATATCCTGCTCGCGCTCGGCATTGTTGCCGTGCTGGGGCCAAGCCTGCTGAACGCGCTTTACGCCATCGCCATCGTCAATATCCCCTTCTTTGCCCGGAACGTCCGCGGGGTCACGCTCGGCCTTTCGCGGCGCGAATTCGTCGATGCGGCGCGGCTGTCCGGCGCTTCGCCTCCCGTGATCCTGTTCGACGAGGTCCTGCCGAATGTTCTGCCGACGGTCATCATCACCATGTCGACGACGATCGGCTGGATGATCCTGGAAACGGCGGGCCTCTCCTTTCTCGGCCTCGGCGCGCAGCCGCCCCAGGCCGATCTCGGCTCGATGCTCGGCGAGGGCCGAAAGCTGCTGTTCAATGCGCCTTTCGTTTCGATCGTTCCGGGATTGATGATCTTTGCGCTGGTGATGAGCATCAATCTGGTGGGCGACGGCGTGCGCGACGTGCTCGATCCGCGGCTGAAATCCGGGGCACTCATTGCGCCCGGCGCCGCAACGGCGGTTCTGCGGGAGACGGTCCCCGAGGGGACAGTGCCGGGTGCAATGCTGACGATCGAAGACTTGCGAACCGAGTTTCACCTCGGCGACCGCGTTCACAAAGCCGTGGGCGGGGTGAGCCTCACTCTGGCGGCCGGCGAGCGCGTCGGGCTTGTCGGCGAATCCGGCTCGGGCAAGTCCGTCACGGCCCTCTCGCTTCTGCGCCTCGTGCCGACACCGCCGGGTGTCATTACCGGCGGGCGGGTGATCATCGACCGCCGCGATCAGCTTTCTGCCCCGACCGAAGAGCTTCGAGCGCTGCGCGGCGGCAAGGTCGCCTATGTGTTTCAGGACCCGCTTTCGGCGCTTCATCCGCTCTTCGCGGTCGGCGATCAGATCGTGGAGGCGCTCCGGGCGCATCAGCCGCTTTCACGGCATGAGGCCGAGACCAAAGCCATCGAGCTGCTCGAAAAGGTGCAGATCCCGGCCGCCGAGGCGCGCTTTTCCGCCTATCCGCATGAGCTTTCGGGCGGGATGCGCCAGCGCGTCTGCATTGCCATGGCGCTCGCGAACGATCCCGATCTCATCATTGCGGACGAGCCGACGACAGCGCTGGACGTGACCGTTCAGGCGCAGATCCTGAAGCTGTTGCGCCAGCTCTCGGAGGAGCACGGCTCGGCAGTGCTGTTCATCACCCATGATTTCGGCGTGGTCTCGGAGCTTTGCGACAGGGTGGCCGTGATGTATGCGGGCAGGATCGTGGAAATCGGGCCGACGGCGGAGGTGCTCAACGATCCGGCCCATCCCTATACGCGCAAGCTCATAGACTGCGTGCCGATCCTGGGGCAGCCCGCCCGCCGTCTCGACGTCATCGAGGGCATGCCGCCCCCGGCCGACCGTCTGCCGCCCGGCTGCGCCTTTGCCGAGCGCTGCGCTTACGCCGAGCCGCGCTGCAGGCATGGCGAGATCGCGCTCGACGTTCTGGCGCCGGGGCGCGCGGCTCGCTGCGTCAAACCGCTTTGGAGTGGGTCGTGAGGATTGCGGTTCAGGCATCCCGATTGACGCGGACCTTCGGCGGCGGACGCAGCTTTCTCGGCGCGCAGCAGCCCGCCATTCGCGCCGTGCAGGACGCCGTTCTCACCGTCCGGACGGGGGAGACGCTGGGCATTGTCGGCGAGTCGGGGTGCGGCAAGTCCACGCTTGCGCGGATGCTGGTCGGGCTCGATCGGCCGACCTCGGGAAAGGTCCGGGTGGCCGGACAGGATCTCGCCGAACCTGCGGGCCGTGATCCGCGGTGGCTCGGCCGGCATGTTCAATATGTCTTTCAGGATCCGGTTGCCTCGCTGAACCCGCGCAAGACCATTCGCCAGACGCTGGAAGCGCCGATGCGGCGGCTGCTCGGTCTCGACAAGCCGGCGCGGGAGAAGAAGCTTTCCGGGCTCATGCAGGCCGTCAGCCTCCAGGAAGACTTCCTTCACCGCTACCCGCACGAATTCTCCGGCGGCCAGGCGCAGCGGATCGCGGTCGCGCGCGCTCTCGCGGCGGATGCGCGCATCATCGTGCTGGACGAGCCGGTCTCCTCGCTCGATGTCTCCGTCCAGGCGCAGGTGCTCAATCTGCTCGACGAGCTGAAGGGCGATTTCGGCCTGACCTATGTCTTCATCAGTCACGATCTCAGCGTGATCGAGAGCATTTGCGACCGGGTGGCCGTGATGTATTTCGGGCGGATCGTCGAGATGGGCGATGCGCGGGAGATTTTTGCCCGGCCGCGCCATCCCTATACGGCGCTGTTGATGCGTTCGGCGCCGGCGCCCGGCGTACGCCGCGTCGAAGCGGAGGCGGACCCGGCCGAGCTGCCCGATCCGCTTGACCCACCGAAGGGCTGCGCCTTCGCCGGCCGCTGCCCGGATGCCGACGCGCTCTGCCGGAGAAACCGTCCGCCGCTGGAGACGGTGGACCACCACCGCTCTACGGCTTGCTGGCATCCGCTGGACCGCAATGACTAGCGCAACGCGCGGCCAAGCATGTCCCCGCGAAGTCGGGGATGGAGGTGGGAACAGTTGTGCTAACCTATTGGAATAGATCAGCTTAACCTCGTTCAAATGGACTCACTTGAACGAGGGTTGATCTAGCATTCCGGGTGAGGGGATCGTAAATCGATAGGGTGTCACCCCTCACTCCAACCCTCTCCCAAGGGAGAGCGGGCGACCGGCGTAAGCTGGATCGATTCGGCCTGAAACGAACCCGCGTTAGGCCATGCGGTCCAGCGGCGCCATGTTGGTGTCAGCGCGGCTCGCTGGCGAGGCCCTTGACCGTAGCGTAGGCCGCAAGCAGCAGAACGATTGCGAACGGGAAGCCGGTCGAGACCGCCATGGCCTGCAATGCGGTCAGCCCGCCGCCGAGCAGCAGCGCGATCGCGACCAGCCCCTCGAACGACGCCCAGAATACGCGCTGGGACACCGGCGCATTCACCTTTCCGCCCGCGGTAATCGTATCGATCACCAGCGAACCAGAATCCGATGAGGTGACGAAAAACACGATCACCAGCGCGATGCCGAGGAAGGAGGTGATTTCGGTCAGCGGCAGAAAGGCCAACATCTGGAAAAGCTTCAGCTCAAGCGCGGCGTCCTGGACCGCCGTATAGCCCTGATCGACGATCTGATGAATCGCGGTGCCGCCGAATGCCGTCATCCAGAAAACGGAGACCAGCGATGGGATCAGCAGAACGCAGACGATGAACTCCCGCACGGTCCGGCCGCGACTGACGCGCGCGATGAACATGCCGACAAAGGGTGACCAGGAAATCCACCACGCCCAGTAGAAGGACGTCCAGCCCTGGCTGAAATTAGCGTCCGTGCGTCCGAAGGGGTTCGACAAAGCCGGCAGATATTCGGCATAGGCAACCAGATTGCTGAAGAAACCGGTCAGAATCGCGATTGTCGGTCCGACAAGAACGATGAACAGCAGGAGCAGAGCCGCCAACACCATGTTGATCTCGGAGAGGCGCTTCACCCCGGCATCGAGGCCGGCAACGACGGACAGGAGGGCGAGCCCAGTGATCGCACAGATCAGCACCACCATCGAGGTGTTCGAAACCGGCAGGCCGAAGAGAAAATTAAATCCCGCATTGGCCTGCCGGGCACCGATGCCGAGCGAGGTCGCAAGTCCGAACAAGGTGGCGAACACGGCCAAAATGTCGATGATATGGCCGATCCAGCCCCATATGCGCTCGCCGAAAATGGGGTAGAAAGCCGAACGGATCGTCAGAGGAAGTCCCTTATTATAGGAGAACAGGGCGAGCGACAGGGCGACGACGGCATAGATGGCCCAAGGATGCAGCCCCCAATGGAAGATGGTGGCCGCCATGCCGAGACGGTGCGCTTCCGCCGGATCGCCCGCGGCGGCGCCGAGCGGTGCCCAGTCGGTCCGTACACCGCCTTCGACCACGGTGCCGCCGAGAGAGGAGGTGTAATGCGAGATCGGCTCGGAGACGCCGTAGAACATCAGGCCGATGCCCATGCCGGCCGCGAACAGCATCGCGAACCAGCCGGAATAGGAATAGTCAGGCGTCGCGTCGCGGCCGCCGATGCGGACCTTGCCGTAAGGGGAGACGATCAGAAATAGACAAAGCAGAACGAAAACGTTGCCCGCAAGCAGGAAGAACCAATCAAAGGTCGAGGTAAGCCAGGCTCGCAGATCGCCGAATAGCGGCCCGACGCTTTGCTGAAACGCAAGTGTCAGGAAGACGAAACCGACGATCGTTAGTCCCGAGATGAGAAATACCGGATTATGAATGTCGAGTTCGAAGGGGCCAATCCGCGGGGTAAGATTGTCCTGGCCGATTTCATACTCGGTCTCGATGAGGTTGGCCGGGCCCTCCGGGGCGGGTATCGCCTCGACGCCTAGTTGGTCGGTCATGCTCCCCTCCAAACGGTTTTATTGGAATTGTGAAAACGCAGCGACATGGGAGAGCCTCAGCGGACCAGGAAGACTGATGCAGCCGAGTGCGAAGCGATCTTGCCGCCATGCGAGGGCCAGACATAATCCACCAGGCCCGGAATGTGCGACGCCATCACGACGAGATCGGCGCCGACCTCATTCACCGCAGCAAGCAGCGTATCATTGAGATCGACCGCAGGGTCGTGGCTCATATAGGCCTTGGTCGTGGCATTGTGCCCGTGTAATTCAGCCTGCTTGCGGCCGAACGCTTCGAGCTTTTCTGCAAACTCGACAGGATTATGTGCAATTGAACCGGGGGTAGCTGCCGTCACCGCGATGTAGCAAACCGGGATCTGATAGAGCTTCGATAGATCAGCCGCGGTCTTAAGCGCTTTTTCTAATTTCTCAATGTGCGCAAGATCGACGGGGACCATTATCTGTTTATACACCAGCGCCTCCTCCGTGAGCGGATAACCAAACGGATATTGCATAATAGCCTGACAACAACTCAGGCTAACATAGCTCGCACGGCACCGCGAATAGTTCATTGCCCCGAAGGCGCTTCCTAGGTGCTTGAGCGCGCTTCATTTATCTCGTCTGGATGGAGCCGAGGGAATTGGCGATGCGGGGAGGCTGACGCGGATTAAGAGCGGCAGGTTCGTTGTAACGCTGCGAAGGTCGCAGGATGGGCTTAAGCCAGATCCGCCCCGTAGACGCTCTGCCCGGAAAACCGGATGACCTCGCCGCGCTCGATGCCATGAGTGATCGGCGCCCTGCCCGCGACGTTGCCTTCCACTCTGATGGTAATCCCGTATTGCGACGTCAGGACGCTGCGGATGATGGTGCCGAAGAACCCTTCCGCCGTGTTCGGGACGACAGATGCTTCCTGCATGATGCGGGCGAACATGTCATAGGCGGCGCTCCAGGCGTCCCGGATTTCCGGGGTGAGCTCGGCCCCGAGCAAACGGTCCAGCATGGAAAGGAACGCCTCGCCGAATGCCGAGTAATGCTCCTCCTCAATGTCATAGGACATGTGCCTGCGGCCAAGATCGAGCATATGGTCTGAGATGCGGGCGACGTGATCGAGAGACTTAACGATCGTCGTAAGCATCTGCATGAACTTGGTCTTCTGCGCCGACATTTCTTCAGGAAAGAGAGGGCGAAGCTCAGGCGAAAGGGCGAACAGTTCGTCGTAAAAAATGCGGCTGGCTTCATGAGGTTGCCGGCTGACAAGGTGGAAATTATCCTGCACGAGCGCCACCTGCGTCGGCGTCATGGCCGTGCGCACTAAAAATATATAGCCCCCATATTGCGCCAGGCGAATTTTACTCATTTGCTCTCGCCCCTTATGATCACAAACTTTATTTATTGCTTAAAAAATTTACAGCATCAACACTTCAGGGTAGTCTTTTACGAGAATAAGGGTTTTCCCTAGTCATTAAAATTAACTATATCTTAGATGAAATCCGTACTGCATTAGCGTCTTCGCATACAATACCTGCGACGTAACTTCTTCAGCGCTCGCTGCCGCTCTTGAACAGCGGAGCCAACTGATCTTCCTGGTCGGTGGCATCCAGCCGCGACTGCATTGCATTTTCCGGTTCCGCCTCTTCGTCTTCCGGGCTGAGCATGCCCTCCTGCATCGCGGCGACGACGATGTCATACGCTGTACTCCAAGCGTCCTTGACATCATCGGTGCACTCGTCGCCCAGAGTCTTCTCAAGCGCCCAGACGAGCGCGGACTTCATGATGTCGTAGTCCTCCATGCGCACGCCGTAAGCCGCGTGAAGCTTGCCGGACCAGTAAGCGCCGGGCAGCACTGCGCTATTTGCCGCCTGTGCGGTCACAGGGAGCGAAACGATCGAGCGGAGATGAAGCTGCACCACTTCCGAGATGACTTTCATGAATTTGGATTGCTGCGCTTTGAGATCGGTCCGGAAAAGCGGCTTGATTTCGGGCGCGATCGTGAAAAGCCGGTTGTAGAAGATCGTGCCGAACTGATCGGCGACCGGCTCAATCTTTGCGAAGCTGCGCTGCAATACCCTAAGCTGTGCTGGCGTCATGCCGGTTGCCAAACGATACTACGTTTTTTGTTTTCCGCTCCTGAGTCGCCTGAGAAGCGAAGCCGAGAACATGGTCCCACGGGCGAACAATGCAGTCTCCGAATGCGGACGGGCGTCAGACATGTCTTCCGACCGCCGAGCCCTGAGCGATATGGGTCTAGGTAGCCGTTCACCGCCGCTTGATACCCCGGAAGCTGAGAGTCTAGAAGACTTGCATCAACGAATATAGCGACCTTGGGAAGAAACAGATGTTATTCGGATCCAGAACAACAACACTTGCATACATGTGTGAGCATAAAATTCTAGCCCCTTGCCCCGATCAGCTAGAGTATGGGCAGGTAAAACGCTGATGCAAAATACGCAATACCCCGTATATATCGCCTATAAACTGTCGCTCCGTGCCATCGAGTCACATCCGGGTCAATTGATGAAGGCAGTTTCCTGAGATAAGAACGGGGTATGCATCACCGCGGCACCCTGCCTCGTTCTGCGCTCGGCAAGTCTCTTTTCCCCAAGGAGAATGCGCCTTAAGGTGGTGCTAAGCAGCTTCTCAAATGGCAAATTCGCTTTCATGGACAAAGCAAGCACAGTTCTCCTCGTGACACCGAGCACCGACGACTGGTCGGAAGTCCGGACATTGCTGGCCGAGCAATATGGCTACCGCGTCTTGCAGGTCCGTTCGCCGGCGGAGGCGAGCACGACCTTCGCGGATATTCACGTCGACCTCGTCATTGCCGACGAGGATGAAGACGGCGCCGACGGCGTCAGCTTTCTCTCGGGGCTGCGCATCTCCCATCCCGAAATCATTCGCGTGCTCGCACTCCCGGAGCGTTTTCCGCGGGTCAAGAAGGCGATCTCTCAGGCATCCGTCTACCAGTACCTGCGCAAACCGCTCGACCCGGACCAGGTCGGATTGGTCGTCAAGCGCGGGCTGGAGACACGCGAGCTTGCGAGACGGCACCGCATGCTCGCCCGCGAATTCAAGCTTTCGTCCGACGCGCTGGAATTCGAGCGGCCTCACCCTCCGATACGGAACGGGAGTCTGCGTTTTGAGAAGCTGATCTATGTCAGCGAAAAGATGACCGAGCTGTGCGATCTCGCGCGCAAGGCCGCCAAGACCGACCTTCCGATCCTCATTCAAGGCGAGACCGGCACGGGAAAGGAACTGCTCGCCCGCGCTATTCACTATAATTCCAATCGGCATGCCAGCCCGTTGATGGTGCAGAATTGCGGCGGGATGCCCGATGAATTGCTGCATTCGGAGCTGTTCGGGCATAAGCGCGGCGCATTTACCGGCGCAGTTTCGGACCGGCTCGGTCTCTTCCGCGCCGCTGACGGGGGGACGGTGTTTCTCGACGAGATTTCCGAGGTCTCCCAGACGTTCCAGGTCAGCCTCTTGCGGTTTCTCCAGGAAGGGGAAGTCAAGCCGCTCGGCTCGGACAAAACGGAGACGTGCAATGTCCGCGTCTTTGCCGCATCGAACCGGCCGCTGAAGGATCTCGTCGCGGCGGGGCAGTTCCGGCAGGATCTCTATTTCCGTTTGCGCGGTTTCGAATTCGAAGTGCCGCCCTTGCGCGAACGGCCCGACGACATTCCCGCGCTGGCCGAATTCTT
>Ga0315553_10002527_pt1 | contig 14644 bp, 11 predicted proteins | sample SalMarSW160140MG_FD_203099 | JGI IMG/M metagenome (GOLD analysis project Ga0315553, IMG submission 203099) | Salt marsh sediment microbial communities from the Plum Island Ecosystem LTER, Massachusetts, United States - Salt Marsh Sediment SW1601-40 ... | reverse complement strand
CGAGAGTAAAGATTACTACAAAGCGATCATGCGCAAGGCGTGGGAGCAAATCGAGTCTGCTGAGACCCCGGAGGTCAAATCCGAGCGGTTTGCAGAAGGAATTGAATGGACCATGCTCGATCGTGATTTTGACGACAACACAAAGCGTGTCTTCCGGTCCGGGCCCGTATATCTACCACCATGGTGGTGGTACGCTCGACCGTCCACTCCCGTCAGCCGGCCCAGCACAGCCTCCATCCCGAGTTCGGGTGGCGGTCGGACGATCAGCATGCCCACCCTTCCCGGATCAGAGTTTGCGGCCAGCGTCGTCACCGGGGTACAGAGCACCGCCTCGAAGCTGGTCTCGAACGTTGTCGGGTTTACAAATGGCGTTACAAAGACCACCAACCCACCACCACCCCCCTCACGTACCAGCTCCAGCCGGAGCAGTGGTGGTGGTGGGTGTGCCTGTGCCTGTGCCTGTGCTGGATGTGCGTGTGCGTGCGCCGGCGGTGGCCGATGAATCGTCGCTTGCTCTCACCTCCACAGAGCGGGGTGTACGCCTACACCCTGGAGCAGGATGGTGGAAGCACACGCGCCCACCTGCGGGTTGAGTCTGAAGGCCACGGTTTGCTCTTGATCAACGCGAACCGTTCCATCCACCTCAACCCTACCGCACTCTACCTCACCTGGTTGAAGCTAGAAGGTTGTGACCGGGTTGAGGCCGTAAAATACCTTCGAAGGAAATTCCATGTGCCAGCCCGAACCGCGCTTGCAGATGTAGAGCAGACCTTCGATCAGCTCGAAGGAGTACTCGCACCAGGTGGCGCCTGCCCGATCCACGATCTTGCATTTGATATCGTAGCTCCTTTTTCTAAGGTCCCATCTGCACCTTACCGCATGGACCTCGCGTTAACCTACCAATGTAATAACAATTGCCCGCACTGCTATAACGCCCGACCGCGAGATTTCGCGGAGTTAGATACGCAGGCCTGGATCGGCATCCTGGACCAGTTATGGGAGATCGGGGTCCCCCACATTTGTTTCACCGGCGGTGAGGCTACCCTGCGCAGCGATCTCGCTATCCTTGTGAAACATGCTGAAGGTTTGGGTCAGATCACCGGCTTGTTGAGCAATGGCCGGCGCCTGCATGATGCGCGCTATGTTGCCGAGCTCGTAAAAGCGGGCCTCGACCACGTTCAGATCACGCTTGAATCTTCGGTTGAAGCAACGCATGACAGGATGGTTGCAGCTCCGGGTGCCTGGAGACAAACCACCAGAGGCATCCGTAATGCGCTCGATGCAGGATTGTTCGTCATGACCAACACAACCCTGCTCAAGGAAAACGCGGCGGAAATCGGCGGCACAATCGACTTCCTGGCAGAGATTGGTGTTCCGACTGTTGGGATCAACGCACTGATCTATGCCGGCAAAGGCGCATCCGTGGGGACAGGGCTCCCCGAAGCGGAGCTCATACCCCTGCTTGAGATTGTTCGTGAAAAGACCGAACAATACGGCCAACGACTGATCTGGTATACGCCCACACAATACTGCCACTTCGATCCGGTCCAGATGGAACTTGGGGTAAAGGGCTGCACCGCTGCATCCTACAACATGTGCGTGGAACCCAATGGCGATGTTCTCCCCTGTCAGTCTTACTATGAACCGGTCGGCAACATGCTGACCGATTCCTGGGATTCGATCTGGAATCATGACCTTTCACGATGGCTACGCGAAAAGGAGTACGTGCCGGATACATGTAATGACTGCGCCGTTCTCGCCGAGTGCGGTGGTGGCTGCCCACTCACCCTCACCCAGCATCAGGCTTCTGTCCAACCGCAGCCGGTTCAATCCCTTCAATTTGTAAACGCCAACAACGGAGGCTGACGCGATGGAATTATTCAAACGGCTTTTCCCCTCGCCAGATATTCCCGAGTCACCTGCACCAGGCATCTACCACCGTATGCTGATCGAGGGTGTCGGTGCACCGCATCGCTTCCACCTGCGCCTTGATCCCGACCAATCGGCAGTGCTGATCGTCGACGCGGCCGTGGTGCTTCATCTCAACCCGACCGCGGCCGAGCATGCTTTCTATATGATCCAGGGCCTGGATGACCGCCAGGCAGCAGAGATCATCGCCAACCGCTATCGTGTCAGCTTATTCCAGGCATTGGAAGATCAGCGCCGGCTGCGCGATCAGATCCTGACCCTCGCCTCCACGCCTGATCTCGATCCGGTCGTCTACCTGGGTATGGAGCGCCAGGACCCCACCAAATTCCGTGCCCAAGTCCCCTATCGCTTGGATTGCGCGTTGACTTACAGGATCGATGCCTCCGGAACGATCGATCCTCTTGCGCGGGAACGTGTCGATTCCGAACTCGATCGCGATGCATGGATTTCCATCCTTGAGAGCGCCTGGAACTTTGGCATACCGCATGTGACTTTCACCGGCGGCGAACCGACGCTGCGCGATGACCTGCCCGAGCTGGTTGCGCATGCTGAAAAGCTGGGACAGGTCACAGGCTTGATGACAGATGGGCAGCGGCTTGCCGACCCTGTCTTCCTCGAACAGCTTGACCAGGCTGGACTCGATCACATCCTTATCGTCTATGACCCCGGAAACCCGATGACAGTTCAGGGTTTGAAGGCCGCACTGTCGACCGAGATCTTTACTGCGGTTCACCTCCTTATTAAGCCAGGAGAAGGGATTTCCTCTCCGACCTGGCAGGAGATGGCCCACCTGGGCGTGAGCGCAATCTCCATCTCCACCCTTGGCAGTTCCCACGAACAGCTCAAAGAACTCGAGGCGGTGCGTGGGGAGGCGGCAGACCGCGGCTTCGATCTAATCTGGGATCTGCCTGCCCCGTACGGCGAGAACAACCCGGTCCGAGCAGAGCTCGAATCGGAACAATCCATTACAGCGCAGCCCTGGCTCTATGTAGAACCTGATGGCGATGTCCTGCCGGCTCAAGGTGTGAACCGTATCCTCGGAAATGCGCTGCGAGATCCCTGGGAGAAAATCTGGGGGCTGATCCGGGATGCCTGATGAAATCAGGCATTGAGCACATCGGTGGGTTAGGTCAATTGGCTCCACACAGATGAACAGCAGACCTGAATCCGGACTCGGCCTGCTCCACCGCAGGTACCTTGAACAAGCCGGATGGACCCGCTCCATCCGGCGGCGTTTACTTACCATGACCGACATCGAACCAGGCAACAGGGTTCTGGAAGTTGGGTCTGGGACCGGGGTCATCACATCAGAACTCTCAAGAAGCCATATGTATCATGTGCTCGGAATCGACATTGATTACACGACGACCTGCTTTGCACAGCAGCAAGACCCTCACAGCTCCTATGCAGTCGCAGATGGCGTGCTGCTGCCTTTCCAGGGGGGAATATTCGACGCCGTCCTTTGCCATTTCCTTCTGCTCTGGGTCGAGGATCCTGAACGGTTGATGGGCGAGATGCTGCGCGTTTCCCACCCTGGGAGTTGGGTAATCGCCTTTGCCGAACCGGATTATGGCGGGCGGATCGACTACCCCGAGGAACTCGAAACCACAGGTGTGATGCAGATCCAATCGCTTGAGAGAGCTGGCGCCGACCCCTTCCTGGGCCGCCGGCTGCGAGCGCTTTTCCAGGAAGCTGGGGCGCAGGACGTCCTCACCGGCGTACTCGGGGCTGAATGGCGGCCTGATGATCTCCCTCAAATATTGGAGTCGGAGTGGGAGATCCTCCAATGCGATCTGCAGGGACAACTTTCCCAGGATGAAATTTCCACCCATCACGAACTCGATCAGGCCGCAGTTCAGGATGGTAAGCGCACCCTCTTTGTGCCAACCTTCTTCGGCATGGGCCGATCCCCCTCCTGATTGTGTGCGCTGCGTGGCTCGTTCGATCCCCGAACCTGGACCATATTAGACAATCTTTATCCAATCACTGCCGCCATGTGCCGCGCTTCCCCGGAGAAGTTGATGACCGTTGAAACAAGGCCAGCCGCTCGTTCAGACAACTGGGTGCTCATCGCTGCCATCCTTGCCTCAAGCATGGCCTTCATTGACAGTACCGCGTTAAACGTCGCCCTGCCAGCACTCCAGCGCGATCTGAGTGCCTCGGCCCAGGATTTGTTGTGGATCGTAAATGCGAACCTGCTCCTCCTCTCAGCACTGATCTTGGTCGGAGGTTCTTTGGGAGATATCTATGGCCGAAAGAAAATCTTCATGCTTGGGATCGGCCTCTTTGCAACCGCCTCTACGGCATGCGGTCTGGCCCCCAATATCGCGATCCTGATCTTGGCCCGTGCTGTTCAAGGCATCGGTGGGGCACTGATGGTCCCGGGAAGCCTGTCCCTGATTACAGCCACCTTTCCTCTCCAGCGACGTGGGAGCGCAATAGGGACCTGGTCTGCACTCAGTACTATCACCATCTTGCTCGGTCCAATAATCGGCGGGCTACTGGCTGGGGTCGGGTTCTGGCGCGGAGTGTTCCTGATTAACCTGCCCATCGCCTTCGCCACGCTGCTCATCCTGGCGATTAAGGTCCCCGAATCTCGAGAAACAGAGGACATTTCTCGGTTGGATCTGGTCGGGACGGGACTGGTGACGCTCGGGCTTGCTGCAGTTACCTACGGGTTTATCGAAGCGCCCCGCTTCGGTCTCGGCTCAACCCGTATCCTTGGAATCATCATCGTGGGCGTGCTCGCTCTCCTGGGTTTTATCGCCGCCGAATCACGATCTCCGCATCCTATGGTTCCACTGAAGTTGTTCCGTTCGAGAACTTTCAGCGGATCCAATTTGATAACCCTGTTTCTTTACGCCGCGTTAAACGCCGCTCTTTTCTTCCTTACCCTGAATTTCATCCAGGTCCAGGGCTACCCGGAACAACTGGCCGGGCTTACGCTGTTGCCATTTGGCATCTTGCTTGCGCTGCTCTCGCGTTGGTCGGGCCGCTGGTCAGACCGGATCGGACTACGCCGGCCACTAACCCTGGGGCCCGCCATCACCGCCCTTGGATTTTTCCTGATGGCTCTCCCCGGGCTGACCCCTGGGCCGGAAGCGTACTGGCGCAGCTTCCTACCGTCTATCATGACGATTGGAGTTGGGATGGGGATTACCGTCGCACCCCTCTCTTCAGCAGTAATGGGTTCGGTCTCATCACACCGGGCGGGGACAGCCTCGGGTATTAACAATGCCGTCGCCCGTACGGCAGGCGTGTTGGCAATCGCCATTCTGGGCTCAATAGTGATCGTAAATTTCTCCAACAACCTCGAAAGCGATCTCGCTTCGAGCGGCCTCCCGGCCATCGTTCAGGCACAAATCCAGTCACAGGCAGACAAGCTGGCTGGCTTGCAGCTGCCAGCCTCGCTTGATGGATCTGAGCTCGCCGCAGTTCAACGGTTCGTGCGCGAGGCATTTGTGCACAGTTTTCAGATCCAGGCCTACATCGCCAGCGTGTTGGCCGCCCTGAGCGCCGTGCTTGCCTGGTGGTTGATCGAGGATGACTTTCACGCGGAACAATAACCAGCTTCAGATGACCGCGTACCAAGCTGAGATCAACAATCCTTTGAAAACATCAGGGCCTGCGCAAGTGCAGGCCCTGTGCGGTCTTTATCGCAATTCGACTGATTAAAACAGGTTGAGAATTTTACCTGTCTCGAGATCGAGATCGATGTCCATGTACGCCGGGCGGGTTGCCAGGCCTGGCATCGTACTCATCTTACCAATTAAAGGATAGATGAACCCTGCGCCAACACTGGCTCGGACTTCACGTATCGGCAAAGTGTAACCTGTGGGCACGCCCTTGAGCAACGGGTCATGGCTCAGGCTGAGATGCGTCTTGGCCATGCAGATCGGCAATTTGCCGAACCCGGCCTTCTCATAGTTCGCAATCTGGTCCTCAGCCTGGGCTTCATACTTCACGCCATCCGCCCCGTAGATTTCCTTGGCGATGTGTTCGATCTTTTGCTTGATCGACCAATCGAGTGGATACAGGAATTTGAAATCGCTTGGTTGCTCACAGGCTTCCACAACTGCTTCTGCAAGAGCCGCCGCACCCTGTCCACCGTCTGCCCAATGCGTGCTCTTCACAGCCGCGAAGGCGCCAATGCCTTTGGAGTACTCGCTCACCATTTCCATTTCAGCGTCCGTGTCATCCTTGAAGCCGTTGACACAAACGACAACCGGAATGCCAAACCGCATGGCGTTCTTGATGTGCACACCGAGGTTGGGAAGACCGGCTTCCAGTAGCTCCAGGTTCTCCTCGGTGTAGGCTTTATCGAGCGGAGCACCGGGCGAAACCTTCGGCCCGCCGCCGTGCATCTTGAGCGCACGCACGGTTGCCACGAGCACGACCGTGTTCGGGATCAGCCCCGAGTAGCGGCACTTGATGTCGAAGAACTTCTCCATGCCGATGTCGGCCCCGAAGCCGCTCTCCGTCACGACGTAATCACCCAGCTTGAGCGCCAACTGATCGGCGACGATTGACGAGTTACCGTGGGCGATGTTGGCGAATGGGCCGCAGTGCACGAAGGCTGGTTGACCCTCGAGTGTCTGCATCAGGGTCGGCATTAACGCATCCTTGAGCAGAACGGTAACCGCACCGGCGATGCGCAGCTTTTCGAGCGTTACAGGGTTGCCCTTCCTGTCCAGCCCTACGACCGCCCGTCCCACCCGCTCACGCAGGTCTTTCAGACTCTTCGAGAGGGCGAGGATCGCCATGAACTCCGAGGCGACGGTAATATCAAAACCAGTCGAGCGCGGGAAGACCGGGCTCGGCGAGCCGTCAGCCAGCTTGTCATCGTTGAAGCCGATCTTGATGCTGCGCAGGCTGCGGTCGCATAGATCGATAACCCGGTTCCAGGTGATCGTATCGGGATCGATGTCGATGCGGGTTATGCCGCGCCGCTCGAGGGCTTCGTCGCTCTGACGGCTCTCGTGGTACATGCGGGAATCCAGCGCAGCTGCGACCAGGTTGTGCGCAATGCTGATGGCATGGATGTCGCCGGTGAGATGAAGGTTGAAATCCTCCATCGGGATGATCTGACTGTATCCTCCACCGGCCGCCCCGCCCTTGATATTGAACGTGGGGCCCATACTGGGCTGGCGGATGCAGGCGATCACATTCTTTCCCAGAACAGTGCCCATCGCCTGGACTAGGCCTAGGGTAGTTGTTGTCTTGCCTTCACCCAGGGGCGTGGGTGTGATAGCAGTGACGTCGATGTATTTACCTTGCGGCCGATCGCTGATCCGCTTCAGCACTTCGAGATGCACCTTGGCCTTGTACTTTCCATACAAATCAAGATCGTCCATGCTCAGGCCGAGTTTTTCCGCAATCTCGAGGATCGGTCGAATATCAGCCTCCTGTGCGATCTCGATATCGGATGGAACCGGTCGCTTGGGTTTCAGAACCATGATGAACTTCCTCCTGTTGGGAAATGAAATCCTTTACGGTGGCTTGCCATATACAAAACCTCTCCTAGTGTGCTACAAGAGTGCCGATTACGGCAAGCGACATCCTTCACAATCTCGAACGCCAAGAATAACAAACTCGGTGGAATTAAACTGCAACAATCAGGATGGAATTCCCTAGTAATCGGTTTGTGAATTGTTATACAAATAGATATTGGACCAACTCCAGCCCTTCAAGGATTTGTCTCAGGTCCATGTCAAGGAAGCTCGCACATGCCATTGCTGGATAATCGCATCCCGTTCAGCTTCACTTTCCGTCTAACGTTGGCATTCGTATTCGCCATCCTCGCCACTACCCTAGCTGCCGGCGTACCTGCCTATCTCTTGGTCAGTTCGCGATTACAGTCTCAGGCATGGGATCGCCTCTCTTCAGGAGAGACAGTCTCGCGTGCCCTGATCCAGACAGACGCAGAGCAAATGATGTTACTCTCGAGACTCATCGCGCAGCGCCCGACACTCCTGAGGCTCATGCAGGAACGCGACAGGACTGCCTTGGGTGATTACCTGCTGACTGTGCAATCGAGTGTTCTGCTTGAGATGCTGGTGGTGCATGATCTACAAGGTCAGTCCCTGGCTGGTAGCGATACAATGGATTGGCCTTTAGATCTGCTCAAGACTGCACAACCTCGGGTGGTATCTCCGGGCAGCAACGAACCACCGACGTTGATCGTCACCCAGGGCATATTCAACCCGGATCATCAGGATGAATTGATGGGGTATGTCCGCCTTGGTCAAACCCTTGATTCGGCATATTGGCGCGAACTTGCGAACCTGACAGGTTTCGAACAAAGTCTAATATATGGAGGTCGGCGTTTGGCCTCGAGCCTTGTCCTTGAATCAATTGCCGAAGCCGAGAGTGAACATACGACATTATTGACCTTCACCCCGGGCACAAGCGACAGCGTGGGGATTGCCGGGAGAGAGTACTTCACCAAGTACATCACCCTCCCACTTAGCACAGACCAATCACTTGTGCTTGAGATCGCCCTTCCGGTGGATGCCATGCGCCAGGCGCAGTTTAGAGCCAGGCTCACGCTCATCCTCAGCACGGCGCTCGTTGCCGTTCTTGCCAGCGGCGTCGCCATCCGCTATGCGCACCAGATTACTTCGCCGCTACGCACATTAACCATGGCTGCGGAAAAGATCGGTCTTGGTGACCTATCCACGCCAGTTCCGGTACCTGCTGCGGGTGATGAGATTGCGATGCTTGCGATGGCACTTGAGGAAAGCCGGCTGAACACACGCCGTGTCATGGAGGAACTCTCACATGCAATGGCCTGGTCAGAAACGCTGATACAATCAATCAGCGAAGGTATCGTCACCGTGGATAAAAATGGCTTGATCACGTCTTATAACCAGGGAGCGGAGCGTATCCTGGGCTACGATCGAGAGCAAGTCATCAATCAACCGCTGGGACAGATCTTCCTTATGCAGGAAGGTGGTAACGTTAGCGAGATGCTTTCCGCTTCATCTGGAACCCGGCAAGTGACTATTACAACACGCACTGGGATCTCAGCCACGCTCAGCATCACCAGCACCCGCTTTGCAACCCCCGATCGTCGTGCCGATGAGACCGCACTGGTCTTGAGAGATATCACCGAACAGGAAGCGCTCCAGAATTTACGCAGTTACTTCCTGGCCAACATATCGCACGAATTCCGAACGCCGCTCTCGGCGCTGAACGCGTCGGTCGAGGTGATGCTTTCGGAATTGGACGACCTGTCGAATGAAGATGTTCGCCGTTTGTTGAGTGCCGTCCATATGAGCGTCACTGGGCTACAGACACTTATCGACAACCTGCTCGAAAGCGCCAGCATCGAAGCCGGGCGATTCACGATCCACCGCCAGGCAATCGATCTCGATCAGGTCATTGACGAAGCCATTCAAATGCTGCAGCCCTTATTGGACCGTCGGCAGCAGAATATTGCCATCCAAAAAAAGCATGATCCAGGTTTGATTTTTGCCGATCCGACCCGCATCACACAAGTTCTTGTAAATCTGATTTCGAATGCCAGCAAGTACGGACCCATCGACCAGCCGATCGAGATCTCGATTACAGAGAACGATGAACAGAGCATCAAAGTCAGCATCGCCGACCATGGTCCAGGGCTCGCTCCTTCTGAAAGGTCGACCCTGTTCAGGCGATTCGTGCGGCTAAGGAGCGATCCAAGCGCTCAATACGGTATCGGCCTGGGATTGCATGTAGTCAAAGCAATCGTAGAGGAACACGGCGGTGAAGTTGGCGTCGAGGGACGACCTGAGGGTGGTTCGGTATTCTGGTTCTCGTTACCCAGGGCTCGAGGGAAGGATCATGAGAGCACTCGTCGTTGATGATGATCTCGCGTTGGCAGACGTAGTCTCATTTACACTACGGCGGGCTGGCTATGAGGTTCTGGTCGCACACGATGGTGCGACGGCGTTGCAGATGTTCGAAGAGGAGCGGCCCGATATTCTGATCCTGGACATCAACCTGCCAAAAATGACGGGCTTACAGGTCTGTCAACGGGTTCGAGCGATGAGCGACACACCGATCATCTTCCTCTCAGTACTTGGCAGTGAGGATGATGTCGTCCAAGGGTTAAAGCTTGGCGGTGATGATTACATCGTCAAACCGTTCAGCCCACGTCAGCTAGTGGCACGGATGGAAGCTGTCTTGCGCCGCTCGACCGACCACGCTGATCAACTTGGTATCGTCAGCTCCGGCGATCTCGAACTTGATCTTTCGCGCAACCGGCTGAGCCTTGCAGGAGGCCAAGGGATTCAGCTCACCAGGTTGGAGTGCCGGCTGATGGAGATCCTACTGCTCAACCGCGGCCAGGTACTTACCTTTGACACTCTCATCAATGCCATCTGGGGCCCAGCCTCCGGTGATCGAACCGCTCTTAAACAACTCGTCTACCGATTACGTCGGAAAATCGAAATCGATGCCGGGAAACCAGAACTGCTTGTCTCAATCCCCTCAATCGGATATTCGCTATCGATTTGACCGCAGCACCTGGAAGACCCTGCTGCCTCTTGTTTTCCACGTATTACCTACGGTTCACATAGCAATTGTTACGCGCTTGTTACCTGCATGCGACCACTTGTGTTACTTACCCATCCTAGACTGATTTCGAAAGCATTGACAATGCTGCAATATTTGATTTGCATCGCTCCTTGGTGTGCCCTTGCTGGTTATCTGTTCAAGAGGAATGATATTGAACGCATAGGGCATACTAGGATCCGTTGACCGCCAAAGCAATCGACACTTCATCGTGTCAGGAAAATTGCTAGCAGCCAGGTGCAGAACTGGACCACAGCCGCCTTCAGCTGAATCCGGGAGAGGTGCGCATTCATGAGATCATCCTTATTGAGGTCAGTCATTCTTTGTATACTCCTGCCTGCGGTTATAAGTGGATGCGCCAGTACTTCTCCGCAGGAGGCGAGCGAGGATGAATTACGTGGGACGCTGACAGTATCAGGTGCCTGGGCTCTCTATCCTCTGATGGTCCGCTGGGCACAAGAGTTTCAATCCGAGCATCCAAATGTCATGATCGATGTTTCTGCTGGTGGTGCAGGCAAAGGGATGGCGGATGCTCTCGCAGGCGCCGCAGATCTCGGCATGGTGTCGCGAGAGATTAACCCCGAAGAAATCAAGAAGGGGGCAAAGCCTTTCCCCGTCGCAAAAGATGCCGTTTTTGTCACTGTTAATCAGACAAACCCGGTGCTCCATGAACTGGAAAGAAAAGGTCTTACCCGGGAGATCCTAACCGGGATTTATATAACCGGTGAGATCACTACTTGGGGCCAGGTTGTGGGTGACCCAACCATACAAAATCCAGTCCATGTATACACCCGCTCTGACGCAGCAGGAGCACCGGCTACCTTCGCAGCTTACATTGGCTATGCGCAGGAAGACCTGCTTGGGATTGGTGTCTTTGGTGATCCAGGTCTTGTCGAGGCTGTTGCACAGGATCCACTAGCAATCGGATACAACAATCTCAACTATGCCTTCGACCCGGATACTGGTGACTTTGTCGCCGGTATCAGAGCTGTCTCGCTCGATGGAAATGGAAGTGGCTCCATCGAATTCGAAGAGCTATGTAATTCAAAGGCGGAAGCCGTCCAGGCTGTCGCCAATGGTTACTATCCAGCTCCCCCTGCACGGGATCTCTATCTCGTAGCGGGTAGTCAGCCAATTGGCCTGGTGCGAACCTTCCTGTTGTGGATCATGACGGATGGTCAAAAATATATCGATGAAGTTGGATATATTCCAGTGTCGACCGAAAAGCTGCAGCAAGCGATCCATTCGTTGGAGCCCTAACGATAGGGAGCCGACTCAGGAAGCAGGTGCAGGCACATCTTGAAAGCTTGTACTCTAGACTGCGTGTTGTGCTGGAACAACCTCGGAGATCAAATTGAACCTTGTTCCGACCATCCACCTCGCACACAACCGGCGTCTGGCAGATCGGCTGGCCCGGCGTATGACGATGTGGATCAGCCTTGGAGCGACGCTCCTCCTACCGCTTATGGCATGGGTCCTTTACCTGAGGTCCCGACCGCTCCTTCAAACCCAGGATGTCGTCTTTCTGCTGACTTCTGCCAGCTGGCATCCGCTGCAAGGCAAATTCGGGTTCGCCCCATTCCTGATGGGAACATTGTGGGTCACAACAACCGGGATGGTGCTAGCAATACCACCTTCCATCTTAACGGCGGTCTACCTATCGGAATATGCCCCAGCCCGAGTTCGTTCTTTTAGCGCCCCTATGATCGATTTACTCGCCGGAATCCCATCCGTTGTATATGGAGTTTGGGGAGTGCTGGCCGTTGTCCCGTACATAGGACATACGGTCATGCCCTGGGCGCAAAAGTATCTCTACTTTATCCCGATCTTCCAGAGTGACAATCCGACCGGATTCGGGATTCTGGCCGGCGGTATCGTGCTGGCAGTCATGGTCTTCCCGATCATCATCGCTGTCGCTGAGAATGTGATCCATGCCGTACCCCAGGGTCTGCGCGAGGCTTCACTGGCCTTGGGTGCCACACGCTGGCAAACCACGAAACACATCGTCCTGCGCAGAGCACGCTCTGGTGTATTCGCAGCCGTCGTGCTGGGTTTCTCGCGGGCTTTCGGCGAGACAATGGCCGTCTTGATGGTCGTGGGAAATATCGTTCAGATGCCCGGCTCAGTCTTCGACGCAGCCTACCCCCTGACCGCCTTGATCGCCAACAACTATGGCGAGATGATGTCGATCCCACTCTATGATTCGGCACTGCTCGGTTCGGCACTGCTTCTGCTTCTGGTCGTGCTGGGTTTCAGCCTGCTCTCGCGGGTTGTGTTGATCCGCTTTGCTCAGAGCGCTGGTGAGCCGGTATGAGAAGCGCACAAATAGAAGAACGACTCTTTCAAGCCCTGATGCTGCTGTCTGTTTTCATCGTAGCAGGCAGCCTATTCCTGATTCTTCTCACCATAATATTGCGGGGGTTGCCGGCGCTGACAGTTGAGATGATCACACGCCCTCCAGAAGGTGGTTACTACCTGGGAAAAGAGGGCGGAATACTGAACGCGATCCTTGGCTCACTCTACCTGGCAAGCGGTGCGACGCTGCTCGCACTGCTGTTGGCGCTGCCAATTTCCATTTACCTAAGAATCTATGGTCAACGGTCGCGCTTGAGTGAGATTGTCCGACTGGCGATGGACGTTCTCTGGGGTATTCCAAGTATTGTCTACGGCGCCATAGCATTCACATTCATGCTATGGGTCGGCATGCGGGCCTCTCTCTTGGGCGGCATCCTGGCACTGGCCATGCTCGAGCTGCCGATACTGGTGCGCGGCATGGATGAGACGCTGGGATCCGTCCCCTCTGCTTTGAAGGAAGCTTCTTATTCGCTTGGAGCAACACGATTAGAAACGACCTTGAGGGTCGTTTTGCGCCAATCGGGTCCTGGCCTGGTCACTGCAGTCCTGCTGGCCTTCGGGCGCGGCATCGGCGATGCAGCTTCTGTCCTTTTCACAGCCGGCTACACCGATCACCTGCCGTATTCACTGCTCCGCCCGGTGGCTTCTCTGCCGCTGGCAGTTTTCTTCCAGCTTGCCACACCTTACCCAGCGGTCCAGGAACGTGCCTATACCTCCGCGCTCGTTTTGACCTTAATTGTGCTTGCCATCAGCCTCACCTCACGCTACTTGAGCAAGGGGCTGCTCAAGCATCAGATTCGATAGGAGACGGTTTTAATGCCCCGGCTGCATATGCGCATCTGCGAGTTCAATGCCTGGTATGGCGATCAAGCCATCCTGAAGAACATCACTGCGGATATCCCTGCGCAATGCATTACGGCGATTATCGGACCCTCAGGCAGCGGAAAAACGACCTTGCTGCGCAGCATGAACCGTCTCCTTGAGGAATCGGAGGGGGCCCGCACGCGGGGCAAAATCACACTCGACGGAGCTGATATCTACGCAGCAGGCACTGACGTAACCGAAATTCGTATGCGAATCGGTTTGTTGGCTCCCAAACCATTCCCTCTTCCGATGTCGATCTTCGAGAACATCGCATATGGTCCCCGTATCCATGGCCAGGGGACGAAGCGCAATCGGCGAGATCTCGAACAGATCGTGGAATCAAATCTGCAAGCAGCCGGCCTATGGGACGAGGTAAAAGACCGACTGCATACTCCTGCTTCACAGCTGTCAACCGGGCAACAACAGCGGCTTTGCCTGGCGCGCGCACTGGCTGTCGGTCCGGAGATACTGCTCTGTGACGAACCAACCTCCGCTCTCGATCCGATCTCAGCCGAACGGATCGAAGGACAGTTGAAATTTCTTAAAGAAAAAATGACCATCGTCGTCGTGACCCACATGCTCAGGCAAACGCGCCGCCTCGCAGATCACGTTCTGCTGTTGTGGATGGGTGAATTGATTGAGGGCGGCACCTCCCACAAGCTCTTTCACTCACCGCGTGATCCACGCACCCAGGCCTATATTAGTGGCGATATCGGCTGACCTTGACCGAGAACAGATTGTAATTGCGGCCAATCCTGCCCGTTAGAAAGAGCCCCTGATCACCCGACACAGACCGCCAGCACCGGAAAGCCCCTCAGCCCGGGTAAACCCGCCAGTCTTTGGCTTAGATTGTTACCCGGTTGTTACCGGGCCAATACCATATGTGTTACCCAAGGACTATAAGCTTTCAATCGACAGGGAAGCTGCAATCAAAGCCCAT
>Ga0315553_10002525_pt1 | contig 14646 bp, 11 predicted proteins | sample SalMarSW160140MG_FD_203099 | JGI IMG/M metagenome (GOLD analysis project Ga0315553, IMG submission 203099) | Salt marsh sediment microbial communities from the Plum Island Ecosystem LTER, Massachusetts, United States - Salt Marsh Sediment SW1601-40 ... | reverse complement strand
AATTCAAGGCCGTATATTTTGGTGCCACTGGGGGGGCAGGCGCCCTTTTAGCTAAAAGAATTAAGAAGGCCGAAATTGTTGCTTACCCTGATTTAGGACCCGAAGCAATCCGGATATTAGAGGTAGAGGATTTTCCAGTAACAGTAATCAATGACACGAGGGGAAATGATCTGTATCAAGAAGGTATAAAGAGGTTTGCCAAGGAGTGAAACTCCCCGGGTCGGGATGGGGTGGGCGGGCTTGGCATTAGTTTTAAGGTAGGGAGACGCCTCGTCATCCTAAAAGTTTTCGAGAAAGCTTTTCCAACATATCCTTGGTCATTGCTGATAGATCGTACTCAGGTTTCCACCCCCATTCTTCACGGGCAACGCTATCATCCATATAATTTGGCCATGATTCAGCGATGGCCTGGCGCACAGGATCTACTTGATAGTCCATGGTAAATTCCGGAATGATCTTCTTGATCTCAGCATAAAGATGCTCAGGAGCAAAACTCATAGCTGTGACATTGAAGGCATTCCTATGCTTAAGCTTTTCTGGGTCAGCTTCCATCAATTTAATAGCAGAGTTTATTGCATCCGGCATATACATCATATCTAAATATGTTCCCTCTTTCAAGAAACAGGTGTATTTCTTTTCTTTGATAGCGGCATAGAAGATATCAACCGCATAATCTGTGGTGCCCCCTCCAGGTAAAGTCTCATAAGAGATCAGGCCAGGATAACGAAGACCTCGCGTGTCCACCCCGAATCTCTGGTAATAATAATCACAAAGCAGTTCGCCAGCAACCTTGGTGACTCCATACATGGTATTCGGACGTTGAATAGTATCCTGAGGTGTGTTATCCAACGGCGTGGTAAGGCCAAACACGCCAATAGAACTGGGAGCAAATAGCGCACAATCATAGTCTCGAGCCATTTCCAGTACATTGTAAAGACCGTTTATGTTCACGTCCCAGGCGAGTTGTGGATTGGCCTCTGCAGCGGCAGATAGTATCGCTGGCAAATGAAAGATTGTATCTACTCTATATTTCTTCACAAATTTTTCAATGTCTTTATATTTTCTGCAATCAAGATATACAAAAGGGCCTGATTTAAGGAGTTTTTTACTGGCTTTGGTCTTATGGCCAGCAGCGATAACATCATCATTTTCATATCGCTTGCGCAATGCCATGGTCAATTCGGAACCTATCTGCCCTGCCGCGCCTATCACTAATATCCGCTTCATATCTTCATCCTCTTCTTAAATCTACAATAATTAAACGCATCGAAAATTCTTCAATTTATTGAAAATAAAAGGATATTTTGAGACTGCATATCAAATCGTTGCACATAGACGGCATTTTCATGGCTTTCCGTGCAGGCAGCTGAACTCCGCGAGACGTCAAGGGAAACTTAATAGATACTTTTTAGTATTTGTTTATATCGATGATTTCAATGATGACGTCATCCAATGAGTGTTTTCATTTTTTCTAGGCATCTCGTTGTTCATCGATATCTATCGCTGTAATAAATCCTTCTTAATGATTCTTTTTATATCTCATCAATACATCCAGAACATAATCGATATCATTCTCAGTTTGGTCAGCGGCTATTTGAAACCGTATCTCCTCATCACCTTTGGGAACCACCGGATAATTGAGGCCAGTTGCTAAAATGCCATTGTTAAATAGATACTTGACCAGGTCTGTGGTTTTTTGAGTGTCCCTGATCATTAAGGGAACAACTGGATGTTCACTTGAGAGTATCTCAAATCCTAATTGTTGCAAGCCGTCTTCAAACTGCTTTGTCAGGCTGCGCATATGTTTTAAAAGTTTCAATCCCCCCTCACTATCAAGAATTTCCAGGGCTTTCGCTGAAGCAGCTGCTTCAGATGCAGTGATCGGGTTAGAATAGATATAGAATGGCGCTGTTTCTCGCAGATAATTGATTGTTATAGAACTTGCAACGACATATCCTCCATTCACACCTAATGCCTTACCTAATGTTGACACAAGTATGTCCGCTTTTCTATTCGTATATTCTTCAACCCCTCTTCCTGTGTTGCCGAATGAACCAACACCGTGCGAATCATCTACAACAGTGATAACACCTTCTTCATATTTTGAATCATATTTTTTACAGATATCAACTATACTGTCCAAAGGCGCATAGTCACCTCTCATACTGAAGATACCGTCAGTGATCACAATAGCTCTTTTGCCCTTGCCAACATTCTCCTTCAACGTGGCCTCCATCTCAATCATGTTGAGATGTTTATATACTGATTTGCCTGCTGGGCGGGATAGTCTGATTGCATTGATGATACAGTTGTGATTCAGTTCATCACTTATAACAATGGTATCATTAGATATGAGCAGGGTTACAATACCCATAACGGTTGAATACGCAGAACTGAAGATCATTGCTGCCTCTCTGCTGTGGAACTTTGCCAACCTTTCTTCTAATTCCGCATGCGGCTGGTACGTGCCACTAATAAAACGAACAGCTCCAGGTCCAGCACCAAATTTTCGGGCTCCTTCCTCTTCAGCCTTGATTACCTCATGGTTTAAGGATAAGCCCAGATAGGAGTTTCCATTCATCTTCAGAAACTCTTTGTTTTCCTGCCCCTCAATATAGTAGCGTGGTCCCTTACCAGGTTCGGCAGGTTTTATGCCTGTGATCAACGTCTCTTTGCCTTTAAAAGTACCTTTTCTCTTCAGATTATCCAGGCTTTCGTTCAAGATCTTTTCTAACGCTTTCATAGACATGCTGTTCCTCCAATCATAACTTTTTGAGAGATAATATTTTATTTTATGATGATTGTTTGTTTGATATAATATTTACTCTGTTCATGATTAGCTCGTAAAAAGTCTTTTGCGAGCGATTTTGGCCACTTTTAGAAAAAGATTCATACAATGCTGAGCGTTACAATCGACAAACTCTTTGAGGAGCATGTATATGTCTTTTTTTGTCAAATGCCCAAAACAAAGACCCGTTCAGGGGCGTTTCAAAAAGGTGCCATTCGACAAGCTCATGGTCCTGAGCAAATTCGAAGGACATATGTACGGAGCAATCCCGATTTCATCGGGACTGTGAATGTATAGGGCATTACAAAAAAAGACATACACATGCTCCTTCTCAGGCTCCTAGGCCGTGTTTTTGGAATTGAGCGAAGCCTTTTATGAATCCCAAAATGGGCATCATGAGCGAGCAAAAGGACTTTTTACGAGAACATCATTCTTCCTTTTCTATCAAACAAGGCCTCGCCATGCCTTTTTTTGCATTAATCTTCCTTATTGGGGTAAACGTTTTTCTTTTCTCTAATTCTTCCATAACTGTAGGGTCTTTTATGGCTTTATCAGCGTCCACCATTGCCTCTATATATTCATCTATGCTCTCTTTTGTTTCTGTTTCTGTAGGCTCTATCATGTAACAGTTGGCTTCTGGAAAATGAATGGTTGCCTGTAACTTTTTAAAATATTCTGACAGCAAATGCCCAAGAGTATCTATATTCTCATGCTTCATTACACACTCATGCATACAATGTTGGTTCCCATAAGGAAATTTGAAGCCCTTTTTCTTCAATTTTTCCTGCATGTAGTTTGCATGTAAAACAGCCGTTTCGCTCACTCTTCTCAGACCTTCAGGACCTAACATGAGTATGTATGCGAATGCCTTTGTCAAAACAGAATAGTTACCGTAAAAGGCTTTGACCTTTCCTATAGTGTGTTCGAGGGAATAGTTAAGAGTGTATTTTCCCCCATGCTTTTCTACTGTTGGTATTGGCAGAAAATCTTTCAATTTTTCTACAACCCCTGTTGGTCCTGCTCCTGGACCGCCCATGGCATGCGGGGTTCCAAATGTCTTATGAAGGTTTATATGAACAATGTCAAAACCCAGATCACCAGGCCTACATTTTCCCATTATGGCATTAAGGTTTGCACCATCATAATACAAAAGGCCACCCTTTCTATGGATAATTTCAGCAATTTTGTCTATATTAGGGTCAAATAAACCATATGTGTTTGGGTTTGTGAGCATGAATAGTGCCACATTTGCAGTCATTCTTTTTTCCAAATCTTCTAAGTCAACCCATCCTTGCCCATTAGAGTTGACTTGTTCATATTCAAACCCCAGGTTTGTGACGCTTGCAGGGTTTGTACCATGCGATGAATCAGGCGCTAATATCTTTGTCCTTTTTTCTTTTTTGTGTGTAAAATATGCCCCACCTATCATGATACCTGTGCTTTCTCCATGGGCACCAGCTGAAGGCTGGAGGGTAAACTGAGCCATCCCCGCAATTTCACGGAGGTAGAGATCCAAGAAATACATAGCCTCTAAGGCACCCTGTATGGTTGACTCATCCTGGTAAGGGTGCATATCGAGAAAGCCAGGCAGAGATGCAAGTGCCTCCATTAGAGGCGGATTGTACTTCATAGTACAGGAACCTAAGGGATCCATTTCGGAGTATGGGCAGAAATTTAAATCTGCAAGGTTTTGATAATGGCCGGCTATTTGTCTTTCACTCACCTGCGGAAGGCCAGGGGTTTCCCTCTTGTACTCACCCAGCAAATCCATTTTCTTTATAGCGGTTTTCGGTAGTGAGTATGCAGATCTTCCACCCTGGCTTTCTTTGAAAATCAATGTAACATTTTCCTTTTCCATTATTTCAACCCCTTCTCGTTGAGGTATGTAAGTATATCTGCAAGCTCATCAATATCATCGTGGTTTGTTTTCTCTGTTACGCAAAAGAGGATCTTGTTTTTATATTCAGGATAAAATCGTCCCAGGTCCAAACCACCTACTATGGAGTGTTCTAATAATTTTTTATTTAACGCGCTTACATCATGAGGGCAATTAACTACAAACTCATTAAAGAACGTATTTCCGGTGAATGTTGCCGCATACCCATGTATTTTACGTATTGTTTCATACGCGTAATGTGCCATTTGCATATTATATGAGTCTGCAAGCTCCTCTAATCCTTTATTTCCGTACCATGATAGGTAGATAGATGCTGCCAATGCATTTAAGGCATGATTTGAGCAAATGTTTGATGTTGCCCTGCTTCTGCTGATATGTTGCTCTCTTGCTGCACCCCATAGCATGTACGCAGTTTTCCCATCAGCATCTTCTGTTTTTGTTACTATCCTTCCAGGAAGTTTTGATTTGTGCTTGCTATAACAGTTAATAAATCCTAAGTGTGGCCCTCCGAAACTCATGTGGCTCCCCAAGCTTTGCGCCTCCCCGGCAACTATATCTGCATCGAAGTCAGTGGGTTTTATCAACGCAAGCGACAGGGCTTCTACCACAAGGCTTATAAAAAGAGATGTGTGCTTGTGAGCCATTCGTGCAACCCGATGCAAGTCTTCAATTATTCCAAAAAAGTTGGGGCTCTGTATTATAACTGCTGCAGTCTGCTCGCTTATGTTTTGTTCTAATTCTTTTAGGTTTGTTTTTCCATGACTAATACCAACCTCTATCACCTTCCAATCCCCATATCTGAAGTAGGTGTTGAAAACTTGTCTGTATTCCGGATGTATGCTTTTTGAAATGATTATCTCGTTTCTTCCTGTGAGCCTTGAGGCCATTTTTGCAGCCTCTACCATTGCTGTTGATCCGTCATAAAGGGATGCGTTTGAAGCTTCCAGACCCGTGAGTCTGCACATCATTGTTTGATATTCATACATAACCTGCAATGTTCCTTGATTTGTTTCTGGCTTGTAAGGCGTATAGGGTGTATAAAATTTTGGCAGTTTTAAAAATAGATTGACAATGCTCGGGATATAATGATTGTAACATCCTGCGCCCAGGAAATATTTGTAGTTACTGCTATTTTTGGCGCTTATTTCATGCATGTATCCACTCAACTCGATTTCTGAAAGAGGAAGGTTAACTTTTTTTAGAGGGGAGGGTAATAGTAGTCCCCTGTTTAATCGCAATTTTTGAGGTATTGTGCTGTAAAGATCATCAATATTGTTAACACCGATTTCTAAGAGCATTTCTGAGAAATCGTTTTTTGTTGTTGAAATGTATGGATTACTGTCTTTCATGTTATTATTTCACCCTCCTCAGCATAAAATCTGCCGCTGTTGTTAAAGGATCTGGTATGCTTGTAATATCAGGGCAGTAGGCGAGTTCTCCCTTTATCATATCTCTTAGGTTACTTTTTGTAGTTAGATAGGAAGAGATGATATCTATTCTGTTTTTTGTTGCAATTTTTTCTCCGAATACCTGGCCCCCCAATAGTTTTCCTTTTTTATCTGCAATGAGTTTTACGATCAAGTCCATATGCCCCGGGTACCAGTCTGGTTTATTGTAACCTTTTATTTTTTGTGCTACGAGTTCGTGGCCTTCTTCTTTTGCTTGTTCTGATGTGATTCCCGTAGAACCTACGGCGTAATCGCCAAATACTGAGATAAAGGTGTTCAGTGTTCCGCTATAGATTGCTCTTCCTCCTGCTGCGTTTATTCCTGCAACTCTTCCTTGTTTTATTGCTGGTACTGCTAACGCTGACCCGCATCTCTTTTTCGTCATAGCGTTATAGGTTTCAACGCAATCGCCTGCTGCATAAACCCCTTTCATATTTGTCATCATTCTATTGTTGGTTATGATACCGTTTTTGTTGTAAGAAATACCGAAACCTTGTATCCATGCTATGTTAGGAATAATCCCACAGGCTAAAAGGATACTATCTGTTTTATGTGTCTTTTCATCTATAATTATGCCTTCTGCCTTATCTTTCCCTATTACCTCTTTCACCCTGGAATTTGTCAGCACGGTGATTCCGTTTCTTTCTAAGTATTCCTGAACGAGTCTTGCCATATCCTTATCTAACGCATTCGGAAATACCTGGCTCATCGTTTCTGCAATTATGACCTCTAAGCCTTGTTTTTTTATTGCTACAGCGAACTCTACTCCGATAGCACCAGCCCCAATTATTGATATCTTGCTGGCTTGGCTCTTTGTATTATACAATGTAGAGACCTCTTCTAAGCTATACAGGGTGTGAGCGTAGTGCCCTAACAACTTTTCAATATTTTTTATTGGGGGAATTACAGGTTGTGCTCCTGTAGCAATGATGAGGGAGTCATACTGGAAGGTTTTTTGCCCTTCTTGGTTTTTTATTACTGTCTCTTTTTTGTCTGGATCTATTTTTACCACTTCTGTGTTTAAATGCACCGTGGTTTTTGGTCCTCTCGCCGGAAAATCATGTGTGAGTGATTCAAAACCAAGTCTTCCCTCAAATGCAAAGGGCATTCCACAGAGTGAGTACATTTCGTAGCCTCTTTTTTCTATAATGCTTACCTTTGCTCCTGGGTTTGTATGGCTCACAGCAGCAGCAGCCCCAGACGAGGCGGTACCCATGCCTATAATGATAATGTTTTTTTCTTTCATATTTTTATGTGATGTATCTTTTTCAAAATTTCAGCAGCGTGAAATGAGCTTCTGACATACGGTCCAGATTCTACATGTAGAAAACCCAGTTCTTCTGCTTGATTTCTGTATGCCTCAAAGGTGCGGGGGTGTATCCATTCAGAAACCTCTCTATGTCTCTTTGAGGGTCTCGCATATTGACCTATTGTGAATATATCACAACCCACATCTCGTAGATCTTTTATTACGCCTAAAACTTCTTCCCATGTTTCTCCTAAGCCTACCATTATTCCGGATTTTGTATAAATCTCAGGATTTATTTGCTTCACTAAAGTTAAGAGTGATAGGGATTTTTCATAATCAGCCTGAGGCCTGACTGCTGTATATAACCGTGGGATTGTTTCTACATTATGACTTATAACCTCAGGTGTTGCCTGAACTACCTTGTGTATTGAGTGAACAAAATCAGGCACTAACACTTCGAGGACAGTAGTAGGATTTTTTTCCTTGAATTTTTTTATTGTTTTAACGAAATGCTCTGCTCCTCCATCTTCTAAGTCATCTCGCGTTACAGAGGTTATTACTACATAATCAAGATGAAGCAGGGAGAGGGCCCGTGCTACTCTGTGAGGTTCGTCACTATCAATATCATCAGGTTGTTTTGTTTCAACATTGCAAAATCTACAATTTCTGGTGCAGGTTCGCCCTAAGATCATCACCGTAAGTGTTTTATTTTTATAACATTCTCCTCTATTAGGGCAAGCAGCTTCTTCACAGACAGTATTGAGCTTATTTTCCCTAATGAGATCTCTCATCTCAATTAGGTCATTTGGCCGTATTACCTTTCTGAACCATTCAGGTTTATTCATCAATCTCATAATTGAATGCTTTAATAAAAGTTTTTACATAGTTATCTTTCAATTCTTTGAAGTCTATCCGTGTTCCCAAAATCTGTTCCATGTTTGTCAGTTTTATTTCTGGCATTCCACAAGGGTTAATGTAACTGAAATTTTCCATCTCATCTAACACATAAAGGGCAATTCCATGCATTGTTATTACTTTCGTTCTCTCCCGAGCTTGTATTTTTTTAAGGGAATAGCCAATTGCTGCAATTTTTTTATCCCCAACCCATAGCCCAGATAGCCTTTTGTGCCCCTCTTCTGCCTTAATATTATATTTTTGTAAAAGGTCTATGAGACTCTGGCATAGTTTGGATTTGTATTCTTGTAATCGTTTTCTGTGAACGTCTATTATCGGGTAGCAGATTAACTGGCCAGGCCCATGATATGTTACGTCTCCTCCTCTGTCTGTTTTGTGTACTCGTATTCCCCGTTTCACCAAAAAAAAATTGTTTGGTGCTAAGACGTTTCTATTTTTTGCAAAAGAGCCTAAGGTTATTGTTGGTTTATGTTGTAATAAAATAAGGGTATCATATGCATCATTATTTTTTATATTGTACAGTGCTGATTTTTGCAGCACCAGCCCAATTGAGTACTCAATTTCTCCTTCTAAATTAAGAATGGCACACTTCATGTTAGCCTATGGTGATTTTTGTTTTATAGTCTTCTGGATTGACGAGATTCTTTAATTGATCCTCATCATTTGTTTCTACCTCTATCAGCCATGCTTCATATGGTTTTTTGTTGATATTAAAAAGATCTCCTCCGTAAATGTTAGTTTTTGCTGTCTCTCCAGTATCAAAAACATCTCCTAACCCATCCTCGTTTACTGCTACAACTTTTCCACTAATCGGTGAAAGCAATTCAGATGCACCTTTTTCGGATTCTATTTGGCCCCACGCTCTGAATTGTTCTACATTTTCTCCTATTTTGGGTAATTCGACGGCATAGATATCTTTTAAGTTATCCTGGGCATAATCAGTAATACCTACTTGGAATTTGTTTTCCCCGACCTTCTTAACCCATTCATGTGTCTCAGTATACATCCTATCATCCAACACTTCATATTCTTTTGACATCATACCCCCCTTTAACTCTCTCATGTTAAATCGAATATTTTACAAGTCTTGCAAGCAGAGATTCTGACTTCTCCTGTGGCATGCAGTACATCATCTCTGTAAAATTACCTCTAAACTGAGAAATATGGTTCCCTATATCTTTGTTATCCTGAATTATTTCTTTTATATATTCTGCCAGTTTTTCAAAGTCTTTTTCTTTCATGCCAAATCGTGTCATTTCTTGAACACCTGTTCTTAACCCACTGCTGGAGCTGAACCCTTCATCATACGGTGTTGCCTGGTAGTTTACTATAATGTTGTTTCTCTCTAATCTTTCAGCTAGTTCAGCACCTTTTGCATAGCCTACATTCAAAATTACCTGATGTGTCTCTGTATAACTAACATCAGGGTCCCCTTCAACATCACATCCATTATCTCTCAGCGCCTTGGCAAACGCCTTTGCATTTGATATTACCTGTTTTTGATACGCTTTACCATACAGATTCATTTCATAAGTGGCCATGAGTAACCCTAACAGTGTTCCTAAATGATGATTACTTGTGCTTCCCGGAAATGCTTCCCGTTGTATTGTCTCCCACAGTTCGTACTCCTTTGTATCTTCCTCCATGTCGCCTGCCACAATCCCTCTTTGTGGCCCGAAGAATGTTTTATGAGTAGATCCTGTGACTATATCCGCACCTTCTTTAAAGGGTTCTTGGAAATATGGCCCGACCAGGCCCAGTACATGGGCCATATCGTACATTAGAAGCGCTTTATCTTCCATGCTATCAATTATTTTTCTTATTTCAGCTACCGGTTCCGGGTGCAAAACCATGCTCTTACCTAAGATTATTAGTTCTGGTTTATGTTCATCTATTAATTGTCCTGTTTCTTCTAAATCTATCTTATAAGGATTGTCTTTTTGTATTGGGAAGTTAATAACAGCAGGTTTTTCTGTTACAGGATCTCTCATTACATAATGCCTTAAAGCACCAAGAGGCTGTGCGCTGAGGTGTCCACCTTTCCCTAAATGGTGGTTCATAACTTTTCTGAGCCTTTGTAACTCCGTTTTATTATCGAGCCTGTTTTTGTAATCTACTAGAGCACTAAAAACCGTCTTGTTCGCTTGCTGTCCACTGATAACTCTTGGTTCTACTTGTGGGCAGCATAAGAATTTTTTCATCTCCTCGATTAATAGGCCTTCTTTTCCTATTATGAATTCAGTCCCTTGGTAGAAAGGTATTTCTGATTCTCCGAGTGCTTCAATTATTTTATGTTCCGCATACCTTCCTGATGGATCCATGGAGGTAAGAAATCTTACAAGTTTTGAAGGGGTCTGTTCTGAAGGGATCAGGTTGATGGTTTTTTTCTGCCGCCATGCATGGTTTTCTACAGCCTCTTCTGCCAGCTTTTCCATTAGGAGAGGCAGCACTTTGCCTTCTTCTGCATGCTTTTCTCTTGTCTTGACTAATATAGTCCTCGAGTAAGGGGGTGCTACGCTACTCAGGTGCCTTTCAACAACTACTCCTTCAAGGATTCTGCCCTTTGCATGTATCTGGACCTCTTGATTTTCTTCTAATTCAGAATCAATATACGCGAGGCAAATAGACCTTTTTCCTTTTTCTTCAGTGATGTGTGAAACCACTCCTTCTTTATCAAACTTCCAGCATGAAACCATAGATCCACTTCTGACTTCTCCTATCAGCCTATTATTGATATATACTTCATCACCTTGTCTTGCTGCGCCTATGCTAGAGATAGCTATTGGCATAATCCGTTTTGGCAAATACTGTTTTTGACATTGTTTTTTGTTTTCTAACTGTTTATACTCCAAAAACTGCTTGTTTAAGGCTTCTTTGCCAATAAATTCTCCTTTAAGACTTGAAAAGCTGACTGCAAACTTTGCTATAGGGACTGCAAGGATGGGAATTTCTTTGCCTTCTTTATCTTCTCCAAATTCGTGGCCATATAAAGGCAGGCCGGCCTCAAGTCTTAAACTATCCCTTGCTCCTAAACCTGCTGGGATTATGTTATACTTTTTCCCGACTCTAAGGATGCTTTCCCATAGAGCTATCGTTTTCTCTTGAGGAACAAATATCTCAAAACATAACGGCTCTCCTGTATAGCCAGTTCTTGAGATTATCACTTGTTCATTTTCAAACTCTGTTACACTCAAATTATTCCTTCCAACGTCTGGGAGTTCTGTTATGTTGTGGAAAATATTTTCTAACACCATTTTTGCCTTGGGGCCCTGTAATGCTAACATGGAAATTTTTTCTGATTTATCTTCCAAGCGTGCTTTTGGGAATTTTTTTATCTGTTTTTGAAACCACCTCCAGTCTTTCTCTATATTAGAGGCGTTAACTACTAATATATAGTCTTTCTGATTTATCTTATAGAGGTACGAATCATCTATTGCTCCGCCATTTTCATTAGGTATTACTGTATATTGCGATTGCCCTGCTTCAAGAGCAGCTGCATTGTTTGTGAGAACATACTGTAAGAAATCTGTAGCCTGTTCTCCGGTGATAAGGAATCTACCCATGTGTGAGACGTCAAACAAACCCCCATATTTTCTTGTTGTTAGGTGCTCTTGGATTATTCCTGTTTCGTATCGTATGGGCATCTCCCATCCGCCGAATTCTACCATGTCACCGCCATGTTCCTTATGCCACTCATCAAGAATTGTTTTTTTCATCACTACCCCCTAAGATTTTTATAAAACCATCACAATTTTTCCGGATACATATCATACTATCACACCTTCAGATTGTTGTTTAAACGTACAGTGTTTCAACTACTCATTTCATTATACATTGTAATAAGTATCTCAATTTAGGGCTTTATTACACTAAAATCCACAATTTGCAATACCTTCTTTGAATACCAATATGGTTTGTAAAATAATTAGACCCATTTTCTATTTTGGTCATGACTTTTACATAATATTTAAACAGTGGGTAGAAATATTTTCTTATCTTGTTAAGTTTTTATCGGTATTCAGAAAAAATAGTTGCTATTTTTAAGAACAAATATTTATGCAATATTAATTACAATGACTTTCGTAATGCACCTTGATTAATACCTTGATAAGTGATTAAGGAGTAATTATATAACATGTATCATTAAAATAAATATCCTTGATTTATGTCTGAAAATAAAGACTTGCAACAAAATGGATAAAGATGATATAGATGACCATAATCATTATGCTTAGACTTAATGAGGCATCTAAGTAATTTATTATCTTAGGTGCCTCATTTTCCAGGTAATAATCTATGGAGAAAAGAGTAGAAGTAAATTTGAAAGGTTTTCCTTCAATTGAAACCATTGCTCAAGGCCTCAACGGCCTTAATGCATTGCAGACCTTGGGAATAGATAACATAGAGAAGGTGGCGGCTTTCAAGATAAATGGTGAGATGAAAGATATTTCAACAGAGATTGATTCATCAGTAGAACTTGAACCTGTTTACATCGACTCCCAAGAGGGTTTGCAAATATTGCGGCATAGCGCTGCTCATGTTATGGCTGAAGCAGTGAAGGATCTCTTTCCCGGGGTACAGGTAACCATAGGTCCGGCCATTAAAGATGGCTTCTATTACGATTTTGACTATGAGAGGCCATTTGATGCCAAGGATCTCCCGAAGATCGAGTCGAAAATGACTGAAATAATAAAAAAGGATCTTCCCTTCATCAGAAGTGAGGTCCTCAGCGATGAGGCAATTGAATTTTTTAAATCCCAGGGCGAAATTTATAAGGTCGAACTGATCGAGGATCTTTCAGAAGAAAAGGTGAGCATATACAAGCAGGGAAACTTTACGGATCTGTGCAGAGGCCCTCATCTGCCCTCAACAGGAAAAATAAAGGCCTTTCATCTCACCCATGTTGCTGGTGCCTACTGGAGAGGAGATGAAACTAAAGCCATGTTGAGCAGGATTTATGGCATTGCATTTGCTGATCAGGAATCCCTTGACGCCCACCTCGAAAATCTCGAGGAGGCAAAAAAAAGGGACCACCGTAAGTTGGGCCGGGAACTGGATTTGTTCAGCATCCAGGAAGACCTGGGGCCAGGCCTAATCCTGTGGCACCCAAAGGGAGGAACGATACGTACTATCATCGAGGATTTCTGGCGCCAAGAGCATTACAAGGCTGGCTACGAGATAGTGTACTCGCCTCACATCGGCCGGTCAAAGCTATGGCAGACCAGTGGTCATCTGGACTATTACCAGGAAAACATGTACTCACCCATGGACATCGAAGGTCAGGAATTTTTCATCAAGCCGATGAACTGTCCTTTTCATATTATGATATACCGCAGCCGGATTCGAAGCTACCGTGAATTGCCCCTCCGCTGGGCTGAAATGGGCACGGTCTACCGTTTCGAACGGTCTGGCGTCTTACACGGCCTGCTGCGAGTACGAGGTTTTACCCAAGACGATGCCCACATTTTCTGTCGTCCCGATCAGATCGAGGACGAGGTTCTGAACTGCCTTGACCTGACACTCCATCTTCTGCGCTCCTTTGGCTTCCATGAATATGAGGTAATGCTATCGGTTCGTGACCCGGAGCGCAAGCAGAAGTACATCGGCAAAGATGATATGTGGGAGATGGCCGAGGGATCTCTGGTCAACGCCCTTGAACGCAGGAAGCTATCTTACAAACGTGAGGAGGGCGAAGCGGTCTTCTACGGGCCAAAGATTGACATAAAAATCAAGGATGCTTTGGGTCGTGCCTGGCAGTGTACCACCGTTCAATTCGACTTTACCCTACCGGAGCGGTTTGATATGACATTCATTGGAAAGGATGGACAAGAACACAGGCCTTACATGGTGCATCGCGCTCTCCTTGGTTCTCTGGAGCGCTTCTTTGGCATCCTCATCGAGCATTATGGAGGAGCTTTCCCGGTCTGGCTTGCTCCGGTGCAGGCTATTATCCTTACAATAACTGATCGAAATATCCCATACGGTGAAGATTTACTAAAAATCCTGTTTGAGGCAGGAGTGAGGGCAGAGAAAGACTTTCGGAATGAAAAACTGAGCTTCAAGGTGAGAGACGCCCAGACAAAAAAGATCCCCTACATGGTGATAATCGGGGACAAAGAAATGGAAACAGGTAATGTTACCGTCCGTTTAAGGGATGGGCATAACTTACCTCCTATGTCGCCAAAGGAATTAATAGACAGAATAAAGAGTGAATCAGAAACGAGGAGCTACCAATAAGCAAAAAACCGGCCGTAAGGGTTAACGAGCAAATCAAGGCAACAACAGTACGATTAATTTCTGTGGATGGAACACAGATAGGAATTGTCCCCATTACTGAGGCCTTGCTCGC
>Ga0315553_10002523_pt1 | contig 14652 bp, 18 predicted proteins | sample SalMarSW160140MG_FD_203099 | JGI IMG/M metagenome (GOLD analysis project Ga0315553, IMG submission 203099) | Salt marsh sediment microbial communities from the Plum Island Ecosystem LTER, Massachusetts, United States - Salt Marsh Sediment SW1601-40 ... | reverse complement strand
CGGTTCAGAACGTTTTCACATATGGCAAAAAAGTATGGTTGGAAGTATATCATAACAGAAAAGGACGCGTATTTTTATTATCTTTTGAATAAAAAAGCGATATATGAAACAATGCGAGATCCGAATATTCTTAACGATGATCATATTTATATATTGAAACGAGGCTCTGCAAATTATAAATGGCAGGAGAAAGTGAGGCAAATTATGTATCGACGTAATAAAGAACATCGATTTCTTGGTTATCGGGATTTAAGGAGTTTGGAGGGCAAATTTCTTGTCTATATAACTCGTTTAGATGACGGATTAATGAAAAGTTTAGACTTCACAAAAAGGGGTCTGTTTATTTCTTCGAGTATTGATCCCTATTCGGAGGAATTTTTTGATAATACAAATACCATTCGAAAGCAGCTTGAGCCTTATGGAATTCCTTCATATCGGGTTCATGCGTCAGGTCATGCGACGCCTCATGATATTATTAACTTTATTGAAGAGGTTAAGCCTAAATATCTAATTCCAATTCATACAGAGCATCCTGAATTTTTCAGAAAGTTGTTCCAGTGTTCTGATATTCAGGTAATTCTACCAAACAAAAATCAGTCAATTGAATTTTAAAATCAAATAAGACTTAATAAATTGGGAAAAGAGAAAGAAAAAATTGAAATTGAAATTTATAACTTTTATAGTTTTTCAGAATCCTTGACTGATAAGTAGGAATTTATTTGAATCTGAGTAAACTTATACGCATCTTCTTTAATAAATTTCCTATTGGTTCCGTTTGAATAAATTCTGTATGTTTTTTTTGAGGCACTTAAATTATCTTCAGATTTGACTTCTTTTAAATTTGAGGGCATATCAATTTCAATATAAAGTTTAGAATCCTTTATTTGATACCTCATTTGACCGTCTACAACTGAAAACTTATTTTCTTCAAGATTAACCATATATTCATCAACTCTATTATTTTAAGAGAATAAAAAAATCTTAATTACGCAACTCTCCTTTAAAGTTATATATCTTTTATATTCTATTTTATTAAAACTCTTATATCCTAATCATATTCATCGTCATCATTTCAAAAAATTTAAAAAGATTTATGCGGAGTATTCGGGTTATTATGGAAAGAATTATATGAAATTACAGTATACTGTAATATCTCATCGGTTTAATAATTCTTAATTAAAGGGATGTAATAATTGTAGAATTTAAATTTGTTTTAGGTCATGATAAGAACTATTCTATATTAATTTCTATGAGCAATATCACCATGCGGAGTGATTTAAAATTGCATTTGTAGGGCATACATCTTGACAAGCCAAGCAATCGGTACACTCACCAATATTTTCTGCTACTACTTTACCATCTATAAGTTTATATACTTCTACTGGGCACACATTTATGCATTCCTCCGCTCCTATACATAAATCTAAATCAATTTCAACCCAATGTTCGTTATCTTCCCATTTCTTTATGTTAACCATTTTTATTATAATTTCCTTCTAAAATTTTTATTGAGTAATAATCTTTCTTATCTATTTTAATTTTTTTCTGCTTAGAATTCTAATGCTATTTCATATAATCATTGAATTCTGGTATAAGTCCTTTTTTCATTAATAATTTTAATTCTGAATGAGAATTTTCTATGATTTTCTTTGCAGAAGAATATAGTTCGTCTTCGGAAAGTTTAATACGGGCTATTCCTTGCTCAATTGCTTTTAAACCAGTAGCGACAGCTTCTCTAATGAATAATTCTTCATATTCCATTGTTGGAAGGATACACGTCTCTATTAAACATCCTTTAATTTCATCTACTAAATTTGCAAGCGCATAAGAAGCCGCAATACACATCTCATCAGTAATAGTTTTGGCATATACATCTAATGTTCCTCTAAATATTCCAGGAAAACAAAGAGAATTGTTTACTTGATTTGGAAAATCAGACCGTCCTGTTCCTACAATTCTTGCACCAGCGTCTAATGCATCCCAAGGGAATATTTCAGGAATTGGGTTAGCTAAAACGAAGATTATCGCGTCATCAGCCATTTTTGAAATCCATTCCTTCTTAATGACATTAGGGCCTGGAGCACTAGAAGATATAAGAATATCAGCTCCTTCCATTGCTATGCCACAATCACCTTGCAATTGTTCTGGATTACTAAGATCAATAAGTTCATATTTGTAATCTTTAGAGTCTTGTAAATCTGTTCTACCTTTATATAAAATTCCCTTCGAATCAACAAATATGAATTTTTTTAAATTAAATCCATTATTTTTTAATAATCGATAGATCCCGAAATTTGCGGCACCAACTCCATTAAAGACAATTTTCACTTCAGTTTTTTTCTTTCCTACTATTCGCAATGAATTTATCAATCCTGCTAGAGTTACACACGCAGTTCCTTGTTGATCATCATGCCATACTGGAATTTCTACTTCTGGGTCCGCACGTAATCTATCTAGAACAGTAAAGCATTTAGGTTTCTCAATATCCTCTAAATTGATACCTCCAAAAGATGGTTGAATTAATTTTACAAATTCTATAATTTGATTTGCCTCGCAACATTTTTCATTACCAATACATAGGGGAATGGCATCAACTCCACCTAAATATTTGAACAATAAAGATTTTCCTTCCATCACAGGTAAAGCTGCTTCAGGACCAATATTTCCAAGACCTAGGACTCTTGTTCCATCACTTACAATAGCGATAGAGTTCCATTTATTTGTATATTCATACACTTTATTTTTATCCTTAAAAATTTCAGAAGAAGGTGCTGAAACTCCAGGTGAATACCATATTGAAAAGTCATTATAATCTCGAATTTGACAACGAGGAAGAACCTGTATTTTACCTTTATAGAACTTATGCATTTTGATTGCATTAATTCCAGGTATTTTTGATTTTCTTAGAAGCTCTTCTTTAGTTAATTTTTTCATAAAACAATAAAATTTCTTTGGATTATAATAAATTTGATTATATTATATAAACTCATTCACTCTATTCTTGAAAAAAGAAGATCAATAATGATATTAGAATCCATTACTCCATCTTAGAGGATAAAATAATAATTCACAATCAATTTTTTTGACAGAATAGTGAAAAATCATTGAGAGAGAGAATCGTAATTAATAAATAAGTGGTTGGTTTTTTTATTTATAATCAAAAATAAACTTATCAGAAGATTAAGATGCGAAAAGCGGTATATTCTGCAATTTTGGTTCTAATTATTTCGAGCACTATCATGCCTTTATTTCCCCTCTTTATTTCACCCACTATCAAGTCTGATGAAAACCATGGTAAGATTAGCATATTGAATACATCTGCATCAATTGAGATGAATGACACAATTCAGATTAACGACCATCCCAGTAGTCCTACAAATTGGACTTGGGCAAAAGATCAAGGGTATTGTACGGGATCAGGCACTCAATCTGATCCTTATATTATATCAGATATATTCTTTAACACTTCTACAATATATTGGAATTGTTTAACAATTTTGAATTCGAGGAAGTATTTCATTGTTAGAGATTGCGAGTTTAAAGGATCGACGCAATTCGCGGGTGTTCAATTATACAACACGACAAATGGCTTGATTACTGAAAATTTTATGCATCCGCTTACTGGAGCATTAGTATGGGTTTATAATGCCAGTAATAATGTCATTCAAAACAATAATGCGTCAGGAGGGACCTATTATGGAGTTCTAATTGATTCTAGTTCAGGACTTTCAAGAAATAATACAATTTCGGAGAATTTAATCACCTATAATATTGCAGCGGGGGTACAACTTAGAAGTGGGGGCTCTGAACTTAATACGATATCTAATAATATCATTTTCAACAATACAATAGGGGTTGAATTAGGTTCTTTAACAGGTAACAATACGATAAAAGGTAATCATATTGGGAATAGCTCTTCTATAGGAATATTTATCAATGTGTTGAGTCAATATAATGAGATCTATGAAAATTGCTTTTTCACAAATATTATTCATGCAAATGATAATGGTTTAAACAACTCATGGGATAATGGTGTGAAAGGAAATTACTGGGATAATTACACGGGGCTTGATTCAAATAGTGATGGAATTGGTGATGTTCCTTACAATATAACAGGAGCAGCGGGAAGTCGAGATAACTTTCCCCTCATGAGTTGTCCTGTTCCTCCTTCAAAGCCTTCCGGAATACCGGGATATGATGTATTTCTCGTTTTATTTGCGGGAGTGGCGTCTATTATTGGAATGATTTATCTGACCCATAAGAGAAAATTAAAAACTAATACGGAGTATATTTAACTCCTCTTTTTATTTATTACAGGTAAATATTCGGGGTAATAAAGGAGACAGATTTTTAAATTTACCTAATTTAAAACATTTGGAGGCTTAATAATTCTAAATTAAAAGATTGAAATAATTTAAATCAAAATTCTGACACTGTATGAAAATTAATAAAGATTGACACTGCTATTTAGTCGTTGATGATTTGATGAGAGAGATGTATATTTTTGACATTTTCTTGTTCGTGTATTGGCATTTTCTTGAATTCGCCTTTAAAACATCCCATTTTTCAAACCTGTTTACTTTTGAATTATATTCTTTCAATCATATCGCTAATTATTGATCTATGACAATACTCCGGATTTTTGCAAGAACAAACAAGAAAAACGGTTTTTTTTTCTGCTAAATTCTTTAATTCTAATAATCTTGAACAGGCTTGTAGATTTGAATAGATTTCTTCCATGAATCTGAATTTATATTCCTTGAAATCCATTTTAGGATTCTTATTACCATTAGATTTCTTGAGGATTCCGGCATCAATCAATAATTCTTTACTTGGAGCAAGAATACTTTTAGAAGTATTCGTTATTACCTCGAAATGAGCATTAGGATACTTGCTCTTAAATTCCTTTAATTTTGCTAAATAACAGTCTAATCTAATTCCCATTTTCTCTAAACCTCAATAAAGTATTCGCCCCAACTTTCCTCAATTACACAAATAGTAAAGTTCATAGTTTGGGATACACTCCAGAATTCTAAGGATATTTATGCCCTGATATAATCGCCCGGTGTATCATCAAAATTAAAATGAAAATATGCTTAGCGAATATCGCCAAACATACTAAACCCCATCATTAAATTGTTAACTCCCCGGTAATTTGATATTGTATAAGCGGTATCGACCTAAGTGTCTTTATCCGCTATATAGCATATACTTTTTTCTCTTGTGATGCCCCACCCTTTAGGTAAAATAAAGATTGTACCTAATATAAGAATTAATCCTATATAAAAGAAAATTGCCTTTTTGCTATAATATTTCATAGATTTCGCCTTATCTCCCTTTTTTTCTTAAATCTTTTTTGGTAAAGGTGCAATAATTAATATAAATTTTTTTGCTTATATACTTTTTTGTGATCATATATCTTAAATAATATATGTGTTTAAAAGAATATAGTTATAACCATGAATTAAGGACTCATTTATTAATTTCTTTGATCATATACTATTATAGGAACATTAGATATGACCGAAAAAAATTGTCAAATTGTACTGGTAGGACATACATCCCATAAGCTAATCCTTTCGATTGATAAAGAAATAACTCATAAACTCATTTTTATAACTGAAAGCGAACCTCTTCCAGGGACACTTGAAGCTACAAAAGCATTAGAGGAACTAAACAAGTATTACATGGAACGAAGAATTGAGGTGAAAAATGTAAAGTTTGATTTTCACATTCAAACTAAGCCTATCGCGGAATTAATCCATCTTATATACCAACAAAAGCTCCAAAAATACGAGAATATTTCAATGAACATTTCTGGAGGGTTGCGTTATATGGACATCTGGTTCTATGTAGCGTGTTCGATAACTGATACGAAAATAATACACGGAGATTTCATTTATGAAAAAAATGAAGAGGTAGGAATTTACTCAAATGTTGAGTTACAAACTATCCCTTTTCAGACACTTACAGATAAGCAATTTGAGTTTTTAGAACTATTTTTTAAAGAGTATAATAATTACAGCCAATTTTTTGAGCCCGAGTTATCTTTTAACAATAATCCATTATTGCACGAAAGACAAAAATATCAATCTTTAAAGCAATTGAAGACTGTTATGGAAAGTGTAAGAAAGACTTCAATTTCCAGAGGAGCCTTAAATGGATTTATTCAAAAATTAACTCCAATTTCCGCACTTAATATAGATTCAAATCCATTGGATAAAAAAGAAAAGTCTATCGAAATCAGCTACTTTGGCATTGCCTATTTCCTTCATACTTTATTTCAAAAAAAGATCTTGGTTAACTGATTTATACAATAATTAGCTTTGGAGCTGTTTATCGATGATAAAGATGAGAGGAGGCTGGATCTTTGGTTTACAATACTAGACTTAATTCATGGATTTGTGGGACCAATGCAGTTTTATAGATTATTAGTGAATAATTAATAAGATTACGTAAGATATAAAAGATAAATATGACAAAAGTTTCTAAGATGAAATTAAGTTAATCTGTATCTTTTTAGGTCTCTATAAAATAAAAAAACGTTAAAACTATGATTAAAGAAAATAATGTAACAGAGAAATTAGAAGCTGTGTTGAAAGATTTAATACGTAATAATAGAGATATAAAATTTGCGATAATTACTTCAATAGAAGGAATCCCGATTCTTTCATTATTACCCCGAAAATATAATGAACAGAAAGTTGCTGCGATGGTTGCTTCATTACTTTCTATATCCGAAATGGCTGTTGCAGATATGGAAATAGGGGAATTTAAACAAATATATATTAAAGGAGTTGATGGTTATATATTGATATTTGATGCAGAGGAAGCCATATTGGCAGTTTCAACTACGAAAAAAGCAAAAATGGGATTAATTTTCTTTGATTGTAAGAATGCGTTGTATAAAATAGCAAAAATCTTAAGGAAGGAGAAATAGAGAAAGATTATATTAGATATATTAATTAATTTAACTATAAAGTTTAGTTTATGGCAAAAAAATACGGGTGGAAGTATATTATAACAGAAAAGGATGCGTATTTTTACTATCTCTTGAATAAGAAAGCGATTTATAAAACAATGCGAGATCCGAATATCCTTAACGATGATCATATTTATATTTTGAAAAGAGGCTCTACAAATTATAAATGGCAGGAGAAAGTAAGACAAATTATGTACGACGTAATAAAGAACATCGATTTCTTAGTTATCGGGATGTAAGGAGTTTGGAGGGCAAATTTCTTGTCTATATAACTCGTTTGGATGACGGATTAATGAGAAGTCTAGACTTCACGAAAAGGGGTTTATTTATTTCTTCGAGTATTGACCCCTATTCGGAAGAATTTTTTGACAATACAAATACCATTCGAAAGCAGCTCGAGCCTTATGGAATTCCTTCATATCGAGTACACGCGTCGGGGCATGCGACGCCTCATGATATAATTAATTTTATTGAAGAGGTTAAGCCTAAGTATCTGATTCCAATTCATACTGAGCATCCTGAATTTTTTCGAAAATGATTCCAGGGTTCTGACATTCAGGTAATTCTGCCACATAAAAATGAACTATTTGAAATTTAAGTCCAATTGAGGGATAATATCTCAATGGCTTAATAATTCTAAATTAAAAGATTGAAATAATTTAAATCAAAATTCTGGCACTGTATGAAAATTAATAAAGATTGACACTGCTATTTATTTGTTGATGATTTAATGAGAGAAGTGTATATATTTGACATTAATGGATGCATAATGCCTCCAATCTTCTCGAATTTTAATAAGAATGGATCAAGGAAAAACATTGTTAAAAAAGTCATCAAAAATGGGAATGATGTTAAGCTTTATCCTGATTTTATTAAATTTTATGAGAAAAACTGTATTAAAGCAGAATCAATCTTTTTTATAACGGGAAGGAAAAAAAGTGAATTTGGTAAGATGACTGAAAATCAATTACTTATATTAGCCAATATTAAGTCATTTCAAGTAATATATTATCCTGAAGAAAAAACATATAAAATTCAAGAATATTTCGCCTGGAAAGTAAAAACGGTAAAAGAAATTATAAAAAATATTATTAAAAATAAGAATTTTATTGAAAATTCTAAGGAAAAAGTTAGTTTCAATATTTTTGATGATATGGTCGATTATTTTCCAAAAGTTAGAGAATTTGAAAATAAATATGATATTAATATTCAATTAACATTAATAGATAACAAGATTAGTTGGAATTCTTTATTATAATATTATTTTAAGACTTTATAGCTATTTTTTAGTTCAAATTTTGTTCTAATTCTTTCCTTCTTTCGGTCATAAATTCTCGAATATCTTTAGATTCAATAGGATAATATATATAGGCTATTATCCATAGTGAAGTTCCTATAAGCCAAAATAATAAAAGCAAAAACATAGAGTATGGTAATAATGATAAATCGCGTTCTATCAAACTTACGAGAACTAGATTACCAAAAATTCCACCAATATTTAACATTACCTGATGAAGTGCGTTAGCAGTACTTCTAGCTTTAGGAACGCAAACTTCAGAAAAAATTGCATAAACATTTCCTGTACCCAAAGAAACTAAAAAATATCCCAAAAAGCCAATGATTAGAAAAAAAATCCAAGAAAGCGTTATTTCCAATTGATTTGTCGCAGAAATAGGTAATAAATAGAAGATCATTAAACAGATTATTCCTGAAATTGAACCTAAAACAGATAAATAAATTCGGCCTCTTATTTCCCCTGAACGATATAAAGAATCTCCAATTTTTCCACCCAGAATTGTTCCAGGTAAAATACCCACTCCAGTTAAGAGATATAATACTGTGGCGGATAATTCTTCATAAATTCCATTAAATCTTAACGTAAGGTAAAAAATTCCCCAAGAGCTTATAGTTGAGATAGCAATTCCAGAAAAAAGCGTATAAATTAAAATTGATATTACAGATTTTTTACCAAGTAGGAGACCTAATCTTTCAATGTCAATTCTGTAATCGTAGATAAAGTTTTCTTCAAACTCTCTTAATTTTAATTCACCTTGACCTCGTTTAGGATCTATTGCTTTTAAAATAAAATTGATTACTGCTAATAATCCAAAAATTAAGCCTATAGCATAAGCAAACCTCCATCCATTAGGACCAGCATAATTTCCTAATAAACCTCCCACAATAATTCCTACACCAGTACCTAAGATTAAACCTGCATGTATAGAACCATACTTCTTCCCTCGTTCTTTGGGTGAATAAAAATCACTTATTATTGAATACCCTATTGGTATAAATGCTCCAAAACCAATAGCACCGATTATTATAAAAAGTAAATAAAAATGAAAATTTGGTGAAATTGGGATTAAACCATAAGCTATAACCCATATCACATTAGTAATCACAAAGAGTTTTTTTCGTAATTTCCTTTCTGTTATTTTATCTTCGTAAAAGCCAAAAGCCATAAGATTAACAGATACTACGAGTAAATAAGATACCGAATAAATTCCAATTCCTAATTTTGTAGTTCCAGGAAGGTTTAATAACAGATTATCGATATTGACAGGCATAATCCCTAAACAAAAGGAGATCATGAAAATTAGAAACCATAATGACTTGAAGGTTTTCTCCCTATTTAATTCATGCGTCCTACTCATGTATTTTAAAGCCTTTAATGGTATTTATTCATTAATTTTAATGGTGATGTAATGCTGCTTACATTTCAATACACAATTTTGAAAAAATAGAGTGTCGTTTATTTATTATATCAGAGTATGCTTAAATATAATATGTTAATTTTATTACAAAAATGTTAATTTTTAATAAATTCAATATTTTCGATAATATGAACGAGCATTTTTTACAGATTAGAGAATTAGAAGATAAATATACGGTTCAGATTCAATTAAGAGTGATATATGACAAGAATGATTGGAATGATGAGTTCTAAAAATGTTAAATTCAGCCATCGAACATAATCCCATTAACCTAATAGTTCTAAATTTAAACTTTCAAAACTATAATTTTTTTGTGAAAAAGCTTAACATTATTTAAGCCAAAAATATCGGGACAAGCTCCACTGATCACTAGGCAATGTTTTTTATATTGTAAATCTTTATGAATAGAATGATCATCAATCCAGAATTGCTAATTTTCTTTTTGGAGATGTCCAAAAATTATAGTAACAACTACCACTTCATTCACATATTTAGATGAGATTTTTAGTATTAAGTCTTTTTCAAATTACTTTTATTGGTTATATTGAGAAATATCAAAAAAAAGAATTTTATATTGGCTATTTCATGGAATTAATCCGCTAAAAGAATTTGTAATCACAAAAAGTAAAATTAGACCTAGAATTAAAGCGATGGCTCCAAGGATCAGCCCAGCCATTGCAAGTCCTTTAGAATCATCTTTAATGATACCGATTATTCCGAAAATAATTGCGATGGCAGGTATTAACCAACCTATTATAGATAATAGAGCTAAAAGATTAGGTATTCCCAGTAATGAACTATAGAAATTACTTATAGTACTAAGAACAACCATTGCTGCGCAGATTGGTATACTAATTGAGCCAAAGATCATTGCAACAATACCAAATGATTTTCCCATATTTGTTTCACTCTATTTATTACATATTAATAGGAAAAAAGTGAAAATAGGTTAAGCATATAGCTTAAGATCACCCGTTTTGCCCCACCCTTAGATAAGGGTCATTCTAAAAATTTGGAATGATCCCTTAACGATAAAGTTTGTCTTTTGGTATTGAAGGGACATGGTTTTCGCCCTATTTTTTTCTCTTTCCTGGTTTAAAAATTACATGATCAATGTAACTATTTTCATTTAAATACTTTCTTGTGATCATATATCTTAAATAATATATGTGTTTAAAAAGATATAGTTATAACCATAAATTAAGGACTCATTTATTAATTTCTTTGATCATATACTATTATAGGAACATTAGATATGACCGAAAAAAATTGCCAAATTGTACTCGTAGGACATACTTCCCATAAGCTAATCCTCTCTATTGATAAAGAAATAACTCATAAACTCATTTTTATAACTGAAAGCGAACCTCTTCCAGGGACACTTGAAGCTACAAAAGCATTAGAAGAACTAAATAACTATTACATGGAACGAAGAATTGAGGTGAAAAATGTAAAGTTTGATTTTCACATTCAAACTAAGCCTATCGCACAATTAATCCATCTTATATACCAACAAAAGCTCCAAAAATACGAGAATATTTCAATGAACATCTCTGGAGGGTTGCGTTATATGGACATCTGGTTCTATGTAGCGTGTTCGATAACTGATACGAAAATAATACACGGAGATTTCATTTATGAAAAAAATGAAGAGGTTGGAATTTACTCAAATGTTGAGTTACAAACTATCCCTTTTCAGACACTTACGGATAAGCAATTTGAGTTTTTAGAACTATTTTTTAAAGAGTATAATAATTACAGCCAATTTTTTGACCCAGAGTTATCTTTTAACGAAAATCCGTTATTGAATCATAGGATAACATATCAATCTTTAGAAGGATTGAAAGCCGCTATGGAAAAGGTAAGAAAAACTTCAATTTCCAGGGGTTCCTTAAATGGATTTATTCAAAAATTAACTCTAATTTCCGCACTTAATATAAATTCTAATCTGTTTGATAAGAAAGAGAAATCCGTCGAAATCAATTATATTGGTACTGGATATTTCCTTCATACTTTATTTCAAAAAAAGATCTTGGTTAACTGATTTATACAATAATTAGCTGTGGAGCTGTTTATCGATGATAAAGATGAGAGGAGGCTGGATCTTTGGTTTACAGTACTAGACTTGATTCATGGATTTGTGGGACCAATGCACAAAACAAATGAGTTCGAGTTGCAAGCCTATGGAATGGTTTTTAGAGAGAGAATTTGGTTGGTTTTTCTATCCTAATGGTGATGAGGTACCCGCGGAAGAAATTTATAAGTGATTTCCAGAAGAATATAGCTTATAAGTGATAAGTGATTCTGTTAAGTTGAGGGATAAAGGTCAAATTCTTTTAAACTATCTAATTCTCGGTCAGCGGCATAACCTAAAAATCCATTAGTTATACAATTACTATAAAAATCATATTTTAATGATGAGGATTGAGGATAGTCTGTTATCAATACCATTTTATTATTGTCAATTGCGTTATTTAAATTAGATATGCCTTGATTACGCCAACTATCATTTGTGGGGGTATTATCAAAATAAAATAAATCTTCTCTTCCAATTCCATCAATGTGCTCTAAGTAAGTTGAGTTTAATAACAGTTCGTCAGCATTTTGAACGAAGACTGAAAAGTTACCACTAGCTTCATTTTTTACGTAGCTTGATATATTTCCTACAAAATCAATCATTTTCCAGTCGACATTTGGAATTACACCTTGATAAAATTCATATGCATCGATAATATCCATGTAAATACCGTTAAATCCAGCGATTATAATCCTATCTAAATAATCAAAGATAATTTGTTGCCATTCAATCATCCAAAATTTTACTTTATAATTCCCTTCCCATTCAGGATTCTCGATATCCAACCAATTTGGTGCACCTGGATCAGGTATCCCATCATGATTTGCATCCCATGATTCCTCCCAATAAAACCTATAATTTTCCGCTTCACCGATACTTACATAAGAAATCAGAAATTTCTCTTTATCTCCTGTTGATTTCATATAATTCACTTCTGAAGAAGAAAATTCCCCTGTTTCATTTCCGTCTGATGAGTAATCCATAATTATTAGATCATATTTAGAATTTCTAATGGTCTCCTTATTGATATTTTGAAGCAAATAAGCAAAATCATCAATTACTACGCCATTCATATTAAATTCAACTCTAGGTAGATACTCATCATTATTAAAGAGAGTGGAAATTAAGTAAATAGCGCCTATTGAGCCTCCTAAGATAAACATGATAACAATTAGGAATACAACTTTTTTACGCATTTTAATTTACTTTATTTTATAATTAAGTTAGAAACCAAGAAAAAAATTATTCTTTATAAAGTTAAGCCCAATTTTGAAAGAAATAGGGTTTATGCGCATTGAAAAAAAAAGTGTAAGAAAGATTTGCGGTTATAAGTAAAACTAAACTTTTAGTTTTTAACTTTATATGTCTTCAAGGTTGGCACGATTTTGTTATAGCAATTTTCCTCAATTTATCTGGTTTATCTGGTTGTAGATTTACGAACTTTAATCTCACCCACATGATTATTACATCTACCTTCAATTACTCCATCATTAACGGAATAAAATATTTTAATAGGTTTATATTCTTAATAACCGACTTCCATGAATTACTGTAATAATCTCAACATATTTATCCATATTTCTATATACAATCCGATAATTATGAAAAATAATTTCTCTTACAGAGGGGTTATTAACTTCCGGAACAACTCTACCGATATTTGGAAAATCCTTTAATCTTTGGACTGTTTCATATATCTTCTTAACAAATAGATGTGCATAATTTTTAGAATCACGAGCTATATAATCATGTACCTCATTTAGATCTTCTAAAGAGCGTTCAGTCCATTCTATTCGAACCATTTTTCGATGATTTCTTTAGCTTTTTCATTTGATACTTTTTTACCTTCATCAGCATCCTTTAAACCTCTAAAAATTTTTTCCCGAACATATAAATGATACATGATATCTTCTAATGTTACATTATCTGGAAGAGATTTTATAAAAGATATGATTTGGTCTTTGATTTTTTCAGTGCTCATGACTATTATTATAATATAAAATGTAATATTTAAAGATGATTACAAAATAAATATAATCTCTAGACCAAATCAAACTCATTTTTCTTATCAATTTCTTTGAGACTAGAAGGGAAATATCCATTATATTGATGTTATCTTGAGTAAAATAAATATGTAAAAACTGTGGTTATTGGAATTCAAATCTATATTAATAACTATGGTATACTAAATCAAAAGTATTTATCTATACCTAATTACCATATTTTTTAAATTGAAGTACGTAATTTCCACTAATTATGTTATTATCTTAATCATGTTAGAATGGAAGGTTATTTATGATTAAGAATGATTACGGGTCTGGATTTTTTAGATGAAGAGATAAAAGAGAAATTGATAACAGAAAATATCTAAAAGATTTTTAATAATTTTATTATTCCGCTTATAATAGAGGAAGAACGGGGATTTTTGGAGGAATTGGAGCAATTTTTTCTTAATTTTAAGTATAATTGATTGAGAGAATCCCCTACTCGAATGTTAATTAGAAAATTCTTTCAGACCCAAATATTTAAATAATTATAAAATAATTAAGCTTTGACAAAAATTTCGTTTTTGATGAATATTCATATATTTTTCAAAAATCATATTTGCAAACTGCAATCAAATAAATGAGGAGGGAAGATCATTAAAAGTAAAAGATTTCTGATATTGGTATGTTTATTTTGTATAGGAGTTTATCTTTTTTCAGTTCATTTTACTATATCTGAGGTAAATAATTTCAAAAATAAAAATCTTGAGCTGGAAAATGAATATATTAAACAGCCGAAAAATAAGCCCGAGGAGATTTTCGATATTAGCCCCAAGACATCATCTCCTTTAACACCAAAAGAAGCCTATGCGATTATTGTTGGTATTTCAGATT
>Ga0315553_10002522_pt1 | contig 14656 bp, 12 predicted proteins | sample SalMarSW160140MG_FD_203099 | JGI IMG/M metagenome (GOLD analysis project Ga0315553, IMG submission 203099) | Salt marsh sediment microbial communities from the Plum Island Ecosystem LTER, Massachusetts, United States - Salt Marsh Sediment SW1601-40 ... | reverse complement strand
AGCGACAGGCCGATCAAAAGGTGGCCCCAGGCGACGACGAAGCTCACGATCGCGGCGACGAGGGCGCCGGTGAAGACGCCATAAACGTCATGGAAGGTCGCGGTCGTGGTCAGAAAATCGGCGACATTCCAGCTCGGGTTGAGGACCTGGCGCGAGGCCGCATAGAGAAACGTCCACGCCATCGCCAGGCGGAAGAGCAAAACGAAGCCGGGTTGCAGGCTGGTGGGCATGACACGGTCCTCGAGTATCCTGGCGCCGGGTAGGCTGCGGCCGGCGTAACCACATTGACCTGTCGCAAGGTTGCCATAAGACCTGCCGGCCTAGGTAATCCCCTGCGAAGCGCCATCCGATTGGCCGGGGCAAGGTATCCTGTCGCGGAGGGGCGTCAAATGGCCGATGCCGAAGGGAGCCAGCGATGGCGATAAAGGACATCCTCACCGTTGTCGATTTTGCCGGAAAGCAGCCGGCCGTCCGGGTGGCCACGGAGGCGGCGCGACGCCTCGATGCCCACCTGACCGGCTTCACCTTCGCCTTCAATCCGATCATCGCGACATCAGGCTTCCCGATCGGGTCGGAGGATCTGACGGCGAGCATCCGCAAAGCCTGGGAAAGCGAGGCGCGCTCCGCCGAGGCCGCCTTCCAGGAGACCGCTCGCCTCGCCGGCATTCGCTACGGGAGCGTTCTTGAGGCGGCGACGGACGTCAGGTTCGGCGTGCTTCTGCGCTACAGCCGCCTTTCCGATCTCGTCGTCATCGGCCAGGAGGATCCCGACCGGCCTGAGCCGATGCGCACCGCGATGATCGAGATGCTGCTCTTCGAAGGAGGCGCGCCGACGCTCGTCGTTCCCTTCATAACTGAGGACGTCTCCTTCGAGCGCGCGCTTGTCGCCTGGGACGGCAGCGCTACTGCGGCGCGTGCGGTCCGCGGGGCGCTTCCGCTCCTGGCCGAAAGCGCCGGCGTCACGGTGCTCGCCGTGGGCGAACGCGAGCCGCAAGAGCTCTCCGATATCGCCGTCCATTTGAGCCGCCACGGATTGCAGGTGGAGGTGAAGCACACGCCGAAGAGCGGCATCGCCGTTGCCGACGCCCTGTTGAACACCGTGTCGGACGAGGGCTTCAACTACGTAGTGATGGGCGCCTATGGCCACTCCCGCGTGCGCGAGCAGCTTTTCGGCGGCGCCACGCACGACATTCTCCGGGAGATGACCGTCCCGGTGCTGATGACGCACTGAGAAGCCGCTCGCGTGCTCTCGTCCTCTCAGAGGTGGTCGAGGAAGCGCGCACGAATGGCGGCGTCCGGAACCATGCAAGTCTCCGTGCGGCCGAAGATGCAGTACCGAACGGTGGCGATCCGGTCATAGACGAAGTCGCGGATCGCCTTCGGGCAGAGCCAGCCGAGCTTGACCCACCACCAGCGCGGCAGTTTCGAAAGCACCATCAGCGCGGCGTCGCTCTTCTGGTAGGCGATGCCGTCGATCACGGCGGCATTCGTTTCCGGATCGTCACGGTTGATCCCGAGACGGCGGGCGAGTTCGGTACCCGCGGTACTCTGGATGGGCATGAAGCGGAACATTGCGTTCGGATCGCGGGCGATGACGAAGCTTACCCATCGCGAGCAGAACACGCAGACGCCGTCGAAGAGGATCAGATGGGACGGGACGCCTTCGATCCTGCGCGGCGCATAACGTCCCGGCATCGGCGCGTCCTCAATGCGCCTCGTCCCAGTTGTCGGCGGCGCGGGCGTCGACGTGAAGCGGTACGCGCAACGAAACGGCCGGTAGCGCCGCGTTCTCCATCACGCCCCGGATCACCGGGATCGTGTCGTCGACCTCCTCGTCCGGCACCTCGAACACAAGCTCGTCGTGCACCTGTAAGAGCATGCGCGCTTTGAGGCCCGCATCCTCCAGCGCCTCGTCCATGCGGATCATGGCGCGGCGGATGATGTCGGCAGCCGAGCCCTGGATCGGCGCGTTGATCGCCGCGCGCTCGTTGAAGGCGCGCAGGCTCGGCTGCGACGCGCGGATATCGGGGTAGTGCGCGCGCCGCCCGAAGAGCGTCTCGACATAGAGGCGCTCGCGGCAGAACGCCTTGGTCGAATCCATGTAGCCGCGGATGCCGGGGAAGCGCTCGAAGTAGCGGTTGATGTAGTCGGCCGCCTCGCCGCGCGGGATGCCGAGCTGTGCCGCGAGCCCGAAGGCGGAGATGCCGTAGATGATGCCGAAATTGATCGCCTTGGCGCGTCGGCGGACCATCGGGTCCATGCCTTCGACCGGCACGCCAAACATCTCCGACGCCGTCATCGCGTGGATGTCGATGCCGTCGGCGAAGGCCTGGCGGAGCTGCGGGATCTCGGCGATATGCGCGAGCACGCGAAGCTCAATTTGGCTGTAGTCGGCGGAGACGAGCTTGTAGCCCTCCTCGGCGATGAAGGCGCGGCGGATGGCGCGGCCTTCTTCGGTGCGCACCGGAATGTTCTGCAGGTTCGGCTCCGAGGAGGAGAGCCGTCCGGTCGACGTCGAGGCGAGCGCGTAGTCGGTATGGACGCGGCCGGTCTCAGGATGGATGTAGGAGGGAAGCGCGTCGGTGTAGGTCGACTTGAGCTTCGTCAACTGCCGCCAGTCGACGATCTTGCGCGCGATCGGCACGCCTTCGGCCGCGAGATCTTCCAGCACCTTCACATCTGTCGACCATTGCCCGGTCTTCGTCTTCTTGCCGCCCGCGAGCCCCATCTTGCCGAAGAGGATCTCGCCGAGCTGCTTGGTCGAGCCGATATTGAACTCGCTTCCGGCGAGCTCGTAGATCTCCGCCTCTGCCGCCGCCGCCTTCTGTGCGAAGTTGCCGGATAGCCGCGAGAGGATCTGTCGGTCGACCTTGATGCCGCGCCGCTCCATCTTAGCGAGCACCGGGATCATCGGCCGCTCCAGCCGCTCGTAGACGCGCGTGACCTGATCGGCCGGAAGCCGTGCCTTCAACACGCTCCAGGCGCGAAGCGCGAGATCGGAATCCTCCGCCGCGTATTGCGTCGCGCGCTCGATCGGCACGCGGTCGAAGGTGACCTTGTCCTTGCCGGTGCCGGCGACCGCCTTGAAGGCGATGCGCTCGTGCCCGAAGAGGTCCTTGGCGATCTGATCGAGTCCGTGGCCGTGGCCCATTGCACCGGCGTCGAGCGCGTAGGACATCAGCATCGTGTCGTCGATCGGCACCGTCTCGATGCCGTGGCGCCGAAGCACCAGCCAGTCGTCCTTGATGTTCTGCCCGACCTTCATGACCGCCGGGTCTTCGAGAAGCGGCTTCAGGGCTTCGAGCGCGGCGTCGAGCGGAATCTGGTCCTTCTCCAAACCGCCACCGAAGATGTCGCCGTCGCCGGCACGATGACCGAGCGGCACGTAGCAGGAGAGGCCGGCGGCGAGCGCCAGCGCGATGCCGCAGATCTCCGCCAGCATCGGCCCGCCGCCCGTCGTCTCCACCTCGATCGAAACGAGCCCGTGCTCGCGCGCAGCGTCGACCCAACGCTGAAGCGCGTCGAGCGTGCGCACGCACTCGTATTTCTCGACGTCGATCTTGGCGCCGGCGGCATCCTTCAGCCGTGCCGCCACGAGGTCCGCCGGCTTGCCGAGCGCGCTCTTGGCTTCGCGGCTCGCCGCCGTTCCGCCGCCGCGCGTTCTGGGATCAGGCCCGAGCGGAAGCCTGCCTTGTGCCTGGCTCGAAGGCTCCGACTTCTCCGAGACGCCCCCCTCTGAAGCACGCCCCCGCGAGACCCCGATGTCGGGCCCGTGAGCCGTCGCGCTGCCGCTGCCCTCCGGCCAGCCTTCGATGTCGAGCGTCGCCGGCTCGATCTCGGCCGGGTCGACGCCGGCCTTGTCGGCGACGCGCTTCGTCAGCTGCGCGAATTCCATCGCTTTGCAGAAGGCCACGGCCTTCGTCCCGTCGACCGGCTCGACCGCGAGATCGTCGATCGGCACGTCGAGCGGCACCTCGTCGGAAAGCGTTACGAGCTTACGCGAGATACGGGCCTGTTCCGCGTGCTCGATCAGGTTCTCGCGCCGCTTCTGCTGCTTGATCTCCGAGGCGCGCGAAAGAAGCGTGTCGAGGTCGCCATATTCGTCGAGGAGCTGTGCTGCCGTCTTCGGCCCGATGCCGGGGACGCCCGGCACGTTGTCGGTGGAGTCGCCGACGAGCGACTGAAGCTCGATCATCTTCTCCGGATAGACGCCGAACTTCTCCTTCACCGCCTCGCGGTCGATGACGACGTTCTTCATCGTGTCGACCATGGCAACGCCCGGCTTCACGATCTGCATCAGATCCTTGTCGGAGGAGACGACGGTGACCATCGCGCCCGCTTCCGTCGCCTGCTTCGCATAGGTCGCGATCAGGTCGTCCGCTTCCCAGCCCTCCTGCTCCAGGCAGGCGAGGTTGAACGCGCGGGTAGCTTGCCGAATGAGACCGAATTGCGGGATCAGGTCGGAAGGCGGCTCCGGCCGGTGCGCCTTGTAATCGGGATAGATCTCGCGGCGGAAGGTCTTCGCCGAGTAGTCGAAGATGACGGCGAAGTGGGTGGGCTCGTCACCTTTCTCCGGCGTCGGCCCCTCCTGCATCATCTTCCAGATCATGTTGCAGAAGCCGGCCACCGCGCCGACCGGCAGATTGTCGGACTTGCGGGTGAGCGGAGGCAGCGCGTGGAAGGCGCGGAAGATGAAGCCGGAGCCGTCGACCAGGATCAGATGGTCGCCGGCCTTGATTGGAGCCTTTGCGACAGGCGCGCGCTTGGCTTTGGGCATGGCGGACATTTCGCCCGCCATGCATGGCAATTCAAGCAAATTACTCCGTGCGCACCGACGCTCCGCGGTGCGTGCCGGGCTAGCCGCGGATGCCGACCGTCATGGTCGGCGTGCGGATCGTATAGGCGCTCGGCGCGCTGTTGCCGCTGATGAAGCGGAACGAGCCTTTGAGCGCCGTCAGCGTAACTTTCCTCGCCGTGTTGTCCGGGTTGAAGACGAAGGTGTCGATGGTGAGCCGCGAGTTCGGCCCGATCACGATGCGCGTGTTGTCGATGAACCTGACCTGCGCGAGCCCGACCGGGCCGGCGACGATCTGATCGCCGATGAAGACGGCGCCTTCGAGCTCGATCAGACGGCTGCCGCCGGGGCCGGCGGCGTTCACCGCCGGATCGACGCGGACGGCGTGTCCGCTTGGCTCGATCGCGGCGGCCGGGCCGGCGAGCGTGATCGCGGCCGCGAGGGTCGCGGCGGCTAGAGCGAGAGTCTTGGTCATTCTTGTGCCCTCCCTGGCGCAGACTGACAAAACTGCGGGGACAGGCGAGGGTGGAGCACGGCCGTTTCGCGCACATGTCGCGCGAAGGCCGATCTGGTTACGTCGCCTTAACCACGACGAAACGTGGGGAAATGCCGATTCGGCGCTATTCCGCCGGGACCATCGCCTCGTTCGGCCGCTTGGTCTCGCGGGTGGGGCGGTCGATCCGCGCCCATTGCGGCCGCTCGAAGAGGAATTTCCCGTAGCCGGTCGTCTGCACGACGGCATAGAGGAGAATCGGGCCGGCGACGCCGATCATCGTCGTGAGCAGCGAGATCGTGCCGACGTCGGTGATCACCGCCGTCTTCAGGAGCACGGTGCGGGCAAGCGCCATCGGTAGGAAGAACGAGAGATAGATGACGATCGAGTGCTCGCCGAGCCAGCGCAGCGCCGGCGCGAGCACGCTCTGCGTCAACAGCGTCGCGAGCGTGATGACGGCGAGCGCGCCGGCAAGCCCGAGCGTGAGGCTGACGAAGGGGAGGTCGCCGAAGCCGGCGAAGACGAATGTCGCGTGGAGCACCGCCCAAAGCGCCAGTCCTGTCACCGCGGTCCAGCGGTCGGCCGCCACCTCGTCGGCGAGCCGGAAGACCTGAGCGGCGAAGATGTAGCCCGTATAGAAATAGACGAAGCGCGAGGCGAATTCGTCGATCAGCACCGAGCCGGTGTGGATGTGCGCGATCTCCAGCGCCGCCGCCGCGAGCCACACGATCAGCCAGGGCACGTCCTTCAGGAGTCGCGTGACGAGGAGGAAAAGCGCCAGGTGGTAGATGAACCACAGCGTCCCCCATGGCTCGACATAGGCGAGGAGGTATTGGCGGATGACGCCGTCCCAGCCGACCTCCGCCGCGATCCCCGGCGCCTTCAAGGCGAACTGGATGGTCAGCCACAGCGCGTAGAAATAGAAGAAGTGGAGCACCTTGCGGTCGAGATAGAGCCGCCACGGCGAGTCGATCCGCCGGCTGAGGAAAAGTCCCGCGATCAGGAAGAAGTCGGGCATGCGGAACGGGCGGGCGAACTCCACCACGTATCCCATCCAGCCGAACGAGCCGGCGGCCTTCTGCACGCCGAGGGTGGAGTGCATCATCACCACCATGATGATGCAGATACCCTTCGCGACGTCGACCCAATCGACGCGTCCGTTGGTAACGGGCATTGCGGGGCTCCTCGAATTGCCGCTTGCCCGTGGTTGTGGGGATTCCCGGCCCCGCTGTCGCGTCCTTCGATAAGAGAGGGTTAACGCTGAATGTCGTACTAAATGCCCCTCAAATCGCCTGATTTACCGCCGACATGCCCCTGCGGGGCAATCTGGGACGAGAATGGCAGGGCGCAGGAATCCGCGAAGGGTAGAGCCGAAATTTACGAGTGACGAGCCGCAGGAAGCTGCGGTCGCGCCGGACGAGCGCCGGGAGGAGGGGCGTCGCCGCGCACCTCGGAAGGCGCCGGAGGGCCGCCGCAAGGGAGGCAAGCGCAAGCGCGGCGCGCGCGAGCGCCGCCGCCGCTCGGTTCTCGGCCTTGCCTTCCGTCTGCTCTTTACGCTCGTCATTTCGGTGGCGGTCGCCGGCATCGGCATGGTTGCCTATTTCGCCGCCGAGCTCCCAGGCGCGTCCGAATGGCGCGTCCCCGATCGCCCGCCCAACATCCAGATTCTCGCCGTCGACGGGCGGCTCATCGGAAACCGCGGCGATACCGGCGGCGAGGTGGTCGGCCTCTCCGAGCTTCCGCCTTACGTGCCGAACGCCGTCATCGCGATCGAGGACCGCCGCTTCCGCTCGCATTACGGCGTCGACCCGATCGGCCTCATCCGCGCGGCCGCCAAGAACCTCGTCGCCGGCGGCGTGGCGGAGGGTGGCTCGACGCTGACCCAGCAGCTCGCCAAGAACATGTTCCTGACGCCCGAGCGCTCGCTGAAGCGCAAGGTGCAGGAGGCGATCCTCGCCGTCTGGCTGGAGACGAAATACTCCAAGGACCAGATTCTCGAGCTCTACCTGAACCGCGTCTATTTCGGCGCCGGTGCCTACGGCATCGAGGCCGCCGCCAGCCGCTATTTCAACGTCGACGCACGCAACCTGACGCTCTCCCAGGCGGCGCTGCTTGCCGGCGTGTTGCCGGCGCCGAGCCGCTATGCGCCGAACAAGCACCCCGATGCGGCACGCCAGCGCGCCGATCTTGTCCTCGCCGCCATGACGGAAGAAGGCTACATCACGCCGGAGCAGGCGAAGAAGGCGCGCGACACGCCGCTCGACGCCTCCGACTACCATCTGCGGCGCAGCGGCAACTACCTCGCCGACTGGGTGATGGACGTGCTGCCCAACCACGTCGGCAGCATCGAGCAGGACGTGGTAGTGGAGACGACCGTCGACCTCGATCTGCAGGCCGCCGCTGAGCATGCCGTCACCGACACGCTCGACGAGGAGGGCGGCAAGTACGGCGTCGGCGAAGGCGCGATGGTCGTCGTCGACGGCACCGGCGCCGTGCGCGCCATGGTCGGCGGGAAATCGTACGCCGAGAGCCAGTTCAATCGCGCCGTCGAGGCGCGCCGACAGCCCGGCTCGTCCTTCAAGCCCTTCGTCTATCTGACGGCGATCGAGAAGCTCGGCTACCGTCCCGATACGGTGATGCTCGACGAGCCGGTGACCATCGGAAACTGGTCGCCGCAGAACTACAACAACAAATACCTCGGCCCGGTCACGCTGGTCGACGCGCTCTCCCATTCGATCAACACGGTCGCCGCGCAGCTCGCCGACCAAGTGGGACCGGAGGCGGTGGTGGAGACGGCGAAGCGCCTCGGCATCAACTCGGCGCTCGCAGCGGTCCCCTCGATCGCGCTCGGCACTTCCGAAGTTTCGCTTCTTGAGATGACCGGCGCCTATGCGCCGTTCTCCAATGGCGGCTATTCCGCGCCGCCTTTCGTGATCCAGCGCGTGCGCACGCCGCGCGGCGATGTCCTCTTCGATCGCACGGGCACCGAGCCGCGCCGCGTGATCTCCATCGAGAGCGTCGCGCTGATGAATTACATGCTGCAGGCGACGGTGGAGATGGGCACGGGCACGCGCGCCGCGCTCGCCGGCTGGCCGGCCGCCGGCAAGACCGGGACGAGCCAGAATTTCCGCGATGCCTGGTTCATCGGCTACACGGCGAACCTGACCGCCGGCGTCTGGGTCGGCAACGACACGGATGCGCCGACGAAGCATGCGTCGGGCGCCAACGTGCCGGCCGAGATCTGGTCGAAGTTCATGACCAAGGCGCACCAGGGCGTGCCGGTTCAGCAGCTCCCCGGCACCGACCTCGTCGCCTATTTGATGCAACAGCCGCCGCCCGGAGCTCAGCAGCCCGGCGGGTACAACGGCTTGGTCGCCGTCAGCCCGGAGGAGCAGGCGGCGAATGAGCAGCGCATGCGCAACTGCATCTTGAACCGGACGCCGGGCTGCGCCGCATTGCCGGCGCAACAGCCCGCGGCGCAGCCGCAACGGCGGCGCGGCTTCTTCGAGCGCCTGTTCGGCGGATGAGCTTCGGCGGGTGAGCCGAGACGGCCCTCTAGTCCTCGCGGCCGACCGCGGAGAGGCTCAATCCGGCGGTGTTCAGCCAGGCGCGCGCCACTTCGTTGTCCGGGTCGAGCTGATCGACCAGCGCCCAGAAGCGCGGCCCGTGGTTCATGATCCGAAGATGCGCCACTTCGTGTGCGACCAGGTAGTCGAGCACGCGCGGCGGCGCCAGGATCAGCCGCCAGGAGAACGTCAGCACGCGCGTCGAGGAGCAGGAGCCCCAGCGGCTCTTCGGGTCGGAGATGCGGATGCGCGCGGCCTTGCGGCCGACGGCCTTCTCGTGCCGCGCCACGGCCGCGCTCAGTTCCCGCCGCGCCTGCCGGCGCAGGAAGTCCGTCACCCTTCGCGCCAGGAATTCCGGCTCGCCGGGAACGGTAAGGACATACCTGTCGCCGCGCCGCTCCAAGGTGGTGATCCCACGTCCGCGGCGAGCGCGAATCTTGCAGGGAAGCCCGCGGAACGGGAATGTGGCGCCGTTGACGAAGGGAGCGGACGGCGAGAGCAGCTTGAGCCGGTCCTCCAGCCACTCGATGTTGTCCCGAAGGAACTGCATGCCAGTCGACACGGCGGTCCGCTTCGGGAGCGTCAGAACCGGCAGGCCGAGCGCCTCGTCCACCCTCAAGATGACCCGCCGGGCCTGCGGATGCCGCTTGATCGCCACCGGAATCCGGCGCCCCGCGGCGGCTATCAAGAGCTTTTCCGGGGGACGCTTCCGAGTGGCCATGGTTAATGATTGCCAAAGCTCGGACGACTCCGGAAGTGGAAAAACGAAAAACGGGGCCTCGCGGCCCCGTCTTTTTTTTCAGATCGGTGCGGGTCAGGCGGAAGTCGCGTCTTCGCGGTCCGTACCGTTGCGGAATTCGCGCATGAAGTTGTCGAATTCCTCCTGATCCTTGACCCGGCGCAGCTCGGCTAAGAAGCTCTCGAACTCGGCGCGCATCGCCTCGAGCTTCCGCCGCTCCTCCTCCAGACGGCGCAATTCTTGCGTCCGATATTCGTCGAAGGCGGCGTTCCCGGTCGCGCTGCGGAAGCCTCCGGCTCCCCGCCACTCCTGCGTGCGCTCGGAAAAGGCGCGGAAATGGCTCTTCACGTCGTCCGCCTTGGCGGTGATCTCGTCGCCCCAGATGATCCAGGCGAGCATCGCGAGGCCGAGCGGCCAGAACACGGCGAAGCCGATGACCATCAGCGCGATATTGAGCGCCGTCCAGCGGCCGCGTGTCGAAGGGCCGGCTAAGGGTGCGGTGTGGTTCATGGAACTCCCCTTATCGCAACGATAAGAGGAACATGGGGAGGCGAAAAACGGGCTTCAAGAAAAATCGGCAAGCCGTCGCCGACCGCGCATCAGGCTCGCCGCACGCCCAAGGCGAGCCAGAGAATCGCCGCGCCGACGGAGATCAGATTGATGCCGAGGAGAAGGCCGATCAGCCATACCGCCGCGACCGGCAGGCTGGCCCACAGGACGAGCGACAGCACGATGCCGACAAGACCGCTGGCGAGCACCCAGCCCCAGTTTGGAAAGGGCCGGATGGTCAAGGCGAACACGACTTTCGACATGCCCTCCATCATGAAGAAGATGATAAGGAGGAGGGCGATAGTCGCGATCCCCTGAGCGGGATCGCGCAGGAAGAGAAAGCCGACGAGCACGGCGAGGATGACCGAAATCAGTTGCAGCCAGAAATGCGGCACGTGACGTGCGCCGATCAGGCTGAAGCCCTGAACCGCTCCGCTTATGATGAGCAGCCATCCGAGAAGCACGACGATCGCCGTCGATGACAGCACCGGAAAGATGATCGCCAAAACGCCGGCCGCGATCAGCAGGATGCCTTCGAGCATGTACCAGAAGGAGTACCGCTTGACCGTCTGCCGCATGGCATCGCGGAAGACTTCCGCCGCCGCGTCGAGCGACATCGACATGGTTCCAACTCCGAAGTGAACGAGCGGTCCGCTGGCAGACCGTGCCCCGCATAGCGCCGGTCGACCCTGCAACCGCAAGAAGCATAGGCCTGGCGCCGGGACACGTCTAGCTGACGCCGGCAAATGGTCTTGGATAGTGGTTCAAAGATTCTTAGCCGCAGCGCGAACGCCGCGAGGGCAGGGCGATCGGAGCGGCTAGCCGTCGCCGTTCGCGAGCTTCTTCGCCTGGCCGAACCAGTCCTCGCGGGTCGGGCGCCCGTTCATCTTGATGTCGAGCGCTTGCATGGCGTCGTCGGCCATCTCGGCGAGCTGGCTCACGTCGAAGATGCCCTGCTTGTTGAGCTCCGACGCCAGCTTCGGACCGATGCCGGCGATCTCCGTCAATTCGTTCGCCATCGCCTTAGTCACGTCGGGGAGGCTCTTGCCCGAAAGCGCCCTGAAGCCGAACGCTTCGGCGAAGCGCCGCTCGAACGCGGAAGAGTGCTTGCCGTTGATCGGCTTCGCCGCGCGCCCGAGGCTGCCGTTGGAGCCGGTGTGGTGCTTGCGGATGAAGTCACGGATGCGCGGCTGGATCTCGGCGCGATAGCGCGAGCCGTTGAAGACGCCGTAGTGGCCAACGCCCATGGCGAGATAGTGCTGCTTCTTATCGTGGGAGAGGTTGGTGCAAAGCGCGTGCGCCGCCTTGGTCTGGCCGACGCCGGAAATGTCGTCGCGCTCGCCCTCCACCGTCAAAAGCGCGGTGTTGCGGATCGTCTCGGTCCGAATCGGGCGTCCCCGATGCGTCATCTTCCCGTTCGGCAAGAGGTGCTTCACGAAGACCACCTCGACCGTCTGCAAGTAGAACTCGGCGGTCAGATCCATCACCGCCAAATACTCGTCGTAGAACTCGCGGTGCTTCTCAGCGGAGTCACCGTCGCCGTCGACGAGGTGCTGATAGAATTCCTGATGCGCCGTGACGTGACGGTCGATGTTCATGTTCATGAAGCCGGAGAGCTGCAGGAAGCCCGGATAGACTTTGCGCATGAAGCCCGGATGTGGAAACGGCACCGACATGATCGTGTTGCTGCGGAACCAGTCGGTGCCGCGCGCTTGTGCGAGCTGGTTGACCGCCGTTGGCGCAAGCCGCGTGTCGATCGGCCCGCCCATCAGCGTCATCGTGCTCGGAAGATCGGGGTCGCGGTCCTCTGAAAGCAGCGCCACGCTGGCGAGCACCGGCACGGAAGGCTGACACACCGCCATCACGTGCGTGTTGGGCCCGAGGTGGTGGTAGATCTCGATCATGTAGTCGATGTAGTCGTCGAGGTCGAAGGTGCCGTCGGAGACAGGCACCATGCGCGCGTCGGTCCAGTCGGTGATGAAGACCTCGTGCTCCGGAAGCATCGCCTCGACGGTGCCGCGCAGCAGCGTCGCGTAATGGCCGGAAAGCGGCGCGACGATGAGAAGCTTCGGATCGTCGCGCGGTGTATCGAGCTCGCGGCGGAAATGCAGGAGCGAGCAGAAGGGCTTCTCCCACACGACCTCCTCACAGACCGCCACTTGTCTGCCGTCGACGGTCGTCTCGGTCAGCCCGAATTCCGGCTTGCCGTAGCGCCGTGTGGTGCGCTCGAAGAGCTCCGCGGCTGCGGCGATCGATCGGCCGAACGGCGTATCTGAGAACGGGTTCAGCGGGTTTTGAAACGTCAGCCGCGCCGCGTCGGCAACGGCGCGCCAGGGCGCCAAAGCGGCGTGGTTCAGCTCATAGAGCTGGTAGATCGACAAGCGGCCCAGCCTTTCCGCGCGATTGTGCGCTGCGGAAAAAATTCCGCACTGCAAATCTAGCGCGCGAAACCCCGGTGACAACCCGTATTCTGAAGATCGCCCCGATTTCGTAAGAAATTATTAACGATGACAGAGGGTTATTCGCCGGTTTGCATGAGGGCGCCGTTGACCCGCGCGGAGCGCAGGAGCAGCCCGAAAGCCGCGGATGCGGCCGTCAGATTGACGAGATTGAGCAGAAGGGCGACGAGCATGTCGCCTAAATCGAATCGGCGCTCCAGGACGAGCGCCCGCAACCCCTCGAAGACGTGCGTCGGCGGCAGCGCCAGCGACACCCATTGCAGCCACTCCGGCAGCGTGGCGACCGGGTAGTAAACGCTGCAAAGCGGCAGCAGGATGAAGGTCATCGACCAGGCGAGTCCTTCCGCGCCGAGCCCTTTTCTGAGCACCATGCCTGAGGAGATGAGCCCGATCGACCAGCTCGTCAGGATCAGGTTGGCGAAGAAGGCCGGGACAGCGAGCCCGAGCGCCCAGAAGTTGAAGCCGAAGAAGATGATCGCGAGGATGGTGACGGGCACGAGCCCGATCAGCACGCGCACCACGCTCATCGTCATCAGTGCCGCGATCAGCTCGAAGGGGCGAAGCGGCGTCATCATCAGGTTGCCGAGATTGCGCGACCACATCTCCTCCAGGAACGAGATCGAGAAACCGATCTGTCCGCGAAAGAGGATGTCCCAAAGAAGCACCGCGCCGATGAAGGCGCCGCCCGCTTGCGCCGCCATGCTGGTCTTGTCGACCAGGTAGAGCTGCAGGAAGCCCCACATCAGCATCTGCACCGCCGGCCAGTAGATCAGGTCGGCGATGCGCGGCCACGAGTGGCGCAGCAGGTACCAGTAGCGCAGCACCATCGCGCCGATCCGGCGGAACGACACGGCGTGGTAGGTGCCGCTCATTCCGTCACCTCCTGCCCTGGCTCCTTGAGCCGGCGGTTGCGGGCGACGTCGAGGAACACTTCCTCCATCGTCTCGCGACCGTAGCGGGAGATCAGATCGGCCGGGCCGCCGCGGTCGACGATCTTGCCCGCCTTCATCATCAACACGTCGTCGCACAGCCGCTCCACCTCCGGCATGTTGTGCGAGGCAAGCAGGATGGCGGCGTTCTGCTCGCGCCGGTATCGCTCGAGATGCGAGCGCACCCAGTCGGCTGTGTCCGGGTCGAGCGAGGCGGTCGGCTCGTCGAGGAGGAGCACGTCGGGGGTATTGACCAGCGACTTGGCGAGCGCCACGCGCGTCTTTTGACCCGAGGAGAGCTCGCCTGAAGGCCGGTCGAGCAGGCGCGTGAGGTCGAGTTCCGAGGCGAGTGCGTCGATCCGCTCCGCCAGATCCTCCACGCCGTAAAGCGCCCCGAAGACCCTCAGGTTCTGCCGGACGGTCAGCCGCTTTGGCATCTCCACGTAGGGGCTTTCGAAGTTGATGCGGTGCAGCACCCTATGGCGTTCGCGCGCCATGTCGGCGCCGAGCACCTTGGCGGTGCCGAAGGTCGGCAGCACCAGGCCCATGATCATGGCGATGGTGGTCGTCTTGCCGGCGCCGTTTCCGCCAAGCAGGCCGACGATCACCCCGCGCGGCACGGAGAAGTCGATCCCGTCCACCGCCTTCACGTCGCGATAGCTCTTGAAGAGGCCGGAGACGGCGATGGCGGGGACTTCCGCACGCATTCAGATCCCATAAAGCCTCAGCGTTGCGGCGGCCAGTGGTCGCGATTGAGCGTCTTGTGGCCGGCGCACGCGGCCCTTAAAGGTCTGGCACGACAGGGAGGAAAGGGCCGGCATGTCGGACGACAAGGGCTGGAAGGGCATCGTTTCGGTTACTGACCAGGAAGCGCTTGAGTTTCACACGCGCGGGCGCCCGGGGAAGATCGAGGTCATCGCCACCAAGCCGATGGCGACGCAGCGCGATCTCTCGCTCGCCTATTCTCCCGGCGTCGCCGTTCCGGTGAAGCGGATCGCGGAGGATCCGAACACCGCCTTCGACTACACCACGCGCGGCAACCTCGTCGCCGTCATCTCGAACGGCACGGCGATCCTCGGGCTCGGCAATCTCGGCGCGCTCGCCTCGAAGCCCGTGATGGAGGGCA
>Ga0315553_10002521_pt1 | contig 14658 bp, 14 predicted proteins | sample SalMarSW160140MG_FD_203099 | JGI IMG/M metagenome (GOLD analysis project Ga0315553, IMG submission 203099) | Salt marsh sediment microbial communities from the Plum Island Ecosystem LTER, Massachusetts, United States - Salt Marsh Sediment SW1601-40 ... | reverse complement strand
GCTTCCTGCGGATCTCGATGAGTCCAGCGCCGCCGGAGCCCGCGCTGAGAATAGTGTGGCTTAGAAGAAGACCATCATGCTGCAATGGAAACCTAGACGACTTCTTGGTGTTGGGGTAGGCATTGGTGCGATATTGCTGATCCTGGCGCTGGACGCTGTGTTGCTGGGCGCTTTGACGAGTCAGCCCTTCTCCTTTTCCTCTTTCGTCATGGGTTTGCTGGTCGCTTTGTCTTTGCTGGCCTTGGCCCTGATTCTCTATCAGATCTATGGGCTCGTCAGCTTGAAGTACCTCCTTGGCCGCGACAGCATCACTATCTCCTGGGCCAGACGACAGGAGATCATACCGTTGGCGGCCATTGAATCGATAACACCGCTCGCGGAGCAGGGCGGGGCCTTGGTGAGGAGGGGCTTCCACTATCCCGGCTACAACATCGGCAAGGGGCGGCACGGTGAAGGGCGTGACCTGCTCGCCTACTCCAACGGTCGCCTGTCCGATGAGCTGTTGATCACCACGGCCGCCGTCTCGTACCTCATCTCTCCCGCCAAGTCCACCGGGTTTCTTTCGGCGGTCCGAGCGCGGAAGAGGCTGGGCCCTGCCCGGAAGCTCGAGCAGGAGAGGATGGAAGGCGGCCTTGCGGGATTGCCGGTGTGGTGTGACTGGACGGCTCTGGGTCTGATGTCGTCGGCAGCCGTGGCCAACGCCGGTCTCTTCGCCTACATCGCCTTTCGCTACCCAAGCCTGCCGGAAATCGTGCCTCTGCTCTCGGAGGCGGGGCAGGTTACGCTCATCGGGGCCAGAGAGGAGTTGTTCGAGCTCCCCCTGATAGGATTGGTGGTAGTTCTAGCCAACACGGCTCTGGGGTTGGTCTTGCACCGACAAGAGCGTCTTATCACCTATGCCCTGGGCGTCATTGCCCTCTTGGTGCAGATTCTGGTCTGGTCGGCGGCGATGGGCGCCATAGGCTGAGGAGCCTCGACACCGACGGCGGGGAGCAGCCCGCTCTCAGGGGCCGACGAGGGCGTGTCGCTGAAGCCGTCTGAGCAGTTGCTTGCGCCTTCTCTGAAGGATCCTCTGGTAGGACTCCGAAGTGATGCGGTCTACGGTCATGATCAGGGCGTCCTCGCGGTTGTCGGAGTAGTAGCGGGGCCTCCGACCGACTACCTTGAAGCCGTACTTCCGATAGAGGTTCTGAGCCACGAAATTGGTGACCCGTACCTCCAGGGACATCAGGGTGGCGTCCAACTCGAGGGCCTTCTCGATCGCCGTGACTAGCAGCAACTGGCCGATGCCCCGTTCTCTGTACTTGGGCTCGACCGCTATGGTGCTGATGTGGGCTTCCTGTGCGGCGATCCAGAACCCACAATAGCCCACCATGGGACGATTGTCCTGCGTGCTGGTCTGAGCCCAGCGCTGGATCCGCTTCAGCAGATGCGCGCCCTCTTCCGGTGGTTCTTCCTCGAGCTCTTCAGGGAGTTGCCGGCGCGCCACGAAGTAGTGCGCCAGGCGGTTCTGAGCGACCTCGTAGCGATAGGCGCGCGCCGGCCAGGGGTTGGGAAAGGCCTGCCGCTCGATCTCCACCAACTCGGGGATATCCTCCAGCTTCATCGGCTCTACCACGTAGGGTAGCTCATCTCGATCCATGGTCCTGTTCACCGATCTTGGGATAGTGCAGATACAGAGGCTCGAGACTCGCCAACTCGTCACCTCCTCGCGTTCGGAACTGCTCCCAGCCCAGTTCGGCAAGGTATGCAGCCCTGCGAAGAGAGGAGGCACGAGGGGCGATGGCGGCTCGGCTCCCGAGTTGCGCGGTGAGCGCGCAGTGCAAGGGCTCGTCTATCTCCCCGCAGAACAAGGTGCGGTCGTCCACCCAGTTGGACAGCTCCTCTACTGTAGCTAGTTGGTAGTCGGTGGTCCGTTGCCATCCGTTCTCCGTCCTGTGGTACAGGGCCGCACAGAAACGGCCTCTCCCCGCCTGAAGAATGGCACAGATGGGCAGTGGCTGGTCGTAATGGGTATAGGCCACGATATCCAGGGTGGGGATGCCTATGATAGGTGTTCCAAGGTAGGAGCACAAGCCCTTCGCCACACTCAGCCCGATACGCAGCCCTGTGAAGGAACCTGGTCCCAGAGCCACGGCCACTGCGTCCAATTGCTGCGGCGACAGCCTCTGGTTGTCCATCAAGCGCACGACAGTGGGCATCAACTCCACGGTGTGGTTCATGGACGTGTGCCACGAGGATTCGGCCAAAGCACCCTCTTGTGTGTCATACAGGGCTACGCTGGCGTACTCGGTGGCTGTGTCGATGGCCAGGACGGTGGGACTCATGGTCACGACTCCAGTTCGCCTCTCAGGCCCTCGAGAAGAAGACGATAGGAGTTACCCTTGGACTTCACCGTGACGTGTCGATGGTCATCACCGGCATGAGTCAGGATCAGGTACAGAAACTGCACGGGCAGGATCGCGTGGGCCTTTTCGGCCCACTCCAAGAGGCAGATGCCGTCACCATAGAAATACGAATCGATGCCTGCTTGCACGATCTCTTCGGGACTGCTCAGCCGGTAGAGGTCCACGTGGTAGATCTTCCCCTTCTGCCCCTGATACTCGTTGACCAGGGTGAAGGTGGGGCTGGTGATAGGCGCGGTAACGCCTTGCGCGCGTCCAACTGCCTGGATGAGGGTCGTCTTTCCTGTCCCCAACTCTCCTTCCAGGCAGACTAACTCGTGCCCGTCAAGCAGCCGACCTAGCACGCTGCCTAGCCTCTGGGTCTCGACTGGGCTGTGACTGACGAAGGTGAAACCTTCGGCGTCCACGTCCATGACATCTCTCACGATCGGTAGAGGTCAGCAGGATTATACCGACTTTACTGGGGGCGAACAAGCACCGGTGACAGGGCACTCAGGAACGGCCTGGGAGCCGTCACTTCGTCGCAGAGGCCATGTCGAAGGGCGGGACGGCGGCGCCAGTGCTGTGTCGGGCACGACTAACCACCTTGATTCACGCCTTCTCACTGCGGTTCGGACCTCCCGCATTCTGCCTGGCCAACTAGTCAGACTCCACAAAGTGTGATACTATACTGGGCATTATGCGCTATCTCGTGATATCTGACATACATGGAAACCTGGCTGCCCTCGAGGCGGTGCTCGACGACGCAGGGATGGACACCGTAGACCAGGTCTGGTGCCTGGGGGACGTTGTGGGTTACGGACCCTGCCCCAACGAGTGTGTTGAGCGCCTCAGGGAGTTTCCGGACTACCTGTGTGTGGCCGGCAACCACGACTGGGCTGCCATCAGCAGGATAAGTATCGCCGAGTTCAACCCCAGCGCCCAGGTGGCATGTCGGTGGACGGCCGAACAGTTGAGTCCGGACAACGTCGACTACTTGGCGAACTTGCCCACACGGATCGTGGCGGGCAACTGCACGCTGGTGCACGGGAGCCCTCGGGAGCCGATCTGGGAGTACATCATCTATCCATCCACGGCCCAACTCAACTTCCAATTCTTCGACACGCAGTTGTGCTTCGTAGGCCATACCCATGCCCCCGCGATCTTCCGGGAGGAGACCTCGACTCGCAAGTTCGAGATCAGTATTCCTGTTCCCTCTACCCCGATTGTGATCAACGAAGAACGCCTGATCATCAACCCTGGTAGCGTGGGACAACCACGGGACGGCGACCCCGATGCCGCATACATGGTGTTCGATTCTGATTCCAAGAGCGTTGAGTATCGTCGAGTGCCGTACGACGTGGACGCTACGCAAGGATTGATGATGGAAGAAGGTCTGCCGGAGAGTCTCATCAGTCGACTGAACTTCGGCTGGTAGGGGCGACTGGAACCCTGGGGCCTGTAGCTTCGTCTTAGAAGTAGAGAGCAGGCTGAGAGGAGGCCAGAGATGAGAAAAAGAGCCGCTTGTCTAACCGTGATCATAGCCATGTCCGTGCTCGTAGGAGGGTGCGCGCTGGGGGCCCCCGCGCCGACGTCGCTGGGGCGCGAGGACGTGGTGAGTGCGGAGATGGTGCCAGCCATGGCGCCCGAGGCGGAAGCGCCCATGGAGGCCATGGAAGAGTCGAGGGACATGGGTTTGGGCGCCGGGGACGCGGTCAGCGATCGGATGATCGTCCGTACCGCGAGCCTCTCGCTCGTGGTCAAGGACACCGAACAGACCCTAGAGGACATAGAGCGATTGGCCACGGAGCTGGAGGGATACGTATCCAATCTACAGACCTGGCGCTACAACGACCAACTGGCAGGAAGTGTGACCGTGCGTATCCCCGAAGGGTCCTTCGACCAGGCCAGAGAGCGCATCAAGGAGCTTGCCATAGAGCTCGAGAGCGAGAACGTTTCGGGTCAGGACGTGACCGAGGAGTACGTGGACCTCGAGGCTCGCCTCCACAATCTGGAGGTGGCCGAGGTGGAGCTCTTGGAGCTCCTGGATTCAGCCCAGGAGACCCATAAGGATGCGGAGAGCATTCTGGCTATCTACAACGAGATCACCAACGTCAGGCAGCAGATCGAGCAGATCAAGGGCAGGATGCAGTATCTGGAGAACTCGTCGGCCCTGGCCACCCTGACTATCACCGTGACGCCAGAGGAGATCGAGGAGCCTGTCGTGGAGCCGGGTTGGGAACCGCTCAGGCAGGCGAGGGACGCCCTGCGGGCTCTGGTCAACGCGCTGGAGTTCCTGGCCGATGTGCTGATCTGGGCTGCGTTGTTCCTCCTGCCACTCGGGGCCATCCTCGCAGCGCCATTGGTGCTGGTGTGGCTGATCTGGTACCTGCGGAGACGCCGGAGAAGAGCATCCAAAGCAAACTAGCAAGCGAGCTGGGCACAGAGAGGGGCGTGATTGCGGTCACGCCCCTCTTCGGTTTCAGGGGCTTTCGTCCTCTTCCTGCGCTGGCGGACCTGTCTGATCCTGTGACAGTTCGGTGTAGGTGGCGAACCAGTCCAGCAGTTCGTCCGCCCTTCTCTCCCTCTGTTGCTGCCTCTCCCTTTCCCGGAAGGCGTCCATCCGGGCGAAGACCTCCTCCTGGACGAGTCGGGGTTCGTGTACCCAGGAGAAAGTGAAGACCGCCTCTCGCCCTGCCGTCTCGATGACCACGTGTCCGTAGTCGAGGAGATTGGCGATGGGGCCCGGGATCTCGTATCCGATGTCCTGGATCATGGACAGGCTGGCTTCCCTACGCTCCTCGCGCAGGCCCAGGGGCAGTCTCTCGATGTCTATGATTCTTTCATTCGTCAATTGGTATATATCGTTGCGCCAGTCCTCGTACCTGAACCACACCAGGAACAGCGCCAGTGCACCTCCCAGAAGCAGAGCGGCCCAGAACAGACCCTCAAAACGCGGCGTGGGCGTGGCTAGCCCTAGCAAGGCTGCGGCGCCCAATTGCGCGACGATGAACAACAGAATGACTGTGCCGGCAACTTTCTCCACCAGCCTGAACCAGTGCTTCCTCCAGGTCACGACACCGCCGTCCTCCGTACGCATGCGCGGTATCAGATAGCCCCGGAGGGCGCTCAGCACGCCCGTCGGCCGTCGGCTGTCACGGTGGTCTGCCAGCGAGGGCTCCGAGGTTGCACTGGCGGGGAGGGTGTCGCCGGCAAGAGGGGATCCTTCCTCCGTTTCCGTGTGACCCAACTCCACCTGCAACCTGTGGCGGATTGTCTCTCGCTGTTCTCCTCTCTCCTCGGCCTTGATGCGCTCCAACTGTTCGAAGAGTCTGTCCCTGATCCAGGCAGCGCTGCCCACCGTCTTGAAGACGATGCGCCCTTTGGCTCCGGCTGTCTGGATGCTCAGATCATTGAAGCCGAATACCCTGCCAGTTATGCCGGGCATGAGCAAGGAGATGTCCTGAATGTTCTCCAGGGGCGCTTCGTCGCGAGATTCCCGCAGGAGGACGGTCTTCTCGCGATGTACCACTCTCTTGTTGGTGATAGCATAGTAGTCGTTACGCCAGTCCACCCACAACCAAAGAGTGATCGCCCCCACCAGCGCGGCAACGAGCGCGGCGGCGACGTAGATCCACAGATGGGGCCAGACAAAGGTGCGAACGACAGTGGCCACGATGACCAGACTGAGGAGAGGCAAGAGAAGAACCCACAGACTGCGGACGAAAGAATACACGTGCTTGCGGGACAATGAGATCAGGACCTCTCCTTCACGCTGCCAGGGGAACCGTTGCCTGATCATCACCTCCCGGGCCTGCGCCTCCAGACTCAGGTTCTCTCTGATGGAGGGGACTTCGTGCATGAGCGTGTCGAAATCCTTCTTGTTCAGGTACAGCAACCTGGTATCCTCGACCGTTTGGACACTGGTATCTCTAGGTTGTCGGGTGAGCAGGGAACGCTCGCCGAAGAAGTCTCCTTCTCGCAGATGGGTGACCACCTTGTCCTGGCCGTCCTCTTCTCTGGACAGCAGGGCGACTCTGCCCGAATCTATGATGTAGAATGTGGAGCTCAGCTCTCCCTCCCGGTAGATGGTGCTTCGACGGCGATACCGGGTCTGCCCCATGGCCAGGGCGATGCGCTGGAGATCGTCGTCAGACAGTCGGCTGAAGAGAGGTACTCGCCTCAAGCGCTCGTGGACGTGTAGCGACAATGTCTCTCTTAGACGTGGATGGTCCTCCAGGAGCGAGTCGAAGTCCTGCTTCTCCAGGTAGAGCAACACCGCCGGTTCTTCCACCTCGACCGTCACATCGCGGCGTTCACCCGTCAAGAGCGAGTGGGTGCCGAAGCAGTCTCCCGGCCGCAGCCGGTTGACGACCCTATCCCGTCCCCGCTCGTCTCGGTTCCACGCCCGCAGGCTGCCCGAAACGACGATGTAGAGGTTGCGGTCGGGATCGCCCTGACGGTAGATGGTGCTCCGGGCGCGATCCGATCTCTCCTCGAGCAGGGCAGAGAGACGAAGAAGGTCCTCCTCGGGTAGGCCGCCGAAGAGGTAGGTCTTCCTCAGTAGACCTATGCGGTCTTCCATGGCCCTCCTCACCTAGAGGGATTCTCGTACTCTGCTGGCGAGACTCCTGTTCATGCCGTCTACGGAAGATAGATCGTCGAGGCTGGCCTCGCGGATGCCCTCCAGGGAGCCGAACCGTTTCAAGAGGGCGCGTCTACGCTTGGCTCCGATGCCGGGGATCTCCTCGAGCACGGAACTCAGGCTCTCTCGTCGTCGCAGGCCCTGGTGGTAGCTGATGGCGAAGCGGTGAGCCTCGTCGCGGACGCGCTGCAAGAGCTGGAGCCCGGGAGAATCCAGGGGGAGTGTGATGGGCTTGGACCGCCCTGGTGTGAAGACCTCTTCTCGGGCCTTGGCCAGACCGATCGCGGGTATGTCGTCCAGCTCGTGTCCCGCCAGCACCTCCAGAGCGGTGTTCAACTGGCCCTTACCCCCATCGACGACGAGGAGGTCTGGGAGCTGCGCCCATGATCCTGAAGTGCTCGCGTCTGGCGCACTGGCTCTGGCGAAACGGCGGCGCAGGACCTCATCCATCATAGCGTAGTCGTCGGGACGCTGGGTGGCCCGTATCTTGAAGCGACGATACTCACTCTTGGCAGGCAAGCCCTCCAGGAACACGACCATGCTCCCGGTTGCCGCGACGCCCTGGATGTTGGAGATGTCGTACGCTTCTATGCGCATCGGCGGAATGTCAAGCGCGAGCCGATCTTGGAGGTCAGCCAAGGCCGCCAGACTCTTGTCCTTCTCGGCCTGCTCTACCGCCATCAGGTGGCTGAGAGTCTCGCGGGCATTCTCCTCCACCATCTCCAGCAGCTTGCGTTTCTGCCCGCGGCGTGGGGTGCGCAGGGTGACCTTTGAGCCTCGCTTGTCCTCCAGCCACTGTGCGATGGTCTCGCCATCCTCGATTTCCTGTTGCAGCAGGATCTCGGGAGGGACCAGCGCGGCGTGGTCGTAGAACTGCTTGAGGAAAGAGGCCAGGATCTCCACCGCCTCGACGCCATCTCCCCCTTCCATCAGGAAGTGCTCGTGACCCACCAGCTTGCCTCCGCGCACAAAGAACACCTGGACGCAGACCTCACCGTCCTGTCGGGCGAAGGCGACGGCATCCTGATCGACTTGTGACCCGGAGACTACCCTCTGTTGCTCGATGACTCGCTCCACGGCATTGAGCTGGTCTCTCAGGCTCGCCGCGTGCTCGAAGTCCATGCTCCCGGCGGCGGACTCCATGCGCTGCCGTAGCGAATCTACGATCTCTCCACTCTTGCCTTGCAGGAAGAGACAGACCTGGTCCATCATGTCTCGATACTCCTCTTTGGAGATCGCTCCGATGCAAGGACCCAGGCACCGCTTGATATCATAGTACAGGCACGCCCGATCATCGGTTCCTGTTATCGTCCGGTTGCAGGTCAGGTAAGGGAAGATGCGCCGCAGCAGGTCGAGGGTCTGGCGCATGGCGGAGGTCGAAGCATAGGGGCCGAAGTATCGGGCGCCATCACTCCGGATCCTCCGCACAACACGGACGCGTGGATAGTCCTCCTGCCAGGTGATCTTGATGTACGGGTAACGTTTGTCGTCCTTCAGCCGAACGTTGTAGCGAGGACGATGCTTCTTGATGAGATTGCACTCGAGGATGAGCGCTTCCAGTTCTGAGTCGGTAACGAAGAAATCCAGGTCAGCCGCGCTCTCTACCAGGCGCTGGACCTTGGGAGCGTGGGCAGCGGAGGCATGGAAGTAGGAGCGTACCCGATTGTGGAGGTTGACCGCCTTGCCCACGTAGAGGACTTCATCGGTCTCTCCTTTCATCAAGTACACGCCCGGTCGCGCGGGTATGGAACTGAGTGTTTCCTTGACGTTGGGGATGGTCATCTGCGTTTGCCCTGGTGGCTCTGCGGCACTGTCAGGCGATACGGACACGCATTCTATACACAATTGTACGCACGAGTGGCCATATTGTCAACCGTATTGGGGGCAGCGGGGTATCGACAGAAACCTCAGACCGGCCTTCGAGCGAACGTAGATGAGGCGGCAGGCGTCTGGTCGGCGACGCGGTCAGGCATTCTTGTAGCACAAGTCCTTGTGGTGTGTCCTTGGGTGCGAGTTTTGCTGCGGGGAGACAGTTATGGTAGAATAGCGCGATGGATCATCGGCCCCCCGAGGGCCGTTTGACGAGCCAGCCCCATCTTTTCGCCAGGAGGCGAGCATGGAATTGAAGCAGTACCTGAGGGTGTTGGTCGGGAAGTGGTGGATCATAGTACTAACCTTCGCGGTGACGGTGACCAGTGCGGTGATCTTCAGCGAGGTGCGGGCGCCTACCTATCGCTCATCGGCCGTGCTTCAGGTGATCCCGGCACGGTTTGACTATGGATTGACCCTCGCTGCGGAGCAGTTGCTCCGACAGTTCGCCAACCAGATTCACACCACTTCCATGGCTCAGCAGGTGATCGACGAGCTACAACTTGACGTAAGTACCGACAAGCTGCTAGGCAGAGTCACCGTAGCCCCCATACCGGAGGATTTCCTGATCCAGATCGACGCTGATGCGCCCAATCCCGAGGAGGCTGCTGCTGTGGCAAGCGCCTTCGCCCAGGACTTCGTCGCTTATCACGCGGCACAGATTCTAGACATTGATCGGGAGGACAGGGTCACCATTCTCATCTTGGAGGATGCCAGGTATGGGTGGGTGCACTGGCCCAAGACCAAGACTCTTGCTCTAGCTGGAGGAGTGCTGGGTCTCTTGGTTGGTTTGCTGCTCGCTTTCGGGCTAGAGTACCTTCAGTCGGACGTACTGCGCTCCAGCGACGACGTGGAGCGCTTCGTGGACGTGCCAGTCCTGGGTTCTATTCCCACCATGGGCTCTGGCGATAGCACGGGAGGATCCGACGCCAGGAGCAGATCATCTGCCTTGCCCTGGTCAAGATAGCTGGGCGGGCAGCCTCCTGGTGGCGAGTTTCCTGAGCGCCTGTTTGCAGCGACGTAGGCGGGGCTATATAATCAGCTACCGCGCACGGACAGTGGAGGATAGAAGTCATGGTCCTAGATGATCGCTCGAGTAGTCTGATCACGGTCACGACGCCTCGGTCTCCTGTCAGCGAGGCGTATCGCACGTTGCGGACTAACCTCGAGTTCTCCAGCTTGGACAAGCCGCTCAAGACTTTGGTGGTCACGTCTCCTGGGCCCGAGGAGGGCAAGTCGACCACCCTGGCCAATCTGGCGGTCACATTGGCGCAGGCCGAGAAGCAGGTCATTCTCGTGGATTGCGACCTGAGGCGGCCCTCGCAGCATGAGATCTTCGGCCAAAGCAACGACGTGGGTCTGACCACGATGGTCGTGGACGAGAAGGCGATGAGCCAGCCACCCCTGCTGGAGATTGGGGTGCCGGGTCTCTTGTTGTTGCCGAGTGGCCCCCTTCCTCCTAATCCCTCCGAGTTGGTGGGTTCGCGTCGCATGCAGGAGATCATAGCCGCGTTGTCCGAGCGAGCCGACATCGTCCTGTTTGACGCGCCGCCGATCATCGCAGTGACCGATGCAGCGGTTCTGGCTTCCAGAGTTGATGGGGTGCTGCTCGTCGTCAAAGCGGGCGGCACCAAGAGGGACCACGCGCAGAAGGCCAAAGCTCTGCTCGAGAAGGTCAATGCTCATCTGGTGGGAGCGGTACTCAACAACGTCAAGATGGACACGAGCTACTATAGCTATTACGCTTAGAAGAAGGGTCACTGAGAGCGAAAGGCAATGGGGGAGCGATGAAGGCATTGATCCTCAGCGGTGGTAGGGGCACTCGCCTGTACCCCATCACCTATACCAGCGCCAAGCAGCTCGTTCCTGTGGCCAACAGGCCAGTCCTGTTTCGCGCGGTAGATGCCATCGTGGAGGCGGGCATCACAGACATCGGCATCGTGGTCGGAGACACGGCAGCCGAGATCATGGAGGCGGTGGGCGACGGCTCACAATGGGGGGCGTCCATCACCTACATCGAACAGGAAGCGCCGCTGGGCCTGGCTCATGCGGTGCTCATCTCTGAGGAGTATCTGGCGGGCGACAGGTTCGTGATGTTCCTGGGAGACAATGTGCTGGAGGGGGGGATCGCGAATCTGGTGAGGGAGTTTGCCGAGAGCGACTGGAACTCGCAAATCGTCCTCACCAAAGTGGCGGACCCTCAGCATTTCGGCGTGGCTGAGCTGAGGAACGGCCAGGTTGTAAGGCTGATCGAGAAGCCCAAGGACCCACCTAGCGATCTGGCACTGGTCGGCATCTACATGTTTGATCAGACCATACTTGAGGCGGCCAAGAGCATCAAGCCTTCGTGGAGGGGCGAACTGGAAATCACGGATGCCATCCAGTTCCTGGTGGATCACGACTTCAAGGTCTATCCCTACATCCACGAGGGATGGTGGATCGACACCGGCAAGCCGGGAGACATGCTGGACTGCAACCGGCTGCTGCTGGAGACCATGGAGCCCAAGAACCTGGGCAGCGTAGATGAGAAATCCAGCCTTTCGGGGCGTATCACCATCGAGAAGGGCGCGCAGATCGTCAATAGCACCCTCCGCGGGCCGATGATCATCGGAGAGAACAGCCGCGTCGTCGATGCCTACATCGGACCGTACACGGCCATCTACCACGACGTGCTCATCGAGAATACCGAGATAGAGCACTGCATCGTCCTGGAGCACTCCCGCATCACAAACATCGGGGCTCGCATCGAGGATAGCGTCATCGGCCGAAACGTCGAGATCTGCCGCTCTCCGCTCAGGCCAAAAGCCTACAGGATGACCATAGGTGACAACAGCCAGGTCGGGATTCTATGACGTGCTGTGGGCCACCAGCACACCGTATGCCGGGGCGTAGCGGAGACCCAGGCGGGCGAGCAGTAGACGCATCTAAAGCGAAGGAAGAGCGAGCCAGGTGAAAGTCACATTGGTGAGTAGCGGGGGCGGCCTGGATGGCTTCCAAAGCGCCGGCAAGGGCATGTCCGGAGGCTGGATCGGACATGGACTAGCTTTGCTCGCGGCTTGCTCCAAGGCTGCTGGTCACGAAGTGAACCTGCTGGATCGCAGGGCGCTGCGGGACTGGGACCACTATCGCGAGGAGTTGCGGAGCCGGGCACCGGAGGTGGCGGGGTTCGGGATGCTCAGTGTGGACTTTAATCCTGCCATGAGGGGCATTGAGCTGCTGAAAGAAGTCAGTCCTGAGACGATAGTCGTCGTCGGTGGACCTCACCCCACTCTCTCTCCCGATGAAGTGCTCAGTAACCCTCTCGTGGATCACGTGGTCTTGGGAGAGGGAGAGATCACTTTCGTGGAGATGCTCCGCAAGTTCGAGCGCGGCGACCAGGTGGAAAGGGTGATCCAGGGGGAGAGGCCGGATCTCGATCAGCTACCATACGCGGACAGAGACCTCTACCTCAACGAGTGGCGCAAGGCTGGCTACGACTATGATTCCCCGGAGGCCCCACTATCCGAGGAGACGTTGCCACCCTTCGTCACGATCATCGCCGGGCGAGGGTGCCGCTACAATTGTAGCTTCTGCAAGCCAGGTGAGGACATCCTCTTCGGAAAGGGCGTGAGACGAAGGAGCGTGTCGCACGTGATCGGGGAGTTGAAGGAGCTGCGCGAGAAGTATCACTTCAACACCCTGATGATCCACGATGATTGTCTCACCGAGGATCGACCGTGGGTGACCGAGTTCTGCGATCGCTGCGAGGCTGAGGGCTTCAGACAGCCGTTCTGGTGCCAGGCGCGCGTCGATCACGTGGTGAAACACGAGGACATGATCAGGCGCATGGCGGAGGTCGGGCTGGCCGGGCTCTTCCTGGGCTTCGAAAGCGGAAGCGATCGCGTCCTCAGATTCATCCGCAAGGGCACCACCAGAGCGAAGAACCTGGAGGCGGCGCGAATCTGCCGGAAGTATGGCATTCGGATATGGGCCAACTACATGCTGGGCTTACCCACAGAGACCGAAGAGGAGATCAAAGAGACGATCAGCATGTTGAGGGAGATCGATCCCGACTACTACAGCCCTGCCTACTACACTCCCTATCCAGGCAACGATCTGTACGACTACTGCATAGAACACGGTCTGTCTCTGGTCAAGGACCACGACGGCTACAGCCGAAACCCCACGGAGCCCAAGATCAAGGGGCACGATCCCGAGTTTCTGCGGTGGGCTCTGGCGGAATCACAGCGAAGGAAGCTGCGTCATAGAGTCAGTCGGAAGACGAGGTACATCGTGGGTCGCTATGCGTCGCCCCGCAAGGCGATCTCGAAACTAGGCAGGATGGTGCGTGCCTCGTCTCGAGGGAGGGAGTAATATGGCGAGCCCACCGGGGGTCAAGAGCCTCAACTACGAACGGGCCTTCCAAGCCATAGGTCGCCTGGCGGAGAAACAGAGGCTGCGCGACGTCTGCATCCTGGAGGTTGAGGGAGGCATAGTGCTACAGGGGCGGGCCCTTCTGAGCACGCGAGACGCCTTCAATCTGGTCTTGAGAACCAAAGTGCTGAGCCACGAAGACCTGGATCAGATGATACGCGAGCTGTGAGGAGAGTCCACCGGCTTGGAGAGGTAGGATAGATGCAGAAGCTCTTCCAGGGCATGCTCAAAACAGACTACCAAGATGTCCTAAGGACGATCGGCCACTACATCGACGAGCATGGCTTCACGGACGTCCGAATCATCGAAACCGAGGATGGTCTGATCCTGCAAGGCAAGTTCAGTACGGGCGGGCCTCGGGGCGAGAAGAAGACCGAGACGTACTTGTTGACTGTGCAGGACGTGAGGGACATGATGAGGGAGGCCTACACTCGTCGAGGCACCAAGCTGTAGCCCCGTGCGGTTCTCACTCGAGGGAGGTCTTGGATCTTGAAGAGTCTATTGATCACGGGTGGTGCCGGTTTCATCGGCAGCAACTTCGTGCATCACGTTCTGGAGAAGTACTCAGACGTCGACGTCGTCGTGCTGGACAAACTGACCTACGCCGGCAATCTGGACAACCTCCGGGACGTGGCGGATGACCAGAGGTACAGCTTCGTCCACGGCGACATCTGCGACATGGAGCTGGTCGACAGGGTCGTTCAAGAACACCATGTCGAGGCCATAATCAACTTCGCCGCCGAGACACACGTGGACCGCAGCATTCTTGAGGCGGGGAGCTTCATCCAGACGGACGTCTACGGCACACACGTGTTGCTGGAGGCGGTCAAGAAGTTCGGACTGCAGAGAATGCTCCACGTCTCCACGGACGAGGTATACGGGAGCGTCACCGAAGGGTCGTCGGTAGAGACCGACAACCTGCTCCCCAATAGCCCCTATTCAGCCAGCAAAGCCGGGGGCGACCTTCTGTGTCGCGCCTATCACGTGACCTACGGAGTCCCTGTAGTGATCACGCGCGGCTCCAACAACTTCGGTCCCTACCAGTATCCCGAGAAAGTGATCCCCCTTTTCATCACCAACGCTCTGGATAACCAGCCACTGCCGCTCTACGGCGATGGGTTGAACATCCGGGACTGGCTGTACGTTCTGGACCATTGTGAAGCGATCGATCTGATGCTGCACGGGGGCCAGGATGGCGAGGTCTACAACGTCGGTGGCGACTACGAGCTGACCAACCTCGAGCTCACGGAGGCCATCCTGGAGAAGACGGGGAAGCCGAAGAGCCTCATCCACTTTGTGGAGGATCGACCAGGACACGATCGGCGCTACTCCCTCGATTCCAGCAAG
>Ga0315553_10002520_pt1 | contig 14658 bp, 10 predicted proteins | sample SalMarSW160140MG_FD_203099 | JGI IMG/M metagenome (GOLD analysis project Ga0315553, IMG submission 203099) | Salt marsh sediment microbial communities from the Plum Island Ecosystem LTER, Massachusetts, United States - Salt Marsh Sediment SW1601-40 ... | reverse complement strand
CGGCCGCTTCGATCTCGGCGAGCGTCGGAAAGTCATCCAATTCCCTGCCCTGCCGATCGGCCACGACCGCGGGAGACGCCAACGCATGATACAGCAGGCTGCGGTCGGGGCTGCCGGGCTCTATGGCGCGTTTCCCGGCGAGGGCGAAATCGCCGAGACCTGGGAAGCTTCGATCGATCTGGGAAAGCGGTTTGGTCAGCTCCCGCGCAAGATCGCTCGCCGTGATGTCAAGCTCGCCCGCAGTCGCATCCAGCAGGAGTTGGCGCCAGCCGAGCGGTCCTAGCCTTCGGCAGAGGTCGGCGACGGCGTCGAGCGGTTGCGGCGCGCGAGCAGCGAGCGCAAGCCGGCCGGGGACTGCGATCAGCGCGCCAACGCCAACGGCTGCGTACCCAAGGAATTCGCGACGCGTTGCCATCTGTGCCATCCACCGCATCGATACCGCTAAAGACTAACGCAACATGGCGATGCACGAAACATCCGGATCGAACACAGTAAATCGCAGGCAAATTGAATGGCAAGGCAGCCACCACATGGCCGCGTCGCAGTTTGCAAGACGATTGAATCGAGCCGTGGGAACGGGAGAGCTGCGGAGCGTATCTGCGCCCCGGGACTGCCCGGACATGCCAGACGCCTAAATACTGGCGGAGAGGGTGGGATTCGAACCCACGGTGCGGATAACCGCACAACGGCTTTCGAGTTCTAAGATTCTCGTGTTGGCGTGCACTGCCTTGTGGCTAAGCGTACTCTCCTGTTCGATATTATTGGTCTAACGATGCTGGCCGGTTATGTCCTGTACCGGACCGTGCCGCGTGGTTGGTCTGCAATTTGGTTTGCAAACTTCTCACCGACCAATGTCCGCTTACCTCGCCAAAGCGGACCTCCATAAGGCTCAGCCCTGCGTCCGCTAATGACCCTAAGCAGACATTCCGTGCATCAGAAGAGCCAGGTGAAGCGGCCGTTGACCGCGTTGTCCTGCAGGTTATTGGCGAATTGGCCCGAATAAGAGAAGCCAAGCGTAACGGCCGGACGGAGATTGAGGTCGAAGCCAGCGTCGATCAGTGCACTGTTTTGCGCAAGCGGCACGCCTGCGACAACGAAGCCGGTGCCCATGCTCGATAATACGAGCGCGGCATCAGACGTCAGATCGCCGAAAGCATGCTGCCACGCTGCGGAGACATGCGGCGTGACCACGAGGTCCGACAGATGCCACGTCGTTGCTGCTCTCAGGCCGAGCGTGGAGTAGCCCACGTCCTCGTCTTCACCCGCGCCCCGAAGCGATGCCACGCCACCACGCTCGTGGAAGGAGTTCGTGTTTACACGGACGAAAGCGAGCCCGGCGAAGGGCTCGACCGCGGCGGAGCCCATCAGCATTGGGTACGCCGCCTCACCGAACACCTGCCCCGTGTCGCCGCGATAGGAAGCTTCCTCCTTCTCGGAGAAACCGGGGAAGACTACAAAACGGGAGGTATCGATATCGTGCCAGCCCCACGAGCCGCCAGAGCGCAGCGCGATCGGGCCGAAATTTCCGCCGGCGTAACCAGCGAGATAGACTGTATCCACGTCGGCTGAGCTATGGCGCGCGACGTTGATGCTGGATTGGCTGAAGCCGGTGGCGGCACCAATCCGCCAGCCGTCTCCCACGCCGGCATCCATTCCGGAGACGAAGCCACCGAGCTGGCGGGCAGCGCTTGCCGCGTTGCCGTTACCATCAAAATTGGCCCAAGCGCCAAAGCCTCTTGTCCAAAAGGCGAGGTCAGGCGCAGGCGGGGGCACATATGCATCCCCGGGCCCGAGGCTCATGGCTTGGCCGTCGAATTTGTTGAGTGAGGCGACCGCGATGGAATTGCTCGCGCCGAGTGCTGCGACCTGCCCGCTGCCGCGTCCGTATCCTGCCTGGATCATGCGCCCGAGAATGGCGTCGCGCTCATAGCGGCTCTGGTCCAAGAGCACGCTGGACGTCGTCGCGTGCGCCTCGCCCGAAAGGGCATCGAGCGCCGATGGCAGCTCGCTCGCCGGCAAACTGAACAACGCCGCATTTAAATTGTCGGGTATCCCGCGTCCCGAATTGAACGCGTGGTCGAGCGCCGCGCCGACCGCGTGCTGATTTCGGGTCAGACCGTCGACCCCTGCGATTTGCGACGTGAGATCGAGGGTGACGTCTGTCGCCGTATAGCCGAGCGCGGCGCTGACGAAACTCGGGAGACCGATCGGGGTGAATGTATCGAACGTGCCAAAGCGCCCGCTTGCAGTCGACAGAATTGTATAGGAGTTCGTGAGGCTGCCCGGCTGAAACAGCGACACTGCGGTGCCGGCAAGCGTCGCGGTGCCGGTCACGCGGGTCCTGCTCGACTTGCTTCCCGCGACGGTGGTCAGATACAGGCTCCCGGGCTCGAACACGAGATCGCCCGCGACCTTGAGGGTCCCGGTGGTGCCAATGCCATTGCCTGGCGACAAGGTGCCGGCCGTATCGACCCTGGTCGATCCCACCATACCGGTGCCGGCAAGCGTCGCTCCGCCGTTGACGAAGACGCTCGACGTGATCGAGCCGTTGACGGCAAGCGTGCCGCTGTTGACGTAGCTCGGCCCCGAATACGTGCTGACGCCGGTGAGAATGGTGGTGCCGGGGCCACCCTGTACGAGCTGCCCAGGGCCGCTGATCGCGCCAGCGAAGGTGTAACTGTCCGAGCGATCGAAAACGAGGAACTTGTCGGCGCCAGCATGGCACAGTGGATTGGCCGCGTCGCTGCAGAAGCCGACATCCCCTAGGATCGCGCCCGACGTGCCGCCGATGCCAAGCTGCAGGATGCCCCCAAAGATGGTCGTGCCGCCGGTGAAACTGGCATCTCCGGCGACGACGAGCGTGCCCGTACCGTATTTTTCAAGTGCGCGGACGAATGTCGTCCCGTCGAGATGGGTCCCGTCGGTTAGGTGCGAGGCGTCTGGAATGGAGTCGTTGTTAGCCAGCCCGAATTGCAGCGCTGTCGCCTGCTTAAAATAGCTCGTGACGTCGTAAAGCGTCCACACGCCCCGGCCGACGCTTGCGACAGCGAGAACGTCGGCCAGCGGATTGTATGACATTTGGTAGACCAGCGCGTTCGGGAGGCGTGACCCGAAGTTGCGGAACTCTGTCAGGTTGCCGCTGTTGTCGCTGTCGGCCACGGCGATCGGGCTCTGTGAAGGGTCACAAGTGCCGTCTGAACCCACGCAGTGCATCAAACCGCCGACCAGCAGCGCTTCGACCCCATTGTGGTTGATGAACTCGACCGAAGTGGGAGAGATGAGGCCTTCGGGCAGGAGGAGCGGCGGCTGAAGAGTTACCGTCGCGCCGCCGCTCGGTGTGCCATTCAACGTGCCAGCCCAAAGATTGGTGCTGTCGGCCACGTAGAAGTGCTGGTGGTACTGCGGTAGCAGGGACTGATCGTATACCCCGAACGCCACCGAGGTCGGGGTTTGGCCCCCCATTGTTTGGTAGTCTTGGACCGGGTTTAGCGATCCTGGATCTGCGGTCGTGGTCCAGTACAAACTATCCGTGCCGCCGGCCAAGAGCACGTCCAAGTTTGGGTTCCCGATTGCTCCGTACGCAAGGGCATGCCTTACCTGGCTCCCGGTGCTTGGGCCGAGATCGGTCAACATCAAATTCACACTCGTGGCGCTCGCCGGAGCCGTGTCTTTGGCCACATATATGTCGAAGCCATTACTCAGTGCGATGAGCGTCTGATCCACCTTGTTGAGCACCATGGTGTCGTCGTGCTTACCAGGCCCTGTTGCGTCTCCGCAGCTTTGTTCTTTGGCGTCGCCTGGGAGCTGGCAGGTCACCGGGATGCCGGCCGGGGTCGGGCCGAGGGGGCTCACGGGCTCTCCGTTACTGTCCAAGATCACCCGGGCGAGGTCGTCGAGACTTTGCGTAGAGGTGTAGTACACGCTTAGGTTGGGGAACGTCGTGTCGCTGACCACCGCAACATGGCCGTCGGCGCGCTGAACCGAATTGTAACGTGCGCTGTTGGGTGCGGACTGAATTGCCACACCGTTGTCTTGCGCTGCGACGACCAGCCTATGGGCGTTGGCCCCGTAGCCAACCTGGAAGGGCTCGCGGACCTGCAACGTGCTGGTGTTGAGCCCCGTCCATGTAGGGGTGCCACCCTGCGGAGTGTTCTGCGGGTTGAGGAGTTTGTACACGCCGCCGTCGCTCCCCATCAGCAGATTGCCAGCGGCATCTATAACGAACGCGCGCGCGTCCGCATGCGCGGTCCCCAGTATCCCATCGGTCCCAGGAGCACATTGGCCATTAGTGACCGTACAAGTCAGGCTGGTGACGGTTTGTCCTTGCACCGAATAAGCCCAAATCCCTGCCTCGTCACTTGCATCCCAGCCGGCCAGATAGACTATCGGAGAACCTGGCGGGCTGTTGGGATCGATCGCCACCGCGGAGTGCAGGACCCCTGACGGATCGCCCATGCTGTTGACATCAGGCAGCAGGTTTTGAAGAGCCGACCATGAAGGATTTTGCGCCAACGCGTTTTCCGACAAATACAGGCCGGCCAGCGTCTGCCCCTGAGCGTTGAAAGCGGCGATGGCGAGCGCGTCGTTCGGGCCGGCCGCCAGCTTGAGCACAACTGCATCATTTGTCTGGATAACGCCGGCGACGCTGAAGACTTGTGTCCAAGACGTGCCGCCATCGGTGGTGACGTATACGCCTTGATGTCCTGGGTCCGACTTGACGGCCGCGTAGAATGTCATGTTCGAAGGATCTGACGGATCGGCAGCAACCAGCGACGTTACGGGCCCAGCGGGAAGACCCGAGACCGGATCGAAATGCTTTCCGCCGTTGGTGCTGATATAGAGCCCGTATGGAACCCCATCGGATGTCTCGGTTTCATTTGGGTGTTGCGCTTCAAACGTTGCCGCCAGAATCGTCATCGTGTCTATGTCTCTTGATCCAAATGCAGCGACCCCGATCACGCTCTGATTTTTGAACGCATCACCCTCTAGCTGCGTCCAGCTCTGCCCACCGTCAGTCGATAAAAGTAGACCTGTTGGCCGAGCACCTGCATCAATAGCAGGCCCCCAATTACCACTGGTCGTGACGCCGATCCCGGCGATCAGGGTCATGCCCGTCGGATCGGTGCTGTTAAGAGCCAGGCTGGCAATCGACAGAGAAGCGAAGTTATCGGTCAGCCGCTTCCAGGTCGCGCCGGCGTCGGTGGTGATCCAGATGCCGCCGTTGGTTGAGCCGATGAACATGGTATCCGCACCAAGCATCGGGTCGAGCAAGATCGCCTGCACAGCACCGGAGTTCGTTCCATCCTTCCCATCGTTGGCGTCGGCGCTTCCTGTCGTGTCAAGTGGGCCGAAGCCTGGTGAGGGCCCTTGTGGGATGAACGTTTGATTGATCTGAACTTGGGCGATTGCGGCGGATGGGAGCAGCGACAACGCCGCGACGACGAAGCACAGCCTCTTCGCGGATAAACCGACACGCATGACCGGACGCCCCCGCTATCCTAGGATCCATAGCCTATTGACGACGGAGGGAAGGTAGGAAGGATGATCGGCGATGATGGCAGGTTTTCTGGCTTAGGTGTGTCCTTGATAACACGGACAAACGTCCAAAAATGCTCCGGATTGGTCTGCTGCTCGGCCGATCGGCCCCTCGTGGGGCGATGTGAACCAACGGGCTTGTGGTTTAGTCCGGTAATGGCATGTAGCGGACATTTGCGTTCATGGTCGGCCAGTCAGCTTTTCGATCAAAGCGGACTGCCCAAAGGTTTGCAGCGGGTTTGCAATAGCCGCTGCCTAGACATCTCGGGTGACTAAAATTTGGCGGTGGAGGCAGTCATGAGCGAACTCGTCTTCTGCGTGTCGTTCCCTGTTATCCGGGAAATTACAGGGAATTTTTGCTGATCCCGCCCGAAAAAAGCGATCAGGTTCCGTTTTCTGCTCCACAAATCAACCAGTTACAGCGAAATTCCCTAGGCCATAGAACAGGGACTTTTCTCCAGATAACAGGGAATTTTCCTTGCGTATCAAGGCAATGCCGCACGGCATGGGGAAAGCCCTGCTAAACTTCGCGGATATGCATTTAGGCGGTAAATGGCTCCGAAAAGAAGGTCCTTTTCGTGGGATCCGGTTCCCCTTTGTCGGTTCCTGGCCCGGCCATTCTTCTCGTCACTCAGGAGGAGGTTGATCCATGGCTCGATATATCCTCTCGGATCCCAATTTCAGCGATGGAACCCACAACGAGGTTATTGACCAGATTGTGAGCCCATTTCGCAATCGCCCTGGCATAAAGCTGATCGGGTATGAACCTGATCCCGATTTTGATCGGCTCCCGATAGAGCTGCTAGGGAGGCCCGAAGCAATGATGGAAGCGCTCCTTGAGGCAGCTGGAAAGGCTTACGAACTCATTGATATGGAGAAGCAGCATGGACACCACCCCAGGATCGGCGCGGTGGACACCATTGAAATTTATCCCGCCAGGGGCATCACGATAGATGAGTGCCGCGACTTCGCCGAAGAGCTCGGTCGCGAGCTTTTTAAGCGTTACAGCGTGCCCATCTATTTCACTGGGAAGAATGCTCGTCGTCCCGAGAATGAAGGGCTAACGTTTATCCGAAAGGGTAACTACGAGGGCCTCAAGGAGGCCGTTCTAACAGACCCCGCCAGGGCGCCGGACGTCGGCCCTGCGAAGCTCCATCCGACTGCGGGCGCCACGATTGTGGGCGCTGTGGAAGAACACGATGCCTATTTCAACGTTGTTCTCGACACAACCGACTTATCGATTGCGAAGAAGCTCGCGACTTATGTGCGCGGCAGGACCGGTGGCTTCACGAATATCCAAGGCGTGATTGGCCTGCCTAACACTCATCGCCGCACTGGCAAAGCCTGTGTGATTGTCTCCTGCGAGATCAGCAATCCGCTGAAGACTCCGATCCATCGCGTATTCAACCTCCTGCGAGACGAGGCAGCGCGCTACGGAGTCAACGTCCTCGCGGGTCAAATCTGCGGAACCGTTGAGGCCGAAGTGCTCGTGCAAACCGCCGAATGGTACCTGAAGCTTGAGGGAATAAATGGCCCCTGGGATTACAAGAGCCAGATTCTCGAAAATCATCTTCTGGCACTGGAGACTTAGTCGGTCAGAGGCCGGAAGGCGGTAAACGAACCAAGATACGGAGGCGTCTTTGCTGGACCTTTCGCCTTCTGATGTGTGGATCTCGCGTTAGAGGCTCAGAAACTGGCTGGTGCAGATGGCCAAGCGACATTCCCAGACTGAGCGCCACTTGGCTCCGCCGGCGCAGGGACCATTGTCTGAAATCAAGCCCAATCGGGTGTGAGTAATTACCAGCTCCCATTCAATATAGAGGGCTCGTTCTTTGCCCTCGACAACGCTTGCACTCATGAGGAAGGGCCATTGGCGGAGGGAGACATCGAGGGGCATGAGGTGACTTGCCCTTGGCATGGCGCGAGGTTCGTTATTCGAACGGGAGAGGTGCTATGCGCACCGGCATATGACGTCACGCGATACAACGTGCGCGTCACGGGAGCTGATATCGAGGTTGAGGTCTAAGCGCATCACGCGAAACCAGCTTGAGCAGAAGGGCGCAGGCGGGGCCGGCTTATCGATAGGGTGCGTCGAGCGAGATATTCTTGGCGATCGCCCGCTCCCAGCGGTCGCCGTTCGCGAGCAAGCGTTTCTTGTCGTAGTAGAGCTCCTCGGGTGTCTCGGTCGCGAACTCGACGTTTGGTCCCAAGACGATGGCGTCAACAGGGCAGGCCTCCTGGCAGAGGCCGCAGTAGATGCATTTCATCATATCGATGTCGAAGCGGGTGGTCCGACGAGTGCCGTCGTCGTGCCGCTCCCCTGCCTCGATGGTGATGGCCTGTGCCGGGCAGATCGCCTCGCACAGCTTACAAGCGATGCAGCGCTCCTCCCCATTCGGATAGCGCCGCAGCGCAAGCTCACCGCGAAAGCGGGGCGAAATCGGTCCCCTCTCGAAAGGATAGTTGATGGTCGCCTTAGGCTTGAAAAAGTAACGCATCGACAGGAGAAACGCGCAGACGAAATCCATCAAAAAGAGCGACCGGGCCGCTTGATCGAGCCTCGACGATCTCGCCCTGTCCGTTTTCACCAGTTTGGCCAAACGCTCGAGCATCTTGCGCTCCGCCGGGTCTGCGACCGGTCCAGCTCCTTCAAAAGACGCCATCCAGCTCTCAATCACCGCTACCAGGATTCGGCGAAAATAGACGCCATCCAGCTCTCAATCACCGCTACCAGGATTCGGCGAAAATAGAGCCGCCTTGTCAGACTTGCCTTCCCAGTCCTTCGCATCTGGCGGCGGCTCACGCTTTACCGTGATGTTTGGCCAAACCTGCGCATATTGGGTGTTGATCTCCAGCCACTTTTCGAGCCCCGGCTCGGTGTCGGGCTTAATCGCGTCGACCGGGCATTCCGGCTCGCAGACGCCGCAGTCGATGCACTCGTCGGGATGGATCACCAGCATGTTCTCACCCTCGTAGAAGCAGTCGACGGGACAAACCTCCACGCAATCCATCAGCTTGCACTTGATGCAGCTTTCATTGACGACGTAGGTCAAATTATTAGCCTCCTTTCAGCAGGTCGCGGTCGTGGACTCATTCGTGGTTTCCGTCCTTGCGATGCTCGCGCTCTGGCTGAAAATGGACGCAGAGAAGACCAGCGTCCTCCGGCTCGACCGCAACGCCGAACAGCAGGCATTCGGGAGCCGACCAGGTCGCGCTCGTTGAGCTGCCGCAGGTTTCTCCACCAAGGTGCGCGCAATCCTGGCAAACACCGAAGTGCCGATGCGGCCCCCTCGCAGCTACCGCGGTTAGCACTTGGTTCAGGGTATGGTGCATCGCGGTTTGCTCTACCGCGTCGAGCGAGTCCACGGCACACACCAGAACTTCGAACGGATCGCGCGCGACCGCTTCCTGACCCTTGGCCGTCAGTCGCAGACTGACGCTTCTCCCGTCCACCTCCGATCGCTGTCGGACCAAGTACCCACCTGTCTCAAGCGCCTTGATGGTCTGTGTCGCGGTGCCACGGGTCGTTGCTTGAAATTCCGCAAATGCGGACGGGCTGCGGGAAAACGAGTTGGCGCGGGCGAAGAAGCGCAGCGCCATCCATTGGGCCGGGCTGAGGTCGCCGTTATAGCCCTCGGCTTGCACGAGCCGTCCCAGCAGCAGCAGCAGTTCCGCCGTTTCGCGCGCTGACATGATTGCCTCTTTGAAAATATAATAGTGTTTCGAAATCAAATTGACAATTGGTCGGATGGTGATAATTTTGTTTCGAAACTAGTTAGAGGCGCGAGGATCTCCATCGGCAAAGCGGTGCGAAGCAACATGGCTCTTCCTGGCCAGCACTGCTCTCGTCGGCCGCTAAGCCGGGTGCGCCTCCGAGGAATCCCATCAAATGGATTCGGTGCGGAATTATCAATTTGAAGAGGAGTACGACGGCTCCGCCGTTGAGGCCGACGTCGCCGCTTTCCGGCGCGCAAAAGTAGCTGGAATCGATTCAGGTCATGAGCTTCGCTCGGACTGGCTGGAACCTAGCGTACCGATGCGCCGGGATGGCGCAGCTGCCACCGGCAGCATTGCGAATCAGGTCGATGATCCGCCGCGCTCGAGTGACCCGCTCAACGCGTACTTCCGTAACCTCGACAATACCGAGTTGCTTTCCCGCGACGAGGAGCTCGCGCTTGCTAAGCGGATCGAAGAGACGCAGCGGGCGTTGCTGATCAGCCTCTGCCAAATTCCTTTAGTAGTAGAGCGGGTCGGAGCCTGGGGAGACGAATTGCGCGAGCGTCGCCTTCGCTTGAGTTATTTGCTTGATGCCATCCCTGAGCTCGAAGCTTCCGAGGACGATCTTCTTGGCGATGGTGGCAGCCTCCACGTAAGCGCCGAAGTGGTGAACCTCATCCCCCGGCTGGATCTCGTTGGCGCGCTCAATGTGAAGATCGCCGGTCTTGCTCGGAAACGCTTCGCGGCGCTCGCCCGTGGCAAGGAGCTTTCGCGGCGCGAGCGTAAGCAGCTTGAGGAGCTTCTGTCGCGCGCCGTGGCGGATATTGCGAACCTGCATCTGCAGCAGGACCGGATTTCGGATCTTGCGGCCGAGGTCGACATCGAGGCTCGGAGTCTACGCCGGACGGAGCGAGAGCTGTTGAGGCTGGCCGAGGGCTGCGGCATCCCAAGCGCGGAGGTGATCGACCGACTCTTTGGGCGCGAGCTCGGTCCGGACTGGATCTGCGAGGCCGCATCTCTATCCGACCTAAGCTGGTGCACATTCATGCAAACACATGCGCAGCGTCTGGCAGAGCTTCGCTCAGACTTCGAGGCCGTAGCTTGGCGGTTGGGCTTGCCGCTGTCTGAGCTGCGTCTTGCCCTTACGGAGGTCTACCAGGCCCGTCGAGAGCTGAAGCAGCTGCGCGAGCAGATGGTGCGTGCGAATCTCCGTCTCGTGGTTGCCATCGCCAAGAAGTATCGAGGTCACAGCTCCTTGGAGCTTTCCGATCTTATCCAGGAAGGCAATCTCGGTCTCATACGTGCGGTCGAGAAGTACAACCATCGGCATGGCGTCAAGCTCTCGACCTATGCCGTTTGGTGGATCCGGCAGTCGATTACACGCGCCATAGCCGACCAGGGCCGCATGATTCGCGTCCCCGAGCACATGGCAAAAACGGCAAGGAAGGTTCATCGCGAGCGGAGCAAACTTCAACAGCACGGGCGCGAGCCAGGGTCCGACGAGATTGCTGCACGCTTGGGCATCGCAAAGGCTCAAGTCGAGCAGGTGCTGTCGCTAGTGCAAGACCCCACTTCGCTTGATATCCCAATCAGCGAGGATAGCGATGCCACCTTGGCCGATCTCATCGAGGCGCCGGACGCTGTCAATCCTCATACCGCGGCGGAGGCTGGCGCGCTTCGAGAATGCGTGGCGGAGGTCCTGGCTGAGCTGACGCCCCGCGAGGAGCGCATTTTGCGGATGCGGTTCGGGATCGGAATGCCCGACCACACGCTTGAACAGGTAGGCAAGACGTTCGGCGTAACCCGCGAACGTATCCGTCAGATCGAGGCGAAGGCATTGCAGAAGCTGAGCCACCCGGCCATGGCGCGCAAGCTGCTAACCTTCACAGAAAGCTGATCCGGAGTGCGGCCATGTCAACGTCGCCGCTAGCGAGGTGCCGAATGTCGCCGCGTGCAGTCAGTTGTACACGCGGGTTAGGTCAACACGGATCCTATTGTGACCTCGCGTGCCGGCTTGCCACGAGCCCTCGTTGGCAGGACCGACGGCGAGCGCAGTCGATTAGCTATTAGTGGCCAACACTTCATCGAGCATTGCGAGCACAGCAGCATGACCCCTCACGTCATTGACATTGACAAGTGTGGCGCTGCCGAAAAGAGGGCGTATGGCGCTGATAGCAATTTCGTGCGCCTGACCGTGATCGTCAGTGAGTTGGTAAGCCGCCGCAATCAGAGCACCGAGAGCGCAACGCCTTTCTGCCTTGCTATCAGTGGGGCGCACTGAATGTCCTTGGCCGTCTCTTGCGAGCTCGCCACGGCACCAGTGCCGCTCGTCTTCTATTAGAGTCCGAGCCGTTTCGACGATCTGAACCTTAAGCGGCTTCGACATGACGATTCTCTTTCCCTTCGAACCCTATTTAATCCTATGCCTTCCTTAAGGCATCCGCGAGCTCTCTTACGAGTGGTTTCATGAAGAACGTATCGCCTTGAGGCTTGACGTTCACTTGCACTCCAAACTCCTCGAGTTCGGCGGCAACGATCGGTCCGACAGCCGCAACGGTGATACGTGCGAAGCCTTTCCGCAGTTCTGCTTCTCGACCGGATGCGCGGGCAACGTTGCGGAAGCGCCGAACCTGGGGAGCGCTTGTGAAGGCGATTGCATCAATTCTCCCAGCGACCATCTCCGTAATGACAGCCATCACGCGCGCATCGTCGGCTTCAGAGACGTAGACATAGGGAGTTACAGGATATGGAACGGCCCCGGCAGCTTCGATGAATTTCACTAGCCGCCGATTCGGATTGCCAGGAGTGAGTTGCACACCAACGGAGCGCCCGCCGAAGTCATGCCGACGCATTGCCGCAATAATACCTTCAGTGGTGGGTTCATCCGCAGGAATATCGGCGTCTAAACCGACCTCACGCAGCGCTCGAACCGGTTTGGGCCCGCGTGCGATCTTACGTGTCATGCGAAGGGCATCCAGGAAGGCCTGCTCCAGATCGGTGCGTCGAGCAAGGCCAAGCAACCGTCTCAGACCTTCACCGGTCATCAAGACAAGATCGTCACAGGTCCCTTTTACGAACCAGCGCAGCCACGCCGCTACAGGTGCCGCATCGGGGGCATCGCGGATGCCGATCATTGGACAGGGAATGGCCTCGGCACCGCGTTCTTCCAGCATGCGGATCAGCTGGCCAAGTTCCCGGGTTTCAGGCACCACAATTCGCCGTCCGCTCAGTTCTTCTGTCATGGGGGATCTCTCATTGTGCGCCACTCCTCGGTCAGAGGCTTTTCATTGCTAGAAAAGGGTGTCCGCCCGCTCAGTTGGCACTTGCCTGGGTGTTGGTGCAAGGCGCGACATCGTTCCCATTACACCCAGGAGCTGTCCATGGGGCGGATCTTGGTCCTGGCGCTCCTTGTGCGCCGCTTTTTACTTTCCTGATGGTCGTCTCAGCAACGTCGCCCAGTGTTCCCTCTGGGCGGCGCTTGCTTTTTGCATCGCTGCTGAAACAGCCTTGATTGTCCGTTTTTAGAACTAAAGCGATTTCAATTCGGCTCTATTGCAAAGCCAATCCTTAGGTCGAGGTTAGCCAATCTCGTCGGCCATCCGAGCAAGGCGAAGCTGGGGGTAGTACCCTGGGCTGCTGGACTGGGCGGCCTGCCGACTAGGGAGGAAGCTTATGCGCAAGCTAACCAACGCCGAACTGCGAGCTGTGTCCGCCGGTGCTACTAAACTTATGAGGAAAGTGGGATTAGGGGGGGCTCTACTGCGTGCCGGGCAACACAGTGAAACCGCTCAAGAGGCCATTCAAACGGCGTTGGAGCGGATGAGGAAAGTCAAGCGCTGATAGCTCCGATCTAAAAGCCCGGGCTCATAGTTCGGGCTTCTTTCTCAGCGAAGGTTGCTGACTGGTCATCTCCGTGAGGATGCGCTTGATGTGGAAGTCTAGCTCTCAACGGGAATCTCTGACCAATGCTCCGCAACGATCCTGGCGGCTCGTGACGCCGCTTTCTTGAAGGTAGCATCACCATCGAGCGCCTCAACAGCAAGCAGGCGCTCCGCCTCTCCGTTCCATCCGTCTGCTGGGCACGCCAGCGTGCCTGTCCGGCAGACAGCACGATGACAGCGAGGCTCGTGCCGTCCTTCGCCGCGCTGTAGTTCCGGAGTGCGGCCGCCACGGCGCTCGGGGATAGCTGACGCTCGGTTATGACCTCGGCAAACCCGTCATAGCCTCGGTCCAGCCGGGTTTCCTTTTTGCTGAGTTCGGGGTCCCTGGGCCGAAAGTCGACGCCAAGCGGAATTAGTGGTGGCGATGCCTGTAATGGCCGTACCGATATGATGGCCCATACACGACGACAGGCGGCGGTGCCGCATAAACCACGGGCGGAGGTGGCGCATAATAGACCGGTGGCGGGGGTGGAGCGACATACACCGCTTGCGGAGCAAGTGCGCTACCTACGATAGCCCCGATACCAAACCCTGCTAGGCCAGCGCCGACAGCAGAGCCATTGCCTGCTTGCGCGGGAGCAGTAAGCGAAAGTGCAGCAAATCCGGCTGCCACGGCAACACTTACTCTGATGGTTCTAAACATGGAGAATTCCCTCAGCCGAGACCCGACGGCCGGGTCCTACTGTGCCAAGACTAGGCTGGAATTCGTTACTAGATCGTCACGGGCCGATCCCCAAAGCGGAGGCCTCAAAAAAGCCCCCACCAGTGATGAGATGTCGCACGGCTCCGCCACAGTCTTGATTGGAAAGGGGCCAATTCCTGTGCTTCAAAATTGGGCGCAGTAGCCGCGAATTTGTGGCTACCAGTCTCCAAGGAGCACCCATGAAGAAGTATCTCGTTGCCGCCGCTCTGATCGTCGGCTTCGTTACCCCTGCGCTTGCCGAGCAGTTCTACGTTGCCTTTGACCCAGCGAGCCACAAGTGCACCATGATGCACAACATCCCCAGCGGTTCGATGAAAAATATGGGCGGCCCGTACAAGACAAAGGCTGAGGCAAAAAAGGCCATGCACGGCATGAAGGAGTGCACGGCCTAATTTTCGTGTGAGCTCTTATCGAGAAGGCCCGGGTGACAACTCGGGCCTTTTTTTGTCAACTGAGAAAGAGGTGTCCGCCGAAGTCAACGCTTCTAGCTCTCCCAAGTCCGTATCAGCGGCTCGAACTCCAGTATCGACCATTTGTTTTCGCGGAGGGCCTTCAGCTCGGCACGACTGATCACCCTCGCATCATGCGCCAAGGTTGCAGGCGCTACCCTCTCAGGCCCGCTGCGCGCGTCACGGAACCAATCTTAACTGAGCAGCAAGGGATCTGGCCTCAGTATCGGGGGCCGTCATAGTTCTGCGTAGGCGGTGGACTAAGGGACGCGGCCTCAGTGGTTCCGCTATGGGGCCGCTTCTCTTAGGAGGG
>Ga0315553_10002519_pt1 | contig 14659 bp, 12 predicted proteins | sample SalMarSW160140MG_FD_203099 | JGI IMG/M metagenome (GOLD analysis project Ga0315553, IMG submission 203099) | Salt marsh sediment microbial communities from the Plum Island Ecosystem LTER, Massachusetts, United States - Salt Marsh Sediment SW1601-40 ... | reverse complement strand
GGTGCAGCTATGGCCCGACGCCAAGTCGTTCGGGCCATGGGGTGCGTCGACGACGTACATTATCATCCTGGCGATGGTGCTGGGCTATCGATGGCGAAGTGGTGCGTGGCGGCGCATCAAACTGTTTGCACACGAGCGAGGGGCTCCAGCGGCCGATGTGTCGGCCGCCACCGAAGATGAGCTGATGCCTGCGACCGAGCCGGCCATTGGCAAGACCGACGGCGGAGAATGAGACGATGTTCAAACCGGTAAGTCCGCAATTTGATTTTCCCAAGGCCGAACAAGAGGTGTTGCGCTTCTGGGAAGAAAACGGAATCTACGAGAAGTCGCTGAAGCAGCGCCAGGGCCGTCCGGAATTCGTCTTTTATGAAGGCCCGCCGACGGCCAACGGACTGCCGCATCCGGGGCACTGTCTGACCCGCGTGATGAAGGACCTGTTCCCGCGCTACAAGACCATGTGCGGCTACTACTGCCACCGCAAAGGCGGGTGGGACACGCACGGCTTGCCGGTCGAGGTGGAGGTGTGCAAGGAGCTGGGCCTTGGCAGCAAGCAGGACATCGAGCGTTACGGGGTGGAACCGTTCGTGCACAAGTGCATCGAGAGCGTGTTTCGCTACACCAAAGAATGGGAGGAGTTGACGCGGCGGCTGGGCTTCTGGATCAACCTGGAAGAGGCCTACGTGACGTATCACCAGTCGTACGTCGAGTCGGTGTGGTGGGCGCTCAAGACGCTGTTCGATCGCGGCCTGCTGTACCAAGGTCACAAGGTGGTGTGGTGGTGGCCTCAGGGGGGCACGGCGCTGTCGGCGGGCGAGGTGGGGCAGGGATACAGGCTGATCGACGATCCGTCGATTACGGTGCGATTCCGTGTGGCAGATGAGTCGGATACGTCGCTGTTGGCGTGGACCACGACGCCCTGGACGCTGCCGAGCAACGTGGCGCTGGCGGTCAAACCCGACTATGACTACGCCTACGTGAGGCACGTCGAGGGCGAGACGTTCATTCTGGCCAAGGATCTGATCGAACAGGTGTTCCACGGTCTGCCCGTCGACATCGAGCAGGAGCTGGAAGTCGTAAAGGTGGTCAAGGGAGCCGATCTGGTCGGCATCCGATACGAACCGTTGTTCGACTATAAGAGGCCGGAGGACGGACGGGCCTACGAAATCGTTACAGCCGACTTCGTGACGCTCGAACAGGGCACGGGCGTGGTGCACATGGCGCCGGCGTTCGGCGAGGATGATTATCGCCTCTGCCAGGAGAAGGGGCTGGGATTCGTGCAGCTGATCGCGCCAGACGGCACGTTTGTAGCCGAGGCCACCGACTTTGCCGGACGGTTCTGCAAGGAAGCTGACGGCGACATCATCGCCAAGCTCAAAGAGCGCGGCCTGCTACTGAAGCGCGAGCAGGTCAAGCACGAGTACCCGTTCTGCTGGCGGGCGGAGGACGAGCCGCTGATCCAGTACGCCCGCAGGAGCTGGTTCGTGCGGACGACGCAGTTCGTCGAGCAGTTCCTGGCCAACAACCGGCGGATCAACTGGCTGCCCGAGCACATCCGCGACGGGCGGTTCGGCAACTTTCTGGAGACCAACGTCGACTGGGCTCTGTCGCGCGAGCGCTACTGGGGCACGCCGCTGCCGATCTGGCAATGCGAGTCGACCGGCTATCAGGAGGCGGTGGCCACCTACGACGAGCTGCTGGCCAAACCCGACGTGCAGGGCGTCGAAGTCTGGCAGCGGGCCAAGCAGAGCAAACCCGACCTGCCCGACGATCTGCGGGTGCACAAGCCGTATATCGACGCGATGACGTATCAGTCGCCGAAGGATCCGTCGGCGAGGATGCGCCGCGTGCCCGAGGTGATCGACTGCTGGTTCGACGCCGGCTCGATGCCGTTCGCCCAGTGGGGCTATCCGCACACCAACCGCGAGCTGTTCCGCCAGCGCTTCCCGGCCGACTTTATCAGTGAGGCGATCGATCAGACCCGCGGGTGGTTCTACACCTTGCTGGCCATCAGCACCATGCTGTTCGGCCAGGACGGCGCGGCTCAGGACGACGACGCGACGTTTGAGAAGGAGTTCCCGCACCCGTTCCGTAACTGCATCGTGCTGGGGCTGATCATGGGCGAAGACGGCAAGAAGCTGTCCAAGAGGCTGCGGAACTACAAGGATCCCTCGGACATCTTCGATCGCGAGGGCGCCGACGCGATGCGCTGGGCGATGCTCAGCGCCCAGGCGCCGTGGACGAGCGTGCGTTTTCAGGAACGATCAATCGCCGAGTGCCAGCGCGAGTTTCTGATTCGTTTGTATAACGTGTACAGCTTCTTCGTGATCTACGCCAACATCGATGGGTTCGACCCAGCCAAGACGGCGCCGCCCGAGCCGTCGAGCCTGTCGGAGCTGGATCGGTGGATTCTCAGCGAGTTGCACGGCACGATCCGCGACGTCCGCACGCACATGGACCGGTTCGAGAACCACCCAGCCGGCCAGCGGATGGTCGAGTTCGTCGACGCGCTGAGCAACTGGTACGTGCGGCGGTCGCGGTCGCGCTTCTGGAAGAGCGAGCACGACCAGGACAAGACCAACGCCTACCAGACGCTGTGGACCTGCCTGGAGGCGATGTGCAGGCTGGCGGCGCCGTTCGTGCCGTTTTTTGCCGAGTCGTTGTATCAGAACCTGGTCCGCACGCCACTTGGCGAAGAGGCCAAGCAAAGCGTGCACCTGTGCGACTACCCGGCTGCCGACGAAAGCCTGATCGATCAGGAACTCAGCGACGAGATGGGATTGGTACGGCAGATCGTCTCGCTGGGCCACAGCGCACGGACGCAGGCAGGCGTCAAGGTCCGCCAGCCGCTGGCGCTGGTGGAGCTGGTGCTGGCCGATCCGTCGCGGCGGACGTGGCTGGAGGATCACAACCAACTCATCGCCGAGGAACTTAACGTCAAGCGGGTGGAATTTGCCCCCGACGCGCAGCAATATGTCGACTATCAACTCAAGCCGGACTTCAAGGTGATCGGTCCGAAGTTCGGCAAGCTGGCGCCAAGGATCAAGAGGGCCTTGTCGACCGGCGACGCTTCGGCGATGCACGGCCAGCTCCAGACCGACGGGAAGATCGAGCTCGACGTCGACGGCGGCCAGGTCGCACTGACCGCGGAGGATCTCCAGGTGGCCATTTCGGCCAGGACCGGCTGGACGGCCGCCGAGGGCCGCGACGCAGTCGTCGTGCTCTCGACCGAAATCACCGACGAACTACGAGAAGAGGGCATGACACGCGAGTTTGTGCACCACGTACAGAATGCCAGAAAGCAACGCGACCTGGATTACACCGATCGAATTCGCCTGCGCACCGACTGCTCAGCCCACTTCCAGGGAATCCTTGCCAAACCGCAGAATAAGGACTTTATCGAGAGTGAAACTCTAACGACGGATGTCCAGACGAGCGCCGGGAGCATCGGCCCGGGTGAAGGCTTTGAGGTTGAGATCGAAGGCGAGACCTTGCGGTTCGACATCGAGAAGGCGGATTGACGGGCCAGGTGTGACGAGGTCGTTTGGGCGGCCGTGAGTGAAGGACTGTAATTTCGTATTCGAGAGGTAGCATGCATGGCAAGGTTGCGACTGGGTGTATTGCTGTCCGGCAGCGGGCGGACGTTACAGAACTTCATCGATCTGATTGCGGCGGGCGAGCTGGACGCCCAGATCGCCGTGGTCATCGTCGATCGGCCGGGGATCAAAGGCATCCAGCGGGCCGAGGATGCGGGCCTGAAGACCGCGCTGATCCCGCGGAAGGGAACGCCTCCCGATCAGTTCAGTCGGCAGATAACCGAGGCGCTGGCCGAAGCCAAGGTGGATCTGGTGTGTCTGGCGGGGTTCCTATCGCTCTGGACGATCCCGCCGCGGTTCGAAGGCCGCGTGATGAACATTCATCCGGCCCTGCTGCCGAAGTTCGGTGGCAGGGGGTTCTACGGCCACCACGTGCACGAGGCAGTGCTGAAGAACGCTCAGGCGGTTTCAGGCTGCACGGTGCATTTCTGCGACAACCAGTACGATCACGGCCCGATCATCCTCCAGCGCGAGGTGCCCGTGCTGCCCGACGACACGCCCGACACGCTGGCCAACCGCGTGTTCGAGCAGGAGCTGATCGCCTATCCCGAGGCCATCCGGCTGTTTGCCGCGGACCGTTTGCGCATAGAAGGCCAGCGCGTGATAACGCGACCGGCTGAGTGAACATTTTCATAGAGCCAGCATGGAGACGGCCAGCAGGATCAGCGCCACACCGCCGACGGCTTCGGCGCGACGGCCGATCTTCGCGGCGATTCGGCGTGAGAGTTGGATCCCTATCAGGGTCATCAGGCCAGCCGTTACGCCGATGACCAGCGCCGAGCGAAGCAACTTCATGCCCAGCAGGCCCATACCGACGCCCACGCCAAGCGCGTCGATACTCACCGCAAGCGACAGGCCGACGAGCATCCAGCCGCGAGTCTGGTCTTGATCGGCAGGGCGATCGTCCCCGGCAAACGCCCCGCGCAGCATGTTGACCCCGATCAGGGCCAGGATGCCGAAGGCCACCCAGTGGTCGATCGCCGTCAGTGAGTCCGCCAACCCAGCGCCCAGCGTCCATCCGATTACCGGCATGAGAAACTGAAACAGCCCGAAGTGGAACGACAGCCTGAACGTGCTTCTGGGTCCGGTACCGGTGTGGCCGACCGACAAAGCTACGGAGAAGGCGTCGAGCCCCAGACAGACCGCGATGATGAGCGTCTGCCACCAGGTCACGCTTGCTGCTCCTGGGGCACGGGGGCTTCGACGCAGTCGGCCAGAAACCGCAGTATCTTCGGGCGTACCAGGTCGGCGGCGGTCTCGAACGCGTCAAAGTGTCCTGCACCTTCGACGATCATCAGCTCTTTGGGCTGGCGTGCAGCCTCGTAGAGTCGTTCGGCTGTGTGCCAGTCGATGAGGTGGTCTTCGGTGCCCTGGATGATCAGCAGCGGTGTAGGAGTGATCCGACCTGCGTAATCGATCGGGTCGAGCCCGGCGCTGATCAGCCATCTCGCCGCCGGCCGGGCTGCTCCCCAAGTCAGCCACGACTTACTCAGCAGCCACCGCGTCGCGCCCTGATAGCTGTCGAACGCGCCGTCGGTCACCAGACCGCGGACCGGCGCGCCCTCGGCGACGGCCACGATGCCCACCGCCCCGCCAAGCGATTGACCGATCAGTGCCACCGAGTCGGCATCCACGTCGGGCCGGCCACGAACGTATTCGACGGCTGCATGGACGTCGTCGACGATGCCGCGGCGGCGGGGTCGTCCCGTCGAGTGGCCGAAGCCTCGATAGTCAAAGCACAGCAGATTCCAGCCGGCTTCGGGCAGCCAGCGCACGAGCTCGAAGTGGCCGGACATGTTGCCCGCGTTGCCGTGGCAGTGCACGACCGTACCGTGAGCCTCGCCCACCGCCAGGAAGAACCAACCGCAGAGCGTCTGGCCGTCGGGCGTGGTAAAGTCGACGTCCTCGTACGCCAGGCCGTACTCGCGCGGATGGGCGTAGCGCTTCCGGGTCGGGTGGTAAAAGAACCGATTACACAGGGCCATGGCCCGCCGAGCTTAACGGCAAGGACGCGCCGGGCTCAAGTCGTGTAGTCGGCGTTGATCCGCACGTACTGCTCGGTCAGGTCGCAGGTGCGGACACGGTCGCTCGCCTTACCGGCGGCCAGATTGACGGCGATGGCTACGCACTTGCCCTTCATGGCCTTATTCAGCGCCTTTTGATCGACCCTCGCCGCGGGCCGACCTCGCGAGAACACCACTTGCCCGCCCATGCGGACGGTTACTCGCTGGGGATCAAACTGCGCGTCGGTCATACCGACCGACTGGACGACTCGTCCCCAATTGGGGTCGCCGCCGCTGATGGCGGCCTTGAGCAGCGGACTGACAGCCACCGCCCGCGCCACGACGTGGGCGTCGCGTGGGGACCGGGCACGCCGAACGGCGACTTCGATCACGCGTGTGGCGCCCTCACCGTCGGCGGCGAGCTGATACGCCAGCTCGTCGCATACTTCCAGCATAGCCTTGGCGAGGGCGCGACCGGCGGCCGAACCTGCGGCGGTGATCGGTTGGTTGCCTGCCAGGCCACTGGCCAGCACGACCGCCATATCGCTGGTGGACATACACTCATCCACCGTGACCCGATTCAGCGTGGGTTCGACAGCCGAGTGCAGCAGCTTTCGCAACGCGGTCGGGCGGATGGCTGCGTCGGTTGTCAGGTAGGTGAGCGTGGTGGCCATATTGGGCGCGATCATGCCGCTGCCCTTGCTGCACCCGGCGACCACGACGTGGCTGCGTCCCAGCCGCAATCGACGCACCGCCTGCTTGCTGCGTGTGTCGGTGGTGAGGATCGCCCGAGCGAATGCGCTGCCGCCTGTAGCAGTAGCAGCGATCCGGTCGCTCAGGCGATCGATCCCGGGCAGGATCTTGCCCATGGGCAGAAACGCGCCGATCACTCCGGTGCTGGCCGGCAGCACGTCGTGCGGATCGATGGCGAGGCAGGCGCCTGCCTGCTGGCACATGCGCTGTGCGTCTTTCAGCCCGCGTACGCCGGTGGCTACATTGGCTACGCCGCTGTTGACCACGATCGCCTGAAGGCGACCGTCCGCCACGTGCTTGCGCCCAACCACAATCGGCGCCCCGCAGAAACGGTTGGGGGTAAAGACGGCGGCGGCCGCGCAGCGCAGCTCGGCTGCCAACAGGGCCAGATCAGGCCGGCCGCTCGGCTTGATACCGCAGACCATCCCGCCCGCACGAAACCCCTTCGGTGCGGTGATTGTGTCGTTACTCATTTTCTAAGCTCCCATCCGACCGACCGGCGTGGCCACGGCTACAGCAGGCCCGCGGTCTCCGGGTATCCGCAGATGAGATTCATGTTCTGCACCGCTTGGCCGGCAGCACCCTTCACCAGGTTGTCCAGCGCCGAGAAGACCACCACTTTGCCCTTGACCATCGTGGCGTGGACGTCGCAGAAGTTGGTGTCGGACACGGCGGCCATCTGCGGCGGGCGACCCGGCAGGCGGACGAACGGCTCGTCGCCGTAGGCAGCGTGGAACAGCTCGTCGAGCTGCTTCTGGCTGATCGAGCGTGTCGGCTCGGCGTAGATGGTGGCCAGCATCCCGCGCGTCAGGGGCACGACGTGAGGCTGGAACAGCACCGTGACCGGCCCGCTGCCCACGTCGGCCAGGACCTGCTCCATCTCCGGCATGTGTCGATGCGTGCCGACGCCATAGCCGAACCCGTTCTCGTTGATCTCCGGATAGTGGTAGGCCAGCGTCGGCTTGCGACCCGCACCCGAGACGCCGGTTACGGCGTTGACGATGATCCCGTCGGTCTCGATCAGTTTTTCCCGCACCAGCGGCGCCAGGCCCAGCACGGCGCAGGTTGGGTAGCAGCCCGGGTTGGCGACCAGCGACTTGCCCACGATCTGGTTGCGGAACAACTCCGGAAGGCCGTAGGCCGCCTCGGCGATCCGCTCGCGATCGGTGTGCGGTACCTGGTAGAACTTCTCATAGGTCGCCACGTCGCGCAGACGGTAGTCGGCCGAGAAGTCGACCACCTTCAGACCCGCCTGCCGCAGTTGCGGCACGAAGCCCATGGATACCTTGTGCGGCAGACAGCCGAGCACCACGTCGGCTCGATCGGCCGCCTTGGCCAGGTCGAGCGGCTCGACGGGCAGATCGATCCGACCGCGCAGCAGCGGGAAGATTTGCTCGATAGGCCCGCACTCCTCCGGCAAGGCCGTCAGGTAGGTCAACTTGGCCTGAGGGTGTCGCAGGAGGATTTTGATGGTTTCGACAGCCGTATAACCCGTCGCCCCGATGATCGCAACGTTGGTCATTTCATTACCCCGTAAGCAAAACGGGCCTCGCCGCTTGCTAGCAGCGAGGCCCATGTGTCTGTTCTATCCGATTCACTTAGCGTTTGGAGAACTGGAACCGGCGTCTGGCCCCGCGCTGGCCGTACTTCTTTCTTTCCTTCTCTCTGCTGTCTCGGGTCAGGTAGTTCCCGTCGCGAAGCGTCGGCTCATAGGCCACATCGTACGCCCGCAGGGCCCGCGCCAAGCCCAGAACGATCGCCCCCGCCTGCCCGGTGAAGCCGCCGCCCTGGATGCTGACCCATACGTCGAACTTGCCCATGTTGCCGGTCGCCTCCAGCGGCGCGACAACGGCCTTGCGGTCCCGATCCTCCCGGAAGAAGTCATCGATCTCGCGTTTATTAATCAGGAATGCGCCTTGGCCCGGGCGGATTCGCACACGCGCCACCGCGCTCTTGCGCCGACCTGTACCCCACAGATACCCGCCGGGCAGCACGTGCGGCTTGGGGGTGGTCTCCGCCTGAGACCCGTCCGCCGGGGGCGTCTGGCTGGTGATAGTCGCGTCCGTTGTGCCTGTGACCTGATCGCTCACGCGTTACGCCTCCCTACGCCTTGACCTCGAGCGGCTGTGGCTGCTGCGCGGCATGCGGATGCTCGGGCCCACGGTACACCTTGAGCTTCTTGAACATCTGCCGACCAAGAGCGTTCTTGGGCAGCATGCGCTGGATAGCCAATTCGACGACCTTCTCGGGCCGCTTGTCCATCAGCGTGGCGAAATCGACGACCTTCCGCCCGCCCGGGTAGTACGTATAGTAGTCGTACTGCTTCTGCTGACGCTTGCGTCCGGTGACCCGGATTTTCGCGGCATTGACCACCACGACGAAGTCGCCCACGTCCACGTGAGGGGTGTAGGACGGCTTGTCCTTGCCCATCAGCACGGTAGCCACGGCCGTCGCCAGGCGCCCCAGCACCTTATCGGACGCGTCCACGAGATGCCATTGCCGCTGCACCTCTTGCGGCTTGGCCATATACGTCTTACTCACCGCTGAGACCATATCTTCACCTCGCGCCCACCAATGGGCAGAATAGGCACTGTATCCGCCTGTGATCGAGGGGTCAAGGGCCTGCTGAGCTCTTTGCCGGCCGTATCGCGATACCCCGGCCCTTGGCGGCGCTGGCGGTCAGGGCGCGGGTCGCTATCAGCGAGTCGCGCAGCTCATGCAGACCGGCGGCGGGCGACCGTGCCGTGCGGACGGCGGATAGGGCCTCGGCCAACAGCCCTTCATACCCGAGTTCATAGCTGGGCCGGGCCCCCGCGGGCCAGCCTGCCACGTACTGCTCTACATGCCCGTCGCCCGTGACACACCGCATCTGACAGTCGTCCACCAGTTCAAGCAGCCCACCGGTCGAGCCCACCAGCTCCAGTCGCGACGACACCGCCCACACGCCCGGCGCCGGCTGGGCCGACACCGACCCGACAGCCCCGCCGGTCAGGCGGAGGGCCGCCGAAATCGCCCCGTTCTGACCCATACCGACCGCGAGCCAGCGAACCGAGCCCAGCAAATGGCACACGCGGTCCAGCGCGTCAAAAGGGGTATCCAGGTCGTCGCCCGGCTCGGCCGAAGTCGCCTGCCAGCGTCGTAGCGTGACCGTGATCGACACGGGCTCGCCCAGGACCCCGCGGGCGAGCACTTTGGCAGCCATCTCGGCGGCTGGACTGAAGCGGTGCGGCAACCCCGGCATGACGAACTTGCCCGCACGCTTGGCGCCCACCGCCAGGCGGTCCCAGCTACGCAGATCGCGTGTGGGCAGCGATGTCACGATCACGCCGGCGCCGCGGCGGAGGGCCTCGCGAATGCGATAGACGCGTTGATCGGCGTTGCCGGCGCCGACAATGACCAGTTCGGGCTCCGTCTCGGCCAGCATTTCGCCCAGATGCCCGAAAGACCATCGAACGGCGTATCGTTCGGCTGTCTGGGCTGCACGTTCCGCGTCGTCGTCGCAGACGGCTTCGAAACGGGCGCGGCAGCTACGAAGCCCCTCAAACCACATGGGCGAGGTAGCCAGCGTGTTGCCCACAAACGCCACTCGAACCGGTTTCATCGGATCGAAAAGCCCCTTTCAGGCACAGGCCCCGTGCAACTACCACGAAACAGCGTGCCCGGGCAGTGTCCAGACCGGTGTCAGGCGCCTATACTATCGACGTGGCCGTTGGACAACAAACCTCCCCGGCATACCAGGCCAATCAGGCCCCAGCCGGGCTGATCAGGATGCGGCAGAAAGCATGCCACGTTCTGATCCAGCCCGAACGCACCAGTCGCCGACCCGGTCACGCAGGGAGTAGGGCGGGGGGGGCTACACAACACGACGCACATGAGACCGGCACCAAGTCGTGCGGCCCGGCTGGGCTTTGGCGGCCGATGCGAAAAGCACGTCTTGAATGAGCCATTCGACCTGCGGCACGCAGACAAGGAGGCAAACCCATGCACATCGCCACGCAGTTTTCGGTGTTTTTGGTCAACAAGCCGGGCGTCCTCGCCCAGGTTACCAGCAAGCTCGCCGAGGCAAAGGTCAACATCGTGGCCATGACCATGACGGACTCGATGGAGCACGGGGTTCTTCGCCTCGTGGCTGAGAACCCGGAGAAGGCCCGAGAGGTCGTGGGCTCGCTGAACATCCCGGTAACCGAAACCGAGGTGCTGGCGGTTCCGCTGGCCAACCAACCGGGCGCGCTGGCCGACGTATGCCAGCGGCTTGCCGAAGCCCACATCAACATCAACTATGCCTATTCCACCGCTCGCTCGTCCCGCGGGCAGACAACGGCAATTCTGAAAGTGGCCGACCTGAAGAAGGCAATGAAGGTGCTGGAGGTTCGAAGACCCCAGCGTAAGGAGCCGGCTGGCAAGCTTCGGCGCCCCAGAGTCACAAAGAGAAGGTAATCAGCCGGCACATGGGTAAGCTGCGTTCAGGAGACGGCCTCATGCCCTGTCGAAGGCTGGTCGCTTTGTGGGTTTGGCTTTTGGTTGCCGCAACGGCGTCGGCGGCGGCCACGAAGCCCGCAGGCGGTCGGCAAGTCCTCGGGCAGGTCGAGGACGTTCGCGGTGTGCCCGTGCTTCGGCTGTGGGGCTCGCCCACGCAGCAGGGCTACGCCCACGGCTACCTGCTCGCCGAGCCGATTGCGCAGCTCTTTGGCTGTTTGGTCGGTTCGGGCGGACTGATCGACTCGCCCGAGCAATACGCTGCTCTTCTGGAGATCACGCAGACGCGGATGCGATTCACCGAGCGTTACGAGCAGGAGCTTCAAGCCATCTTGGAGGGCATGCGCAGCCGGCTGGGTGCGGACCGACTGAGGCTCGAACCTCTGGGTCGCTGGCTTGGCGTTGACGATTTGAAGGCGTTGCAGTGCGTGGCCGACTGGCTGCCGATGATGTGTTCGAGCTTCTCGGCGTGGGGTCCGGCCACGCAGGACGGGGGTGTCATCACCGGGCGGAACCTGGACTTCAGGTCGATCGCGGCGTTTCAGGGCGAGGTGCCGGCTTTGATCACCGTTTATCTGCCCGAGGAGCGCGGGCGCTGTCGCTGGGTGAACGTGGGCATGCCCGGCGTGATCGGCTGTACGACGGGTATGAACGAATTCGGCGTGACGCTGAGCCTGCATGACGCCGATCCGCTGGGGCCGCCGCCCAGCGAGGGGCTTACACCCCGCGTGTTGGCGATGCGGGATGCCATCGAGCAGGCTACCGGCGACGACCCTGTGGGTCAGATCGAGACCGTGCTTGGAGAGTTCAAACCGGTCTATGGGTCGAACGTGCACGTGAGCGTCCCGCGTGACAAGTCGGGCCCGCCCGCGGCGGTGCTGGAGTACGACGGTATAGGCGGTCGAGGCGGGGCGGTAACTCGCCGCACCGCCGACGAGGTGGCGCCTAACGTCCTGCTGTGCACGAACCACTTCCGCATCAGGAAGGCGCCGAGCGAGTGCGGGCGATATGAGAAAATGGCCCGACAGCTTGCCCAAATGGGCGAGGCGTCTCGAAAGATCGGCCCGACCGAGGCGAGGCGGATCATGCAGGAGGTGGCTGTCGGCAGCGACCGGCAGTTGACCTATCACACCGTCTACTTTCTGCCCGACCGACGGCGGCTTGGCGTCAGCTTCGCCGCGGACGGCGCCCCCGCGCCGGCGGCAGAGCCCGTCTGGCTGGGCCTCGACGAGTTGCTCGACGCACCGAGCGCATCGGGCGGCGACAGCGTCCACGACTTCGTGATTGCGGATATCGACGGGCGGGACGTGCGGCTGTCTGATTATCGCGGTCGGGTGCTGCTGATCGTCAATGTGGCCAGCCTGTGCGGAGCCACGCCGCAGTACCAGGGCTTGCAGCAGCTTTATACGACCTACAAAGACCGAGGCTTCGCCGTGCTGGGCTTTCCGGCCAACAACTTCAGTCGTCAGGAGCCGGGCAGCAATGAGCAGATCAAGGAGTTCTGCACCACGAAATACCGCGTGACGTTTCCCATGTTCTCGAAGATTTCGGTTAAAGGTCGCGACCAACACCCCCTCTATCGGTTCCTTACCGACAAGCGGGACCACCCCGACTTCGGCGGCGAGATCACGTGGAACTTCAACAAGTTCCTGATCGACCGCAAGGGGCGGGTCATCGCTCGATTCGACACGCGGACAAAGCCGCTCAGCAAGCAGGTCATCGCTGCTGTGGAGCGGGCCCTGATGGGCCGATAACCACGCGCAGAACGCCACGGTGCAAAAGCCGGGGAAGCCTTGTCTGAACGCCCCTTGCTGGAACGGGCACGTCGGTTTCGGAGCGGTTGCCAAATGAGGCCACGCCAGTATCATCGTCGCGAGGACAGCACGCATTCTATCGCCTGAAGGAGTTGAGGCGTGGCAAGACGTCGTCGTTCGCAGCGTTCGATGAGTTGGCTGGTTCTGCTGATCGTGGCGGCCGTTGTCGTAGGCTGGTGGGTGTGGCCCGCCGATCAGGATCGCCAGGCCGAGCCGACCGACACGCCGGCCGCTCAGGATGTCACGCCTGCACCTGCCGAAAGCGAAGCCCTACGCATGGCGGCACCGGTCGTGCCCGTGGTGCAACCTGCGGTGGCCCCGACGCCGGCCGCCCCGCAAGTTACCGAGCAGGCTCGCTCGCGCGCGGCCGCTGCTGAAGAGGCGCTGCAAAACAAAGATGTAATCGCGGCGCGAACGACCTTCAATCACGCATTGGGTAAGGGCCTGCCTGCCGACCGGGAAGCTCGCATCCGCAACCGTTTGCGTGAGCTGGCGATGCAAACCGTTTTCTCCCCGAGCCATGTACCCGGCGACCCGCTTACGGGCCGATACGTCATTCAACGCGGCGATACACTTGTCAAGATTGGTGAGCGATTCAAGATCACCGACAACCTTTTGGCCCGCGTCAACGGCATCACCAACAAGAACAGCATCCGTGCGGGGCAGGTCGTCAAGGTCATACATGGACCGTTCCACGCCGTCGTCTTCAAGAGCCAGTTCCGCGCCGAGGTCTATCTCCAGGATTTGCTTGTGGGCGAATACTCGGTCGGGCTCGGCGCCGACGACGGTACGCCTACCGGACAATGGCGGATCAAAGACAAACTGGTGAACCCAACGTATTACCCGCCGCGCGGGGGGCAGGTGATCGCCGCCGACGATCCGAAAAACCCCTTGGGAGAGCGATGGTTGGGACTGGAAGGTATCTCGGGTGAGGCCAAGGGCCAGCTTCGCTACGGCATACACGGCACGGTCGAGCCCGAGAGCATCGGCAGGAACGTCTCGCTGGGTTGCATCCGCCTGCACAACAAAGACGTCGAGATGCTGTTCGACCTGCTGGTGCTCAACGATTCCGTGGTGACCATTCGCCGGTGAGCCGCAGTATGAACGCCTATTCGTTGCGGTTGCCCTGCATCGTAGCCGGCAGGTTGATCTGCCGCATCTGTTGCAGCATAGCGGTCGGCCGGTCGGTCTGCACGAACGTGACCCCCATTTGCCGGTAACGGTTCAGGTCGTTTCCGAAGCGCAGCCGCGTCCATCCCCTCGGGTACACAAACACCAGAAAGCCTGCATCGCGAATCTCTCGGCAGAGCTGCCGGTCGGGCCGGCGTCCGTCGATCTGGATGACGGGCGGGCGGGGGGCGTAGCCCTTGATGCGCAAGACGTCGTCGCGCGCACTTGCGTGCATCATAACGTGCAGTCGGGGATAGCGCCTCATCAGTTCGACAGCGGCTGCTTCACGCCGGGCGGGCGTGACGTACAGCAGAGTGGTTTCGAACGCATCGGCATGCTCGATCACCCGCACCACCGGGGCGAGCCCATCGACTTTCACGTCCAGAACGAGCAGCATTTGCCCGCCCGCCCTGGCCAGCGCCTCATCGAGCGTCGGGATCGGCTCGCCGTTGCCCTTCAGGCGATGCTGTCGCAGTGCCGCCAGATCAAGTTCGTCGACGTTGCGTTGCACCCCTGCGGTCCGCCGCAACGACCGGTCGTGTATCAGCATGGGGCAGCCGTCGCGCGTCAGGCGGACATCCACCTCGACCATGGGCACCCCGTCCGCCATCGCCCATGACAGCGCTTCGGAGGAGTTCTCGACTGCGCCGCTGCGCGAACGTGCCCGATGGGCGACCACCAGGACACCGTCGGCTCGGCCAGCCAGAATGTCGGCAGCCCCGTCCGACGGCTGCGATGAGGAAGCTTGCTTTGGTGAATTGCCGGCCGATCCGAGCGCCGCCAGCCCCACGGCGCACACCGCCGCCGCCAAGGCAAAGGCCGCCGCCCATCGCCGTCGGACGTTTATCAT
>Ga0315553_10002518_pt1 | contig 14661 bp, 13 predicted proteins | sample SalMarSW160140MG_FD_203099 | JGI IMG/M metagenome (GOLD analysis project Ga0315553, IMG submission 203099) | Salt marsh sediment microbial communities from the Plum Island Ecosystem LTER, Massachusetts, United States - Salt Marsh Sediment SW1601-40 ... | reverse complement strand
AATCGCCGCCTGGGAAAACCACCGCAACGCCCATCACACCAAGGCAGACTGGCAATTCACAACCAAAACTGCCCGTGTCAAACTTAAACACCTATACCCTTCAATCTAGCTGAATCAACCGACTAGGGCATTTCCCGGCGAAGCGGGAACCGGTTCGCCGGCAGAAAATGCGGCCACGAAAAGACAATGATTTCCGGTTCGCCAGAACGGAATTTGCTCCAGCGGCACGCTGCAGCGCAGCGTTAATGTCTTGCCAACCTTGTTTGTACACTTTTCGTTGAAGGGCGCCGAGTTTCGGTGCGCAAAAAACTTGCGCAAACGGATCGGATCGCTTAACTGAGCGTTGCCCAATTTCGCACGTGCCTGTGGCCGTGTGTCGGTCGGTGGGCATCCGGACAAGAGGCCGGACAGCCGCCCGGAGCGAGATCGCGACGATCGTAAGGTCGCCGGATTGTTAGAGCTCCGAACACTTGATCGGCAGCCGGAGGCGAAACCGGCGCACCCCGTTCTCAACGGGGGACGCGGCTTAAAGCAACGACGGACCGGGCTTTTTTGGTCTCTGCCGGTTTCCACCACCGGCTCGGGTCGCCGAAGAGGCTTGTTCATCATTGCCGGGCGTGCGGATCGGGGATTCCCCAATCCAATCGGAAGGCAGCACGGACGGGTGTGAACCACTCGGTGTCGACGCGTCCCCATCGCGCGTCGGCGCGAGCTTCGCACCCGCACTCATGCCGGGCGATGCTTCGCCCATGGGCCTATTGGGGAGAGCGCCATGACCGAGCGCATCCGCGAGTTTCTGCGCCATCGCTACGACGACGGACCGTGCCTTGTCGTCGATCTCGACGTCGTGCGCGAGAACTATCTTGCCTTCGCCCACGCGCTGCCGGACACGCGCGTGTTCTACGCCATCAAGGCGAATCCCGCGCCGGAAGTGCTGTCGCTGCTCGCCGGGCTGGGCTCCTGCTTCGACGCCGCCTCGGTCGCCGAGATCGAGATGGCGCTCGCCGCGGGCGCGACGCCCGACCGCGTCTCCTTCGGCAACACCATCAAGAAGGAGCGCGACATCGCGCGCGCTTATGCGCTCGGCGTGCGGCTGTACGCCGTCGACTGCAAGGCCGAGGTCGAGAAGATCGCGCGCGCCGCGCCCGGAACTCGGGTGTTCTGCCGCGTCCTGTTCGATTGCGCGGGCGCCGAATGGCCGCTTTCGCGCAAGTTCGGCTGCGATCCGGCTCTCGCGACCGACGTGCTCGAGCATGCGCACCGGCTCGGCCTGGAGGCGCATGGCGTCTCCTTCCATGTCGGCTCGCAGCAGCGCCGCACGCAGGCCTGGGACCAGGCGCTGAAGACGGCGGCTGCGGTGTTCCGCGCCTGCGCGGAGCGCGGCATCGCGCTGTCGATGGTCAATTTGGGCGGCGGGTTTCCGACCAAATATGTTCGCGACGTGCCGCCGGTGGAGACCTATGGCCGCTCGATCTTCCGGGCGCTGCGCAAGCATTTCGGCAACGCGATCCCGGAGACCATCATCGAGCCCGGCCGCGGCATGATCGGCAATGCCGGCGTGATCGAAGCCGAGGTCGTGCTCGTCTCGAGGAAGGCCGAGCAGGACAAGGTGCGCTGGGTCTATCTGGATATCGGCAAGTTCGGCGGCCTCGCCGAGACGATGGACGAGTCGATCCGCTATCCGATCAAGACCCCGCGCGATGGCGGCAGGCTCGGCCCGTGCGTGCTGGCCGGCCCGACCTGCGACTCGGTCGATGTGATGTACGAGAAGCAGCCTTACGACCTGCCCATCAGCCTGGAGATCGGCGACAAGGTGCTGATCGAGGGGACGGGCGCGTATACGGCGACGTACTCCGCGGTTGCCTTTAACGGCTTTCCGCCGCTGAAGACGTATCACATCTGAGGATCGCTCCTCCCCGCGCGTCCCGGGCACAACGCAGCGAGTGCTCCGCCACACCCGGGACCCATCCGTCACCTCGAGCTCAGGACTCTGCGTCGCGTCGCGACGCGTCCTGAGCACGATGTCAGTCCCAGTCGGGAGGACAGATGATGGCCACGATTCGTCACGAGCGGCCTGCGGATGCAGCGGCACGCGAGGCCTTGCTTAATCTCGCCTTCGGCCCCTGCCGGTTTGACAAGACGTCCCAGCGCCTGCGCGACGGGCAACATCCGGCGGAAGGATTGTCGTTCGTCGCCACCGTCTTCGGTCGCGTGATCGGGACCGTGCGGCTGTGGCACATCACCGCTGGTGCGCATTCGGCACTGCTGCTCGGCCCATTGGCGGTGCACCCCGATCTTCGCAAGTGCGGCATCGGCGCCGCGCTGATGCGACGCGCGCTTGACGACGCCGCGGCCCGCAGGCACGCAGCGATGCTGCTCGTGGGCGACGCATCCTACTATGCGCGGTTCGGCTTTTCCGCCGACAAGACTGGCGGCCTATGGCTGCCCGGTCCCTATGAGGCGGATCGGCTGCTCGCGCGCGAGCTTCAGCCCGGCGCGCTCGACGGTGCACACGGACTCATCCTCGCCGCACGCCTGCCCGGCGAACGGCTCGGACCTGCGCGCCTCGCGCCGGCAGCTGCGGTATCTCACGCAGTCTTGCCCCGCGCGGCTTGATTTCGCGCCGTATTTGTCGTTCACCGGGGGCGCGTGCTTTCCATCCCCTCCCGTTGGGAGGGGATGGGGTGGGTAAATCTTACCGCGTAAAAGCTTTTTCGACTCACCCTCCTGCTAACCCCTCCCCGCAGGGAGAGGGCGCATCATTGGTTCTCCCTCGCCGGGGAAGCAACTTAGTCGCCATCGCTTTCTGTCTTCGGAGCTTCTGAGATGACCGCCTGGCCTGTGCACGCCCGGATCGACGGCCCGATTGTCATGATCGGGTTCGGCTCGATCGGCAAAGGAACGCTGCCGTTGATCGAGCGGCACTTCGCGTTCGACAAGTCGCGGTTGGTCGTGATCGATCCCGACGACAAGGATCGCCACATTCTCGATGAGCAAAAAATTCGCTTTATTCATCAACCCGTCACCAAGGATCGCTACCGGCATCTGCTCTCGCCGCTTCTCACCGACGGCCCGGGACACGGCTTCTGCGTCAATCTCTCGGTCGACACCTCGTCGGTAGACGTCATGGAGCTGTGCCGGGAGCTCGACGTGTTCTACATCGATACCGTGGTCGAGCCCTGGCCCGGCCTCTATTTCGACCGTATGGCAAGCCCGGAGGCGCGCTCCAACTACATGCTGCGCGAAACCGTGCTTGCAGCGCGCCGGCGCAAGCCTGACGGCATCACCGCAGTCTCCTGTTGCGGCGCCAATCCCGGCATGGTGTCGTGGTTCGTCAAGCAGGCGCTGCGCGACATTGCGCGCGACATGGGGAGCGAAACTGAAGCGCCGAAAACGCGTGAGGACTGGGCGCGGCTCGCGATGCGCCTTGGGGTCAAGGGCATCCACATCGCCGAGCGCGACACCCAGCGCGCGAAGCTGCCGAAGCCGCAGAGCACCTTTGTCAACACTTGGTCGGTGGAGGGCTTCCTGTCGGAAGGCATGCAGCCCGCCGAGCTCGGCTGGGGCACGCACGAGACGTGGCTGCCGCACAACGGGCGCTACCATGCGACCGGCTGCGGCGCCGCCATCTATATGCTGCAGCCCGGCGCCAATACGCGCGTGCGCTCCTGGACTCCGACCGCGGAGGCGCAATATGGGTTCCTCGTCACCCACAACGAGTCGATATCGATCGCCGACTATTTGACGCTGCGCGAGGACGACCGGACAGTGTACCGGCCGACCTGCCATTACGCTTATCACCCGTGCAACGACGCCGTGCTCTCATTGCACGAACTGTTCGGACGCGCCGGCGTCCGGCAGGAGCGGATTCATATTCTCGACGAGCACGATATCGTCGACGGCATCGACGAATTGGGCGTGCTGATTTACGGCCACGCCAAGAACGCCTATTGGTACGGCTCGCAGCTTTCGGTCGACGAGACCCGTGATCTGGCGCCCTATCAGAACGCCACCGGGTTGCAGGTGTCCTCAGCGGTGATGGCTGGCATGGTGTGGGCTTTGGAAAATCCGCAGGCCGGCATCGTCGAGGCCGACGATATGGATTTTGCCCGCTGTCTTGAACTGCAGCGGCCCTATCTCGGCCCGGTGATCGGCGTCTACACCGACTGGACGCCGCTCACGAATCGCCCCGGCCTGTTCCCTGAGAACATCGACATGACCGATCCTTGGCAGTTCAAGAACGTGCTGGTGGGATGATGCGGCGCGGCCTTGCGACGATTGTGGTGCTGCTGCTCGCGACACTCGCCGCGGGCCAGTCCGGAGCGTCGCCGCGCGCAGGCGGCTCCCTCCCCGCGGGCTTCGTGCGGCTGCGCGAGGTTGCGCCATCCATCCGCCAGGACATCCGCTACGCAACGCCGTTCAACTTCACCGGACGGCGGGTGCCGGGTTATGATGCGGCCGAGTGCATCCTGCGCCGGCCTGCGGCCGAAGCGCTGGCGCGGGCGCAGGAGCGGTTGCTTGCGCAGGGCTACAGCCTCAAAGTCTACGACTGCTATCGACCCGAACGCGCTGTGCGCTCCTTCATCGCATGGGCGCAAAGCCCGGAGCCCGACTATATGGCGCGCATCTTCTCCCCGCAGATCCCCAAGGCGGAGCAATTCGCCCGCGGCTATCTTGCCAAGCGCTCTCGCCACTCGCTCGGCATCGCGGTCGATATCGGCCTCGTGCGCGCCGACGAGCCAGCGCTGCCGACACCCACCAACGCCGGACCTTGCGATGGGCCATTTGCACGACGCGCCCGCGAATCGAGCCTCGATTTCGGTACGGCCTATGATTGCTCATCGCCGCTCTCCGCCACCGCTTCCCCGCGCGTCAACGCCGAAGCGCGCGCCAACCGCAATCGGCTCAAACGCGCGCTCGCCGCCGCGGGATTTCGCAACTATTCTCAGGAATGGTGGCACTATAACTTTACCGCAGCGCCGGCGCCGGTTCGCAGTTACGATTTTCCGGTCCGCTAGCCCGCGCGAATCTGGGTAGTATTGCCGGACACGGAGCTATTTAGGGAGGGTTCAAGGGCATGCGCGCATTGAAAAAAACGCCACGTGACGGAGAGGTCAAACGTCTGCGCGAAGCCAATACCAACAAGAAGGGCTGGCGGCTCTGGGGAACCTATGTCAGCGAGCGGCAATGGGGGACGGTGCGCGAGGACTACAGCGCGAACGGCGATGCCTGGAACTACTTCCCCCACGACCAGGCGCGCAGCCGCGCCTATCGCTGGGGCGAAGACACCATCGGCGGTTTCTGCGACGAGGAACAGAATCTTTGCATCGGCCTCGCCCTGTGGAACGGCGTCGATCCGATATTGAAGGAACGGATGTTCGGGCTGACCAACGGTCAGGGCAATCACGGCGAGGACGTCAAGGAGATCTACTACTATCTCGACGCGACGCCCACCTATTCCTACGCGCGCATGCTCTACAAATATCCGCAGGCGGCCTACCCGTACCAATGGCTGATCGATGAGAACGCGCGGCGCGGCAAGCTCGATCCGGAATTCGAACTGATCGACACCGGCATCTTCAACGAAGACGCCTATTTCGACATCGACATCCAATACGCCAAGGCCGACGTCGACGACATTCTGCTGCAGATAACGGCCACCAATCGCGGCCGGCAGCCGGCGCGGCTTACCTTGCTGCCGCAAGTCTGGTTTCGCAACACCTGGACCTGGTTCATCGGCGCTACCAAGCCGTCCATGAAGGCGGCAAGCGACAGTGGCGTGGCGATCGAGCACGCCTCGCTCTACGACATGACCATGCATTTCGAAAAGCCGGAAAAGCTGTTGTTCTGCGAGAACGAAACCAACACGGCGCGACTCTACAACACCGGCGCCCGCGGCTACTTCAAGGACGCCTTTAACAGTTACGTCCTGCATAGCGACGCCAATGCGGTGAATCCGACCGCGACCGGCACCAAGGCAGCCGGCCTCTATACGCAGACAATTCCGGCAGGAGGCAAAGTCGTCATTCGCGCCCGGCTTTGTCCGGGCAGTTTCCAACCCAACGCCTTTGACGACTTCGATCAGATTCTCCAGCAGCGCATCAGCGAGGCGGACGCCTTTTACGACGACCTGCAACGCAGCATCTCGGACCTCGATGCGCGCCGCGTGCAGCGGCAAGCCTTTGCCGGCATGCTATGGTCGGAGCAGTTCTACGGCTATGACGTGCCAGAGTGGCTCCAAGGCGACCCCACCGAGCCGAAGCCGCCAGACTCGCGCCGCTCCGGCCGCAATGCGGACTGGGTTCATTTCAATTCGGCCACCGTCATCGCCATGCCCGATAAGTGGGAGTACCCCTGGTTCGCCGCCTGGGACTGGGCCTTCCACATGGCGACGCTCGCACTGATCGATCCGCACTTCGCCAAGGAACAGCTCATTCTCTTATGCCGGCCTTGGTACATGCATCCGTGCGGACAGCTTCCCGCCTATGAGTGGAGTTTCGGCGACGTCAATCCGCCGGTGCATGCCTGGGCGGCGCTGCGCATCTACGAGACCGAGGGTCGGCTGACCGGCAAGAAGGACCGCGCGTTCCTCGAAATTGTATTCATCAAGCTGCTGCTCAATTTCACCTGGTGGGTCAATCGCAAGGACGTGTACGGCCGCAACGTCTTCCAAGGCGGTTTTCTTGGCATGGACAATATCGGCGCCTTCGATCGCTCGATGCCCTTGCCGGTCAAGGCGGTGCTCACGCAGTCGGACGGAACGTCGTGGATGGCGATGTTTTGTCTCAACATGATGCGCATTGCGCTCGAACTTACGCGTCAGGATCCCGCCTATCAGGACATCGCGTCGAAGTTTTTCGAGCATTTCATGTTGATCGGCGGCGCCATGACCAATCTCGGCGGGAGAGGATTGGGCTTATGGGACGATGACGACAGATTTTACTACGACTGGCTGATCTTCCCCGGGGGCAATAAAATCCCGCTGCGGCTGCGCTCAATGGTCGGGCTCATCCCGCTGTTCGCCGTCGAAGTGCTGGACGAAGAGCTGCTTTCGCAAGCGCCCGCATTCGTCAAACGCATGGAATGGTTTCTCGACCATCGCCCGGACCTTGCTAGACTGGTGTCGCGGCCGCAATCCCCTGGAGCGGAGAAACGGCGGTTGTTTTCGATCGCCCGTGCCTTCCGAATGAAATGCGTGCTGGAGCGCGTGCTGGACGAAAGCGAATTTCTGTCGCCCTATGGCGTCCGCGCTTTGTCGCGGGAGTATCTGAACCACCCTTACGAATTCAAGCTCGGCAACTTCACTTCCGAAGTGACCTATAGGTCGGCCGAGTCCGACTCCAACCTGTTTGGCGGCAATTCCAACTGGCGCGGACCGATCTGGATGCCGGTCAACTACTTGATAGTCGAAAGCCTGGAAAAATTCGGTTCGTTCTACGGCGAGGATTTCAAGGTCGAGTGCCCGAAGGGATCCGGCCACATGATGAGCCTGACCGAAGTGGCCGACGAATTGCGCAGCCGCCTGATCCGCATCTTCCTGCGCGATGCGCAAGGCCGGCGTCCGGTTTATAATGGCTATGAGAAAATGCAGACCGACCCGCAGTTCAAGGACTATGTCTGGTTCCATGAATATTTCGACGGCGACAACGGGCGCGGCGTCGGCGCTTCCCACCAAACCGGCTGGACCGGCCTCGTCGCCAACCTGATCGACGAACTCTATCCGCCGAAGTCGTAGCGCGTTCAGGCGAAGGACCGAACGACCGCGGTTCATCACGGTCTACAGAAAGGAAGGATGGGCACCATGGCTGCACCGACTGCTGCGACGCCATTCAACAAGGATCTTCCGAACTACAAAAGCATCCCAAAGCTGCTGACCGGACAGATCGCCCTCGTGACCGGTGCGAATTCGGGCATCGGCCAAGCGGTTGCGATCGGCATGGCGCGCGCCGGCGCGGACGTAGTGGTGAACTACGTGGCCGGCGAAACCGACACGGTGATAAAAGCGATCGAGGCGGAGGGCCGCAAGGGGATCGCCATCAAGGCCGACGTGTCGAACGAAGCCGAGGTTGACGCCATGTTCAAGCAGGCGATCGACCATTTCGGCACGATCGACATTCTGGTCGCCAATGCCGGCCTGCAACGCGATTCCGCCCTCGTCAATATGACCATGGCCCAGTGGAACACCGTTCTGAGCGTCAACCTCACCGGCCAATGGCTGTGCGCACGCGCCGCCGCGAGGGAATTCCTGCGCCGCGGCATCCGCAAGGACGTGTCGGTCGCCGCCGGCAAGATCATCTGCATGAGTTCGGTGCATGAGGTGATCCCGTGGGCCGGACACGTGAACTACGCCACTTCCAAGGGCGGCATCCATATGATGATGAAGACCCTCGCCCAGGAGCTCGCGCCCGACCGCATCCGGGTCACTGCGATCGGGCCCGGCGCGATCCGCACGCCAATCAACACCAAGGCCTGGAATACTCCGGAGGCCTATGACGCGCTGATGACGCTCATTCCCTATAAGCGGATCGGCGAGCCGGAAGATATCGCATGCGTTGCGGTGTTCCTGGCCTCTGACCTCGCGGACTACATCAATGGCGTAACCATTTTCGTGGATGGCGGCATGACCTGCTATCCGGGCTTCTCCACCGGAGGCTGACCGCATATGCCGGTCCCTGCCCTCGGTCTGCTGGAAGCGTTGCGCCGGCACTGGCCGGAATACGCGATCGAGGGCTGGGCGCTCGGCATGTTCATGATCTCAGCGAGCGTGGCGACGGTTCTCTTGTATGACCCGCGCTCGCCCACCTTTGGCCTCATCGAGAACGAATTCTGGAAGCGCGCGCTGATGGCGCTGGCGATGGCCGGAACCGCCGCTGCGATCATTTATTCGCCCTGGGGCAAACGCTCGGGCGCGCACATGAACCCGGCCTTCACGCTGTCGTTCTGGGTCATGGGCAAGATCAACACGGTCGATGCGGTATACTATGCCTTGTTCCAGTTCGTCGGCGGTCTATGCGGCTCGCTCCTGAGCTATGTGCTGACCGGCGGGTTGCTTGCCGACCCGCGAGCGAACTGGGCCGTAACCGTGCCCGGACCGCAGGGGGTGGCCGCGGCGCTGTTCAGCGAGCTGATCATCGCCTTCATCCTCATGTTCGTCGTCGCGGTGATGCTCAATTCGAAGTTCGACCAGCTGATCGGCATCGTCGCCGGCGGCCTGATCTTTCTTTATGTTCTGTACGAGTCGCCCTATTCGGGGTTTGGAATGAATCCGGCGCGCAGCTTTTCTTCGGCGCTGCCGGCGGACACTTGGACGGCGTTTTGGGTCTATCTCATAGCGCCGCCCACCGGTATGCTCACGGCCGTCTTCGTGCATTCCTACGTGCTCGGCCTTCCGGCCGATTTTACCCAACCGAAACTCAACCCAAACTACGTGACGCGCTGCATCCACTCCGGCTTCGAGCCCCCCGCAGCCGTCCAAGGACACCCAGCCGATGTCTGACAATTGGGACGTGATCGTAATCGGCAGCGGCGCCGGCGGCGCAGCCGTCGCCTATAAGCTGGTCAAAGCGGGCAAACATGTGCTGATGCTCGAGAAGGGTCACCGCTTGCCGCGCGACGCCTCGACGCTCTCGACGGAGATTGTGTTCAAGGAGGGGCGTTTCTTCACCAAGACCGAATGGCAGGATGGGAGCGGCAAGCCCTTTATCCCCACCGGCGAGCACTACAATCTCGGCGGCAAGACCAAATGGTACGGCGCCGCGCTGCTGCGCTTTTCTGCGCACGAGTTTGACGCCGACCCCGCCTTCCAGTGCCTCGCTTGGCCGTTCGGGCTTCCCGAGCTTGAAGCCCATTACGCCGAAGCCGAGCGCATGCTCCACGTCAACCATTTCAAGAACGAGCCGGAACTCCAATCGGTGATCGACAAGGTCATCGCGCGCGATCCGAATTGGCGGGTCGAGCCGCTGCCGCTCGGCCTCAAGCCCGAGATCGTCAACGATCCGGCGGAAGCCAAGCATTTCGACGGCTATGCCTCGGTCGCCGGATACAAAGGCGACGCCGAAGAGTGCTTCATCAATTTGATCGAGAATGAGCCCAATTTCCGTCTCCTCCTCGACAAGGAGGTCGAGACTTTCCTGCATGCAGACAATGCCCTCGGGAAGTGATCACAAACGCAGGGATTGAGAATAGCCCGTTTCGACTAGTCACTGCGGGTCTCGAGGATCCGTAAATTGCCTAGCGCTTCGCACCTCTTTAATGAGACTTGAGCGGGAGGGTTGTTGAGATCGATTTTGACGAGCTCGCCCGCAAAATTCATTTTTGAAAAGAGGGCGACATGGAGTTCAGGAAACTCTTGGCCGAGGCGATCGGCACATTCTGGTTGACCTTTGGCGGCTGCGGCAGCGCGGTCATCGCGGCCGGCTTTCCGCAGGTCGGCATCGGGCTACTCGGCGTATCATTCGCGTTCGGCCTGACCTTGCTCACGATGGCCTACGCCATCGGCCATATCTCTGGATGCCATCTCAATCCGGCCGTTACTGTCGGGCTCGCGGCCGGCCGCCGCTTCCCGCCAGGTCAGGTCGTGCCGTATATCGTGGCGCAAGTCGTCGGCGCGATCATTGCGTCTGCGGTGCTGTACGCGATTGCGAGCGGAACAGCGGATTTCACCCTCGCCAAGGGTTTCGCGGCAAACGGCTATGGCGATCACTCGCCAGGCAAATACAGCTTGGTCGCCTGCCTGATCGCCGAAGTCGTTCTGACCATGATGTTCCTTTTCATCATCATGGGCTCGACACATGGCAAAGCACCCGCGGGATTCGCTCCGATTGCGATTGGGCTCGGGCTCACGCTGATTCACCTCATCAGCATCCCGGTCACGAACACCTCGGTGAACCCGGCGCGCAGCACAGGTCCGGCGCTCTTTGTCGGCGGCTGGGCTCTTGCGCAGCTGTGGCTGTTTTGGATAGCGCCTCTGATCGGCGGAGCGGCCGGCGGGGTGCTTTATCATTGGCTCAGCCCTGACCCTTCCGAGGAAGTGACGGGAGTCCCCTTAAACCGTTGATATACTCCGGGTGCCCGAAACTAACACAGCGGCGGGCACTCCGTTCGCATCGTCGCACGACCGGATAGGATCGTTCAGAAAGAGCTGGCATCGCGAGACGATGAACCAAAAAGCAAGAGAGCTGGCGTCGGCGCAGCCGCTCAACGGCGGCGAGGCGGCCGGCACGATCACGATCGACGTTGCCGCCAAGCTGCTGATGGTCACGCCGGAGTGGATCCGGCGCTTGTCCAAGGACGGCCGGATCGCGAAGACCGAGCGCGGGCGCTATCGCGTGGTCGATGTCGTGCAGGGCTAACATCCGCTTTCTCAAGGATGAAGCCCGGCGCGCGACCAAGACGGCGTCCCACACCCGGCTGCAGGATATTCGCGCCCGCAAGGAGGAGCTCGCGGTCGCGCAAACCGAGCGTGAGCTCGTCCCGCTGGTGGGTGCTCGTCGGCCTGCGCACGATTGGCTGCGCGCCGGTGGAGCCTCCCGAGACCGAGGTGGCAGTGGGCGGCGAGCGGGCGCAACTCGTGTTCCTCGGCCAACGCCAGCGCTTCACGGTATTAAGTAGTGAATTCGAAGTGGTTCACATTCCGAGCGCGGCGACTTAACCGGCCGTTAATTTTTTGAGCGCTACTGTTTTCTGTTCTCCCACGAGAGCACCTCTCACATGGTCATGGCCCGGCGCCCGCCCAGTCCGCCGGGCCCTTCTCATTCCGAAAGCAAAAGACTGCCCGGAGGCGTCCGCCGACACTCGGCGCCGCACGGCTCGCCGTCATGCCCTCCGACCCCCCGGCCCTCCGATGATGCTCGGCAACATGCGGTCGCCCTGGTCTCCGCGCCCTGGTCCATCCGCTTAACCAACCGTCAATTTTCGAGTGCGACGGTTCTACGTTCTCCTCGCGAGAACGCCACCTCACACGTGGTTGGCCCGGCGCCCGGGGGGAATACCGGGGGAAGCGCCGGGCCTTTGCTTTGCACGGGGGCCGTCTTCCCACATAGGTGGCTACGCAGGCGTGCCTCGCAGCCGCCCTGCTCGTGCTCGACCGCGGATGTACCGGCGGCACAGACGCGGGCGGGGAACCAGCTCACAATTGAAATGTTTGCCCCCGCGAGAGGGGCAAATCCCCTCTCCGGCGAGCCCTGGGATAAGCCCCATCCCCCCTCAACGCTTTTGTGTACCCGAGGCTCGCCTTCATGTCCTCGTCGGCTATCGGCGAGGACCAGATGATAGAACAAAATCCGCATTTGGGGGAGACGCCTGAACCTTTAGCGCTGTCGCCCGCGACATTATCGCCATCGACGGCCCTAGCGTTGGACGTTATCGCGACGCGGAGATTGCCATAATGACAGTCAATGCTGGCGCGGCGGTTTCGTCGCGGCGCGCCTCGACGTACTGTTGGCCGAGGCGCTGACGCCGAACAATGCGCGTGGGCTGGAGGCGTCGGAATGATATCGCGCTGGCGATGGCTGCTCCTGCTGTTCGCGCGCAAGCTCTGGCTGCGCGTGACACTGATGGCTATAGTCGGCGTCGCCACCGCCGTCGCCGGCATCGTGCTCCCGCCCTATGTTCCCGACGCCTGGACCGTCAAGATCGGCGCTCAGGCGATCGATGGCATCCTGAACGTCCTGGCGTCGAGCATGCTCGCCGTCACAGTCTTCTCCCTCAGCACCATGGTCGCCGCCTATGGCGCCGCGACCACCAACGTGACGCCACGCGCCACGCGGCTTCTGATGGAGGACAATACGAGCCAGAACGTGCTAGGCACCTTCATCGGCTCGTTCCTGTTCAGCCTCGTCGGCATCATCGCGCTGAGCACGGGCGCCTATGGCGATCAGGGGCGCGCGATCCTGCTCGTCGTGACGATCGGCCTGATCGTCGTCATCGCCGCGACGATCCTGCGGTGGATCGACTACCTCGCTCGGTTCGGCCGTCTCAGTGAGACGATCGAACGGGTCGAGGAAGCGACCTGGAAGGCGATGGAGACGCGGCTGGCGCATCCCTATCTCGGCGGGCGACCGTTTGGCCACGGGGAGGCCGGCGTGCCTGTCACAGCGCTGCCTGTCTTTGCCGAGCCGATCGGTTATGTGCAGCACATCGATGTCGCGGCGCTTCAGGAATGCGCGAAGACGCGGGACGCGCAGGTTTTCGTCAAGGCGCTGCCAGGCGTCTTCGCTGATCCGTCGCGGCCAGTGGCGATGGTCGTCGGCGATGAGACCGGAGAGATGGGGGAAGCCGTGGCAAAGGCGTTCACGATCGGCGCGGAGCGAACCTTTGACCAGGACCCGCGCTTCGGCCTGTGCGTGCTGGCAGAGATCGCGTCGCGGGCGCTGTCGCCGGCCGTGAGCGATCCGGGGACGGCGATCGACGTCATCGGGCGTGCCGTGCGGCTTTTCATCAAATGGAGTCGTTACGAAAGCCAGGCTTCCGACAAGGGGGTGGCCTTTCCGAATGTGTGGGTGCCATCGATTGGTGCGGGCGACATGTTCGACGACGTGTTCGCCCCAATTGCGCGAGACGGTTCCGGTTTACTGGAAATTCAGCTCCGGCTTCAGAAATCGTTCTGGGCGCTGGTCGTCTCGGGCGATGACGAGTTCAAAGCCGCCGCGCGTCGCCATTCGGCTATGGCGCTGGTGCGGGCCGAAGCCGACCTGCGGCTGGACGATGAAAAGAACAGCGTGCGAATGCTGGCGGCCGCGATCAAGGCATAGGATGCGGCTGGGCCATCGTGAAATGAGTACGGCGTCATCCTGCATCGGATGTGGATCGATGGCACTGAGTTCAACTGGTCATCCAAGGAGGTCGCAGCTCAACGCGCATAATCGCGTTATCGAGTTCCCGCCAAACAGCGGGAGATGACGTCCCTGCCGGGACGATGGCGGTGGTGAGATCGCCCCTGGCTTTACGATGCTTCAAGAGAGCAATCGCGCTTCAAACATTGATCCACCAGCGTCATCCTACGCCATCATGCGGAGGATACCCCCTACCGCGGAGAGAACCCTGGACCCGGCAAGGATGTTTGAAGGAGAGCTTGACCGCAAACCCGGAATTAGAGAACAGCCAGGGTCAAAAATCGGCATTTGAGTGGCGTATCGGTCACGGACGGTCTGCCTTCATCTGCGGAAGGTCGATGCCCTGCGCCCGCCATTTGCAGCTCGACCCTTACTTCCGGACCGCCGCAAAAGAGATATTCGTTACGCTGTTGTCTGCGTCCCATCTGGATAATGGGGGGCTGCCGGCGCGCTATGCAACCGGATTTTCAAGCGTACCAAGCTTAGTGATCGAAATCGAAACCCGGTCTCCCGGTTTGAGAAATTTGGGCGGATCGAACCCGATGCCAACGCCTGCCGGAGTGCCGGTGGCGATAATGTCTCCAGACCTGAGTGTCATTGCGCGTGACAGGGTCTCGATCAACGTCGGGATGTCGAAAATGAGATCGCGGACGAGCGCGCATTGGCGCAATTCGCCATTGACCCTCGCCGTCACCTGAAGCTCTTCGACATTGCCCACTTCGTCCGCTGTCACCAGCCACGGCCCCATCGGGCAAAACCCATCGAAGTTCTTGCCTATGAACCACTGCTTGTGTTGGCGCTGTCGTGTTCGTGAGGTGACGTCGTTGAC
>Ga0315553_10002516_pt1 | contig 14662 bp, 13 predicted proteins | sample SalMarSW160140MG_FD_203099 | JGI IMG/M metagenome (GOLD analysis project Ga0315553, IMG submission 203099) | Salt marsh sediment microbial communities from the Plum Island Ecosystem LTER, Massachusetts, United States - Salt Marsh Sediment SW1601-40 ... | reverse complement strand
GCCCGGCGACCGCGCCACCGTGCTGCCGACCGGGGGGTTGGCGTGGTCGAGCATGGCATGGGCGTGAGCCGCGGAGGCGATGATCAAAGGCAACACAAAGGCGATCAGATTGAACTTGCGCATGGCTTGTGACCCCTATTGGCGCAACGCTGTCTGAAACAGCGGCTTGCCGAGCGAGTTCGGAAATATGTCGTCGAGATAGAGATGAAGCTGGCCGACCACGCCGACATTGTCGCCACTGGCGCGATTGATCGGAATGATGGCCTCGGCGCCCAACTGGAACTTGTCGCCCACATAAAGCACGCCGGGGTTGACGGTGCCGGTGGTGCGCTCCTCGCCGCTGAAGTTCGCGACTTCCGACTCTAGATTGACCTCAACGAGCGGAATGAGGTGATTGATGCAGCCAGGGAGGCCGAGATCCCGAACCGCCGATTTGAGGTAGGGCATGCTGTATTGCAGCGTCCCGCCCCAAACGAGGACCCGCGGATTGGGCGTCTGACCCGGAAGCTCCGTGTCCTCGTCGACCTCAGTGACGGATGACTTGGTCGGGATCGCATAGCCGAGCTGGGCCGTGACCGCGAACGGCTTCAGGAACGCGACCGAATCCGGCATAAAGCCGAAGCCTTTGCCGTAGAACAGCGTCGGCACGAGAGTGGTGAACGGCTCGGCATCGACGGATTTGCTGCCGGTGCCGCCCCAATCGACGTCGAGGGCGATGGACATCGCCTGTTCGCCCTCGGCATCCCGAACGAACTGATATTTGAAGCTCGTACCGAGATTGTCGAAGCCGGAGCGGGTGCCTTCGCCTGGGATGTCGAGGTGGATCCAGGCCTCCTCGAAGGAGACGCCGAAATTCTCAGTGATCGTCTTCGAATACTCGCCCGAGATGTCCAGCTCCTGCGCCGACGGATCGTCGCCGTTCTTGAAGCCGGCGATCGTTGGCAGCGACAGTTCGTCGGCAACGCAAGGATCGTCGACCGTCAAGGTCGCCGGAAAGAACCGATTGCCGATGATGCAATGGGCACTTGCCGAGCCCGACGCCGCGCAGCCAAGCAAAGCCAGCGCGGCAATTCGGTAAAGATGTGATCTCTCCATTTATCCCTCCATGACCACGGTGCGTGCACCGCAAAGCGGGTGCAGACGTGGGGTTAAACGACTGCCGACCGAGCAGGGCGTGTCGGCGAGGTGGGGAGGTTTGGACTAGATGGAGAAGGTAGGGGGACCGCGGCTCTGCGGTGTGACGTCTTCTCCCGGCACGAGATCTTCGTCCGGTGCCTTCGGCACAGGCGTGCTCTCGGCGACGTTGGCGACGACCAGGAAAGCCTGGGCGGCCGTGGCGAGATTGAGCGTGCCCAACCCCTTGCAGATCGGGCAATTGGTTCGCGATTTGCCCGGGGCCGACTGGCCATCCGCCCCTGCCGTGCTGTCATGACAGGGCGGGGTGACGGCCTCCGCGGCGGCAAGAAGTGGGGTGATGGCTTGAGAGACGGTATGCCAAGGGATCAGCACGGCATAAAAAGCCATGCCTATAAGCGCAATTCGGGCGACCCCTCGGCGTCGCCGATGCAATGCCCCCAAGCTAATCATGGAACAGGCTAGCCACCCCCCCTGACAGAGGTCAACGTGTACCTTGGTCGCAAAGCGAAACTGCCCACTTTACAGGTTGACCGGGGTAAGATGGCCGCCTTGGGACTGACACCGGCCCAAGAAGGCGCCAACTCAAAACCGAATAGCAGCATTTTGCGAAGCACGCCTCCGTCGAGCGCTGCCTTCGCTTTGAAAAGGACCCAGTATGAAAATCCTGATGGTACTCACCTCGCACGGAAAGCTCGGCGATACCGGCGAGCCGACCGGCTTCTGGCTTGAGGAGCTGGCCGCGCCCTATTACGTGTTCAAGGACGCGGGCGCCAACATTACTCTGGCCTCGCCGCAGGGTGGGCAGCCGCCGCTCGATCCGAAGAGCAACGACCCGGCATTCCAGACCGACGACACGCGCCGGTTCGAGGCCGACCCCGAGGCCAAGGCCGCTCTCGCCACAACGCGCAAGCTATCCGAGGTTTCGCCCGGCGACTTCGACGCGGTGTTCTACCCCGGCGGCCATGGCCCACTGTGGGATCTCGCCGAAGATCCGTCCTCGATCGGGCTGATCGAACGCACCATCGCCGCCGGCAAGCCGGTCGCGGCCGTGTGCCATGCGCCGGCCGTGCTGCGCCACGTCAAGGCGCCTGACGGCAAGCCGCTCGTTCAAGGCAAGACGGTCACCGGCTTCGCCAACAGCGAGGAGGCCGCCGTGGGCCTGACCGAGATCGTGCCCTTCCTGGTCGAGGACATGCTGCAGGAACGCGGCGGGTCTTATTCGAAGGCCGCTGATTGGCAACCGCACGTCGTCGCCGATGGTCTCTTGATCACCGGCCAGAATCCGGCCTCATCGGCGGAAGCCGCGCGCGAGCTGTTGAGGCAGCTCGGCTAGGGCATCATCGTCGCATCAAAGGCGGGCGAGCGCATCGCGCTCGTCCGCGCTCAGCAACACCTCGAGCGTCGCGGTCAGCGTGGGCTCGGTGATGTAACGATCGGCCTCCCTCGCCACGGCGTCGCGACGGGCGACGCCGCCGAAGCCGACGACATAGGCGCCCCCGGCGCGGGCAGCGACATCGGTCATGCCGTCGCCAACCATGGCGATTGCTGCGTGCTGCATCGCGAGGCGGCGGCAAACCATCGCTTTGCCCTCGGCACGTGATAGCGGCGACGTCTCGTCAAAGCCCTGATAGGCGCCGCTCCCATCGAAATGGATCGGTACCGCGAACACGCACGCGGCAGGAATGCCAAGGGAGTGGCCGAGATGCCGGATCGCCGGCAGCAGGCCTCCGCTCACGATATAGACCGCCTTGCCGAGCTGGTGCAGCGCGTCCACGGTCTCTTTCGCGCCGGGGACCAGTTCCTCGACATAGCGTTGGCCGAGCCAGGCGACCGTCTCCTGATCGGGCCGGACAGCATCGAGCCGTTTGGCGTAGACGGCGTCGATCGAAAGCGACCCGTTCATCGCCGCTTCGGTCAGAACGGCGATCTCGCGGCCGAGCCCGCAGCGCCCGGCGAGCTCATCGATGCCCTCGATCCGGCTCAAGGTGCTGTCGCAATCGAAGCAGACGGCGTCGAATTTCGATCGCTGGTCCATGGTCACGGTTCGCCGCACACCGCGGCGATCGCCTTGGCGAAGGCCCAGTCGAGCCACGGCGTCAGCACCGCGAGATCCGCGGCCTCGACCGTTGCGCCGGTCCAGATGCGCAAGCCGGGAGGCGCGTCGCGATAGGAGCCGATGTCCTTGGCGACGCCTTCCTTGTCGAGCAGCGCCGCCATGGTCTTGGCGATGCGCTCTTGCTGCTCGGCGGGAAGGGCGACGACGGCGGGGTCGACGATGCTGAGACACACCGAGGTGTTGGAGCGCGTCGCCAGATCCGTCGCGAGATTGGCAACCCAAGGTGTGCGTTCGATCCAGTCGAAGATCACGCGTGCATTGGCGTCCGCCCGCGCGAACAAACCGTCGATGCCGCCGACGCTCTCGGCCCAAGCAAGCGCATCGAGGTAGTCCTCGACGCAGAGCATCGATGGCGTGTTGATGGTCTGCCCGTCGAAGATCGAGGCATCGAGCTTGCCGCCCTTGGTCAGTCGAAACAGCTTCGGCAGCGGCCAAGGCGGCACGTAGCTCTCGAGCCGCTCGACCGCGCGCGGGCTTAAGATCAGCATGCCGTGAGCGGCTTCCCCGCCCATGACCTTCTGCCAGGAGAAGGTGACGACGTCGGTTTTGGTCCAGTCGATGGCTTGAGCGAACACGGCGGAGGTGGCGTCGACCAGGGTGAGGCCGCCGCGGTCGGCCGGGATCCACTCCGCATCCGGAACCCGCACGCCTGAGGTCGTGCCATTCCAGGCAAACACCACGTCGCGGTCGAAATCGACCTTGGCGAGATCGGGCAGCGCGCCATAGGGCGCGTGCAGCACCCGGACATCCTTCAGCTTGAGGTGCTTGGTGATGTCGGTGGCCCACCCGGCGCTGAAGCTTTCCCACACCAGCACGTCGACGCCGCGGCTCCCGAGCAGCGACCACATCGCCATCTCGAACGCGCCCGTATCGGAGCCTGGCACGATGCCGATCCGATACTCGGCCGACAGCCGCAGTAGCTCTCTCGTCTTGTCGAGGGCGAGTTTCAACCGTGCCTTGCCTTCCGCGGAACGATGTGAGCGCCCGAGAAGAGCGTTGCCAAGCGCGGCCGGCGTCCACCCCGGCCGCTTGGCGCAAGGTCCCGACGAGAACAGGGGATTGGCGGGGCGGAGCGAAGGCTTGGCCCGCGCGTCGAAGGGAAGGGTGCGGGTCATAGCTCGATCTCGATCGCCTGCTTGATCGCGGGCAACGCTCTGATCTCGGCGAGCGCCGCCGGGGGCAGGGGCGCAGAGATGCCGATCAAGGCGATGGCGAGGGTGCTCCCCTCAACCTCGCCGACCTGCATGCGGGTGATGTTGATGTTCTCGCGGCCGAGAATGCCGCCTAGCGCGCCGACCACACCCGGCCGGTCCTCATGGCGGGTGAACAGCAGGCGCCCCTCGAGTACGGCCTCGACGTCATGGCCGTCGATGCGAACGAGGCGGGGATGAACGCCGCCAAGCAGCGTGCCGGCGACGGTGACGGCGGTGTCGCCCACCGTCGCGCTGACCTCCACCAGCGAGAGATAGTCGCGCACGTCCTCCGATCGCGATTCCCTGATGGCAATGCCTTGGCGATGGGCAAGATGCGCGGCGTTGACGCGATTGACGCGGCCGGTGAGGCGCTTGCTCAACAGCCCAACCAGGGCTTCCGCGGTGATGGGGCGCGGGTCGAACTCGGCGGCACGGCCGAATAGGCGCACCACGACTTCTTCGATCGGTCCTTCGGCGATGGCGCCGAGCAGCCTGCCGAGCGAGTAAGCAAGCGCCTGGTAGGGCCGCGAGAGGCCGAACTGCTCGCTGGCGATGAAGGGCAGGTTGACGGCGGACTGGGCCGCGCCCGTCTCCAGGAAATTGGCGAGGTCCTCGGCGATGCGAACGCTGACCGCCTGCTGCGCTTCCTGGGTCGAGGCGCCGAGATGAGGGGTCAGCACCACACGGTCGAGCCCAAGCAGGGCCGATGCGGTCGGTGGCTCGGCGGCGTAGACGTCGAGTGCGGCTCCCGCGAGGTGCCCGTCCGTGAGCGCTTGATAAAGTGCCTGCTCGTCGACGAGGCCGCCGCGGGCGCAATTGATCAGACGCGCGCCGGGTTTCATCTGCCTCAGCCTGGCGTCGTCGATGAGGTGGCGCGTCTTCTCCGACAGCGGGCAATGCAGAGTCACATAGTCGGCGCGCGCGAGCAGCGCATCGAGATCCACCGGCTCGACGCCGGCCTCCGCCATGCTCTCCGCCGTGACGAACGGATCGTAAGCGAGCACCGTCATCTTTAGCGCACGGGACCGCTCGGCCACCAGCCGTCCGATGGTGCCAAAGCCGACGATGCCGATGGTCTTGCCGGCGATCTCGGTGCCGACGAAATGCGTCGGCCGCCATTCCCCCTGGCGCGTCGAGCGGTCTGCTTGCGGCAGGTGGCGGCTGAGCGACAGGAGATGAGCGATCGTCAGCTCGGCGGTCGTCGTCGCGTTGGCATCAGGCGTATTGAAGACGACGATGCCTTGCTCGGTGGCGGCGGCAACGTCGATGTTGTCGACGCCGATGCCGGCGCGGCCGATGGCTTTGAGGTCGCTGCCGGCATTGATCACTGCCCGCGTGACTTTCGTTTTCGAACGCACGATCAAGGCGTGATATCCCGGGATGCGATCGATGAGCTCGTGCTCGGTGAGATCCTTGACGACGTCGCAGCGGAACGCCTCCTGGGCAGTAAGAAATCTTACCCCGTCGTCGTGGATGGGATCTGCAATGAGAATGCCGAGCTTCGCGGTCATGGCTGTCAGTGTGCGTGGGCCTGACCTTCGGGGTCAACCCGCAGCAGGCTGACGCGATCAGTTCCGAAAACCGGTCATGTTGAGGGAAGCCGTTGCGATTCAGACGGTTTCGCCCGCCTTTATTGTTGTCATGGCGTCGGGCCCGCGCAGCGGAGCGCCGCAGCGATCGAGCTCGTCGAGCTCGGCATCGCTGAACAGGCGCGAGCGCGTCAGGAAGCGCATGCCCTCCGGGGCCTCGAGCGAGAATCCGGCGCCGCGGCCGGGGACGGCATCGATGATCACATGCGTGTGCCGCCAATACTCAAATTGGTCCGCGGACATGTAAAACGGGCAGCCGTCGATCGCACCGAGATAGACGTCGCCCTGGCCGATGCGAAACTCACCAAGCGGGTAGCACATCGGCGCGCTGCCGTCGCAACAACCGCCTGACTGATGAAACATCAGGTCGCCGTGCATGCCGCGCAGCTTGCCGATTAGCTGCGACGCAGCGTCCGTGTGAGAGACTCGCGAAACGGTCATGGAGGCCTCTGCCCCGGGAGACGCGGGACGGAAGATCTGGGAGACTGATCCGATCTTCCGCCCCGCGCGGAGGAACGCTCAGAAGAAGCCGAGCGCCTTTGGGCTGTAGCTGACCAGGATGTTCTTGGTCTGCTGATAGTGATCGAGCATCATCTTGTGCGTCTCGCGGCCGACGCCCGACTTCTTGTAACCGCCGAACGCGGCATGAGCCGGATAGAGATGATAGCAGTTGGTCCACACGCGCCCGGCCTTGATGCCGCGGCCCATGCGGTAGGCGGTGTTGATGTCGCGCGTCCACACGCCTGCACCGAGACCGTAAAGCGTGTCGTTGGCGAGACTGAGCGCCTCGTCCTCGGTCTTGAAGGTCGCGACCGAGACCACCGGACCGAAGATCTCCTCCTGGAAGATCCGCATCCGGTTATGGCCCTTGAACACGGTCGGCTCGACGTAGAAGCCATTCTCGAAGCCGCTGCCGATGTCCGCCTTCTTACCGCCGGTCAGGACCTTGGCGCCCTCATCCTTGCCGATGCTGATATAGGACAGGATCTTCTCGAGCTGGTCGGAAGAGGCCTGGGCCCCGATCATCGTGGTCGGGTCGAGAGGATTGCCTTGCGTGATCTTCTTCACCCGGTCGAGCACGCGCTCGATGAAGGCGTCGTAGATCGACTCCTGCACCAGCGCGCGAGACGGGCAGGTGCAGACCTCGCCCTGATTGAGGGCGAACATGGTGAAACCCTCAAGCGCCTTGTCGAAGAATTCATCATCGGCGTCGAGCACGTCGGCGAAGAAGATGTTCGGTGATTTGCCGCCAAGCTCGAGCGTGACCGGGATGATGTTCTCGGCCGCGTATTGCATGATCAGCCGGCCGGTCGTGGTCTCGCCGGTAAAGGCTATCTTGGCGATGCGCGGATTACAGGCGAGCGGCTTGCCGGCTTCGATGCCAAAACCGTTGACGACATTCAGCACGCCAGCCGGCAGCAGGTCGGCGATCAAATCGACGATGACCATGATGCCCATTGGCGTCTGCTCGGCCGGCTTGAGAATGACGCAGTTGCCGGCCGCAAGCGCCGGAGCGATCTTCCAGACTGCCATCAGCATCGGGAAGTTCCAGGGAATGATCTGGCCGACGACGCCGAGCGGCTCGTGGAAGTGGTAGGCGATGGTGGTGTCGTCGATCTCGGAGAGCGAACCTTCCTGTGTGCGAATGCAGCTTGCGAAATAGCGGATCTGGTCGACGGCGAGCGGCAGGTCGGCAGCCATGGTCTCGCGGATCGGCTTGCCGTTATCGATGGTCTCGATGGTGGCAAGGTCGGCGAGGTTGGCTTCGAGGCGCTCGGCGATCTTGAACAGGACCGCAGCGCGTTCGGTCGGCGACGTCTTGCCCCATGCCGGGGCCGCGGCGTGAGCGGCATCGAGCGCTTTCTCGATGTCCTCGGCGGTCGAACGCGCGACGGTGCAAATGATCTCGCCGCTGATGGGCGTGGGGTTGTCGAAATATTGGCCTTTCACCGGGGCGACCCATTCACCCCCGATGAAATTGTCGTAGCGGTTGCGGACCTTGATCTGGCCGCCGACGCGCTCAAGCGCGGAGGCCGGAGTTTCTGGCGATACAATAAGTTGCATGAATTTTTCCTCCCAGGGGGCAGCGGCGGAGAGCTCTTGCGACGCTCATCTCGCGCGGGGCCGCAGTCTAGTACGCCCGCCGGAACGGCCTATTGGCAATTAGTCCAAGCGCACTGAGAGGTTTCCGCGAGCCCTGTCTCGATCGCTGCCCCGGTGGGAAGCTTGGCGAGTCTCGGCGGGACTTTTAGGCGGTGACCGCCGCACGCTTGCGGCTCTCGACGGCGGTCTCGATCTCGCTGAGTGCGCCAGGATCTTCCAGCGTCGGCGGCAAGTTGTAGCTCTGGCCATCGACGATCTTCTTGATGGTGCCGCGCAAGATCTTGCCCGAGCGCGTTTTCGGCAGTTTGGCAACGGTCATCGCGGTCTTGAACGCCGCGACCGGCCCGATCCTCTCGCGCACGAGCTCGACGACTTCCTTCTCGATGGCCGCCTGGTCGCGCTCGACGCCTGACTTGACCACCAGAAAGCCCACCGGCACCTCGCCCTTCACCGTGTCGGAAGCGCCGATGACCGCACATTCAGCGACGTCCTTGTGCGAGGCCAGAACCTCCTCCATGGCGCCGGTGGCGAGGCGGTGGCCGGCGACGTTTATGATGTCGTCGGTGCGGCTCATGATGAAGATGTACTCGTCCTCATCCCGGTAGCCGGCATCGGAGGTCTTGTAATAGCCGGGAAACTCATCGAGATAGCTCGCGCGAAAGCGGTCGTCGGCATGCCACAGCGTCGGCAGGCAGGACGGCGGCAGCGGCAGCTTGACCACGATATTGCCGAGCTTGCCGGTCTCGACCGGATGACCGCCGTCGTCGACCACCTGGATGTCATAGCCTGGCATGGCGACTGCGGCCGAGCCGCGCTTCACCGGCAGCTGGCCGAGGCCGACGGGATTGCCCGCGATCGCCCATCCGGTTTCGGTTTGCCACCAATGATCGATCACCGGAATGCCCAAATGCTCCTCGGCCCAGAGGATGGTGTCGGGATCGGCGCGCTCGCCGGCGAGAAACAGCGTGCGCAGGTTGGAGAGGTCATAGCGGCGAATGAAATCGCCGCGCGGGTCGTCCCGCTTGATGGCGCGGAGCGCCGTCGGCGCCGTGAACAGGGCAGCGGGGCGATACTCCGAGATCACGCGCCAGAAGGCTCCGGCGTCTGGGGTGCCGACCGGCTTGCCTTCATAGATGATGGTGGCGTTGCCGTTCAGGAGCGGTGCGTAAACGATGTAGGAGTGACCGACCACCCAGCCGATGTCGGATGCGGCCCAATAGGTCTCGCCCGGCTTCACGTCGTAGATGTTCGGCATCGACCATTTGAGCGCCACCATGTGACCGCCGTTGTCGCGCAAGACGCCTTTGGGGTGTCCGGTCGTGCCGGAGGTATAAAGGATGTAGAGCGGATCGGTCGCGGCGACCGGTACGCAAGCCGCCTTGTGGCCTGAAGCCCGCGCGTTCGCAACGCAATCCGCCCAATCGTCGTCGCGCCCCTTGATGAGAGGCGCTTCCGCCATGGCGCGCTGGAGGATGATGCAGGCATCCGGCTTGTGGTCGGCCATCTCGATAGCCGCATCGAGCAACGGCTTGTAATGCACGATGCGCGCCGGCTCCACGCCGCACGACGCCGAGACCACGGCCTTCGGCTTGGCGTCGTCGATGCGGACCGCGAGCTCGGCTGCGGCAAAGCCGCCGAAGACGACGGAGTGAACGGCCCCGAGCCGCGCCGTGGCGAGCATGGCGACAACGGTCTCGGGCACCATCGGCATATAGATGATGACGCGGTCGCCCTTCCTCACGCCCTTATCGGCGAGGACGGCGGCGAAGGTTTCGACCTCGTCGAGAAGCTCGGCGAAGGTCAGCGACCGCCTGGTCCCGGTGACGGGGCTGTCATAGATGATCGCGGTCTGGTTTCCGCGTCCCTCGGCGACATGCCGGTCGACGCAGTTATAGGCGGTGTTGCATTCGCCCCCGACGAACCAGCGGCCATAGACCCCGGCATTGCCGTCGAAGACCTTGTCGAAGGGTTTGTGCCAGACCACATCCGACGCCGCATTGGCCCAGAACGACTCGGGGTCTTTTCGCCAGCTTTCATAGACCTCGCGGTAGCGGCTCATCTGCGATCACCCTCCCATGCAATTTCTTATTTTGGGTGTTCGGCTCGCACGGCTCCCTCCCGCGCCGGCGCACACGAGACCGTGCCCGCGCGCTGCCGCCGGCCGAGCACCAACATTTGTCATCATCGCATCGCCTCCCGATGAGGGCGAGCGTCTCAATCACCGGGGTCTGGTATACTTTAGTCCAAAAGAAATACCGGCCGATTGGGTCGATAACGAAAGGTATCACAACGACGACGAAACGGGCCCCAACCGTGGCCTTTCCGAAAATCGCGGGGACTGCTTCATGCCGGTCAGGCTTAAGGAGGCGCCCTTTCTTGCAAGGACCGTTATGACCGATTTCAAGGCACTGTTGTTAGAGAAGAGCGACGGCGCGCAGAGCCTCGTGCTGAAGAGTTTGAACGATAGCGACCTGATGGATGGGGACGTCACCGTCCGCGTTACCCATTCGACTGTGAATTACAAGGATGGTTTGGCGATCTCCGGCAAGGCGCCCGTCGTGCGCAAATTCCCGATGATCCCGGGAATCGATTTCGCCGGCGTGGTCGAAGCCTCGAGCCACCCCGACTACAAGCCTGGCGACCAGGTCATCCTCAATGGCTGGGGCCTCGGGGAAACCCATTTCGGCGGATACGCCGAGCGGGCGCGGGTCAAGGGAGACTGGCTCGTACCGCTGCCGGAAGGTCTGCATGCCGACGAGGCGATGGCTATCGGCACGGCCGGCTACACCGCGATGTTGTGTATCCTCGCACTTGAGGGCCACGGCCTTGAGCCGTCGATGGGACCCGCGGTGGTCACCGGCGCCGCGGGCGGCGTCGGCTCCACGGCGATCGCAATTCTCGCCAAGCTCGGTTGGCATATCATCGCCGTCACCGGCCGCACCAGCGAAAAGGCCTATCTCGAGAATCTTGGGGCCGCCGAGATCATCGATCGGAGCGAGTTGTCGGGGCCGGGGCGTCCGCTCGGCAAGGAACGCTGGATTGCTGGCGTTGACGCGGTCGGCTCGCATACGCTCGCAAATGTGCTCAGCATGACGAGCTATGGCGGCGCCGTCGCCGCTTGCGGGCTGGCGCAGGGCATGGATCTCCCCACCTCGGTCGCGCCCTTCATCTTGCGCGGCATCACCTTGTACGGGATCGACAGCGTCATGTGCCCGCGCCCGCGCCGCCTCGTGGCGTGGCAGCGCTTGGCGCGCGACCTCGATCGCGACAAGCTTAACGCCATGCGTACGACCATCGGCCTTGCCGATGTTGCCGACACGGCGAAGGCCATCATGGCTGGTAATGTCCGCGGCAGGGTGGTGGTGGAGATTCAGTGACCGCCCGCCCGACGCCGCCCTCTGGCGAGGGAAGAGGCCAAGCCGGGCGCTACTATTGCCTGCGATCTGGGGCTATGCCAGTCTCGGCACCACGGTCGCTTCTTCTCGAGCTAGGAAGTCGAACGTGGACAATGTGATGCAGAACAGCGGAATTCGCGTTGCGGCGAGTGGCGAAAGCTCGACCAAAAAAGCCGTCGCCGAATTAAGGCGCCTGCTCGGCCCCACGCCGATCCAGTATCTGCTCGTGTTCTTTTCCAAGCGCCGCCACGACGCCGACGTTCTCCTCGCTGAATTGATGGAGGCCTTCCCCGGCGTGGTGATCAGCGGCTGCTCGACCGCCGGCGAGATCACGCCCAAGGGGATGACGCAAGGCGGTGTCGTCGCCTTCGCCTTCCCGGTCACGGGCTTTCGTTTGTATTCCGAAGTTATCGAAAATCCGACCATCGAGAACGCGACGGAAGTGACCAAGAGACTGCTGGCGCGCGCCGGTGTGACGAACTCGAGAGAAACGAATGATGGTCTGTTCGCGATCCTGCTGTCGGATGGCGTTTCGAATCGGGAGGAGTTCGTCGTTGGCTATATCTCTTGGGAGCTGAACAGCATTCCTTTGGTCGGCGGCTCCGCCGGTGATGACGAGGTGTTCGAATCCACCCATTTGATTCACAGTGGCAGCAAGGGCGAGAAGGTCGCCATCCTGATCATTGGCAAGACCGACTTCCCGTTCCGCACCTTCAGCGTTCACAATCTGAGGCCGAAGCCCGTCAAGCTGGTGGTAACGCGAGCGGACCCAGAAAACCGCATCGTCGCAGAGCTCAATGCCGAGCCGGCCGCGAGCGAATATGCCCATGCCATCGGTATCGACCCCGATCAGCTTGGTCCTCTCAGCTTCGCCTCCTATCCTTTGGCGGTGAAGGTCGGCGACAATTACTATTGCCGCTCGATCCGCAAAGTGAACCCGGATGGGAGCCTGCTGTTCTGCTGCGCCGTCGATGAGGGGCTGGTGTTCACCGCGGCCTACCCGCACAACATCGTCGAGTCGACCGCGAAGGAACTCGTGTTCCTCGAAGACGAGCTCGACGATGTCGATGTCATTCTCGGCTTCGATTGCCTATTCCGGCGCCTTGATGCCGAGATCAGCCAATCGCGCCATCTGCTCGAGCGGCTCTACAAGAAGCACAAGGTCATCGGCTTCCATACCTATGGCGAGCAGTTCAACGGGCTGCATCTCAACCAGACATTGACCGGCATCGCCTTCGGCCGCAAAACGCCTTAGCGCGGTCGGGTCTACGCGGTCGGCAGGGCCCAGCGCAGCGCCGCGCCTTTCAGTTGTCGCCGGTTAGTTTGAAGGTGAGGGCGCCGGTCGGGCATTTCGCGATAGCGTCAGCGATCTCTTGCGGCGAGGCCCGATCGGGGTCGATCCAGGGTGTCCGCGACACATCGAACACGCTCGGCAGGGTTTTGACGCAATTGCCGGCGTGCTGGCAGATCTTCTCATCATAGAAAATGGTGACGGCCTTGCCTTGATGCGCTTGAGCCATTTGTTGTCCTCCCCACGGATAGGCACTGCCAGCCTAGGTCGAAGCCCCGGAGGGGGATATTGGCCTTTGTGCCAAACCCGACCATGCGAACGCGGCAGAAAACGAGCCGCTCCGAGCTCTCGCTCCCGCCGGCGCCCGAAAGTTTCACCTTCGGACGCCGGCCGGAACAAGCGAGGCGTCTGCATTACCCCGCTTATGCTAGGGAAGGTTTGCGCGTCAGGCCAGCGCCGGCCACTTCGTCCACACGCCGGGATCAGTCATTTCGTGATCGGCGTTCGTCATTTTGTTGTAGTTGGGACTCTTCGGGTTGTTGCACCATCCGAGGCTCTGGGCGAGCACCGATTTGTGGTCTGCCGAGATCTTGCGCATCCCGCCCCAGAATTGGCAGGTCCCACATCGGTTTTCTGCCGCAGCATCGAGCGCGTCACCATTGGCCGAAACACCTGCGTGGTCGTGCATTGCGTCCTCGGCAGCTGCTTTGGTCACAGGTAGCGCACCCGCCACGAGCGCTCCCGCCGTCAGACCCCCGGTGATCAACAGCTTACGTCTATCCTCGTTCATCGCTTCCTCTTCTCTCTCTCTCTCTCTCTCTTTTTTGTTCCTTTGTCGCCGCGCCGTTTTTTTGGCCGACCGGGCCAGTCGCGGCTTGGCGTCCAACGAAGGAAAACGTTTCCCGCCCTTTGCCGAGGTCGGGATCGTCTCTCCTTCGTGCGCGAGCTTAGGTCGAAGTCTTAGGCGCGGGCTATTGGCCTTTGTGGCACCTTGATTGGCGGCTCGGTTTGGCCCCCTCGGGAAACACCTGCGCCGAAGTCAGGGCCATGAGTTGCACCAATCACTTCACGACGGCGCGTGTTAGCGCGAGCGCGTCACGTCTGCTCAGATCGCGATCCGACAATTAAAATCAATTTCGGCGCGTAAGATCGATTTTGGCGAGGTCTGTGACTGTTCTGCCACAGCCGAAAACAGCGCTCCCGAGGAATATTTTTCCCTGCCCGTGGTTTCAGAAAGTCTCGTTCTTTCAATGACATATAGAGCAGGAGTCAAGCGAGGTCCGGCTGCAAGCAGCCTCGCTTCAATCTCGAAACTTATCCGCCTGCTCGACACTGGACTTTGGTCGAAAGGACAGGGCGCCTTGGGTATCTTAAGGAATCTCGATTCCCATTTTCGTGGGATTCCTGGGGGATGAAAAAATAAGAGAGAGACGGGGGATTTGAAATCATGACACGTCGCCAAAAGATGTCTCAGTCGGCGCTGGCCATTGGGTTCGCCATGGGACTGGGCGTCATCTTGAGTGCTGGCTCGCCTGCAGTGGCAGGAGAGTCGCTGATGGCCGCGCCGGCACCATCGAGCGACTGGGCGGGGCACTTTCTTGTCAGGGCGCGGGCCACCTATTTGGACATGGCAGGCGATGCTGACAAAGCCTACATCAACCCGGCGGGCCCATTTTTCCCTCTGTCCGGCGGCGTGCTACCAGGCCATAGCGCATCGGTAACGGACCAGTGGATTCCGGAACTCGATGCCTCCTACTTCTTGACCAACAACTACGCCCTTGAGGTGATCTGCTGCGCGACCAAGCATACGGTCGACGCCACCGGGGCCCTCGGCGACA
>Ga0315553_10002515_pt1 | contig 14665 bp, 13 predicted proteins | sample SalMarSW160140MG_FD_203099 | JGI IMG/M metagenome (GOLD analysis project Ga0315553, IMG submission 203099) | Salt marsh sediment microbial communities from the Plum Island Ecosystem LTER, Massachusetts, United States - Salt Marsh Sediment SW1601-40 ... | reverse complement strand
GGGTAGAGATGCACTCCAATAGTGTTTGCAATGGTGATAATGGTCTGGTCGAAAGTATCCTTCAGGTGTTTGTTATCGCCACGAGCGATAATCAGGCTTCCCCTGTTGAACTCCTGTTTTCCGACAGTGAATGGTTTCATTGCATTCCTGATCCTGAATTTTTGTTTAAGCAACGCTGTCATGAATTTTACCTCATCGAAACCGGACCAGTTTACAATGTACGCATAGGGTTTTGAGTCAGGAAGTATGTTTTCTGCTGATGTAAGGATAAACTCTCCTGTTTTCGGAGTGATGATCTCTTTCAGCGCATAGGCATCAAGATTATAAACATAGGGAAGTGCCCAGGCAGTCAGGTCGTAACTGAGTGAATCGGTGAATTTTGAATCGGGTTCAAACAGTACCTTTACAAAATGGGACTGGGGTTGACGGGCAGCTACCAGGATATCGCCTTCCTGAATGGTTACCTCCCCGTTCTTGTTGGCAAGGTACTCAAAACCGGTGTAGGTTTTTCCAACGTTCCCTGCAAAAGAATACCTGATCTGGTTCCGATCGAGCAGTTCGAGCAGATCCTTCACCGCTGCATGATCGTTGTTCCCTTTTATGATCACCGATTCATATTCAAACAGAGGCTTGGTTAAACCCGATTTGAAGTATGCATTAAACTCGCTGGTGAGTTTTTCCCTGTTTTCGTAAGAGACTTTAATGGTGGCGAGCCCGGCAAGAAAGTGACCTTCAATCCGGTCCTGCAACGACAAACTATCGCCGGTTTCTCTTACGACTGCAAGGCCTGAATAACCTCCTCCACCCTGTTCGTATGTAAAACCCATAGCTCCGTTAAACAGGGGCCAGGTATCACCAAAACTGGGACAAAACAGGTCGAAGCTCTCCTTGCTAAAATAGAGTTTGAACCGTTCATCAAACAGCGCTGCATTTGCCTTTCCTGTCAATTCATGAAATTCATGCTGCCATGGTGTGATAACCTCATGCCAGGGATCTGCTCCGGGGGCAAAAAAGAAGGTTGAGGTGGCTCCCATTTCGTGAAAATCAGCGTGTACGTGAGGCATATACTGGTTGTATAAGTTCAATCGTTGCCGGGTTTCTGCCTGTGTCTGCCAAGTCCAGTCCCTGTTCAGATCAAAAAGGTAATGGTTCAACCGGGCACTTGGCCAACCCTCATGGTGTTCCCAATCATCCGGATTGGCATTGGGCTGTACCGATTTTGACCTCCGGTACCGGTAAGCATAAAGATCCCTGCCATCGGGATTCTGGCATGGGTCAATAACGATAACACACTCCTTCAACCAGTCGGCTACTCCTTCGAAGGATTGAGTAGCCAGAACATAAAGGGTTTTTAAAGCAGCTTCCAAACCCACTGACTCATTGCCGTGAACATTATAACTCAGCCAGATAAAGGGGACCTGTCTACCAGCTTCCTCGCCTTCCAGGAGACCAATATTAATCAGGTTATTTTTACGGAGGAGTTCCAGATTCTCAAGATTCTCCTCCGAGGATACGAAGGCAACACCCAGGGGACGGCCTTCATAGGTCCTGCCATAGGTTTTATACTGCACATTGGGTGAGGTTTGGCCAACATATTCAAAATAATCAACCGCCAGCTGATGAAAAGTAAATTGATCGCCAAGCGGATATCCAAGATAATCCTCAGGTGATTTGATGGACTGTGCTACAATAGTGAAGGTAAATCCCAGCAGAGCAAGGGAAATGGTAAGTCTGGTTGTCATGGGTAGAACGGTTTATATAGTTAATTGGAAAATAAAATTACGAAATATTCTGTAAGGGAAATAACGTTAGGAAATTTTATGATGATTTCTTGATTTTACAGTAAAGTTCCTGTAATTTTAATCAATATTCCTGAGAAGTAAAACGAAGAATCCTCATATTTTAAAACCTATAACTATGAAACGGAAAAAATTCCTCTTGCGCCTCTTTTCGGTAATTGCCATGCTGTTGATGCTGATTGCATTGATTGACATGATCTTTTCGCCTAAATTTTTATTTGTCAATCATGTAGTGAACTATTTCCATGTTGCGAACTCCTTCCTCCTGCTGGCAATATTTACTGCATTGTACCCGGTGGATGAAGCATCGGGAAGTTAATTTTTGCGAAAAAGTTATTCTGATTGGGGCTGTAAAAGTCTAAAGAACTGGAAACCGAAATTTCAATACAGCCCCAATATGATTCAAATCCTGTGATGTAAATTTTTTGTTACATCAGGCATCCTTTCTGCTGTTAAAAACTCACTGATATATTCTACTCTTTATTTATTGCCACGAGAATCCAATCCTTTATCTTTGACCGAATAGTTATCCGGGTATTGCTAAATTTAAGAACTGCGATTATTATGATTACCTATAAATCAACCACTTCAGACAGGATTAAGGATTTTATACACATGGGAATTGACATTCACAGGCAGGAGATTCAATATGCGTCCGATCCCTTCTGGCTAAACCTGCGCAGCTGTGATACAGAGCTATGGCTTGATACAGGAGATATGGAAGAAGCGGCTAAGATCTGGACCACTGAAATGTCTGCATTGACAACGAACAATACGTTACTGAATAAAGAGATCCAGAAAGGGATCTATGATGCTTACATCACTGAGGCAAATGGTATTCTGAAGGAAATGGATCCCGGTTCACGGATACTCGAAATAGCATTTATTTTGAATGCCAGACACGGGATGCGTTTGGTGGAGCGGTTTGGAGGAAAAGTCAGCGTGGAATTACATACCGATTTTGCTCATGATTTTGATGGTATTGTGGAATATGGGCAGCGCTTTTTTGAGATCTGTCCCAACCATTTCATCATCAAAGTACCCTATACCGCTACCGGACTGTTGGGAGCCAGAAGACTGCGTGAACTTGGTGTCGCTGTCAATTTCACCCTTGAATTCAGTGCAAGGCAGAATGCCCTGGTTGCTGCTATCGCAAAACCCAATTACCTGAATGTATTTCTGGGCCGGCTCGGTTCCTATATGGTTGATAATAACCTGGGTGACGGGAAACTGGTGGGTGAAAAAGCTACCCTCTCAGCACAGAAAATTGTAAACTATTTTAAACAACAGAATCCCGACTCCACGAAACTGATTGCAGCAAGCCTGAGAAATGCCGGTCAGCTGGATAACCTGGCAGGTGTTGATGTTTTTACCATACCAACAAAAGTTGCTGCAGATGGAAAGGAGACACTGTCGGGAGATTTTACTTCAAGAACAGAGGAGATTTACCCCGTAACCCTCAATCCGGGGATATCAGCAGATGAGATCGGCTTTTCAAAATTGTGGGAGGTATCACAGCAGGAGCTTGATCTGGCGGAAGAACTTGCCCGGAATCGCCCAGCTGATACCGGAGAATTGGTAAAGAGGGCACGTAATAAGGGATGTGCCGACATGTTTCCTGAACTTTCAGAGGCAGAATTAAGAACAATAAAGGCGGATGGAAAGATCCCGGTTCACGAAAAATGGGCAAAACGGATTGCAGCCGGGGAATTGGCCATTGATACCCTCCTGAACCTGGCAGGACTGGCATCTTTTACTACCGACCAGGAGAACCTGGATGAACGGATCAGGAAAATAATCAGTTAACCGGTTGCATTATTGTAGAACATTATCGATAAAATTTCTTCAATGCCTAAAATGCCTAAAATGTCTGAAATGTCTGAAAAAAAAAGTGTAATTCAAGGCATTTGAAATTTTAAAATTTGAGACATTTATTAATTTGTTATTTGAGGCATTAAAACTATCTATCCCCTACAGGGAATAGGTTGATTTCGGATTTAATACATCTATCATAATGTATGGCCTACGGCCAAAATTATTTCATACCGCATAGCCCTGTCTGCAGGAGTGATATTTTTTTAACCCGGGGTAATCGATTAATACAACTCTTATTTAGCTTTGAACTGGTACTGCGAGTGGGAAATATTAGTTTTCAAACATCTCTTTCAATCCGGGATCTAATTCTTTGCAGAGATCTAACGAGTAGTCCCACAATTTTTGCCCTTCCCCCTCATCATAGACTTTTGGATCCATCTTTTTGGGATTGAACATGTGAAAGTATTGATTGGTAGTCCCCTTCATCTCCTCTGATGCAGCAAGATAGATTACGGGTTTTGCCGCTTTATCCGGTGATTGAAAAAAGAGTGTAAAAATGAACTTCAGGATAACCCTCAACCAACCCGGAGCATGTCGGCTGATATTTGAATTAACGGGACCCGGACAGATAACATTAACGGAGACGTTTGTTTTGCCTGTTGGGTTTAACCGGCGGGAGAGTTCAGTAGCAAACGTATTCATAACCAGCTTATAATAACTATAGTTGTTCATCGCCTTCCGGATACCGTAGGGCCGGTATTCACCAAATTCTTCAAAATCGATCGGAGAGGCATTCTGATGGGAATCGGATGAGATAAAAATAATCCTTGGTATTTGGTTTGGACTGCTGTTTTTTGCGAATGTTTCATTTCGGATGGTGCCGTTCCGGAGGAGTCGGTTCAGGACAATAAATTTTGAGAGGTAGTTGACCATAAAAATTTCATCCTGACCCGATTCGGTCATTTTCGAGCCGGGAGGTGCCACTCCGGCATTACAAACCATGATATCGATCTGAATATTTCGTTCAGCCAGGTCTCTGCAACATTGGGAGATCGAACCAAGCTTTGTCAGATCAAGGGGTACCATTTCGACAGAAGCAGAACCGGTCAGTTTCATTATCTTCTCCCCGGCTTCCGGGATACCACTGCGGCAAGCCATGATCAGGGATGCACCCCTTCGGGCCATCTCTGCAGTTATGGCAAAACCCAGACCGGAGTTTGAACCGGTTACCAGGCAGACTTTTCCGTCCAGCCGGTCGTCTTCCCGTAGATTACCGGCAAGCTTCTGTTTCCTGAAAATATCCAGGATACCGGTTAATGTTGCCTGCACGGGATTGTCGAAGCGTCCATATGACATGGTGATCTGTTTTATAACGGGTGCGACGGTTACATCTTTGGTTGTGAGGTAAAGCTCATCCATCCCTCTGTTCCTTGGGGAGTGCGAATGAAGTAAAAATTGTTAAACTGGCCAAGGACCAGGAATTGATCCTCAGTAAACATATTGGCAATGCATACTCCATCCTGTTCAGGGGTCTCCAGTAAAGCAAAGTGGTCAGGCAACGTTTCGTGATCGATTTCATCAGATGCTATCTCAACTTGCTCATCCGGGATATAGCCTGTTGAACCGTCAGGCAGTAACACACGGTACATACTGCCCGTTGCAGACATTATTACCATGATTGAATGAATATCCAATGTGTCTATGCTGTGTGAGCGGAGATCAGGTCCCGTAAATATGGCAGCAGACTTTTTCAACCTTACCAGCTTGCTGATTGCCAGGGTGTCTGAACGAATCCGGTCAGGAATCGTATCGGTTTCAGCCAGAAAATTCCAGGGATCCACAGGTCCTCTGTTATAAATTCCAAAATGGAGGTGTGGACTCGTTCTGACAGCATTTCCTGAGTTCCCGACTGTCCCAATGGTATCCCCCGGATTGACCCATCTGGCCTCTTTTACACGTTGTGTTTCCAGATGTGCAAAATAGAGGTACAGGGCACGTTTCGGTTCGTACAGCCATACATACCTGCCTCCAATACCGCCTTCACCAACCCGCAGGACCTGGGCCCTGATGGGTGCCAGAACAGGTGTATGTCTGGGAGCAAAAATATCGACACCATGATGCTCCCTTCTCCCACCATCCCTGGAATCTCCGAAAAAACTGAGAATCGCCCTGCTATTCTTTCCAGCTACAGGAAATTCAAGAGAAGGTACTTCCCGGATCACAACATCAAATAGTCCTCCCCGCAACAGTTCAGGTTGCAACCGAAAGATATAGTTAGCATCGCGCCTGGTTTCAAACATTAGACGGGATGAGTCCTCATCTGCAGTTGCCACGTGGATCCAGTCCGGTATGGAATCACCTATCTGCCGGAACAGATCAGCGAAAAGAATGAGTGAGTCGGAAGCATGAATCCTGATTATAACTTCAATTCGTAACCCCCGCTTTACGAAAAACCGGTAACCGATGGCATCAGGATTTTTCGGACTGATGTAAAATGCTTCCTGGTGAGGCAATGTGATATCCGTGGGAGAATCCAATGACCGTTGCGCAGCGTTTACCCAATCCTTTCCAAGAGCCGTCGTTATGAGATTTGCCTCCTCTAGCGAATGTTGGTAAGCTTCATGATCCGACCGGGGCCAAAAAACTTTCGGAACAATCTCTTTTTTGCAACCGGTAAGGATAATTATTGAAAGGATGAAAACCAATAGAAAAAATTTTGGACAGTAATGAAATGGTTTCCGTAACCTGTTTAACGTAATTCTTTGGAACATAAATTTAAAGTGAACAATGAATAAAGCCCCTTTCCCCAGATTTGATCAAACATTATCTAAATAAAAACTCTTTATAGTATTAACGGGCTCTATTGATTCAGGTTGAATCAATTGCTTCTGTTACATTGATAATATAATCTCCGAGCTTTTCACATTCAGAAAAAAGATCGTTATAGATTATCCCTGTTAGATAGCTGTATTCATTCTTTTCTACGCTCTTCAGATGTTGCTTTCTGAGTGTATTGCGCAACTGGTTAATGCTTTCTTCAATTTCATCTGCTGCAATTTTGTCAACCTCTTTTGCACCATTTTCCAGATTCCTGTTCATAATGACAAATGCCGTATCGATCAGACTGAACATGTGAAGAAGGTTTTCCGCTAATGTTTCTGAAAACTTTATTCGTTTTTTTCTCTTTCTGAGCATAGTCTTTGATAGATTATAGATACAATCAGAAATGGATTCAATCTCACTGATGATGGTAAACATGGACTGTACCCGGTTGGATGATAACCTGCTCAGTTCACTTTCACTCAGTTTGGTAAGGTATTTGGCAATTTCCACCTCAGTCTGGTCATTTGCATTTTCATATTCCTCGATTTTCCTCCAGACCTTTTCAAATTTGTTCTCCTTTTGCTCCGCAAAAAATTTCTTGAACCGATTAAACATCTTTTGAACTCTCTGACCATAGAGTTCAATCTCCTTTTTTGCCTGCAGGAGACCCAGTTCTGAGGTCGAAATCATCCCAATATTAATGTATTTCAGATGGAATTCTTCCTCATCACTATCATGTCGTACCAGGCGTTTTGATATTTTAGTCAGCATGGGTATGAGCCAGAACAAAATAGAGACATTCAGTATATTGAATGATGAGTGAAAAATAGATAGTGCAATCGGAATACTCCCAACATTTGAGAATGGAGACCCGCCACCCCAGGCCACCATCAACCGATCTATCGTTTGAAGGTAGGGCTTGAAAATCGTAAGCATCCATAGTACTCCGAATACATTAGCCAGGAAATGGATCCGTGCAGTCTGCTTGGCGGTTGTATTTACTACGGAAGCAGCAATATTCGCAGTAATTGTGGTTCCAATATTTTCTCCCAGGATCATAGCGGCTGCCATGTCGAAACTTATCCAACCGCTGTTGCACATGACCAGTGTGAGAGCTATTGTAGCACTTGATGACTGGATGGCAATTGTTAATACGGTTCCAAGGAACAGGAAGAGAAGCGTGCTGGATAATCCGGAACTGGAAAACCCTGATAAAAATCCTAAAATTTCCGGGTGATCCTGAATGTTCGGAACAGCAGATTTTAAAAACTCAAGTCCTAAGAATAAGAGTGCAAAACCAATGATTAGCTCACCCCAGGCATTGCGCATGGTGTTTTTCGAAAAAATAAGTGGGAACCCGATCCCGATCAGAGGCAGGGAAAGCGCACTGATGTTAACCTTAAATCCAAAAATTGAAATAATCCAGGCTGTAACCGTGGTGCCAATATTGGCACCCAGAATGACACCGGCAGACTCTGTCAGACTCAGAAGACCAGCGTTCACAAAACTGACTACCATTACCGATGTAGCTGAAGAAGACTGGATAACAGCAGTGATCAATAGGCCGGTAAAAACCCCAAAAAAGCGCCTCGATGTCATGGCTGCCAGGATATTACGCATTTTATCACCGGCAACCTTTTGAAGTGCCTCACTCATCAGCTTCATCCCATACAGGAAGACGCCGAGTGAGCCAAGAAGCTTCAGAAAATCGATAATACCGTATGCCAATGCAGGAGCTTTAAGAATGTAAAAATGGCAGAAAGAAATCTAAAATTAAACATATTCCCGTTTTTTTTCTCGAATAGTTTTTAACAGCATGTTCCATACCCATTCGTATAAGCTCTCCCCTTAATAGGGTTGTAAAAAAACAGGAAGCTGTCACCATTTTTATACTAAAGTCATCAATCAGGGATATTTAAAACCGGTATATTCGATATTTTTGTTACATTCATACCATGAACATTGAAGCCTTTTTTACCCTCACCTATGGGTTGTATATCGTTAGTTCAGGCGTTGAAAAAAAGCTGAACGGTTACATTTCCAATACGGTTTTCCAGGTAACAGCAGAGCCACCCAGACTGGCGATTAGCTGCAATAAGGATAATTACACGGCTTCCCTCATTCAAAAAAGCAAACAATTTTCTGTTTCGGTGTTGCACCAGGATGTAAAACCTGATATAATTGGTAGTTTCGGGTATAAGAGTGGCAATGATATTGACAAGTTTGAAGGGATCGGGTACATCCGGGGAGCCAGTGGGGTTCCAATCGTTACTGAAGATGCAATAGCCTGGTTTGAATGCAACGTGGAGCAGGAATATGACGTTGGAACGCACCTGCTGTTTATCGGTGAAATTATCAACAGTGAAATGGTTGATCCCGGAAAAACACCTTTGACATACGCCCATTACCGGGATGTGAAACGGGGGGTAGCACCGAAAAATGCCCCGACCTATATCGATAAATCCAAACTTGAAAAGAAAGAAGCGCCAAAAAGTGGACGAAAGAAATAGAGGTGATTAAGGAGAAAGGGGGCAACGAAGTGAGGTATAATAAATTATATAACAACCTCGAAGAGGGAAAAGTATTCGAACGGGAGGGCACCGTTGTATGGAAATGCCAGAACGGCGGATACCTGTATGAGGGAGAAAAAACCACATTCAATTTTCACTTCAGCTCCGCTTTGTAAAAAATGTGTCTTACTTACTCATACCGTAAACTTTCCACCGGATTGCGGACAGCCACTTTCGTTATATTTAAAATCATTGTAAGGTAAGAAACCAAACCAGTAATAATAAATGCAACAAAATATATCCATACCGGGATCGGAAGCCGTTGCGTAAAATTTTGAAGCCAATTATCCATCATGTAAAAGGAAATTGGAATGGAAATTATGGATGATACCAACAGGATTTTCAAGCCCTATCTGATCTGCAGCTTTTTGATTAATAATGAACGCTTCTGTTTTATCGGACAGGATATCTTGAGTGAAATTACGCCCTGCAGTGAGCTCCATCCCGATAACTATTCCAAAGAGGATAAGAGCGGAACTCCATTTTTTTTCTCTTGGGATGGATTATACCGGGAAATTCCCTATTTTGGGAAGACCTTTTTCCCGTTGTTGCTTTATCAATTATCTCATTCAAGATCTTCCTCAAATGAAAAGACTTGTATTCTTGTTTGTTCCTCTCTTCCTGCTCAGCTGTTCCGGACCAGGTGACCCGGAACCGTATGGAGCAGTTCCCAGCGAACGGCAACTTGAATGGCACAAACTGAAGTATTATGCTTTTATCCATTTCAGCCCCAATACATTTACCGACAAGGAATGGGGCTATGGTGACGAAGATCCTGCTATTTTTAATCCTACCGAACTGGATTGCATGCAGTGGGCCCGTGTTGCCAGGGAAGCCGGTATGGAGGGGATCGTGATCACCGCAAAGCACCACGATGGATTTTGCCTCTGGCCTTCAGCTTATACTGAACATTCTGTAAAAAATTCACCCTTCCGGGATGGGAAAGGGGATATCATTCAGGAATTGCGGGAGGCATGCGATGAGTTCGGCTTGAAACTAGGAATCTACCTCTCTCCCTGGGATCGGAATCATGCTGCTTATGGTACTTCTGAATACATCACATACTACCGTAACCAGTTGAAGGAATTGCTGACGAACTATGGTGAAATCTTTGAAGTCTGGTTTGATGGTGCCAATGGCGGTGACGGGTATTACGGGGGAGCAAACGAAACACGAAGGATCGATAACAGGACCTATTACGATTGGGAAAATACACACAAAATTGTAAGAGAATTGCAACCCATGGCATGCATGTTCAGTGACGGCGGACCGGATATCCGGTGGATTGGTAACGAACGGGGTTACGCTACTGAAACCAACTGGTGCACCATGAACAGCGGCCGCTTATACCCTGGTGTGGGTGGTGTAAATGAGATACTGCAAAAAGGCCAGGAGGACGGGGATCTGTGGCTTCCGGCCGAAGTGAACACCTCAATCCGGCCGGGATGGTTCTATCACCCCGCTGAAGATGACAAGGTGAAACCGGTTAAGCAGCTGGTCGATAACTGGTACCATTCGGTTGGGATGAACGGTAATTTCATCCTGAACCTTCCGGTTGACCGGCGTGGATTGATTCATGAAAACGATGTAAAAGCATTGATTGGATTAAAGAAATACATCGATGAAGCATTTTCAGCCGATTTTGCACGTGATGCAGATTGTTCCGCATCGGATGTCAGGGGCAGGTCCGGGAAATTTGGTGCTTCAATGGTTAATGATGACAATAATGACACCTATTGGGCAGTGAATGATGGTGCCCTGAACGCCTCGCTTGAGATTGATTTTCAGGAACCAGTGATGGTGAATGGTTTGCTGATCCGGGAATATATCCGGTTGGGTCAGCGGATTTATTCCTTCACCGTTGAAGCAATGATGGGAGGGGAGTATCAGGAAGTGGCAACCGGGACAACCATCGGTAACCGTCGGATCGTAAAATTCCCGGTGGTTGAAACGGAGAAGTTGAGAATCAATCTGGATGCCAAGGCACCACCGGTCATTTCAACCATCGAGGTGTACCGCGTCCCGGAACTATGATCCGGTCTTAGGGAGGAATAAACAGGGGCTGTGCATGACATACAACATAAAATAATGAAAAGGAGGATTGTTTGGATACTAACCACAGCACTGATCATCCTTGCCGTGATCTTTCATGCCCGTCTGGGACAGTTTATTTCCAAAATTACCGCGCGCATTTCCGCTCCTCCCATCATGCTCATGATCGATGAGATAGGGGATGGGATTGCAGTGGATACTACTTCCCAGCTGCTTAAAAAAACCGGTTTCTGGTTATCCTATAATGAGATGTATGAACAGGCATATTGGACAGCGTATATTCTTACGAGGGAGATGGTGGAAAGAGGATCCATCGCACGGAGCGATGATTTCAGACCGGATACTGCGGTATTGACAGAATCAGCCCAGCTGGGTGATTACCGGGGCAGTGGCTATCACAGGGGCCACCTTGTCCCTGCAGGGGATATGACCTGGTCGGAGACAGCAATGAGTGAATCGTTTTTATTGAGCAATATGAGTCCTCAGGTTGCCGGTTTCAACCAGGGAATATGGAAGCGGCTGGAAAACAGGGTCCGCACCTGGGCAGTAGAGAATGACAGCATTTATGTGATCACCGGACCGGTCCTGTCGAACGTGGAAGCGACAATCGGTGAGAATGAAGTTGGTGTGCCCGTCTATTATTTTAAAATTATCGTGGATATATCCTACCCAACCTACAAAGGCATCGGGTTCCTGATGAAGAACGAATCCAATCCGGCCGATATCTTTGAATTTGCCGTCACCATCGATTACCTGGAAGAACTGCTACACTGTAATTTCTTTCCAACCCAACCCATCCGGGATATCGAATACGTCGAAAGCAGGGTGGATGTGAACCAATGGAAATGAAATCATTTCCGTGACGACCGATACTTTCCCTTGACTCCCAGATATTCGGGTAAATAAATGTTAAAAAGCCATCACCCGCTCTAACATCGGAAACCGTCAAATCCTCTTTATTTTTCTAAGATAAATAACATACTCTACAAGCAACAAGAATGTGGGAAATGCAATGCTCAGGACAACCTGAGTATCCAGCCCTATTCCATTTTCTTTTGCAATTGAGTTGAGGATATCAACCAATTGGATCATTTGGTCGATTTCATTATGGATGTATTAATTCATTGGAATTCGATCCGGAATTGAGGAAAAGGGGAATTATTGCGAGTTTTAATAACGGCATATTGCTTCCAGAAGTAGATCCCCAAAAGTAAGAACAACATTTGGACTTGACTGATTACAGAGCAGAGCGAATCCGGTGTCACTTGTTTTTTAGCATCGATTCCACGCTCTTGCCACAATACAGCTCAGTGAATTCCTTCAGGATCTCCTCTTTCTTCTCTTTTGAAAGGTTGTATTCGCAACACCAGCAATCCTCAACTTCCATGCATGTGAGTCGGTTGTCAAGTTGATTGAGTTTAGACTGCTCTTTCGGTTTGCACTCTCTTTTTCTCCTGAGAAGCAGTAATACAAATTCCAGTAATAGTAAGGATACTAAAATGGATAACGGCAAAAGAAAGTTCATAGTATAGCCTTTTAATGAAACTCGCCGGGATCATTCTTAACCGGTAAGTGTAATCCAACCTGACCGAATTTACGGTATCCATACGCTCTTATTTTTTACAAATATAATAATTTATTTAATATATAAAGATCTTTTTATCTAAAATATTAAAAAATTTTTACATTCTTTCAAAGATTGTAATCTGTAGCAACATGAACAAATCAAAGCAGATAATCGAACGGGTAAGGATACAGGACTTCCCCTCCGTTGTCCGTAACGCGGTAAACATCTTCAAAGCGAACTCCGCCAACTCCTGGAACAGCCAGTACGGTATGCCCGACGGTTACCGTCATGTTTTTCCGGAGCTTTGTTTTGCTATGGGGTGGGATGATTGTGGAAGCGGGATTTTCCTCAAAACGTAATCCAATCCCATGGGAAATTCCTTTTATGTGATAATCTTCCAATCCAAATTTGCTGCATATCTCCTTCCCGAGTTTATCGAGGTTGGAAACTGTATTCCCTGGTTTCAATTCTTTCTTCGTTGCCTCATGGATTTTGAGATAGGCTTCAGCGATTTTCTTTTGCATTTCATTCGGATTCCCAATAATGAAGGTTCTGGCGAGATTGGAGCAATACCCTTCAAACTGCGGTGTTAAATCAACGACCACAAATTCGCCTTCCCGTATCGGGTCGTTTGTTACAGTACCATGGATCCAGCAACTTCGTTTACCGGAGTTGATGTGAATGGGTGTACTGGTTCCTTCTGCTCCTTCTTTCATCATAGTATAGGTGATCTCCGTTGCCAGTTCGTGTCCGGTAATACCGGGCTTAAGCAATTTTTTTGCACTGTTCATCCCTTTTGCCGCGATGGACTGGGCAGTTATCATTTTTTTGATCTCCTCCTCATCTTTCACCATTCTCAGTTCATCCATTACAGGATCGGATGGTACCAGCTCGACCTGTTTGTTGACTTTGCGGAACAGATCGACCAGGAATGCCGGTGTATGAAACCACATCTGCATCCCAACTTTTGGCCGTTCCTGATGGCTCATTCCCGGGGGAGGACCTTCAAACAATACCTTAAATACCTCACGGACATTGGAGATTTGTTCTCCGATATGGCTGAATACCCTGATCTCCTTGTCGCCTATCTCCTCCCTGAGTTCTTCCTCCTCTGCGCTGAAACCAATCAGGATTGGGGGACCGGATGCAGGAATAATTGCACGGGGTTGTACTCGAAGGTCATTGAAGAAGTAAATGAAATCGTCATGGTTCATGATCATTATTCCAAGCATGCCCTCTTTTTTCATTAGCTCCTGGGCTCTTTTGATGCGTTTTTCGTTAATTTTTATCATGTTGAATGTGTTTGATATGTTTTATTTCGGCTGATTTGATGTTCCTGGTGCTTCCGGTGAACCGGATGTAGAGACGCCATGCATGGCGTCTCTACTGACCATAAAGGTATAGAATCTTGTACAGAACAGGAAGCTTATCTTGGATAAAAGCAGTATCTTTAAGGGAATGCTTATTTCTCCATCAAATCAAAACATCAAGCCATGAAATACCCACCTGGTTTTCCACTAACACTCCTGATCACTCTCTTCGGTTTGTTTAGCTTTCCCGCAGTGGGGCAGGGCAGACCCGGGAATCAACCGCCCAACCTGGTGATCATTTTCACCGATGATCTGGGATACGGCGATCTGGGTGTATACGGACACCCGACCATTCGGACACCAAGCCTGGATCAGATGGCTCAGGAGGGCATGCGGTTCACACAATTTTACGTGGCAGCATCGGTCTGTACACCCAGCCGAGCTGCGCTAATGACCGGTCGATACCCGGTCCGTACCGGTCTCGTCGAGGGAATCCTGCCTGGCCGTGTATTGTTTCCGAACGACCGGGTGGGTCTGCCCCGGGAGGAGGTCACCATAGCCGAAGTGCTCAAACAACGGGATTACGCTACAATGGCGATCGGAAAGTGGCACCTCGGACACCTGCCTGAATTTCTTCCGACAAGCCAGGGATTTGACAGTTATTTTGGTCTTCCATATTCGAACGACATGGACTACATCGCAGCGCGAAACGGGAAGCCAGCGTACTGG
>Ga0315553_10002513_pt1 | contig 14675 bp, 9 predicted proteins | sample SalMarSW160140MG_FD_203099 | JGI IMG/M metagenome (GOLD analysis project Ga0315553, IMG submission 203099) | Salt marsh sediment microbial communities from the Plum Island Ecosystem LTER, Massachusetts, United States - Salt Marsh Sediment SW1601-40 ... | reverse complement strand
GAGAGAGTTTTCGGCGCGGTGCAGCGCGGACAGGGACCGGTTTGTGGCAAGGGCTGCCGGCAGGAGGGGCAACGCCTTTCCTCCCGCAGCTCCAGGGCTGGATTATTGGCCAGCGCAGCCTGGACTTTTTGGTCGAGCTCGGCAGCGGTTAACTCCAACAACGCCATCGTCTGTGCAAGATGTGCAGTTGTGAGCGGGCGGATCGAGGTGGTGTGGCGAAGATGTGATGATGGCAGCATGATATTCACTCAACTCTATAAGTTTAATCGATTTCCTTATAAGTTGCAAGAAATGTGCCAACTACTTAATAGAACCAGCCCCCTGGCTGATGCCAAGGGGCGCATTTACAAACCATGAGGATTACGGACTGTTCGTATCCGGGGCGACTTGGATCATCTGCGTGCTGCCGTCTGGCGCGGTTACGACAACGGCGATATGTTTGGCTCCATTCTTGGGGATCAGCACGTAGCCGCGGCAACCGCCAACCCATTGTCCGTCGACTCCGGCGTGCGGGTATAAGGTGCAGTCCAGCGGGGCTGAGCTCTGGTCGGTGTCGATGGGCGCATCACTGAGGTTCCAACCGGACATGCGCCACAGATCGCCCACCAGCTCCGTCGTGGTAACGAAAACTTCGCCTTCAAAAGCGACCATGTTTTGAGGGGGGGAAGAGGGGATGTTGTTCTTGGCCGCGTTTTCCGGTGGGGAGTTCGGTTTGTCTTCAACCTCCGGATTCCTAGTTGTTTGCGGTGCGGAAACTACTGCGCCGTCCGGGACAGGCGTTGAAGCAGAACTCTCCGCCGAGCATGCGCTCAGTAGAAGCAGTATAACGAGTGAAAGGAAGAGGAGAAATCGAATACGCATGTGTTCGCTTACCTTGCTCCAGTGAGAACCTCGCCGCCGATTGGGCGGCCGGCTCTACCCCAAGTATTGCAAGATTCAAGCCAACCTGCGTAAATGATAGGTTAAAGGAGTGTTATGAAATTTTTAATTATTCTAGGACTTACCAATGTGGGGGAGAATTAGGGGTATTTTGGCGGGCTGAGCTCGCCAAAATACCCCGGTTCCTCGTAATCTACGGCTTTAGATTTTTGATTATGCTACGCTCAGACAGCGAAGGAGTACATTGCGCCGCTGGCCCCGCTCGCGGTGTTCGAAAACATAGATCCCCTGCCAGGTGCCCAGGTTCAGCCGGCTACGATCGATGGGGATGGACAGGCTGGTTAAAGTCAACATGGCGCGCATGTGGGAGGGCGAGTCGTCCGGACCTTCTGCGGTGTGCCGGTGCCAGGGATCGCCCTCCGGTACGATCTTTTCCATGAATGTTTCCAAATCGCGGCGTGCGCTTGGCGCGGCGTTTTCGTTGATAGTCAATGAGGCGCTGGTGTGCTGGATGAACAAAAAACACATGCCCTCTTCGATACCCCATTCGCGAATGCAGCGATTGATCTGATCGGTGAACTCATTGAGTTTTTTGCCTTCGGTTGAGATAATTAAATTGTCTTTGTACCAATCCATCTTTATTTCGCCTTTGAAAACAAACAGGAAGCGGTGCGTCACCTCCGGACTGCTAGACCTCCTCATCCCCTTAGAGTCTGTGGCGTTTTTCGCCAAGCGAAAAATTCTCGAATCAAAAAGGCCCAGGTTTACCGGACCTTTTTGCCATACCCCCACCGCGACTCGAACGCGGGCTTCTGCCTCCGGAGGGCAGCGCTCTATCCACTGAGCTATGGGGGCTTGCGCCAAAATTTTACCATGAGAGCGCCTGGCTGACGGCGCAATTCTTTGTAAAACTACTGACTTACACCGATTCGCCCTCAGCATAGTGGATTTTCGTCCTGTGGATCCGGGATGCTTCCGGTGGGAGGCCCAGCTCGGCCAGGACTTCGTCAGGCCGGCCGGTAGCTCCTTCTTGCGCGGTGAGGCGCATATGCAGCCGGGGTTTCCCCTGCTCATCCTCGGGCAAAACGGTAATCTGCTCGATCAGCGGGCGCAGATCGTATTCCTTCTTGCGCCGCACCCTGGGAAGCGCGTCCGCAGCAAGGATCGCCTCGACCCGCTCCCGCAAATCCGGAACCGGATCGAAAAATGTGACTTCGAATTCGGCAGCGATAACCTGGGTTTGCAGGGCTGGGGCGCGCAGGTCCACTTCTGAGACTGCCTGGATATTAATGCCTGGGGGGGCGGCGCTGCGCAGGCTGGTTTCGATCTGATCGAGTTCGACCGGATCTTCGAGCCAGATATCGATAGTCTCAGCCTGGCTGGTGAAGCCGAGCGGCAGCGCGGAGGACAGGTTGATCTTGGGGCGCGGGTTGAATCCCTGGCTGTAGGCTAGAGGCAACCCGGCGCGGCGTAAGGTGCGCTCCCAGGTTTTATACAGGTCCAGGTGACCGGTGAAACGCATCGCCTCTGTCTTACCGTACTCGATGCGCAGGCGGGTTAAATTATCATCGTTCACGATCAAGGGAGTGATTAGGAAGCTAATTAATCCCCGCTGATGGGGATCTGGTTCGCGCCGATCAGTGCTGAGGACTTTTGCACTCGCACACGCTTGTTCTTTACCTCGGGGCACTGCCAGACTTCGCCGGGGTTCTCGCGCCGCAAGTCCGCAAAGGTCGGTAGGATGCCGCAGGCAAAACAGCGCTCCCGGCAGTCAACCCGGGTTTGCCCTCGCTGGCTCCACAAGTAATCCTCGGTAAGGAATTTCTTGCGCACGGTCGTGCTCAGGTGTTCCCAAGGGAAGACCTCGTCAAGCGGCCGGCGGCGGTGCGTGTAGAACGCCGGATCGAGACCGACCTGATCGAAAGCTGCCAGCCAGGCCGTGTAATCGAAGTGCTCGTTCCAGGCGTCGAACTTTGCTCCGCCCTGCCAGGCTCGATACACAACTTCAGCCATGTGGCGGTCGCCGCGTGAGAGCCAGGCTTCGAGCAGCGTTTCTTCGGGGTTGTTCCAATTCAGCTTCAACCCCCGGCCGCGCAGCTCGCGTTTCAGCAGATCTTGTTTTTCACGGATGCGCTCTATGGTATCGCAAGGCACCCATTGGAACGGTGTGTGTGGTTTGGGTACGAAGGTGCTGACCCCGGCGTTGACCTTGGCGCGGTTGCCGATGACCTTGCGACCCTCGGCCAACACAGCCTTGCACAAATCGGCGATCGCCTGGACATCTTCCATCGATTCCGAGGGATGGCCGATCATGAAGTACAGTTTGATCGTCGTCCAGCCGCGGGCGTAGATCTCGCGGGCGGTCTCTAACAACTGGGCCGTACTGACCGGCTTGTTGATGATCTCACGCATTTTCTCTGTAGCGGCTTCGGGCGCCAGGGTGAACCCGCCGCCGCGATTATATTTGAGGGCCTCCATCAGGTCTACGGATACGCTCTCGATCCGCAAGGAGGGCAGGGAGATCTTCAAGTTGCGGCCCGCAAAACTCTCGCTGACCGCATTGACTAATTCGACGACATGCGTGTAGTCAGAAGAGGACAGAGAGAGCAATCCGATCTCTTCAAATCCGGTTTGTTCGAGAGCGGTCTCAATCGCTGAAACCACTTCCTCAACCGTGCGTTCACGTACGGGGCGGGTGATCATCCCGGCGTGGCAGAAACGGCAGCCGCGGGTGCAGCCGCGCATGATCTCGATCGGGATGCGATTGTGGACGATGTCCATATACGGAACTATGAACCGCGTGGTAGGGGGAGGCATTTGTGGGGCAATGCGCTTGACAACCGGCAGAGGCGCCTGCTCGATGAGGGGCTCCATATGCGAAAAAGTCCCATCCGGCAGGTAATGCGCTTCGTACAGCGCTGGCACATACACACCCCAAATTTGAGACAGTTCGGTCAATAACTCTCGCCGCGGTTTACCGGTATCGCGCCACTCCCGGTAGACGTCGATGATGTCCTGGATAGCATCCTCGCCTTCGCCGATCACGAATGCGTCGATGAACGGGTGCATCGGTTCTGGATTGAAAGTCGAATGACCACCGGCGATGATCAAAGGATCGTCATCGGAGCGCTCGGAGCTGAAGAGGGGAATACCTGCCAGGTCCAAAGCGTTGAGCGTGTTGGTGTATAGCGTTTCGTAAGGCAGGGAAAAGCCGACGATGCTGAAATCCGCCAGCGAGTGCCTGGTTTCCAGGGAAAATAGCGGGATCTCTTCCGAGCGCATCACGGCTTCCATGTCGACCCATGGGATGTAAGCGCGTTCGGCCAGCGCGTCTGGCCGGTTATTGACGATCTCGTACAGGATCGACATGCCCAGATTCGACATGCCCAGCTCGTAGATATCCGGGAATACCAGGGCGACGCGAGTGGCGATGGCGTCCCAATCTTTGACCACTTGGTTTAATTCCCCACCGGTGTATCGGCCGGGTTTTTGGATGCCGGGGAGCAGGTGTTCTAACTTTTGACTGATCTCATGAGGAGTGCGCACCATTAAAGATACTCCTGTATTTTCGAAATAGTCCAACGATTATATCAGATCGAAGCTGCGCAGTTCTCCGAGAAAGTGGGTATGTTTGGGCAGCTGCTGCCAGAAAAACAACCCCAGTCCAGGTATGAAAACCCTCCGGTTCGACCTGGAGGGTTTTGAAATCTTGAACTTCCGGAAAAAATATTTTACTCAAACACCCAGCGGTCGATCGCTCGATCCCAGGAGACCAACTCGGTGGAGTCAAACCAGAGGGTTACTTCTTTCTCACCATTTTCCGGCGAGTCGGAAGCATGGGTGAGGTTACGCCCGACTTCGAGGGCATAATCATGACGAATCGAGCCGGGAGCTGCCTCGGTTGGGCGAGTCGCGCCCATGGTTTGGCGGACCGCAGCGACTGCGTTGGGACCTTCCCACACCATCGCCATCACCGGAGAAGAAGTGATGTAGTTGATAAGAGGATCGTAGAAGGGCTTGCCTTGGTGGACAGCGTAATGTTTTTCTGCTAATTCACGGCTGACGTCCATGAATTTGGCCGCGACCATCCGCAGGCCGCGCTTCTCCAGACGGGAGATCACCTCGCCGACCAGACCTCTTTGTACGCCGTCGGGTTTTACCAGCACCAGTGTTCGTTCCAAGTCTGCCTCCTTAGGGCTTATTGAGTTGTGCAGGAATCGAAAGTGCGGCGAAGGAAGATTCTTCGCCGCACTGAATGGTTAACGAAGCAACTCTTCTGCCTTGGTATATACGTCCAGCGCGGCTTGCAATTGATCGCTGCGCATGTGCGCATCACCAAGAGATTGATAGAGGGCAATATTCATCGGGTGGTTGAACAAAGCATCCTGAAGGTCTTCGATCACGGTATCCAGGTCTTGTTTTTGCCCGATCAAGCGATTGTAATGCTCCAATGCCTGGTCAACTTCTCCTTCACGCAGCAGCGCGCGACCCTGTTCCAGGACCTGTCCTGGCTCTTCAAGATCGATTTCAGCTGGCTGAGGCGCTTCAGCCGCCTTCTCTACCTTAATGTGATTTTCCAGGAGGGCCAGCGCCTCCTGGTCAACGCCGGTGACGTTTTTCAGCTCCGCGGTCTCGTTGAATGGTCCAAAGTTTTCCCGATAGTTAACGATGTTTTGAGCAGTAATGAAACCGACGCCGGGCAAGCTCTCCAGCTGCGACAGCGAGGCCGTGTTGACGTCGAGGAGCTCTCGAGGACCCTCAGGCTCCGGCTCCGGTTCGACTTCAGCTTCAGCCTCGAACTCGGCTGCCGGTTCTTCGGCTTCGATCTCCTCAACTCCCTCTTCCTCGGCAAACTCGCTCAACCATGCTGGGATTTCCTCCTCAGAAGAGGGCATCTCCTCGAATTCCGCTTCCAAGGGCTCTTCCTCGAATTCGAACTCAACTTCTTCCTCTTCATCGAGCGCTATCTCCGAAGGTTCGGGCTCTCCTGTTTCAGCGGCCTCTTCCGCTGCCGAGCCTTCATCCTCAAACGCAAATTCGACAACTTCTTCTTCCGGTTCCGGCTCAGCCCCTGGTTCTTCGACGGGTTCTGGCTCAGCTTCCATTTCTGCAGCGGGTTTAACGCGCACCGGTTCAGTATCGCCCGTGATGGGCTCCGAGATTTCTTCAGGCTCAAGCGCATCGAACGATTCGTCTTCGAAGATAGCCTCCACTTCTTCAAGCGGCTCAGCTTCTTCAGAGCCGTGAATCCATTCAGGAAGCTCTTCTGCGGCTGCGGTGCTTGCAGCAGCGCCGAGCGCGGCTGCTTTCAACCAATCCGGCATCTCATCTTCGGAGGGCTCTACCGTGACCTGTTCGGCGTCGAGTTCACCGGTGAATTCTTCGTCTATGCCTTTCAGCCAATCCGGGATCGACTCGGCTTCTTCGGGCTCACTTTCGGCTAAAACTGCCTCTTCCTCAGCCAGAGCTGGTTCTTCTGTTTCGACAAACTCAAATTGCTCTTCTTCTTTTTCGATCCATTGTGGAGCTCCCTCTTCCACGGACTCGACTGTTTCTTCAGGCGCCTCAGTGGTTTCTTCAACACCGAGTTCCGTGGACTTCAACCAATCCGGAACCACTTCTGGGGCTGGTGAATCCGCCGGCGTTTCTCCTTCCATTTCGAGCAGCCAATCGGGGATCTCCGGCATTTCTGGTTCGGCCTGCTCTGCTTTTGCCTCGACGTCTTCATCTTCAGTGGAGAGGAACTCAGCCTCGGCGGTATCCGTTACAATCTCTTCTGGTTCCTCTTCAAATTCTGGTTCGATCCAACCTTCTTCAATCTCTTCGGCTTCCTCTGCTTCCGCTTCGGGTTCCGCGAACTCGGCGTTCAACTCCGTAGTGTACTTTTTAACCCAAGCAGGAGGAGCTTCTTCGCGCTCGTCCGGGTTGGTGAGCAGCTCTTCCTCGCTGGCGCCTTGCTTAGCCGCCAGACTTTCCAGCCAGGCCATTGTTGCATCCTGATCCATTGCTTCCAAGTCGGGAGCCTCACCCGTAGATCCGAATTCCGGCTGTTCGATCGTATCTTCCGCCAGGATTTTGGTATCGAAAGGATGGCTGATCCCATGCGGTTCTTCTTCTTCATCCATCTCGAAAACGGGCTCCTGCTCCTCCTCTTCCTCTTCAAAGGCCGGTTCTCCCTCATCCTCAGTGGGATATTCTCCCTGGGACTCAGCAGCTTCCATCTCCAGGGTCCATTCTTCCGTTTCTTCGCTTAAAGCAGCTGGTTCCTCTTGTGGCGTAGATGCGGAGACAGGCTCGCCTTCATCACTGAGTTCTCGCAGCCAATCTGGGACATCTGGTGTGGTTTCGGTCGTTTCATCGATTGAATCAGTTTCGGCTTCGGCAGGTTCTGGTTCCGGCTCCTCCCCCGGAGCAGCCGGTTCTTCGTCAATGTCTTTCAACCAATCCGGTATTTCCCCCTGTTCAGAATCTGAAGTCGGGGATTCGGAGGGAATTTCGGCTTGTGCGTCTTCCTCGCTTTGTTCGTCGAGCCAGGTAGCAATGCTATCCGACGGACCTGGAGGCGCCTCCTCTAACCATGAAGGAACTCCAAACTCGGTCCCACCCTCGGAGGACAGGTCGAAATCCTCATCTTCCGTGGATTCTTCAGGGGCGATATCTTTGAGCCAATCGGGGATATCACCTTTTTCGATGTCTTCTCCAGATTCGTTGAATGCCTCTTCGTCGAAATCCATGGTATTCGCCTCGGTTTCTTGAGATTCTTGTCCAGCTTCCCAACCGGCAGATTTCATCCAATCTGGCAGATCTTCTGCCGGTACAGCTGCCTCTTCGTCCGGCTGCTCATCGCCGGAAACTTCAGCGCCGGCGTCTTCACCGGCAGCCTCGGGCTCATCTTCAGGATGCTCTTCGTCATAATCTTCCGGCTCGGCTTGTTCGGCGGTGTTCAACCATTCCGGTAAGGATTCGCCGCCAGGTACGAGTTCGTCCACATCCACGCCTAGAGATGTCGCCCAGTCCGGCTGCGCTTTGCCGCCGGTAAAGACCTCACCCGGAGTCCAATCCAGCTTTTCGATGGTGACAGCCGAATCGGGCACTTTGTCCGGGGTAGGAGCAGCTTTGGAAACGTGAGCGGCATAGGGATCCAGTCTTTGGACCCGGTGGCGGTAAGCCTGCGCTTCGGCGGCGCGTTCGGTGTCCTGCAAGATCTCTGCCAGCAACAGGTTGGCTTCCAGGCAGAAGGGCAGCGTAGTATGAATCGAGCTGCAGGTCTCGGCTGCCTCGATACGCTGACCGTTCAGATAATACATGCGGGCTAATATAACTTCCAGATCCGGCCGCCGGGGATCTTCCGCCAGGGCCGCGCGTAATTCCGCGATCGCCTGGGGGTACAGGCTCCCCTTGGCATACATGCGGGCCAGCGCTCCCCGAGTGAGCTGGATCTTGGGAGGTTCGACGCCGTCACGCCGGCCAAACAACCGGCGCAGCTCGGACTGGATTGCGGCATTGGAGGGTTGAACTTCGAACGCCCTCTCCATGTGCCAGATCGCAGCATCGGTGTTGCCTTCATCCTCTCGGATTATGCTCATGCCGAGGTGGGCGATGAAATCATCCGGAATCGCGGAAAGTACGCGTTGAAGGATATCGGCAGCGTCACCGTATCGCTGAACCTCTAAATACGCTTTACCCAGTAATCGGTAGCTGTCGATATGTTTGGGGAAATAATTGAGGATATAACGGCAATGACCGATGGCTTCGTCGATCCGGCCACTGTCAACCATGCCTTCAACTTCACGAACGTAGGCTCGGAGAGAAATCTTAGCCATAATAAAGTCCCCTTGATGCAATCAGGCTGACTTTAGCTTCCTGGAATTTTACCGTCGTGTAGCGATTCATAGAAGAGGCGATGTTACGTTAGTATGCCTTAATCTACGTAGAAGTGCAAGCAAGCAGCATGAATCGGCTGCACTCATTAGTCTTGTAGATTATAGCCTATGGTATGGCAGGTTAAATGCCCTGGTTTTACCACCTAAAATATTTGCAAAGTACGAACAGCCTGGCTCAGTCTCGATAAAAAAGCTCCCGGAGACAGGAATCTACCGGGAGCTCGTACACTTAACAGCGGTTAGAACTAATCTCCGGGCACTGGAGATGCGTCTGTGATCTCAGGCGCAGGTCGCTTGCTCTGGAGGATCGCCCAGACAAGCGTCCCAACTAGCAGCAGGACTACGAGCCAACCTCCCCAGCCCATATTCTTGTAAGCCACCACGACCGGAGCCACGATCAGGGCAACCAGGTTGACGACTTTGATCATTGGGTTCAGAGCCGGACCAGCAGTGTCCTTGAAGGGATCACCGACGGTATCCCCGACGACACTCGCTTTGTGCCGCTCGGATCCTTTTCCTAAATTTCGACCTGGATCGGAGGGCTCGTCTTCAATTAACTTCTTGGCGTTGTCCCAGGCGCCGCCCGAATTGTTCAAAAAAACCGCCAGCAGCTGCCCGGACAAGATAATTCCGGCGAGAAACCCTCCGAGGGCTTCCACTTGCAGCACCAGACCAACGATCAAGGGCGTAACAACGCCGATCAGGGCCAAGGGGATTAGTTCTTTCTGGGCTGCGCTCGTAGAAAGGGCGACGGCTTGCCGGTAATCCGGGTCGACTTTACCTTCAAGAACGCCAAGCTTGAACTGACGGCGGACTTCCTGGATGATCAACGAGGCTGCCCGACTTACGGCTTGAATGGCGAAGGAAGAAAACAGCCAGGGTACCGCACCGCCGATCAGCAAGCCAACGAATACCCTCGGGGACGACACGCGGATTCCGTTTACCAGCGCAGTGGGGTCAACGCGGCTCACATCCGTGATGAAAGAACCGAACAATGAAACGGCTGCTATCACCGCAGATCCGATGGCAATCCCCTTCGTGATCGCTTTGGTCGTGTTCCCGACCGCGTCCAGATCGGCCATGATTTGGCGGGCTGTGACGGTTTCCGTGTCCTCCCGACCGTGCCAGGCCATCTCGCCAATGCCGTTGGCGTTGTCTGAGATGGGTCCGAACGAATCCATGGCGACGTTGTTGCCGGTCAACGTGAGCATGCCGATGCCTGAGAGAGCTACGCCATAGAGGACGAAGGTGAACTGAGTGAACGGTTCGGAAGAAATTCCTCCGAAAATCAGCAGGGATACGAAGATCGTGGCAGCAATGGTGATGATCGCCCAAACCGATGATTCAAAGCCAACCGAGACACCAGAGAGTATCAGCGTCGCAGTGCCTGTATCGGCGGATTTTTTGATTTCCTTGACCGAGGTGCTGTGGGTGCCGGTGAAGTAATCGGTGAGACGGTCGATCAGGATGGCGAGCATCACGCCTGCTGTCGTCGCCAAGACAGGCCGCCACCAACCGCCGGTGACATCCTGCAAATAGAGGAAACCGACAACGCCGAAGAGCACGACTGAAATGCCGGCCGAGGTCAGGAAACCGCGAAAAATGGCCTGCATAGCGTTTCCGCTTTGGCCCTCCCCGCCCCGGACCAAATAGGTGCCGAAAATTGAAGCCAAGACGCCGATCCCGCGGACCAGGAGCGGGTAGATGATCCACTCCAGGCGCCCGGTGAGCGTGGTGAGGGCCACGCCCAAGATCAGGCTGGAGACAATGGTTACTTCGTAGGACTCGAAAATATCGGCGGCCATCCCGGCGCAGTCACCGACGTTATCGCCGACGAGGTCAGCGATGACGGCCGGGTTGCGCGGGTCATCTTCGTCTATGCCGGCTTCGACTTTGCCGACCAGGTCTGCGCCGACGTCAGCTGCCTTGGTGAAGATGCCGCCGCCCACACGCATGAACAGGGCGAGGAGGGTGCCTCCGAAACCGAAACCCAGCAATGCATCCGGAGCAGCGATGCCGAAAATGATGAAGATGATCGTGCCTCCGAACAATCCCAGGCCATCTGTCAGCATCCCGGTGATCGTACCGGCACGATAAGCGATACGCAGCGCGCCGCCAAACGATCGGCGCGATTCAGAAGCCACGCGCACATTGCCTTGGACGGCCATACGCATGCCAATTTGTCCGACCGCCAACGAAAACCCGGCGCCCATTACGAACGCAATGGCTCTGCCGATGCCGATCAGCCAGCGGAGCTGCTGCAGTTCAGCGCCGGTGAGAGCATGCCCGCATTCCGTGGCGGTTTCTAACACAGCTCCCTTGAAAGCCATACAATACCATTCTGAGGCCTCCGGCGTCGGTGGAACGATGATCACAGACGCGAACAAGGCGATGGTTAAGACAGCGATCAGCGGCAAGATCGTGCGCAATTGTCTGGTCAGGTAGGCGTCGGCCCCTTCCCGAATCGCGTTCCAGACCTTTTGCATCTCCGGTGTGCCTATATCCTCCCTGAGAATTTGCCTGCGCAAAAATATGGCGTAAAGCAAACCTAAGATGGCGACTCCCAACACGCTCCAGATAGCGATTTGCTCGAAAGCGTTGAGTCCAAACATATCGGTGGAATCCTCCCAATGTGATGAAGAATCGAATAGGCATTCCCCTTCACCTCCGCAGAAGTGAATTCAAGGAATGTTTTCAGGTTCCGAGTTTGTCGATAAACCTCCCTCCTGTTCGGCGGTTTCCAGTTTTCCTCATCACCCCGAGTGAACAGGTCAACAGCTGTCCATACCCAGTCCAGAGCCTTCCTTAATTGAAGGGGCACAAGGATTTTACAAGCCGGACACAAATGTGTCAAGAAACACAAATAAAGAACTTTATAATTTCACCCTTTCGAGTGATCATCCAATTCATTCTTCCAACAACCTCCCTGTCCACTTGAGGGGGGAAGCATCCAATGGAAAAAGAAAAACCTTTATTAGCATTTGATTAGAACAAATATAACCGCTTGACTTTGCCCCAATTTTTATTGTATAGTCTAACGCGAACGATCCAAGGAGTAACAAATTTTACAGAGTGCCCTGGGAAGGCGCTACTTAACTGAATAGTGGAGAAGAGCACTGCTGCCTGAGGACGGTTGCCGTGCTTTTTGTTGTCAGCTTCCGGCATCCAGCGGATAGTGGATCAGTGGACTTCGACGAGTCAAGCGCAAATGATATCTCAAGATAGTTGTAAAAACCAGCTAGGAGCGATGAATGATCCAGGTTGAGGGTTTAACGAAGGATTACGGCCCACGGCGAGCCATTGATAATCTGCATTTTCACGCTGAAAAGGGTGAAATCCTCGGCTTTCTCGGTCCGAACGGCGCCGGAAAGACGACCACAATGCGAATCCTGACCGGATATATGCCGCCGACCTCCGGCTCCGCTAGAATTGCCGGTTTTGACGTTGTGGCCGATTCCCTGGAAGTTCGCAAACGAGTTGGATACATGCCTGAAACCGTGCCGCTCTACCCGGATATGACCGTCTTTGAGTACTTGAAATACATGGCGGATCTGCGCCATTTACCCGAAGCCGACGATCGAGTAGACGATGCACTTGAAGTTGTCCACATGGACGATCGCTCGGAAAGCTTTATAGCCAGCCTATCGAAGGGTATGCGCCAGAGGGTTGGTTTGGCCCAGGCGCTTTTGCACGAACCCGAAGTATTGATCCTGGATGAACCAACCATTGGCCTGGACCCGGCACAAATTCGGGAGGTGCGCAATTTAATCACGACGATCGGCGAAGAACGGACGGTACTGCTCTCGACGCATATCCTGTCTGAAGCTCAGCAAGTCTGCGATAGGGTGTTGATCATCAATAAGGGACGCATTGTTGCAGAGGACACTCCGGAAAGACTACAAAGCCGGCTTACCGGAGCGAAACGGATAGCTTTGAGAGTACGAGGTGATGGAGAAGGATTGGAAACGATGCTCCAGAAGGTGCCTGGGGTAATGCGTGTTGTAAAGGTTGGCGATGGGGGGGTAGAGTTCGAGACTGCGCCTGGTCAAGATACACGTCCTGAAGTCGCTCGCACTGTCATCTCGGGAGGCTACGATCTATTAGAAATGCGTTCTGTCGGATTGAGTCTCGAAGAGATCTTCCTTGAATTGACCCGTGACGAGCCGGCTCCCCCGGAGATGGCTGACAAAGAAGCCATGATTTTGGAAGAAGCAGTCAACAGCGAAGATATCGAAGAGTAATGAATGGGCAAAGATAGGATGAAGCATGCGTAATATATGGGTTATTGCGAGACGCGAATACAAGTTATATTTCGCCACCCCGGCTGCATACCTGGTAGCCTTCATGCTGCTTTTGATTTTAGGCGTGATTTTCTACGCCAACATCATTAACGCTCAATTGCAGCAAGTCGCACCGGGCGTCGAAGTCGTGCTTGGACCGATGGTGACTTTGCTGCTGTTTGCGACCCCGGCGATCACGATGCACCTGATCGCTGAAGAACAACGCATGGGCACGATCGAGCTCCTATTGACCGCGCCGGTCCGCGATTACGAGCTGGTGATCGGCAAATGGCTGGGTGGTTTTTTGTTTTTACTTACAATATTGGCCGTTACCTGGGTCTACCCGATCATTCTAAATCTGATCGTCGACCCGGGCATCGATCAGGGGCCATTGGTCAGCGGTTATTTCGGCGTGGTGCTGATCTGTTCGGCTCTGGTGGCGATTGGTGTGGCGGTTTCCACGTTGTTCAGCAACCAGATCGCAGCATTCTTTGCGACTTTAGGCGTCTTCTTATTATTATGGCTGATCGGTTTGCCATCCCAGGCGCTTGGCGCATTTGGCGGAGATTTAGTCGGTTACCTGGATTTCAGCGAACATTTTTTCAGCACGTTTTATCGTGGGGTGATCGATTTGAGCGACATTGTTTATTACCTTAGCATCACCGGGTTGGGATTATTTCTAGGTTCGTTATTCGTCGAGACAAGGAGGTGGCGCTGATGAAGAATGAATGGCGCCGTTTCGCTCCTTGGGGGCTGTATCTCGCCTTGCTCGCGGCCATTGTTTCGGTCGGCCTGTACATCGTTCTGAGAGACTTTAGCCTGCCATTACAAATCTCTCTAGCTTTGATCGTAGTTGGATTGGCAGCTTTTGCCATCCTGGATCCAGACCGGGTGCGGTCAGGCCTCACCGGCCGCCAGGCCCGCTACGGCAGCAATGCCCTGGTGCTGGCGATCGCCGTAATCGGAATCATTGTGGTAATCAACTACCTGGTTTACCAGAACTCTCAACGTTGGGATTTGACGGAAAACCAGCAATTCACCCTGGCGGAAGAATCACTGGCGACGCTCGACCAGCTAAAGCAACCGGTAAAAGCGCTGGCCTTCTATACGCCGCGTATGGCCTCTTTTTCGCAAGAACAGGTTGAAGGCCTGCTGGACCAATACCGGTTTAACAGCGACGGAATGTTCGATTACGAGTTTATCAACCCGGAGGAAGAACCTATCCGGGCGCGCGATGCCAACGTCACTCGAGACGGGACCGTCGTCCTGCAGATGGGCGATCGCCAGGAACAGCTGACGACGGTGGAAGAGCGTGAAGTCACTGGGGCTTTGGTACGCTTGCTCAGCCCCAACTCGCCGGCGGTTTACTTCCTCACCGGACATGGAGAGTTCAGCCCGGATGAAACGGGCGATCGGGCTTACAGCCAGGTGAAAGACACCCTGGAAAACAAGAATTACACGGTCTCGACGCTCAATTTGCTGGCGGAAAACCGCATCCCGGAAGATGCCCAAGTTGTGGTTGTTGCCGGGCCGGTCCAGCCTGTCTCCCAAACGGAAGTCGATATGTTAGCGGCCTTCGTTCAATCGGGTGGATCACTGATCGTGATGGAAGAACCCCTACCGCTCACCGATT
>Ga0315553_10002510_pt1 | contig 14683 bp, 10 predicted proteins | sample SalMarSW160140MG_FD_203099 | JGI IMG/M metagenome (GOLD analysis project Ga0315553, IMG submission 203099) | Salt marsh sediment microbial communities from the Plum Island Ecosystem LTER, Massachusetts, United States - Salt Marsh Sediment SW1601-40 ... | reverse complement strand
GACCTTCATCTTCTCCCGTGCGATTCGGGGCTCATCCGTATAATCGTCTTCGGTTAGCTTGCCGAAATCTTCCTTCTTGCTCAGGAACTCCGGGACGATGCGATACTCCTCTCCCCGGAGATAGGCCAGTGCGGCCCGGGCGGCGTGCTTGCCTCCGGCGATCGCCCGAATGGCGATATCCGGCCCGGTCACCAGATCGCCGGCCGCGAACAGTCCCGGTATGCGGGTGCAGCCGGTCTGATCATCGCAGATCAGATATCCCTTCTCATCGATCAGCCCGTCGATCGGCTCGAGAAAACGGGTGTCCGGGTACTGGCCGATCGCCGTTATTATGGTGTCCACTTCAACCTCGAAATCGCTGCCCTCTATGGGAATCGGCCGTCGCCTTCCCGAGGAATCCGGCTCCCCCAGCTCCATCTTGATAAGACGCAAGCTCTTCAGGCCTTTGCCCTTCTCCTGCACCATCATCGGAGCTACCAGGTAGTAGAACTGGACCCCCTCCTCCAGAGCCTCATGGACCTCCAGGTCCGAGGCGGGCATCTCCACGTCTGTCCGTCTGTAGAACAGGTTCACCTCTCGGGCTCCGAGCCGCACTGCGGTGCGGGCCGAATCGATGGCCGTGTTGCCGCCGCCGATTACAGCCACCTTGTCTCCGAGATCGGGCCTGGCCCCCGCGGCCACTTCCCTCAAGAATTCGATGCCGGCGATCACTCCGGGGCGGTCCTCGCCCTGAACCCGCAATCCCCTGCTCTTCCAGGCGCCGTGGGCCAGGATCACCGCATCGAAGGAATCCCTCAGTTTCTTGAACTCGATATCCCGACCGATGCGCACGCCGGATTTCAGCTGTACACCCAGCCGCAGAATCGTGTCGATTTCCCGGTCCAACGTGTCTTGAGGCAGGCGATAGTCGGGAATCCCGTAGCGGAACATGCCACCGGCTTTATCTTGCGCCTCGTAGACCGTTACATCCACCCCTTCCTGTACCAGGTAGTAGGCAGCCGAAAGTCCGGCAGGCCCCGCTCCCACGACGGCTACCTTCTTGCCCCTCCTGGGCGCCAGGGCAGGATCGTAGCTGTCCGCTGCTTCAAGATCCAGATCCGCCACAAAGCGTTTGAGCCAGTCGATGGCCACCGGCTCGTCCACCAGATTGCGGCGGCAGGCCTCCTCGCAGGGACGAGGGCAGACCCGGCCGATGGCCACGGGAAAGGGATTGTCCCTCTTGATCAGTTGCAGCGCTTCCCGATAGCGGCCGTTGGCGATCAACCCGATATATCCCTGAACATCGATGTTCGAGGGGCAGGCAAGGCTGCAGGGAGGACGGCAGTCACCGTAGTGGTTGGACAGCAGCAGCTCCAGGGCCGTGCGCCGGGTTGCCCGTATTTCCGCATCGTCGGTGGTGATACGCATCCCCTGGCGTACCTTCGTCGAACAGGCGGGGACGAATCCCTTTGCTCCCGGCACCCGGACGATGCAGATCCAGCAGGAGGCGTAGGGATCGAGCCTGGGATCATGACAGAGCGTGGGGATCTGGATACCCTGCTGCCCGGCCACTTCCAGGATCGTCAGTTCCGGGGAAACGAGAAGCTTCTTACCGTTCAGCTCGATCTCGACCAGCCGTCGTTCCATCACACCTCCACCTCCGTTGCGCCAGCCTCAGCAGGAACCTCTCCCGTGGTTAATTCGATGGCGTTGAAACGACAGGCCTCGTAGCACAGGCCGCACTTGATGCAGAGGGTCTGATCGATCCTATGCACGGCTTTTCGTTCGCCCGTGGCAGCCTGGGTCGGGCAAACCTTGGCGCAGAGCGTGCAGCCGGTGCAGGCCTCTTCGATCACCCGGAAGCGTATCAGCTCCCGGCAGTGCTTGGCCGGACAGCGCTTGTTTTGGATATGCTCGACATACTCCTCCCGAAAATATTTCAACGTCGTCAAAACCGGATTTGGAGCGGTCTGACCCAAAGCGCAGAGGGAGGACTGCTTGACCTTCAGCGCCAACTCTTCCAGCTGTTCGAGATCCGACATCTTACCCTCGCCCTGGGTGATCCTCTCCAGCATCTCCAGCATGCGTTTGGTGCCCATTCGGCAGAAAGTGCATTTGCCGCAGGACTCGCTCTGGGTGAAGCTCAGGAAGTAGCGGGCCACATCGACCATGCAGGTTGTCTCATCCATAACGACCATCCCGCCGGAACCCATGATCGCCCCGGTGGCGGTTACCGAATCGTAGTCCACCTGAACATCCAGCAGACTCTCGGGGATGCAGCCGCCGGAGGGGCCGCCCAGCTGCACGGCTTTGAACTTCTTGTCGCCCTGGATTCCACCGCCGATCCCATAGATCACTTCCCGCAGGGTGATGCCCATGGGAACCTCGATCATGCCGCCGTATTTGATCTTTCCGGCCAGGGCGAAGACTTTTGTGCCCTTGCTCTTCTCCGTTCCGACCGCTGCGTAGGCTGCAGCGCCCATGCGCAGGATCGGTGCGATGTTGCCCAGGGTTTCCACATTGTTGATATTCGTCGGCGCTCCCCACAGTCCCCTCTCGGCAGGAAAGGGGGGTCGGATGTTGGGCATTCCCCGTTTTCCTTCTATCGAAGCCATCAGAGCGGTTTCCTCACCGCAAACGAAGGCTCCGGCGCCTTCCTTCACGTGGATTTCGAAAGAAAACCCGCTGCCCAGAATGTGGGATCCCAGGAGATTGCTCTCCTCTGCCTGGGATATGGCTATTTCAAGACGTTTTATGGCCAGGGGATACTCGGCGCGCACGTAAATATAACCTTCATCCGCACCGATCGCGTAGGCTCCGATGGCCATCCCCTCCAGCACCGCATGGGGATCGCCCTCCAGAAGGGAACGATCCATGAAGGCACCTGGATCCCCCTCATCGGCGTTGCAGATCATGTACTTCTTGGTTCCTGCGTTGCCCCGGGCCAGGAACCACTTGAGCCCCGTGGGAAAACCCGCACCGCCCCGGCCGCGCAGACCAGAGGTCCTGATCTCCTGGATGACCTCCTCCGGGCTCATCTCCGCAACGGCTTTTCGCAGCGCTTTATATCCATCCGCGGCCAGGTAATCTTCGATGGATTCGGGATTGATCAGCCCGGAGTTGGCAAGCACGATCTTCTTCTGTTTGGCCAGGTAAGGATAATCGAAAGGTATCAGATATTCTTCGACCGCTTTCCCGCCGACCAGGTGCTCCTCTATCACTTTCAGGGTTTTATCGGAGTCGAGCTGCCCGTACAGGAAACGTTCACCCTCCTCGGTGCGGACTTCGATCTGCGGCTCCAGATGACAGGCGCCGATGCAGCCGGTGACCGAAACAGAGATCGGCAGCTTCCGTTGGGAAAGCTCCTGGCGCAGCGTGTCATAAACCTCCCTGGCCCCGGCGGCGATGCCGCAGGACCCCAGTCCGACAAAGACTTCCGTCATCACGTCCCCACTTTTCGCAAGACTTTTTTCAGCTTGTCGCCGGTCAGCCGTCCGTGAACCTCCTGGTCCAGCATGACCACCGGAGCGAGGGAGCAGCAGCCCAAACAAGCGACTCTCTCCACGGAAACCTCACCGTCTTCGGTGGTTTCCCCCGGCTCGACGCCCAGTTCGGTTTTGATAGCCAGGTCCAACATTTCAGCTCCGTTCACGTGGCAGGCGGTGCCGTGGCAGACCTTGAGGGTGTGCTTGCCGGGGGGCTGGAAGCGGAACTGGGCGTAGAAGGTGGCCACCCCGTAGATCTCAGCCGGGGATTTCCCCGTCACTTCGGCGATGGCTTCCATGTCCTCCCGGTCCAGGTAACCTCTAAGTTCCTGAGTTTTCTGCAACAGAGGAATCACATTCCCCTTTTGGCTCTTCCAGTGCTCGAGCAGTTCCTCAAAGCCCTTGTCCAAGTTGAACACTCCTCCCGCAGACTAGCCGGTCCTTCGTTTACCGTCTCTTCTCGCTTTGTTTGTATTGTGTAGATCAGTCAAACATGCAGGTGATCGCCTGACGCCAATGTATACCCATGTATAGTGAATGGATTCACCTAACTGTAACATGTCCCAGGCGGGTTCGACAAGCTGAAGGTGCATCTCATCTTCCCCGCCTCGATTTGTCCAGATTTGAAAAAATTTGCAACATTTGCCGTCGCATTGTAAAATGCTTTTCAAGGAGGTGCACTATGCACAAAGTAGTTTCATTTATACTGGCTTTCCTGCTGCTGAGCTGTCTGGCGGCTTTCGCCGGCGGCGGTGGAGAAGGAGCAACGGAATTGAGTCCCGAAACCGAAGCCTGGCTCCAGGAGGCTCGCTTGGGTAAGTATGTCGAAGACAGCTTCGACGAAGCGGCGCTGTATGAGGCGGCAAAAAAGGAAGGAGAGGTAAATATCTACTCCTATTCGTCACGGGTGTTCAAGTTCGGGCCTACCTTCGAGGAAGAATACCCCGGGATCAAGGTCAACGGGTTCGACATCGATTCGGCCGAAATGGTCACTAAAATACTGGCCGAACAGAACGCTGAAAACTACGTGGCCGATGTGATCTTTCTCAAGGATCCCACCACCGTGATCAACGAGCTGGTGAACAGGGGATTCGTGTTTCAGTACGTGCCGCCGGATCTGGTGGACGTCATCCCGGAGCAGTTCCGCGAGCCGCTTTTGGTTCATCACGCCAGCGTGGATGCTTTCATCTACAACGATGGAAAAATGAGCGCGCCCCCGGTCGATTCCCTTTGGGAACTGACCAAGGAGGAGTGGCGGGGCAGATTCATTCTGCCGGATCCCCAGAAAATGCCGGAGTTTATCGAAGTTCTGGCTGCCATCGTCGAACATTCCGATGAAATGAAGAAGGAGTATCAGACAGTATTCGGTAAGAGGATCAGCTTGAGCGAGGGCGTCGAGAATGCAGGCTACGAATGGCTATTGAGAGTATTGAACAACGATGCAATCATCATGGGCTCCACCAACGACGTGTCCGACGCCGTTGGTCTGTCCGATCAGGCCAATCCCCCCGTCGGATTGACGGCTTTCTCCCGCCTGCGGGACAAGGAAAAAAATCCCAATCTGACCTTTGACGTGATGTACGACCTGCAACCCGCGATGGGCGTGTCCACGGAGGTGGTCGTTGCCATCGTCAACCGGGCGAAGCACCCCAACGCGGCCAAACTGCTCATCCGCTGGATGATGGGTGACGAACAGGGGGGCGAGGGATACGAGCCTTACTATGTCCTGGGCAATTTCGCGGTCAGGACCGACGTGAAGCCCCTGGAAGGCATCAAGAACATCGGAGAACTGAACCTGTGGGCTGCGAATCCCGATTTTGTTTGGGAAAACGGTCAGAAGATCATCGAGTTCTGGATTTCGAACCTGATGTAATCGGAGCTCGGAGCGCACACGGGGTACAAAAGAAGAGGTGTCACAGCCCCGGATAGATTCTGGATGAAACATCCAGCACAGTACTCATATACTCGCACGGTTCCATGAGGTGCAGAGGTGGAAGTAATGCTTGAAGCACATGTGGGGGGGGGGAGGTCCACCCTCAGTAGAATCAGAAACTACCTCCGCCAGCCCCACATCATCATCTCCCTGGTTCTGCTGCTCGTTCTGGTTTTCATCGTCATTATCCCTTTCATCAAGATGGTCGCCGATTCGGTGATCTGGCAGTATGCAGACCGGCGCCTGTCCCGCGCCGCCCGGCCGGGAAGCCTCACCCTGTTTCACTGGAAGAGGATTTTCGCTTCGAACCTGACCCAGAACGTACTCCTGCGGCCTCTTTTCAATTCCCTTTCCACCTCGCTCGGGATATCCGCATTCGCAATGCTTATCGGATCGCTCCTGGCCTGGGTAGTGGTCAGGACCGACCTTCCCGGCAGGCGAGTGGTGGCCGCCCTGGCGGTCATTCCCTACGTGATTCCTTCCTACATCCACGCCCTGGCCTGGCTGAACCTCTTCAAGAATGATCGGATCGGAGGGGCGGCGGGAATCTTCCAGTACGTCTTCGGCGTAAGCCCGCCGAACTGGGTCTCCTACGGCTACTTCCCGATCATCTTTACCCTGGCTATACACTACTTCCCCTACACCTATCTCCTGGTTTCGGCCTCACTGAAAAATATCGATTCCCGCCTGGAGGAGTCGGGAGAGATCCTGGGGGCATCCCGGTCCTATATTTTGAAGAGAATCACCTTTCCGCTGGTTCTGCCCGCCCTGCTCTCCAGCTTCATACTCACCTTCTCCCGGGCTCTGGGAATCTTCGGTACCCCCTATTTCCTCGGTTCTCCGGTGCGGGTTTTCACCCTGACCACCCAGATATACTCGAACATCACGAACAGGATCACCTCGTCGGGCTACATCCTCGCCTTCGTGCTGATCCTCATCTCCTCCGTCATCATATTTTTCAACCAGCGGATCATCGGGAAACGCAAGAGCTTCGTGACCATTGCCGGAAAAGGATTCCGAACTTCTCCGACATCTCTGGGAAAGGCCAAATACACCATCCTTGTCCTGGTGGTGATCCTGCTGATCATTTCCGTTCTGATGCCGTTCGTTCTCATCCTGTGGCAGACCTTCGCGCTGTATCCCGACAACTACTCCCTCAAAGAGCTGACGCTTCATTTCTGGATCGGAAGGAGCAACACGGAGTTCGCCGAAGGGGAAGCCGGGATTTTGAGAAACCCGGCCATCCTGCGGGCTACCTGGAACAGCGTAAAGCTGGCTCTGGTTGCGGCGATCGTCTCCGGGTTCATCGGGATCTTCATAGGCTACGCAGTGGTCAAGGGCAGAAACACGAGGCTGTCGAATGCGGTGGAGCAAATTTCCTTTCTCCCCTATCTAGTACCGGGCATCGCCTTCGGGGCTCTGTACCTGTCCCTGTTCACCCACAAAATCGGACCGATACCCGCCCTCTACGGCACTTTCCTGCTGATAGCCCTGGTCTGCATAGCCAAGAACCTGCCTTTCACCGGCAGAGCGGGGATTTCCTCGATGCTGCAGATCGGCAGCGAACTGGAAGAGGCGGCGGAGGTCAGCGGCGCCCGCTGGTCCAGAGGATTCAGGAAAATCGTTCTGCCCCTGACCATTCATGGAGCTCTGTCCGGATTCATTCTGGTATTCATAACCGTGATGCGGGAGCTTTCTCTTATCATACTCCTGGTAACCCCTGAGACACGAACCCTGACCACCATGACCTTCCGCTATCAGGAGCAGGGTTACACGCAGTTCTCCAGCGCGATAAGCGCCCTCATCATTATCATCGTGGTCTCGGGGGAGCTTCTCGCCCGCAGGTTCGTGAAACGGGAAATAGTGTAGCACATGAGGTTCCAAAATGCCGATCGTTGAAGTCAAAAACCTGACAAAGATCTTCGGAAACGTCGTCGCGGTGAAGGACGTCTCTTTTACCATAGAGGAGCGGGATTTTCTCATTCTTCTCGGTCCGTCGGGGTGCGGCAAGACCACGATCTTGAGAATGATCGCCGGCCTGGAGATTCCCACTTCAGGCGAAATAATTTTGAGGGACAGGCTCGTTTTTTCCAGCAGAAAAGGCGTCTTCGTTCCCGCCCGGGAGAGGGAAGTGGGGCTGGTTTTCCAAAGCTACGCCCTCTGGCCCCACATGACGGTTTTCGAGAATGTCGGTTTCGGTCTGCAGGTCAAGAAAATGAAATCCCTCCTGGTAAAGAAGAAAGTCGAAGAGGTGCTCGAATTCCTGAGGCTGGAAGACATGGCCGGGAGGTACCCGCAGGAGATGAGCGGAGGGCAGCAACAGAGAGTGGCCCTGGCCAGAATGCTGGTATGCGAGCCGGAAATTTTCCTCATGGACGAGCCCCTGTCCAATTTGGACGCAAAGCTGCGCCTGGAGATGAGAGCGGAAATCAAGAACCTGCACTACCAGACGGGGGCTACAACGATCTACGTGACCCACGATCAGGTCGAAGGGCTGACCATGGCCAACAGGATCTCAGTATTGAACCGCGGAGAAATCGAGCAGATGGGCGAGCCGAAGCACGTCTACAAGATGCCCTCGACCCTGTTCGTCGCCGACTTCATAGGCAGCCCCACGATAAACAAGATCAGGGGCGTGGTGGGGAAAACATCCCGCCCGGCGGGCGGGAAACCTGCCAGGGCCGGGGTAATCTGCGACCATTTTACGCTTTTGACCTCCTACGGAACTCTTCCCGAAGCAAAAGAGGTGGTGCTGGCCATCAGGCCCGAAAATCTCAGGAGGGTTTCCGCCCCCGGCGAGAACACGCTCCCGGCGGAGGTGCACACGATACTTCCCGCCGGACCCGAGACGATTCTCCAGGTAAAGCTCCACGACATGACACTCAACATACTCATGACCCAGGAAACCGAGGCCCAGGTGGGAGATCGGATCTACATCCATTTTCCTCCCGAGCACATACTGCTATTCGATGAAGCCTCGCAGAAATTGCTTCCCGCCGAATGAAGGCCAACCGGTGAAACAGCGGCAGATCGAACGCTACAGGAAGCTCAATTCGGAGTTCGCCCGCCGGTTTCTCGAGGCCCTTCAGAAAAAAAACCGCAAAGCCACGCTGGTCCACCACAACGACGCGGACGGTCTTTGCGCCGCTGCTGTACTGGCGCGCGCCTTCGAGGCCTTAGGGGTCTGCTACGATCTGCTGCCGATCGAAAAACTGCACCCGGCGGTGCTCGAAAAAATTTTCTCGAGAGAGGAGGACACGTACTTCGTATTCCTGGACCTCGGCGGGCAGAACCCCGAGCTGATCGGCCGATATGCCGCAGGCAATCAACCCGTTCTCATTCTCGACCACCATCTGCCGTCCCAAGAAATTCCTGAAAGCATCCTGTGCATCAATCCCGAGGATTTCGGCATCAGCGGCGACACGGAAATTTCCGGAGCCAGCGTGGCCGCTTTTTTCGCCGAGCAACTGTTAGCCAAGGCCGAAAGAACACGCTCCGGCCCGGCTGCCCGGCTGACTTCGGAGCTGACTGCCGAGCTGGCTGCATATGGGGTAATCGGCGCCTACGGGGACAGGCAGGCATCGGACAATCGCTTCCACGGAGCAAATCAATTGCTGTTCACGACGGCCCGGAAAAAGGGACTGATTGCAGAAGGGCCGGGTACCGTTCGTTTCCCGGCATTCGAGCCGGCGAATCCGGAGAAGATAGTGGAGATTCTCGACTCTCTGGGATCGATAGGATTCTACTCCGGTGGTGCCCGACTGGGGGTACGCTTCCTCCTGGGACGGGACCGGCAGCTGGCCCTGGATACAGCCGCAGATCTCATCGCCGAAAAAAACAGATTGTTTCACGGCAAGGCAGAGCAAATCAGGAAAAACGGCCTGTCAAAAAGCAGACATTTTCAGTGGATCGATGTTCAGAGCTCTTTTTTCCCAATGGGAGTCAAAGCTATTGGTCTGTTTCTGGAGCATTTGCTTGCAGCGGAGATTCCGGATCCGTGCAGATATCTTCTGGGGTTTCAGCATTTCCCGGATTCCCAGCCCGGGATCGGCAAGTTGGATCTTTCCTGTACAAAGGTTTCTTCACGAGTTCCCGAAAAGCTCAAACGGCGGATACAACAAACCGGTTCTCCGGACTACATGCGCCTCCTCCCTGAAGCTGTTGGACGGATCGGGGGCATCGCGGACGGCTGTCATCGATTTTCCGCTGCTGCCCTCATCGATAGAGGCCAGGAAAAGGAGCTCATTCGGGCGCTGGAGGACCTGATGCCCGCAGTACCGGCAGGACGCTGAAAGGCCGAGATTTTCCGATTTTCCCGACTGTGTATATCAACCCAGCACCTCTTCGATCCGGGCGCTTTTCCGATATACCGTGCCCTGGAATACACCCAGCAGCGAACCGCTGTCATCGGTCACCTCGATCATATAGGTGGCGAGCTTGGGATTCCGGGATACCTCCCTTGCTTCCGCGTACAGAGTGCCGCCGCTGACGGCTTTGAAGTAGGAGATGCAGACCTGGATCGCCACAGCTACGGTACCATGGGAGTTCGAGGCCACCGAGAAGGTCGAATCGGCCAGAGAGAAGATAACACCCCCGTGGACCGTGTTGACGCTGTTCAGGTGGTGTTCTTTCAACTCCAGTTTCGCTCTGGCGGTTCCTTCACCCCACTGACAGATCTCCACACCCAGGTAGTGGGCGTACCGATCCTGATCGATAAAGCTCTCCATGATGTCCACAGCCTTCCTCCTCAACTTCACCCACCGAGTCGTGGGATCGCCTGTGCAATATAGCGCATCACCCAGAACCCAATGCATTCTTCGCCGTAATCCGATCCTTCCAGAAGCCCCGCTTCAGCACCTTGACCGTCCCTCTGCGTCTAAGCGACTCCAGGGCTTCCTCGATTTCCTCCGCCTGCCAGTCAGCGAGCAAACCGAATCCCTTATAATTGGCCAGGCCTCTTCGCACCACCTCGTAGCTCTTGGCGCCTCTCAGCAGCTGCACCAGCTGGAGCAGGGTGAAGCGCCGGCTGTGTCGGGAGAGGAACTCCAGAATCTTTGCTTCTCCTTCAGGTTGTTTCAGCACCCGGCCGTCGCAGACATCGCAGCCGCTACAGGATACAGTCCCATGACCGAGGAAACCCAGAAGCTTCTCCCTGCGGCAGCGGTTCGTATCCAGGACGTAGCTCAGCATCTGGGCGTACCGTTCGGCGGCGAGCAGTGCGGGCGTCTCGGGTGTTTGCATATCCACTGGAGAGTTACCCTTGGCGCCGGATAGCACATCGACAAAGCCCAGGTCCTCCGCCGAGTAAAGGAGCGTAGCCTGGACCGGAGTGCCGTCCCGGCCCGCTCGGCCCGTCTCCTGCAGGTAGGCTTCCGGGGAATAGGGGATGTCGCGATGGATCACGGTGCGGATGTCCGGCTTGTCCACCCCCATGCCGTAGGCCGAAGTGGCTGTTAGGATCCCGTCCCTACTGGTTTTGTACCAGGCCTCTATCAGCTCCCGCTCTTCCCGGCTCAACCCGGCATGATAGAAACGGGCATCAAGATCGGGCAGCCGGCGTCGCAGCGTCCGGGCGGTCCTCTCGGCAGCGGAACGGGTGCGGCTGAAAATCAATATCGGCCGCGGGGCGGCTTCCACCAGTCCGACCAGAGTCCGGGTTTTGCTTAGTGTAGGGATTACGGTATAACTGATATTCGGGCGATCCGGATCCGCCGAGAGGACCGCGGCTTCCTGGTCCGCAAACAGGACCTCCCGTATCCGTTCCAGGATCCGAGGGCTGGCCGTGGCTGTGAACGCGGTCAGGCAGCGGATCTTCAGGTTCCCTAGGATCTCTGCCAACTCGAGGTAGGCGGGACGGAAACTCTCCCCCCATTCGGACACGCAGTGGGCCTCATCCACAACCAGATGAGGGATCGTGATATTTTTGAGCAACTGAAACATGCTGCCCTTCTCCCGGTCCATCCGGCAGAGGGTCTCCGGGGTGGTGAACAGCAGATCGACTGCCCCGGAACGCACCTCGCGGGCAAGCGCACGGCGGACCTGCAGGCTCTGTCCTCCCCGAAGGGCGGCCGCCGGCAAACCCGCCTCCCGACAGCGCGCCAGCTGGTCGGCCAGCAGGGACAGCAGCGGGACCACCACAACAGTCAATCCGCCGCAGATGCGGGCGGGCAGCTGGTAGCACAACGATTTCCCGGAACCGGTGGGCAGCACCACGATCTGGTTCTTCTCCTCCAGGATATTCGAGATGACGAAACGCTGAATCGGATACAGGTAGGGGATGGTGAAGTGCCGCCGAGCCGCCTCGGCGATGGGATCGGCCGGCTCTCTACTCTTTTTTGAAGCTGGTTCGGAAGAAGTAGTCATCCATGATCTCGACCAGCTCAGGGGTGAATCCCACCTCCAGGCTGATCTTCTTGCCCCCCGAACCCGTAGCGTCCACTGCGGTTACCTTTCCGTTGATCACGAATTGATGGGTTTGGAAGTACAACTTGCAGGACAGGTTCTGACCGGTCGCCGGCGCCGGCAACCGCCCGGGGATCTCCACGGCAACCTTATCGACGCCTATGGAGATCAATTTAGGCTGAACCTTGTCGCCGCCGATCTGGGATTCCACGAAGTCGTTGAAGCGCATGGTCCGGGCTGTTTCGTTGTTCATCTCGGCTTCCCGGCCTCTGTAGGTCTCGAACTGACCCCGGAGGGATTCGTAGGCCAGCAGATAGTCTCCGATGATCTCCACCAGATCATTCGGACAGTTCTTGTACACCACTTCGAACAGACTCACGTTGTCCCGCCCCTTTACAGGTCCGAGGCGGGTGAGGGTCCCGCGAACGAAAAGGTTGATCGGGTTCTTATTCGTCGGCTTCAGAAAGGACATGTTGACCGAGGTCAGCTTGTTCTGAAACTGCTGAAAGAAATTGATCTCATCCCGGCTCAGGATGACCAGGAGCACGACCCGGTCCATGGACAGTTGATAGGGAGCGCAGATCAGCATGTAGTCTTCCAGTTTCAGCAGCGTTTGAGACTGCTGAAGCCCCATCTTCTTAGTCGCATACGGGTTGAATCTGATTGTCTGATCGGAATACTTCTCTTTGTATTCCTGTAGTCGGGTCATCATACTGGTTTTATTGTATTTACCTGGACAAAGAAGTCAAGCATCGCTATTCTCGTAGCCATGGCCGGCCTTTCGGGAGTGCTTGGAGAAGGAAAACTGTCGCAGGATCGATTGGGGAAACTCCTCGATTTCACTGCTCCGAGCAGTCCCGACATCCTGGTGGGCGCGCAGGTGGGGGAAGACGCGGCGGTGGTTCGAGGTTCCAAACAGCTGGTCCTTACCGCGGATCCCATTACCTTTGCCGAGGAGAACATCGGTTTCTACACGGTGGCGGTGAACTCCAACGATATCGTTGCCATGGGCGGGAAACCGATGTATCTGGTCACCACGATCCTTCTGCCTCTCGGAACCGACGAACAGCGACTGCAGACCATATTCGCAGAACTCAGCGAGGCTTCTACAAAAGCAGGGATCCGCTGGGTGGGGGGTCACACCGAGGTTACCTCCGCGGTCAACCGCATCGTGATCTCCGCTCAGGCAATCGGTTTCCTGCGCGGCAAGCCAACCCGCACCTCCGACGCCCATCCCGGTGAACTGCTGGTGATGAGCAAGTGGACGGCTCTGGAGGCAACCACCCTGATCGCTCGGGAGAAACCGGATATCAGTCGAAAACTCCTTGGCGATGAGAGTTATCAAGAGGTTCTGAACTGGCTGTATCAGCCGGGCATATCCATCTTGAAGGAGGGGGATATTCTCAGAGGACTGGCATTGTCCGCGGCTCACGATCCGACCGAAGGCGGGATCGCCACCGGAGTCCATGAGATCGCAGAGGGCTCCGCAGTGGGTATACGGCTGTATGGCAAGCGCATTCCTATCCGTCCCGAGACAGCGCTGCTGTGCTCACACTTCGGTCTCGATCCTTTGGGAGCGCTGAGCTCCGGGGTATTCCTCTTCACCGCTGCCCCTGGGCAGGCGGAAAAGGCCTGCCGGTTGCTCGAGCGCGGCGGGGTGCCGGCAGTGGTGATCGGAGAAATCACGGATCAGACGGGCAACGTGGAGCTGGTCGACGGGCAGGACCGCCGCACCCTGCCCCTGTTTACCAAAGATGAGATCATCAAGTTGCCCTGAGCGCGGAGCAGGGTTCATCCCGCCCTTCGGCGCAGACAGGCACTCGGTCCAGAACCCTACCTGCCGACCGTATAGATCTGCTCCATAACGGCCCGGGCCAGGGCTGCGGCCTGTCGGCGGGGCCTTACACTTCCCAGAGTGACGATTTGCGAAAAGAGCAGACGACCCTGCTCACCCCTGCGCAGGCTCACCCGCACACGATTCTCCGCCTCCCGCTCGAGGGCAAGAACGTAGAGAAATCCCTCCTGTTCATCGGCGGCCGCTGCGATCTCCGATCCTGAACGTCTCAGGTGCTTCAGGCAACGCCGCAGGACCCTGTCGTCAGGTTCATGTCCGCTGACGACCAGAGGCAGGGCAAATCCGTACTGCAACAGGCCTCCTGGATTCAGCTCGTACAATCGGTTCAGCTCCCGCCGCCGGGAGGAACTGTTGACCTCGAGGAGGGGTATCAGCTCACGGAGGGCATTGAAGATCCCCTCCCTCTCCCAAAACGGATCCAAACCCTGGATCGAACGCTCCAGCAATTCCCGGCTGCCCCGAATCTTGCCCTCCTCCTGCTGATAGTAATGCAGCGAATGTGGGGCAACCTGCACCTCCAGATCTCGAGCCAGCCCCAGGTACTTCAATGCTACCTGCCGGTACCGCTCGTTCGCCCTGTAGAACTCCCAATAGGCGTCCAGGTGGTTGCCCTCCAGCAGGTAGGAGCGACCGACCTCCAGAGAATAAGAGCGCAGCTTTTGGCGGTAGTAGTAGGCCTTCAGGCGGTATTCCACCGAGCGGGGGATCCATTTTAACACCTGCAGGATACCGACCCGCGGTTGAGCTGCACCACTGCGCGCCAGCCCGGAGTACACATCGGCCAGGATTTCGTGCACATCCTGGAGATGCCGCTTGATATCCGTGCCGTAGTAGTACATCCAGGACCGATCCTGTGAGTCCAGCACTTCCTCTGCATAACGCCGGGCCAGCTCGAGCATTCCGAAACGCTGGTACAGCAGAGCCAGATTGACCTTGCTCAAGGGCGTGGAGTCCTTGACCATGGCGGTCTGATATTCCGACAGGGCCCGTTTGAAGTCCAGACGGGACTGGAACAGCTCACCCCTGGCT
>Ga0315553_10002509_pt1 | contig 14685 bp, 13 predicted proteins | sample SalMarSW160140MG_FD_203099 | JGI IMG/M metagenome (GOLD analysis project Ga0315553, IMG submission 203099) | Salt marsh sediment microbial communities from the Plum Island Ecosystem LTER, Massachusetts, United States - Salt Marsh Sediment SW1601-40 ... | reverse complement strand
CCAAGCTTGGAAACAATTCTTGGTTCCCGTAGCCGCAAACTACGAACCCTGACATATATTCCGTCATCAGGGCACTTTGCGTGAATTGTCTAACAATTTCTGGGAATCTATTAACAAATCTTATAGCAACACTTGATGGGTGAAATACTTCTCTAATTACATCTTTGCACAATTCTCCATATTCTTTCAAAAAGACATTTTTACTCGGAGCATTATAGTCATTTAAATTATCCGCTTGCTCTATCTCCAAGAGCAAAGCATTCATCTGCTCTTCAATTTTTTTCGATCGCTCATGCCCCCTGCAACCTAAAGATACGTCTCTTATTGTTAACGCCAAGCTGTAGGCAATAGTAACAAGCTCACTACCTTTGGATTTTTCATCCAAGAACTTTGGATTACTTAAAAAGTTTGCAAACGAGCTGTTCCATTCACTGATTGAATCAAACGTTTTATTTCCAATTTCATTTCTATAGAGTTTTGCAACAAGCTCCCACGGCAATCCAAAAACGTCGGCATTGTTGTAAACCATAAGCCCAACCGGGCTTTTGTTGCTTAATCTAAAAATTTTATTTGCATTTACGTGGACCTTATTCGGTCCTCTAGTCACAGCACTATCCGCTGCGATAACAATTGCTGATCGATTTAATACAGCTATTTCAGCCGTCATCTGTTTTTGAAGACCAGCGGGCAGCGGCAGCCTTTTTAGCTATTTCAGAGCGCTGCTCTGGCGTAAGCCGCTCTGCCCTGGCTCTCCCCCCCTTTTTCCCACCCAACCGTCCTAATTCAACGGCAAATGGATTTTTATCTGATTCTGGAGAGCGTATTTTTTTATTGCTACTTTCGCCAGTGGCAATATCCACTACGTGCTTAGCTAGTTCGTTGATGTCTCTCGGGCGCTTTTTGCCGCGCTTGGCTTCTTGATCGCTCATGCATCAATATGTGACATGTGCGGACTCGATTCGCAAGCAAGAGTCAACAGGCGAAATTTCAAACTGACCCACTACCCGCGCCGGGGGCCGGGAGATGGCGGCGAATGTTCGCGCACAGTTGCGCACATTGGGCGCACAATCGGCGCGACGATTGCGCACATTCGGTCCCATGTCAGGGGCGGGCGAGCCGGTCGAGCATGCGTTTCACGGCCAGCATCTGCGGCGCCTCGCGGGTGAGGAATTTCCGGCCGGTATAGCCCCACCAGTCCCAGCAGCCATTCGGATTGAGCGTGCTCGCGCTAACTTGCGGAAAGAGAAGGACAATCCGGTTGCCCTCCGCCCAGCGCGCGAAGCCGGAACCTTTCACGAAGGCGTCCCCGACCGCCTCGCGCCCCTGCTTGCAGCCGTGGAACACCACATGCACCGCGCAGCCCGCCTGCGCCCGGCAGCTCTGCGGCACATAGGCGACGCCTTCCTCAGCGAGCCCCGCCGCCCCGAGGCTCGCCGCATAGGGCGCCTGATCGAAGCGCGCGAAACTTGCCGCAGCCGGGCTGCCCGGCGGCTGCAACGGCCCCAGAAGCCATTCGAGGATCGCCTTCGCCTGATCGGTATCGCAATCATTGAGAAAGGGCGGCCCTGTCTCACCGCAGGCGAGCCCTTCGCTTTCCGTCAGGAAGGCGTGCGCCGCATCGTCGCGCCGTTCGAAACGGATGCGGCTTTGCGGAACCCCGACCTCAACGTAAAACTCTTCCGCGGCCTCGACCACGCCGCGCTCGACCGTGTCGTCTGCGCTGCTGGAAAAAAGGTAGACCTTGTCGGCTGCGACCGCGCTCAGTGGACCGATCTTGCCGCGCTTCGCCAGCCTCTTCGCGTATCGCACCAGCTTCGACGGCGACGGCACGCCGGAGAAGATCCAGCCATCCTCCATGCAATTGTTCTGCGCGCGCGTCAGGTTCCAGCCGAGGACGACCGGCCAGAAGGGATTGAGGTCGCTGCCCGGCGTATGGGCGCAGGCATAAGGGCCGCCGGCGACCAGTGCCGCGCCGATGACGGTTTGCGAATAGGCGATCTGAAACTGGCCGGCCATATAGGCGCCGGAGGAGAGGCCGGATACGGTCGTGCGGCTGAGATCCGCGCCAAGTCCCGGCAGCGGTTCGGCGGATGCCGGAGGGGCCGCGAGACAGAAGAAGGCGAGAGCCGCGACACCGTGAAGCGTAAATCGGCGCATCGGACGCCTGGGACCAATCAGTTGAACAACCAGTCGAACAGCCCACGCGGCCTCCGCCGTCTGCGCCAGTCATAGTCGTCCTGATACCACCGGCGCTCTTGAACGACTTTCGGCTGCGGCGGCTTCGGCTTGGGCGGCGGGCGCAGCTCATGCGCACTGATGACGCCTTCGGCGTCCGTCACGACGACGCCGGTATTGGACCAGGCCCATTTCGCTTCGGCCTCGCCGGTGAGGTAAGGCTCGATCGAGACGACGACCTGGCGCCGCAGATCGATGATCGCGACAAATTCATACCGGCTCGTCTTGTCAGTCGCGGCCGGAAGCGCGCCCGCCGCATATCGCAGAAGGCCGAACCCACGCAGGGAATCAGAGAGCGGCGTCCATTCGAGGACCTCCGGCTCGCCCTCGCCGTGCATTTCCAACAGCACTTTGAGCTTGGGATAGCTCGAATTGATCGCGACGTAACGGCCCTTGAACGGGCTGATGATCTCCCATCCATCGACGGCGGGGGCGATCGGCTGGAACACCTGTCCTTCGCCCTCGGTGAGCTTCTTCAGCGTATCGGCGGCCCCCTCGATGAAGGGATCGAATTCGAGTGCTTTGCGGTATGCGGTGATTGCAGCGTCCTTTTCGTTCTGCGCTTCGGCGATCTTGGCGCGCAGATTGTAGACGTCGGCATATTTCGGGGAGAGCTCCAGCGCCTTGGCCATATCGGCCTTCGCCCGGTCCAGGTCGTCCAAGTGGAAATAGGCTTCGGCCCGGCGGTAATAGGCTTCGGCAAGACCGGTATCCAGCGTGATCGCCTGGTCGAGGTCGGTCACGGCGTCCTCATAACGCTTGCGCTCGATCTGCGTTGCACCGCGGCCGACATAGGCCTGCGGGTTCTGCGGATCGATTTCGATCGCCTTGCTGAAATCCTTCATTGCGGACTGGATCTTGCCTTGCTTCAGGTAAACCTGTCCCCGACCGACATGGAGATCGGTGTCGTCCGGCGCCAGATTGATCAGGCGCTCATAATCGGCCAGTGCATTGTCCTCCCGCTCCAGCCGCTGATTGATCAGCGCGCGGTTGCGGTAGGCGGCGGTGTATTTCCCGTTCAGCGAGATGGCGCGGGTGACGTAGCGCAAGCTCGAATAGGGCCGGCCGAGCAATTCCTGAACCTGGGCCCGCCCATTATAGGGCACGGCGTTGGTCGGCATCAGCCTGATCGCGCGGCGATAGTCGGCCTGGGCCTCCTCATAGCGCCCGAGCTGAAAATAGGCGTTGCCGCGATTGTTGTAAGCGGCGCCATAGGCGGGGGCCAGCGCAATGGCGTGGTTCAGGTCCGAGAGCGCTTCCTCATAGCGCCCGAGGTCGATATAGACATTGGCCCGGTTGTTGAACGTCGTGGCCAAGCCGTCGAACAGCTTGATCGAGCGGTCGAAGTCTTTCAGAGCGTCCTCAAGGCGGTTGAGGCGCCAATAGGCGACGCCGCGGTCATTGTGGATGCTCGCCAGCCGGGAGGAGGCCAGATCCTTGTCCTTGAGCGCTTCGTCGAAGGACGCAATCGCCTGTTCGAACTTGCCGCGCAGCAAGGCCGCGCTTCCCTCCTGAATGCGCAACGGCGCCGTGTCGGTCGCGGCGGCTAAGGGTTGCGCCGTCGCAACGAAAAGACTTGCGATCATTATGAAGCGTTGCATGGTGCCAAATCCGGGTAGGCGATCTCGAACCATATCGTCTATAGTGCTAAAAATTTGTGGCCTGCGACAACACCGCCACGGGTGCGGTGGGCAGCGTGCGCCAAGAGTCGGCTATAGTCAAATTGCCCGGCGAGTATATACGAGGATTTGGAATTCGGCGCTTTCGCTGTTGGGTGTGGGGGAGTTTGCGTTGAAAAGATTTCTGTGCACCGCCTTGCTTGCTTGGCTGTTTGGGATTTCCGGCGATGTACAGGCCCAGGACTACGGCATCCGCGGGAATATGCCCTGGCCCGAAACGCCTTTGATCTCCGGGGAGGCGCCCCAGGATTCGCTGAGCGCCGAAGAGCGCCGGAGCCTCCATCGCCTTCCCTCGGAGGGTTGGCCGGACACCGAGCATTTCAGTCCGCCATCGCCGCCCACCGCCACAGCGCCGACACAGGCGGCCTCGCCCCGTAATGCAGGCAATTCACGTGGGGCTCGGGAGCGGCCGTCCCGAACACAAACCCCTGTCGATCGGATGGAGACGGGAACGAGCCCTGCGCGACGGGCGTCACGTGAGAGGTCGGAAGAGCCGACTCCCGTGCCTGATCGTCTGGACGGGGCGGCGCAAGCCGTGTCGGAAGACGGCCCGCTCCCGGAAGCGATCGGCGCGGCTGGGCAGGACACGGAGGCGGGCTCCGGGCTCAAAACCGACGCTTCCAAAAATGCCGGTATAGCGACAGAGCCGAAGGCCGAGACGGCGCCGCAGGCGGCTGAGACTTCAGAGCAGAAGGCCGAAGCGGCACAGAGTGTGGCTGCGCCCCCAGAGGAGAAAGCCGAGGCGCCGAAGCAGACGGATTCCCCTTCGGAGAAGACGACTGAAGCGGCGCAGCAGGCGGGCGCTCCCGACGAGCAGAAGACGGAGCCGGAGCAGCGGAGCGAGAGCGCTGCCAATCAGAAGGTCGAACCCGTACAGACATCGGAGTCTCCGACTGAACAGACTGTTGGCGCGTCGCAGGATACCGAATCTGCGCCGGTGCAAACGGCAGCCAGTTCGGCAGGCAATGACAATGCCCAGGAAAATCAGGCCGGCGCTGCCGCCAACGCCGGCGAAACACGGGAGGCCAAAGTCTCCGGCGGGGCGATTTCCGAATTGACCAGCCCTCCCCAGACCGCGGCGCTCACAGAGAAAGACGACGGCCTCGGCAAGATCATCGGCCAAATGATCGCGGTCGGCTTCGACGGCACGCGGCCCGACCAGCCCGGCCCCCAGCGGATCATCTCAGAGCTAAGAAGCGGCAAGATCGGCGGGGTGGTGTTCACATCGCGGAATGTCCGATCGCCATCGCAGCTTCGAGCGCTCATCGAAGCCCTGAAGGCGGCGAGCCCGGCAACGCCGCCATTCCTTATGATCACGCAAGAGGGCGGCACCGGTCAGGCGCTTTCGGCCGAGAAGGGCTTCAGCATGTATCCGTCCGCCTCCGAGCTGGGACGATCGAATGATCCCCTCAATGCCTTCAGTGTCTATGACCTTATGGCTGAAGAGCTTGCCTCGTTCGGTTTCAATGTGAACCTCGGCCCCGTGGTCGACCTCGATCAGAAGGACGATGGTGCTTCGACGGACGAAGGGCGGCGCTTCGGCGCATCGCCGAAACATGTGGCCGCATTCGCCAAGGCGTTCCGGCTGGCCCACCAGCAAAATGGTGTTCTGACGGCCCTCAAGTATTTCCCGCGCCAGGCCGGACCAGCGTCTGAAGCGGCGAGCGGCACGGCTGCCGAGAATGACCGGAATGACGCTGCGCTCGAGACCTATCGTGAGCTCATTGCGAGCGAGACCGTCGACATGGTGATGACCAGCCATTTGTCCGACGCGCATTTCTCCGACGAGCCCGGCCTTCCCGCATCTCTGTCGGTCAAGGCCATTCAGAAGCGTCTGCGCGGGGAAATCGGCTTTCAAGGCGTCGTCATCAGCGTGGACCTTGGCGATCCCGCGCTTCCTGCGGACCTGTCGCGCAAGGAGCGTATCCGGCGTGCGATCGGTGCGGGAACGGATATTTTGCTGATCGGCACGCAGATTGCGCCCGGCGACGAGGTGGTTGAGACGATTGTGACAGCCGTCAGAGAGGGGCTTGCGAGCGGGGCGTTCAGCCGGAAGGATCTGGAGGCCTCCTACGCCCGGATCGTTCGCCTGAAGCAGAGCCTCGACGCGTCAGGCAACGCGATCGCCTCGGTCGATGCGCAACAAGGGGCTCAGAAACCGACGAATGCCCGCTGAACGATCCTAAGACCGCACCGTTCGGGTAGGGTACCATCAACTCGGACGGAAACGACTCCGTAGATTGCGCAGATTACCTTTCCCTGTGGAGGGCTCTGTGAAGCAGCATATTCTACGTCGTCCCGGAAGCCTGAAGGGCTATCCGGGACCATTCGCCTCACAACTTGGCGAAGCACTTGTTGACAGGCGATTGGATCCCAGCCCGGCCTGCGGTCGTCCGGGATGACCAAGTGTGGGGCTTATTCGTAGAGGCCTCCCACGACAGAGGCGGGCCATTGGCGCGGGCAATCGTTCAGCCTAAAATGATTTCGCGCTAAAACAGCTTCTCGAGCTTGTTGAGACGGTGGAGCAGGGCCGGCAGCATTTCCGACATATCTTCGGCGATCAGGCCGGGACCGAAAGTGCGCGCCAACTCACCATGCATCCACACCGCGGCGACCGCGGCGTCGAATGGCGACATGCCTTGAGCGCATAGGCCGGTGATCATACCGGCGAGGACGTCGCCCGTGCCGGCTGTGGCGAGCCAGGGCGGCGCATCGTCCGTGATCGCGGAAAGGCCGTCCGGCGCCGAGACAACGGTATCCGGCCCCTTGAAAATGATGACGGCGCCGGAGATTTCGGCGGCCCGCTTTGCTTGCTCGAGCTTTGATTCCGCATTGCCGAGCTCGGGAAAGAGCCGGTCAAACTCGCCGCTATGCGGCGTCAGAATGGTTGGGGCGCCGCGCTGCTGAATAAGGCTGAACAGCTCTTGCGGCTGGCCCTCGAAAGCCGTCAGTCCCTCGGCGTCGATCACCACCGTCGCGTCGCTGGACAAGACGGCCGCGACATTTTCCTGGGTCTCCTGGGTCGCGCCCGCTCCTGGGCCGACCAGTGCCGCATTGCGGCGCGGATCGCTGATCAGCACCTCCGCCAGACCGACCGCGCCTTCGTAAACCGCGAGCATGATCGAGGTGAGCTGGGCTGCGTTGATGTAAAAGGCCGATTTCGAAGTCGCCAGCGAGACGAGACCTGCTCCGATGCGAAGCGCCGCCCGTGCACTCAGCCTCGACGCTCCGGTGCTCTCCATCGGACCCGAGACGATGACCGCATGGCCGCGATCATATTTGTGTCCTTCCGGATTCAGCCGCGGATAGTATCGCAGCCAGAAATCGGGCTCGTTCAGAAAGGTCTGGGGCGCGACGTCGGCGAGAACGCTCTTCGGAATGCCGATATCGACCGCCCGCACCTCGCCGCAATAGCGTTTGCCGGGCAGCAGCATATGGCCGGTCTTGCGGCGGAAGAAGGTTACGGTCGAGACGGCGCCGAATGCGATGCCATGCACGTTGCCGAAGGTCGCGTCGATGCCGCTCGGTATGTCGACGGCGACAACGGGCAGATCGCGCTTGGTGACATCGTCGATGATCTCGGCGACGATACCGTTGACCGGCCCCTTAAGGCCCGATCCCCAAATCGCGTCCACCACGACCTCGGCGCCGTCGATCGCATGGGGCGTCAGCGGCTCGATGGTTTCATCCCAGCGGCGCGCCATCTCTTTCGGATCCGGACGCAGTTCCTCCGGCTTGCAAAGAAGCGCGAGCCGCACGTGATAGCCGCGCTCGCGCAGCGTCCTGGCGCAAACGAAACCGTCGCCGCCATTATTGCCGGGACCGCAGCAGACGAGAACCTTGCTGCCTCTTGGAAAGCGCCTTACGACCTCTTCAGCAACCCCGCGACCAGCATTTTCCATCAAGGTGATGCTGGGAGTGCCCTTATCTATTGTGATTTGTTCCGCGCGGCGCATTTCGTCCGCGGTAAGAAGTTCGAGCAATGGACCGCCCACTCAATAAAACTACGCACTGCCACCAAGCCGTTGCCCCGCAACTTAGCCTAATTTTATGGCGAGGTGTAGAAAATGGTGAGCCGAAAGAGGTTTCCGTTTTCGTGTGGAATCGTGGCGACAGTTACAAGACGCTCGCGTGCGATCGACTGTAGACACAACCGGTGAAAAGCATTCAAAATAGGCAATTGCTCAATAAGTGATCATCGCAGTGCCGCGGATCGCGCAATTTTGCGCCCGGATTTTTTGCATTGGGCGTAAAATGCCGGTTGAATAGCTTCTCGATCGGACTTGGCACAAAGCGTGCTTATTGGCAGGCAATGCCGATGGTGTGAGATTCATTTCGGGAGGTCAGCCCATATGAAAAAGGTTGAGGCCGTAATCAAGCCGTTCAAGCTTGATGAGGTGAAGGAAGCCCTTCAGGAAATCGGTTTGCAGGGCATAACGGTGACCGAAGCGAAGGGCTTCGGCCGACAGAAAGGGCATACCGAGCTCTATCGGGGAGCTGAGTATGTCGTTGATTTCCTGCCGAAGGTTAAGATCGAAGTTGTGCTTGCGGATGAGATGGTCGAAAAGGCAATCGAAGCGATCCAGAATGCCGCAAAGACCGGACGTATTGGCGATGGCAAGATTTTTGTCTATGCCATTGAGGATGCCATCCGTATTCGGACCGGTGAATCCGGTGTAGACGCTATTTGAAATCGAGTTATAGCCATCATCGCCTGTTCCATCAGAACCATCGCTTCGCGAACAAACTCGCGGCCTTGCCACAAGAGCCGGGAGATTTTTGTTGACGCGCTCATGGGAGGAGGCGAGATCGCTCATTCTAGTGCACTGACGCATTCACATGGTTCATGCGCCAGCGCCCTAGCCTTTTGTTTATGCGTCAATTTTACCAAACTCCGGCTTGGCGCCTCCGTTTGGATCGATGCACTAGCGCAACGCGCGTCCAAGCATGTCCCCGCGAAGACGGCGATGGACGCGGGGACAGTTGCGCTCGCCTTTTGAAAATAGATCAAGTTGATCTAGCCGATTGTCAGTAACCCATCACGAGGGAGCACAATGACCAGCGCTACCGAAGTCATTCAAAAGATCAAGGACCAGGACGTTAAATTCGTCGATTTGCGTTTCACCGATCCGCGCGGCAAGCTTCAGCACGTCACGATGACTGCGTCCGAAATGGACGAAGGGGCGTTTGCGGACGGCATCATGTTCGACGGGTCGTCGATCGCGGGCTGGAAAGCGATCAACGAATCCGACATGACGTTGATGCCCGATCCGGAGACCGCGCATATCGATCCGTTCTTTGCGCAATCGACGCTGGCCATTTTCTGCGATGTGCTGGAGCCATCGACGGGCGAGCGCTATGAGCGCGACCCGCGCGGCACGGCCCGCAAGGCGGAAGCCTATCTCCGCGAGACGGGAATTGGCGACAAGGTTTTTTTCGGGCCTGAAGCCGAGTTCTTCATGTTCGACGACGTCCGTTTCTCTTCCGACCCCTATAGCTGCGGCTTCAAGTTGGACTCGTCCGAACTGCCCTCGAACATGGGCACCGAATATGAGATGGGCAATCTGGGCCACCGCCCGCGCACCAAGGGCGGCTATTTCCCGGTCCCGCCGGTCGACAGCGCGCAGGACATCCGCTCGGAGATGCTGAGCGTGATGACCGAAATGGGTGTGCCGACCGAGAAGCACCACCATGAGGTGGGCGCCGCCCAGCACGAGCTTGGCGTCAAATTCGGCCCGATGACGCGCATGGCCGACCATCTGCAGGTCTACAAATATGTCGTGCAGATGGTGGCGCAGAATTACGGAAAGACCGCCACCTTCATGCCCAAGCCGGTCTTTGGCGACAATGGCTCGGGCATGCACTGCCATCAGTCGATCTGGAAAGGCGACACGCCGGTCTTTGCGGGCAATCTCTATGCGGATCTGTCCGAGATGTGCCTGTTCTATATCGGCGGCATCTTGAAGCATGCGAAAGCTTTGAATTGCTTCACAAACCCGACGACGAACTCCTATAAGCGCCTGGTTCCGGGCTATGAGGCGCCGGTGCTTCGCGCATATTCTGTGCGCAACCGCTCGGCATCGTGCCGCATTCCGGTCGTTTCGAGCCCGAAGGGCAAGCGCGTCGAGGTTCGCTTCCCGGACCCGGCGGCAAATCCCTATCTGGCTTTCGCTTCGATGCTCATGGCCGGTCTCGACGGCATCACGAACCGGCTCCATCCCGGCAACGCGATCGACAAGAACCTGTACGATCTGCCGCCTGAGGAGCTGAAGAGCATTCCCACGGTTTCGAGCTCCCTGCTGGAAGCGATCGAGAGCCTCGACAGCGATCGTGAGTTCCTGAAGCAGGGCGGCGTGTTCACCGACGATCAGATCGACGCCTATATCGAGCTGAAGATGGAAGAATATGACCGCTTCCGGATGATGCCGCATCCGGTCGAGTTCGATCTCTACTACAGCGCGTGATTTCTCCTTGACGCGGGCAAACTGGGCGGCTTCGGGCCGCCCTTTTTTAGCGCTCAGGACGAGATCAACCCTCGTCCAAGTGATTCCACTTGAACGAGGGTTGATCTAGAAAGCGGCCGCCCAGAGCGTATGCGGATAGACGGCAAGAGTGCCGCACGCGATTGCGATGCCATAGGGCAGTTCGGCCCTGATCCATTCAGACGAAGCAAGGAAACGCCCGCTGATGCTCCGCAGCGCGATCACGCCGAGCGCCAGCAGCCCGCCGGCAATTGCGACAGTCGCAGCGAAATCGGCGATATGGCTCCAGCCGAACCAGAGCGCTGCCGCCGCGAACAGCTTGGCGTCGCCGCCGCCGATCCAGCCTCGCGCAAAGAGGACGAAGCCGGCGCCGAGCATCGCCAGCGCACAGCTCAGATGCAGCAGCATTGTCTCGAAAGGCAGTCCCGCGATGATCGCTGCCGGCACGAATGCCGCGGCGATGGAAAGGCAAAGCGCATTCGTTATCCGCAGGGAGAAGGCGTCATAGCTTGCGGCAAAGGCGATAAGGGCGGGAAATATCAGAAAAAGGATGGAGCTGTTCATGGTGCCGGATGGGGGTAACGTGGAACGCTGTTGCTAGATCAACCCTCGTTCAAGTGGGCTCACTTGGACGAGGTTAAGTTGATCTATATCAAAAGATGAGCGCAACTGTTCCCACGTCCATCCCCGCCTTCGCGGGGACATGGTTGGACGCGCGTTGCGCTAGCTGCCAAAGCCGACGCCGATCGATGCCACGCCGGAGACGATCGCCTGATAGGTTGCTGTGAGTTCGTCGCCCAACGCCGAGATCGCCGAAAGCAGGGCAATCGCGATCCCGCCAATCAACAGGCTATACTCTATCATGGCGGAGCCCCTGCAATCGCTTAGCATGTGTTTGATAGGCTTCTGCATGGGCCTGCCGATGCGCTTGTGATTTTGAAAGCGTCTCAACCGGCATTGCGGCGCTGAAACTGGGGATGCCGGGATGAACTTCTGTACCCGCCGGGCTTGCGCTCGCAGGGGGGAGAATGCGGCTCCGGGACCGCTTCTGCCCCCCTTGGCGACCGCGGCTGCTTACTGAACGGTGTTGAAGCCGTTCAGCTGGGTTTGGACGGAGCTGAAGATCGTCTGAATCTCCGTACCCACCTGACCGACGAGCGTAATGAGTGCGACACCGATGCCGGCGGCGATCAGGCCATATTCGATCGATGTGGCACCACGTTCATCCTGGATGAATTGCTGAATCAAGCTGTACATTTGTGTCTCCTGAACACGTTACAGATTGGAGGTTTTAAGAGCTGATTCAAAACGCAAGTTTGATGATGCGTCTGATGAGCCGAACTTAGGCGCCATTCATTAAAGAACGCTTTCAAATCGCCCGTGATCGATGCGAATTGAAGAAAATTGGGCAGTTACAATTAACAAATGGAAAAGAGCGTTTGGCGGTAGGAAATGACGGCTCAGCTTCGATGACGCTATCTTCGGCACCGTTGCTTGGCCGCTGCTGTGTCTCGTTTGAGTTAAGTCTTCATTGAATAGTGCTAATGATTCATGAATCGATCGGCACCGCTTTGGGTGGTCGTTTTAATGGATGAATTGAGCAGCACGTGATTCAGCAGGCTTCTTTGAGCTGGCAAGCTTGGGAAGACGCCGAACCCGGCATCGATATGACGGCGGAGGTATAGGCGGTCACCGCTTTGAGCTGAGCGGCGGTCATGACGCTCCCGCCGAAATTGGACAGCTCCCTGAGCATTTCCTCATAAACCTCCCGCATTGGCCGGAGCGTGTGGAGAGGCTTCAGCACCTCGACATAGGCGAAGCGGTCGAGGGTCTCGAGCAGGAAGGTCGCATAAGCGATATAAGGCTCTTCGGTCTCGGGACAGAAACCCGGAAAGGCGAGCGCCTGCTCCTTGATGTGCAGCTTGTCTTCGAGACTCAGCGCGTAGAAAGACTTCTGGAGCCAGTCATACATCTCCAGAACATGGGAGACGAAATTCATGTCCTCCTTGAGCAAGGGCGCCTTCAGCCCCTTGAGCACCACCTCTTGCCAGCCTTCCTGATAGCCTTCGGACAAGATCTTCACGGCCCGCTCGAACTCGGCGGCTTCAAGCGGATAGAGGGCTGCCAGAAGGCGCGACTGGTTGATGAGAATACACCGTTCCACGTCTGTGAGGTTGAGCATATCCAATCTCTAGTATCGGGTTTGCCGGAGTGTGGTCGCAGCGGCATTGATTCGCAATTCCTGATTGCGGATCACGCACATGAGACGCGCGGAGATTGCTTTCCATGTGCTTTACATCGAACAGCCCTGTTCTTATTATAGGCCGAACGCCCCGACTTTCAGACAGCGCGGCTGCGGCGCCAGCTCTTCACCGTTCGCGTCAGAGCGCCATCTTGCCGATCGGCTGAATTTGCGTTAGGGGAGGTTGAATTCGCCGGAGCTGGTGACAGGGGTTTCGGCATAGGGCTCTTACAATTTCACCCTCGATGATTAGATGGAGATTCGAGACAGCGGAGAGCTGCGATGACCTATGTCGTACTAGACGTATGCATCAAATGCAAACACACCGACTGCGTTGAAGTCTGCCCTGTCGATTGCTTCTATGAGGGCGAGAATATGCTCGTCATTCACCCGGACGAATGCATTGATTGCGGCGTCTGCGAACCCGAATGCCCGGTCGACGCCATCAAGCCCGACACCGAGGCGGGCCTTGAATTTTGGGTGCAGCTCAATCGCGATTATTCGGAGAAATGGCCGAATATCACCGTGAAGAAACCCGCCCTTCCCGAGGCCGAGGAGTTCGCCGAGCAGACCGGGAAATACGAGAAGTTCTTCTCGGAAAATCCCGGCGAAGGCGACTAGATCAACCCTCGTTCAAATCGCTTGGACGAGGTTGAGTTGATCTATTTCAAAAGACGAGCGCAACTGTTCCCACGTCCATCCCCGCCTTCGCGGGGACATGCTTGGACGCGCGTTGCGCTAAGCGTCCATCTCGCTCGTCATCGCAAGGTGACAACGCCTTGGTCATCCACGGGGGAGAAGGGATTATAGGCAACCTCCCATACGTGACCGTCGGGATCAGCGAAATAGCCATGATAGCCGCCCCAGAAGGCTTTCTGCGGCGGCTTCAGGATTTTTGCGCCGATTTTTTCCGCCTGCGCCATGACGCTGTCCACATCGGTCTCGTTTGGGAGATTATAGGCCAGTGTTATCCCGCCATTGCCTGTCCAAACGGGGCCGGCATTGCCGTCTTCCAGAAGCGCTTCGCGTCCGAAAAGGCCGAGCACGGATGATCCCAATTGAAAGAAACTGACGGAGTCCTCACTGGCTGCCGACTTCTTCAGTCCAAACGCCTCGTAAAACGCAGTTGCCGCTGCAATATCTGCAACGCCAAGCGTCACCATAGAAATGGCAAGCATAACCGCACCCTTCCTGATTTAAGACTTCCTTAGCCATGGGACAATTTGTCGATAATTTTAATAAAAGAACAAGATTTCGAGCCCCTAACTGGTGTCATGCCTTCAGGCAGGACGTTTCCATTATCAAGGGGCATTGCCATGAGACTCTACGCGTTGGCCGCGTTACTGGCCCTTCCGCTATTCGGGCTGGCGTCCCAGAGCGCCAAGGCCGATTATTACTGCTGCGGCGGCGGACACAAACCGTACGACTTCGTCACGCACAAGTTCTACGTCGCCACGGACGCCGTGGTTTTCGGCTGTGATGGCTATCACTGCGAGACCAATGTCCGCCTGCGCAGCGACATTGAGATCAAGGCGAGATGCCGGAATGGCTGGTGCGAGGTGCGCTCCTTTCCCTTCAAGAATGCCTGGGTTCTGGAGCGGTGCCTCAAGCGCCTTGACTACGATCACGAGGGTTATCCGGATCATTCGAGCCTACCTTACGAACCCTATGATGTGGCGCCCGAATATGATCGCCGGCCTTATTGACCGGCGGCAATAGGCGGTCCGACATTTCCCGCAAGTGGGCCGGTTTCGGCCCGAACTCGCCGGCGCTCCGGGGCGCCGGCCTTTTCATTTTCAGCGCCGTCTCAAAATAGGCGCTAGCGCAACGCGCGTCCAAGCATGTCCCCGCGAAGGCGGGGATGGACGCGGGAACAGTTGCGCTCGCCTTTCGATATAAATCAACTTAACCTCGTCCAATTGATTCCACTTGAACGAGGGTTGATCTAGCGCGCTCTCAATCCCCATTCGCCACTTCACCTGCGATCCATTTTTCCTCACCCCGCCGCCTTCGATGGGCGCCCTCTCCCCAAAGGTGAACGCTTGTC
>Ga0315553_10002507_pt1 | contig 14714 bp, 18 predicted proteins | sample SalMarSW160140MG_FD_203099 | JGI IMG/M metagenome (GOLD analysis project Ga0315553, IMG submission 203099) | Salt marsh sediment microbial communities from the Plum Island Ecosystem LTER, Massachusetts, United States - Salt Marsh Sediment SW1601-40 ... | reverse complement strand
TGGTCGACGAGCGGCTCGAACGGCGGCTACGGGCCCCGCGGAGCGACTGGCGTCGGGGTCCGGCTGCTCGTGGAGGTGCTCCGCCGCTGGGATCCGGCCCGCCTGGGAGAGTCGGCCTGATGTCGAATCTTGCCCCTTCGGAGCCCGGCTCCTAAGCTCCGCGCGCCCGATCGGGGCTCGCGCTGCCCTCCCGGCCCGACGACTGCCCCGGGTCCTTCCTTGCGCCACCCGGCCCACGACTCGAGACAGCGACATCCCGTCCCCTGTTCAACCCCGCGCGGCGTCGCCCCGCGACCGCTGTCGCAATGCGAAATGGAGAGCACGATCATGATCCGGAGCTTGTCGACCCTGTTCCTCGCCACCCTCGCCTTGGGCATGTGGCTCGCGCCGAGCGCCGTCCGGGCCGCGGACATCGAGAACGGCAAGCAGAAGTTCCAGATGTTCTGCGTCACCTGTCACGGCGAGTCCGGCAAGGGCGACGGCCCCGGCGGCGCCGGTCTCGAGCCGCCCCCGCGGGACTTCACGAAGGCCCAGTTCAAGTTCGACGCGAACAAGGACGGCAAGCCCGGCGAGGACGAAGACCTCTTCCTCGTGATCAAGAACGGCGCCGCGGCCTACGGCGGCTCGCCCCTGATGACGCCCTGGGGCGGTGCGCTGACCGACGACGACATCCACAGCTTGATCCTGGTGATCCGCTCCTTCAAGCAGTAGACGCGTACCGCAAGACCCGCCCGATCCGGGCGTGACGATCCCTGACCGATCCGGGAGTGAAACTCCCGGATCGGTTATTCTCGCGCGTCCGATGGCCGACGACTCGAGAGACGATCGGGCCGTCTCGACCCCCGCAACGCGCCTCCCGGTGCCCGCCGCGCCGGATCGTTCGCTCGGCCCCGTCGACGCGCTCACCGCCTACATGACGGAGCTGCGCAAGCACCCGCCGATCTCCCGCGAAGAGGAGCACGAGCTCGCGGTGCGCTGGGTCGAGCACGGGGACGTCGAGGCGGCGCGGCGGCTGGTCCTGGCCAACCTGCGGCTGGTCGTGAAGATCGCGATGGAGTACCGGCGGGCCTGGACCAACGTCCTCGACCTGATCCAGGACGGCAACGTGGGCCTGCTGGAGGCGGTCCAGCGCTTCGACCCCTACCAGGGCGTCAAGCTGTCGACCTACGCCGTGTACTGGATCCGCGCCTACATCCTCCAGTACATCCTCGACAACTTCCGGATCGTGCGGCTCGGCACCACCCGGGCGCAACGCAAGCTGTTCTGGCGCCTCAACAAGGAGAAGCGCGCGCTCGAACGCCAGGGCTTCGAGGTGGAGCCGCGCCTGATCGCCGAGCGCCTCGACGTGAGCGAGGCTGACGTCGAGGACATGGATCGGCGGCTGCGCGAGAGCGACCTGTCGATGAACGCGCCGATCCGCCGCGACGAGCCGGGAGCGGAGTTCGGGGACTTCATGCGCAGCTCGGTCGCCAGTGCCGAGGACAACGTGGCCGACCGGGAGCTCCGCCGCGTCTTCCTCGAGAAGGTGCACGACTTCGCGGCGGGCCTCGGAGAGCGCGACCGCAAGCTGGTGGAGGAGCGCGTGCTGGCGGAGGAGCCGAAGACGCTGGCCGAGCTCGGCCGCGAGCTGGGCGTGTCGCGCGAGCGCGTGCGACAGCTCGAGGCGCGGATCGTCGATCGTCTCCGGGAGTACCTGAAGGAGAACCTGGTCGACTTCGAGTACTACGCCGCCCCGAGCGATGACTAGCGACCCGCCAGCGATGGGGGCGGAGAGCCGGCGGCGGATCCGGGCAGTCGTGCGCGGGCGCGTTCAGGGGGTGGCGTTCCGCGCGCACACCGCCGATCTGGCGCGCCGCGTCGGCGCCGTGGGCTGGGTGCGCAATCGCCCCGACGGCTCGGTCGAGGCGGTCTTCGAGGGCGCCCCGGCACAGGTCGAGGCGATGCTGGCGTTCGCGCGGCAGGGGCCGCGGTTCGCGCGCGTCGACGCGGTCGAGACCCGCGAGGAGCCGCCCGAGGGGACCGGGACCTTCGAGATCCGACGCTGAAGACGCCCCCGCGGACGGGACGCCGATCGCCCGGTAAAGACCGGCTCGAAAACGGCCGACCTGTCTCGCATGCCCGCGGATTCCACCCCGATGCTGTTCGCGCCCCCCCAGCCCCCGTTCGCGCTCCCGAGCGACGCCACGGTCGTGCTCGGCCGCAGCAGCGAGTGCCAGGTGAGGTTCCCCGACGCCGACACCTCGCGGCGTCATGCGAAGATCGTGTGCGAGGCGGGGCGCTTCGTCGTTCACGATCTCGACAGCACCAACGGCACCTTCGTGAACGGCGAGCGCGTCGAGCGGCGCGAGCTGTGTCCCGGCGACCGGCTCCAGATCGGCGCCAACGCGATCACCTTCTGCCAGGTGGCCTGCGAGCTCGACCCCGGTGACGAGGGGGCGAAGACGACGCTGCTCGCGCGTCCCGTGCGCGCGGAGGTGTTCCGCGGCGATCTCTCGGAGATTCCGCCCTTCGCCGTGCTGCAGACGCTCGAGATGGGCCGCAAGACGGGCCTGCTGACGATCGACTCCGACGCCACCCCCGGACGACTGTGGCTGCAGGGCGGCAACCCGGTGCATGCCGAGACCGCGGACCAGATCGGCTTCGACGCCGCCGTGCGGCTGGTGAACGCGTCGCTCGGGCGCTTCACCTTCGAGCCCCAGCTCGCGGTGCCGGACCCCACGATCGCCGCCTCGGTGACCGAGCTGCTGCTCGAGGCGTCGCGACAGCTCGACGAGGGGCTGATCTAGTCGAGGCGGGCCGGTCGCGGCAGACGCCCCGCGAACTCGGACTGGATCCACGACTGCACGGCCGCGTCGACTCCGGCCATGTCCATCCCGAGCAGCTCGACCAGGGCCTCGTCGGCGCTGGCCCCGGATCCCAGCCGGTCGAGCAGGCGCGCGCGCCCCTCCGGATCGCTGTTCGCCAGGAGCCACTGGGCGGCGGCCGTGGACTCGAGGTAGGCCACGCGGGCGTCGTCGTCCTCCAGGCCACCGAAGCTCGGGCTGAGCCGCCGCAGCGAGAGCCACTCGCCGCCGTCGAGCCGCCGTTTGAGCTGGAGGCGCTCGGAGCGCGTCAGCCCGGGCTGGTCGCGCGAGGCGCGTTCGGACAGCTCGGCCATGCCCTCGTTCAGCCAGTAGGGGCGATCGCCTCCCGTGCGGTCGCGGAACACGGCGTGGGTGTACTCGTGGAACAGCAGCGACCGCAGCTCACCGGCCGGATGGGCCGCCGACACCACGTGGATCTTGCCGTCGAAGAATCCCACGGTGCGGAACGAGAAGCGATCGCTGTGGGCGGCGTCGTAGGCGGCGCGCCCGTAGAAGACCACCCCCATCGGCTCCTCGGGCTGCGTTCCCAGGTGCTCCACGGCCGACAGGCGGGCCTCCTCCAGGTAGCTCATCACGTTGACCGCGTAGTCGGGGGCGATGGCGTGCAGGTCCGGGTCCAGCTGCACGCGGAAGTGCGGGCTCGAGAGCTCCGGCCACGGACCCGCGTCGGCAGCGCCGCTGCCCTCGAGCAGTCGGCGTTCGTCGGCCAGGGCGGCGAGACGGCTGCGGGCCTCGGAGCGCCAGCGCTCCAGGTCGTCGCCAGCGCTGGCCAGGAACGCCTCCAGGTGCTCCTGGGCCGACTCGTAGCGCCCGCGATGGCGGTCCAGGAGCGCCAGGTACCAGTGGGGCTCCGGCCGGCCCGGCTGCTCGCGCAGGATGGCGCGCAGCTGGGCAGCCGCGCGCCCGTTCTCGCCGCGCTGGAGGTCCTCCACCGCCGCGCGCAGGGCGCGCTGCGTGCGCTGCTCGGCGAGATCGGGCGTCCGCTTCGGCCCGCCCTCGGCGCTCCCGACTGGACCGTTCCACAGGGCGCGCAGGGACTCGGAGTCGTGGCGCCGCTCGCGGACGGCCTCGGGCACCCGCTCCGGGTCGTTGCTGATGTGGGTGACCCCGTCCTCGTCGACCCACACGTAGTTGTCGGCCACGGCGACACCTGCCGACAGGGCCGCCCACAGGGCCGCCGACAGGGTCCAGCAGGCGATCCGACGCGTCACGCGACTCTCATCGGAGCCGGCGCGGCCTCCCTTGACGCCATCCCCGTCAGCGACCCTTCACCGCCTCGGCGGCCAGGTGGCCGAGCTCGGGAAGCACCAGCTTCTCCATCGCCAGCCGGATCGCCCCCCGCGACCCGGGGAGGGCGAACACGACCCGGCCCGCGGCCACTCCGCCGAGAGCGCGGGAGAGCAGCGCCGCAGAGCCGATCTCGGCGTAGGAGAGCACCCGGAACAGCTCGCCGAAGCCCGGGAGCAGCCGATCCAGCCGCGACGCGACCGTCTCGGGGGTGACGTCGCGCGGCGCCACCCCGGTGCCGCCGGTCAGGAGCACGGCGCCGACGCCCGCGCGCGCCAGGGCCCCGTCCAAGGCCGACGCGATCGCGTCCGGGTCGTCGCGCACGATCTCCCGGCCGACCACCGGGTGGCCGCCCTCGCGAAGCAGATCGGCCAGCAGCAGACCGCCCGTGTCGGTCTCCGCCGTGCGCGTGTCGCTCACCGTGATGATCCAGACGGGAACGGCGCTCCGCGCCTCCTGCCGATGGTGGTGGCGCGGCGAGGCGGGGCTGCTCTCGCTCACGGCCGATCGTCCACCCAGTACTCCCCGTCCGTCGCCACCTCCTTCTTCCAGATCGGGACCGTCTGCTTCAGGGTGTCGATGGCGAAGCGACACGCTTCGAACGCCTCGCCGCGATGGGGCGCGGCGGCGGCGATCACCACCGCGATCTCGCCGACCTCGAGGTGGCCCGCGCGGTGACCGATCGCGACCCGCGTCCCGGGCCAGCGGCGCGCCGCCTCCTCGGAGATCTTCTCCATCTCCCGGAGCGCCATCTCGGGATAGGCCTCGTACTCCAGGTGCCGGATCGAGCGGCCCCGGGCGTGGTCCCGCACCGCTCCGACGAAGCTGACGATGCCGCCCATCCCGGGACCTTTCACCCTCGCGACGGCTTCGGATTCCTCGAGCGGCCGCTCGGAGATCCAGCACGAGCCCGCGCCGCCGGAGACCGGGGGCAGGAAAGCGACCTCGTCTCCGTCCGCGAGAGCCGTGTGGAGGGGAACGACCTCGTAGTTCACCGACACCGCGAGCCGCTCGCCGAAGTCGTCGAAGACCGGGTGGAGCTCCGCGAGGCGGCGCCGCAGCTCGGCGGCCGGCGCCCGGTCGGGCAGCTCGACAGCGAGCTCCTTGGCGCCTACCGACTCCCGGATCGAGCCGAAGAGCTTCACCACGACCTGCATGGGAGACAAGCTAGCGCGCGGGTCGCCGACCCGCGGCGACCCCGGCGATGCGCGCCGCGTTGACCGCGCTTTGCCGACCTGCGTAGAATCGCGCTCGCAGCGCCGCGACTCGGCGCCGCATGGGGAGGGCATTCGATGGCGGCTCGCAAGAAGAGCACTCGCAGGCGCAAGGCGGCGCGCAAGCCCGCCGCGCGGCACAAGGCGCGCAAGAAGGTCGCGAAGCGCAAGACGAGCAAGAAGGCCGGGCGCAAGAAGACCGCGCGCAGGAAGAAGACGGCGCGGAAGAAGACCGCCCGCCGGACGGGCCGCAAGAAGGCCGCGCGCCGCAAGGCGGGGCGACCGGCGAAGAAGAAGGCCGCCAGGAAGAAGGCCGGGAAGAAGAAGGCCGCCGCGAAGAAGCCGGCCAGGAAGAAGGCGGCGAAGAAGAAGCCGGCGAAGAAGAAGGCCGCTGCGAAGAAGCCGGTCGCGAAGAAGCCGGCGCCGAAGAAGGCCGCGCCGGCCCGCAAGGCCGCCCCGGCTGAGCGCATCCAGGCGTCGGCACCGGTCCCGGCCAGTGCCCCGGCATCGGCCGCTGCCGCGGGGGCGGAGGCAGCCCGCCCTTTCGCCCGCAGCGCCACCTGGCACCTGCCCGGCCGTCGCCCTCTGTGGGAGCCGGATCGGGCGCGCTGGGTGGCGCGACCGCCGGGAAGCCGGTCTCGGCACCCGGTACGGGGGCCGCGACACCGCTAGGTGGAGGGGCCGTCGCCGACTCGGGAGCGGAGCGCGTGGGCGTCGTGACCCACTACTACGAGCACGTGGGTGCGTGCGTGGTGTCGCTGGATGGGACGCTTCGCGTGGGCGACACGATCCACGTGCGCGGGCACACGACCGACTTCTATCAGCGCGTGGATCGGCTCGAACACGACCACGAGCCGGTTTCGACCGCCTCGGCCGGGGCTGAAGTCGGCGTGCAGGTCAGCCAGCGCGTGCGACCGCACGACGAGGTGTTCCGACTGACCCGGAGCTAGAAACCGACTCGAGAGTCCGACGCGTAGCGAGCGAAGGGGGGCTCCCGCCCGCGCTAGAGCCGTGGCAGCGGGCGCTAGCTCTTCTCGTCCTTCGGAGCCGGCCCGGGAACCGCCTTGAGCTGCGACGACGCCGACTTGCCCATCTTGATCTGACCGTCGATCTCCGCGCCGTCCTCGACGACGAGGGAGCCGGTCTCGATGTTGCCGTGGACGCGGGCCGTCTTGTGCAGGACGACCTTCGTACCGGCGACGATGTCGCCCGTGACCGATCCGCTCACCGCGACCGTCTTCGAGCGGATCGTCGCCTCGATCTCGCCCGTCTCACCGACGATCAACGTGTTCTCGCTGGTGATCTCGCCGCGGAAGCGGCCGTCGATGCGGACCGTGTCCTTGAACGACAGCTTGCCCTCGAACTCGGATCCCTGGTCGATGAACGCGGACAGACCGCCGGATCCGGAGGAGCCCATGGTCGACGCCGCGGGCGTGTAGTCGCCCTCCATGCCCTTGCTTCCGAACGGGGTGCGCGCCATCCAGGTGTCCTCCTTGTGGGTGCGTCGCAGGGCGCCCATCACGCCCTGGTGGGGTGCATCGGCGGGGGCTCCCAGAAACTTGAGAAACGAGACCGAGCGGCGGGTTGGGACTCGACCTGCGCAGACGTGACCGACCGCCGCGTCCGGTACACTGCGGCCCGCGATGGACCCGGCGCCCCTCCCCAGCCTGTTCGCACGCGCCCTGGCCGCCGGACGGCTGCACTCCGCCTACCTGATCTCCGGCCCGCGCGAGCCGGCGCGCGAGGCGGCGCTCGCCGTCGCGCGGGCGAGCGTGTGCGAGCGGTCGGACGTGTGTGGAGTCTGCGCAGGATGCCGCCGCTCGAGTCCTCGCGAGGAGATCGCGATCGACGGCACGGGGCGCAGCGGGCCCCTGTTCCGCCAGATCGGCGACCACCCGGATCTGTTCTGGGTGGAGCGGGGCGCGGACGATACCCGGGTGCGCATCGGACAGATCCGCGCGCTCCAGAGCGCCCTGCGGCTCCAGGGCGGCGAGGGGGGACGCCGCGTCGCGGTCGTCGCCGACGGCGAGTGGCTGAATCAGGAGGCGCAGAACGCGCTCCTGCGGCTGCTCGAGGAGCCTCCTCCGCGCACCACGATCGTGCTGGTCGCGTCGAGCGCCGCGGGCCTGCTCGCCACCGTGCGCTCCCGCTGCCAGCGTGTCGCCCTGCCCCCCGACCGCAGCGATCCGCTCGGAGAGCCCGAGGCGGCGCAGTGGGTCGGCCGATTCGACGCGGTCGCGCGCACGCCGCTGCCCGAGCTCCTCGACTGGGCCGAGGAGTTCCGCGGGCCCCGGGCCGCCGCCGCGCCCCTCCTGGAGGAGTGGCTCGCCCTCGCCTCGGCCTGGCTGCGCCGCCGCGTCGGGGAGCGGGTCGGCGCCGGGCGCAGCGTGCGCGGCGAGCTCGGAGCGGCGCGCACGCTCTCCGAGTGCCGTCGCGACCTGGTGCAGCGCAACGCGAATCCCCAGATGACCGCCGAGCGCGCGCTGCTCGCCCTCCAGTCGGGCCTGCGCGCCTGATGTGGTTCGACAGCCACTGCCACCTCGGCGCCGACGAGTTCGCCGAGGACCGGGACGAGGTGACCGCGCGCGCCTTCACCGGCGGCGTGGAAGGTCTGATCGCGATCGGGTCGGGCTACGGCGTGGCCGCCAACGCGCGCGCCCTCGCCCTGGCCGAGGCCGATCCTCGCATCTGGGCCAGCGCCGGGGTTCATCCCCACGAGGCCGCGGAGCTGGACGACGCCGCGCGCGCCGACCTGGCGCGCTGGCTCGACCACCCGCGCGTGGTGGCGGTCGGAGAGGCCGGGCTCGACTACCACTACATGAACTCGCCGCGCGAGGTGCAGCGCGCCGCGTTCGCCGAGCAGGTCGTCTGGGCGCGGGAGCGCGACCTGCCGATGTCGATCCACGTCCGCGGCGACGAGCCGAACGCCTACGACGAGCTCCTCGACATCTGGCGGGCGGAGGGGCGCGGCGACGTATCCGGCGTCCTCCACTGCTACACGGGCACGCTCGCCTTCGCGCGTCGGGCCCTCGACGCGCGTCTGGAGGTCTCCTTCTCGGGCATCCTGACCTTCAAGCGCGACCGGGGACTGCGCGACGTCGCGGCCGCTCTGCCGCTCGACCGGCTGCTCGTCGAGACCGACGCGCCGCTGCTGGCCCCCGAGGGCTTCCGCGGGCGCCGCAACGAGCCGGCGCGGGTCGCGGAGGTGGGAGCGGTGCTCGCCTGGGTGCAGGGCCGGCCCGTGGAGGACGTGGCGCGCATCACCACCCGCAACGCTCGCGCGTGCTTCCGGATCCCCCAGGCGGCATGAGCGAGCTGTCGACGGTGCGTCGGCTGGCCGAGCGCCTCGCCCGGGAGGCGGGTGCGATCCAGCGCGAACGCTACGAGACGCAGCTCGTGGTGCGGACGAAGAGCGCCGCCATCGACCTCGTCACCGAGGTGGATCACGCCTGCGAGGAGCGGATCGTCTCCGCGCTGCATCGCGAGCGGCCGCGGGACGCGATCCTCGCCGAAGAGGGCGGCGGGGAGGACCGCCAGGGCGCCGAGTGGCGCTGGGTGATCGACCCCCTCGACGGGACGATGAACTACGCCCACGGCTATCCGCGCTTCTGCGTGTCGATCGGCGTGCAACGCGCGGGCGAGCCGATCGTCGGGGTGGTCTACGATCCTCTGCTCGACGAGCTCTTCGCGGCGACGCGCGGCCAGGGCGCCACCCGCAACGGCCAGGCGATTCGCGTCTCCGAGGAGCGCGAGCTGGGTCGGGCGCTGCTGGCCACGGGCTTCGCCTACGACGTCCATCGCAGTCGTGAGGACAACCTCGACTACTTCGCGACCTTCGTGAAGCGGGCGCGCGGTCTGCGGCGCGACGGCAGCGCGGCCCTCGACCTCTGCTACGTCGCAGCGGGCCGCTTCGACGGCTTCTGGGAGCTCAAGCTCCATCCCTGGGACGTCGCCGCGGGAAACCTGATCGTCGAGGAGGCGGGAGGTCGCACCAGCGACCTCTCGGGCGCGGCGCCCTCGGGCGACGGAAGCGAGACGCTCGCCAGCAACGGACACCTTCACGAGGCGATGATCGCGCTGTTCCGGCGCTAGCCGGGAGGCCGGCTCGAGAGTCGGCCGACGCCCAGCGAGCCGAGAGGGCGGGCCCCGGCCGAGCCAGGAGTCCGGGGGGTCAGTCGGAGCGCGGCGTCCAGAGCTGGTGCAGACACTCGGCTCCGCGCTCGCGACACAGGGCGAGCAGCTCCTCCGAGAGCGGCTCGGCGCCGACCTCCACCAGGCGCAGCCCCTCGAGCTCCCCGTGTGCCAGCCCGAAGGCGTCGCGCAGCACCTGATCGGTGAGCTTCGGATACGGGCCGCCCACCACGACCTCCCGAGGACGCGAGTGGGCCTGCTCGAACACCTGCGCGAGCACGCGCGACGTCTCGCGCGGCTGCTCGGTGCGCGCGCGCACGATCTCGCCCCAGGCCGCATCCTCCGACCGCGCGTCGACGGCGACCCAGATCGCGTCCTCGTCGATCCGGGAGGGGTCCTCCATGGACTGGCGCAGCCGCTCTTCGGACGTGACCGGAGGCGTCTCCGTCGCGCAGCCGGCGAGCGCGAGCCAGATCGCCGCGATCGCGAGCCGCGCCGGCGCCGCTCGCGTCAGGGGGACTCCTCCGCGGGATCGACCAGCTCCTCGGCGGGAGCCGCACCGGCGGCCGGCGCCCCGGGCTTGGCCTCGGGCTGGGCGCGGAAGCGGGTGCGGAACGCGTCGAGGCTGACCGGCACGTGCTCGGCGGCGTCGAGGGCGAGCCGGTAGACCGCCGGGTCGCCCAGGGCGCGCGCCGGAACGCCGTCAGGCGTAGGGTGCCCGAAGTAGACCTCCGCCAGCCGCGGAGCGGGGGGCGGCAGCTCGTCTCCCTCGGGCGCCGATTCCGGCTCGGCGCCGAGCACGGTGATCGTCGTGGCCGGCGGCGAGAGCCCCAGCGCCTCCAGCTCCTTCTCGCCCATCGACTCGGCCATCACGTCCGTGGCCTCGAGGCGCGACAGCTCCGAGGCGACGCGGGTGAGAACGCCCGGTCCGAACTGCTCGGGGCTCGACGTCCAGCCGTCCGGACCGCGCCGAGCGTGGAGGGCCAGCGGATCGCCCTTCGCCTGGAAGAAGAAATCGATCTGCTGGGCATCGCCGAGCGCGAAGCGCGCCAGCGTGCGGTTGCGGTAGGCGACCGTCTTGCGCTCGAAGTCGTCGATCCGGTCGGCGGCGATCTGGAACAACACGGGGCTCCCGCCCACGCGCACCCAGCGGTGCTCGTCGGCGTCGGGCCTCCCCACGGCGAAGGGGATCGGATCGCGTGCCTCGCCGGTACGCAGCACCACCGCGAAGTCGGGCGGGTCGAGCAGACGGCGCTGCGCCTCGGTCGGCTCGTCCGCGAAGCCGTCGGCGCGCAGGTAGGACAGGGCCGAGAGCAGGTCGTCGACGGCGTCGGCGTCTCCCGGCGCCTCCACCGGCGCGGTCATCCGCCACGCCGCCGGCGCCTCGGGGCCCGCGGCCGCTTCGCCCTCGGGCGCCGCGGGCGGGGCCTTCTCCTCGCGCTCCAGCACGACCCGGCCGCCAGGCCAGCTCACCTCCAGCTCGCGCACGGTGGACGGGTCGAAGTCCAGGATCTGCTTGCGGCGCAGATCAGTGAGCGAGCGCTCGAAGGCCTTCGCCCGATAGTCGGCGATCGTCTGGACCGCCGGCGACTCACCGGTGCGCACGTACACGTTCGAGCCGACCGGGGTCGGCTTTCCCAGGCGGAGCTCGTGCTCGGCGTCGCCGGCGCCGAAGTGCACGATCCGGGCCGACGCGTCGTCGAGGCCGTACTCGGCGTCGGGCTGCGGATTCTCGAAGACGGCCTCGTGGGTGGCCGTCGCCAGCGTGTCGGCCATCCGATCGACCGCCGGATCGGCGGGAAAGACGATCGGCGACGTGAGCTGCCAGGCACCGTCGTGGCGCTCGAAGCGCGCGTCGACGCCGTCCGTGGTGCGCAGGGTGATCCAGTCGATCTGGTCCGGCTCGAGCCCGGCGAAGACCCGCTTCCCGCGCTCCTCGGCGTCGAGACGCGCGCCCTCCCCCTTCAGCTCGTAGAAGTAGACGAAGGCGCCGAGACCGAGCGCGACGAGGAGCAGGACGGCGGTGGTGCGAGGGTTCAACGCTCAGCTCGCCGGGTTGCGCCGTGACCACCAGGTGAAGACCCCGAGCACGGCGATCAGCTCGGGGAGGACGAAGAGCGACATCGTGCGGATCGTGCGGAACTGGTCCGCTGTCAGCTCGAAGCGCGAGGCCCGCGAGCTGTTGGGCCGGATCGAGATCGCCTCGACGTCGCCGATCAGCCAGTTGGCCGCGTTGAGGAAGAGGTCGCGGTTGCGGCCCGCGTCGATGTACTCGTTGGAGGCGAAGTCGACGTCTCCCACCACCACCAGCCGGGGTGTGGCGCCCTCCTCGGCCGCGACCTCGGGCGTGCCGGCGACCATCACCGGAACGGGGCCCTTCAGGTCGTCCGGGTCGAGGGCCGCCGCTCCCTCGCTGTCGAGCATCGCGAGATCGCGCTCGGCCCAGGAGGCCTCGCCGGTGAACACCAGCTCGGTGAAGTGGCCGCCGCTGCCGGGGCGGACGCTGCGCACCTCGTGGAACATCACCGGGTCGTTGCGGGCGTCGCGGAAGTCGCGCGTGATCGGGTTGTCCGGGTCGTAACGTCCGGCGAGCGGGGTGGCGGCGCGGCCGAACAGGGCCAACGCCCGGTCGATCACCATGTCGTCGCCGAGATCCACGCCCCAGGCGCGCAGCTTGTCCACCATGTCCGACTTCACGCGCGGGTCGATCAGCACCATCACGGCACCGCCGCGCCCGAGATAGCGGTCGAGGGTCGCCAGCTCGTCGTCGAAGAGCGGGCGGGTCGGGCCGGCCAGGATCACGACGTCGGCGTCCTCGGGGACGTCGGCGGCCCGCGCCAGCAGCAGCGGCTCGACGCGGTAGTTCTCGTTGCGCAGCGCGTCGGCGGCGCGCCCGTAGCCCCCGCGGTCGGCCGCGCCCTCCCCCTCGATGGGATCCTCTCCGTGACCCTGCACGAAGTACACGACCTTCTCGCCGGTGCGCGTCAGCTTCACGATCGCGTTGGTGATGTGCTCCTCGTCGATGTCGCTCACTTCGACCGACTCCCCGCCGATCGCCACCCGCACCAGGCCACCCTCGCCGAGCTTGTCGGGAGAGATGCCGAACTCCTCCAGCAGGCCCGGGCGCTCGTTGGGATCGGCGTACTCGACGTGGAAGCGGTCGCTCTCGTAGGCGTAGCGGTCGAGCAGCTCGCGCACCGGCGCCTGGTCGAGGCTGCTCACCAGGGCCGTCGCCTGGACGTCGGACTCCAGCCCCTCGAGCACCTTCTGGGTCTGGTCCGAGAGCGAGTTGACCTGCTGCTCGCTCCAGTCGAAGCGGTGGTGGTAGCGGGTGCCCAGGAAGCCGAGCATGCCCAGGATCGCGATCCCCAGCAGCGTGGAAAGGATGGCGCTGGTGCCGTAGCGGCCGACCCGGCGCGCCTCGCCCGAGGCCATCCGCTCCCGCAGCGCGTCGAGGTTCATCGCGGCTGCGGAGACGAGCAGCACGAGGCCGATCACCAAATTGCCACCGACCCAGGCCAGGTCCGATTGCAGCCCCGCACCGCTGAACAGCACCACCAGGAACGAGAGCAGGGCGAACACCACCCCGACCAGACCGAGGGCAGTGAGCAGCGCAGGCAGTCCGGGCATCTCGCTTCCTCCCCTCGGCTAGCGCCAGCGCACCGATTCGACGCTGGCCTTGGTCAGCAGCAGGAACGATCCGATGATCGCGACGAAGTAGGTCAGGTCGGCGGTGTCCACGAGGCCCTTCAGCATCTGCTGGTAGTGCTCTCCAGTGGAGAGCCAGCGCAGCGCACTCCCCAGCTGGCTCCCCCCGCCCGTGACGCCGAGGTCGGAGATCGCCGGCAGGAGCAGCAGGCACAGCAGGAGCACGAAGGTGATCAGGAAGCTCACCACCTGGCTGCGCGTCACCGAGGAGGCGAAGGCGCCGATCGCCACGTAGGTCCAGCCGACGAGCAGGAGCCCGAGCAGACCCGAGAGCGTCTTGCCCAGCTCCGGGTCGCCGTAGGCGAAGAGCAGCCCGGGGAACAGCCCCACCAGCCCGACCAGGATCGCGACGAAGGCCGCCCCGGCGAGGAACTTCCCGAGCACCACGTCCCAGATCGTGAGCGGGCTGGTGAGCAGCAGCTCCTGGGTTCCGTTGGTCTTCTCGGCCGCGAACAGGCCCATCGTGATCCCGGGCACCAGGAACAGCAGCACCACGCCCATCGAATCGTAGTAGTTGGAGACCAGGTGATCCGAGAGGTTCAGCTTCTCGAGCTCGCCGAAGGCCTGGAACTGCTGCAGCTGGAGGACCCAGGCGTTGAAGGCCGCAACGCCGAGGATGAAGAACAGGCCCGCGAGCACCGCGAACAGGCTGAGCACGACGTAGGCGACGGGCGAGACGAACAGCGACCGCAGCTCGCGCCAGGCAACGGTGGTAACGTGCCTCACGCCGACGCCTCCTCGCTCGGGGCGGTGTCGCGCGCGGTCTCGCGGGCGAACAGCTCGTCGAGCCGGTGGCCACCCGCGGTCAGCTCGGAGAGCGGCGCGTCCACGGTCTTGCGCCCCTGGTTGATCATCACCACCCGCCGACAGATCGCCTCCACCTCCGGCAGGATGTGCGTGGAGAGGATCACCGTGTGGCGGGCGTCGCCACCGCCGCTGGCGAGGTCGGCGATCAGGTGCCGGATCTCGCCGATCTGGATCGGGTCGAGGCCGACCGTGGGCTCGTCGAGGATCAACACCGGGGGCTCGTGAACGATCGCCTGGGCCAGCCCGGTCCGCTGGCGGTAGCCCTTCGAGAGCGTGCCGATCACGCGCCGGGCGACGTCGGCCAGGCCGCAGCGCTCGAGCGCCTGCTCGACCTTCTGCTTGCGCTCGCGGCGCGGCACGTCCTTGATGCGCGCCACGTAGTCGACGTAGGAGAAGACCGTCATCTCCGGGTAGAGCGGTGGCGCCTCGGGCAGGTAGCCGACGGCGCGCCGCGCCTGCAGCGGCTCGGCGAAGATGTCGTGCCCGGCGATCTTCGCGCTGCCGTCCGTTGGGGGCAGGAAGCCGGTGAGCATCCGCATCGTGGTGGTCTTCCCTGCCCCGTTCGGCCCCAGGAAGCCGACCACCTCGCCCCGCTCCACGGTGAAGGAGACGTCGTCGACCGCGACGACGTCCCCATAACGCTTCGAGAGGTGACTGGCTTCGATCATGCTCCGATCGCCTCCCTGACCCCGCCGTCCACGGC
>Ga0315553_10002506_pt1 | contig 14715 bp, 9 predicted proteins | sample SalMarSW160140MG_FD_203099 | JGI IMG/M metagenome (GOLD analysis project Ga0315553, IMG submission 203099) | Salt marsh sediment microbial communities from the Plum Island Ecosystem LTER, Massachusetts, United States - Salt Marsh Sediment SW1601-40 ... | reverse complement strand
TGGTCAACTACTACCTTCAATTACCTTGTCATTTGGCATCGCGACATATCCTGACCATGGAATAGATACGGATGAACTCATGCGGGTAGCAGACACGGCTCTCTACAAGGCAAAAGAAGAGGGTAGAGACAGGGTCATAGTTGGTTGATAATCGTAACCTTTCTTTAACCTTATAATTTCACAAACACTCATTTTGTTGCCTTAATCCTTGCAGGGTATGGAACAAGATACCGTTTTGTGACTCCTTAAATCCATAGCATGTCTTGGCCACCGCACGAAAAACCAGCGCAGGGTGCTTTTTATTGTCGCGAAGCTGGTTAGTTAGTCACTTTTGGAGACAAATTCTTTCACCCTTCTCTTGAACACGTCTCTGGCCAGAAGGACCCTTCTCTGGCATTTGAAGCATTTAAGGCCGATGTCGGCGCCGACGATTACTGGCTTTCCCTTCAGTTCCGGGTTAAGCACCTGCTCCACAGAAACGAAGAAGGCGTCCAAATCAATATGGAAAATACAGCGAAACATGAGACAGTATATAACCTAGCACACAGAACTTGGCAACAAATATAGAGGGCAAACAGAGGAATTACAACGCCTTTTCATATGCTTGTGTCAGCAATTGATACGTGTCCATCGCATACTTGTCAGTCATACCTGATAGATAGTCCGCCACAACTTGCGCGAGCATACGTTTCATTTGCTTATTATGTCTTCTCTTTTTGTCTAGTTGCCAGTATCTTTTAAGTTTGGCTTGTGTTCTGATAGGAAGTGCCTCAGGTGCTTGCATATAAGCATCAAAAAGAGTCCCCACTATCCTCTTGGCTTTTTGCATCATAATCATTACTCGGGGTTCTCGATATACATGATTAAAGAGAATCTCACTCAATAGATTTCGTAGCTGTTTTTCAAGAGTTTTCGGCAAAGCGATAATTACGTTCCGGCTGTCTCTTACTGCTGCCATAAGTTGCTCACCGTTGCAGTTAAATTCGCCCAAATTTTTCTTGGATTGTGCCACAGTCTCAAGAATCAGTTTGTTTATAAGTAGTCTAGACAAGGTTCTATGCCTTACTTTTCTGACGATTTCCTTGTTTTCTTCCCTGTTTGATTGCTTGTATTCCTCCATTGCATTTTGTAGGTCATTACTAATAATACTGGCTACAAACTTGATGGCATACTCATCTGCGAGTTTCTCAAATTCAGCCCACTCTAGCAAACCAACTTCCAAAGCATCTTCGAGATCATGCGCCGCATAGGCTATGCTATCAGCGATACTTACAATTTGTGCCTCTATGATAGGATGTTTATGGTTCCAGAAACTAGATGCCACCTCTTGTAACTCATCAGGAATGTTTGCCAAGATGTCCTCTTCTTTGTCGAAGTAGGTGCAATGTCGTAGTATACCTTCTAGTGTTGCATAAGTTAAGTTAAGCCCTTTGAAATCAGTATATCTCTCCTCCAAAGCTGTTACTATTCTATATGATTGAATATTGTGGTCGAAAGGTATGCCGAATGGCTCTAGCAAATCATGAAGTGTGTCTCCTCCTATATGGCCAAATGGCGCGTGCCCTAAATCATGTGCCAAAGCAATAGCTTCCGCCAAATCAAGGTCTGCTCCAAGTTGAAGTGCTAAACCTCTAGCGATCTGTGCAACTTCAAGTGAATGCGTTAGGCGAGTCCTGTATAAATCCCCCTCATGAATGACATAGACTTGTGTTTTATACTGTAACCGTCTGAAAGCAGTTGAGTGTATGATTCTGTCCTTATCATGTTGAAATGGTGTCCTGATGTCCCCGGTCTGAAGCTCATCTTTGTATCTTCGTTTTGCCAATTCTCCTTCTTGCGAAGTGACTATCATCTTCGTGTCCTTCCCTCTATAGCTACTTTATCTTAACTAGCAGGCGGATATAATATGGGTGCTTGTAATGAACACTTTACGTGGCCGAAAATTCCTTGTCAACGTTTCTCAGGCAAGTATTCTGGGAACATAATACCTAATTTGTAGTAAGCCTAATTGGTATGGTGTCCCTGGCATTCGCCAGGGTTGGAGGTAAACAGCCAAGGGGTATCTATACCCCTGACATTATTGTGTATATATACCTGTTACTCGTTTTTCTTGCGTTTATTAGCGATTTTGATAGCTGCTATGGACAGGGCTACAGCGACTCCTGTAGCTACATACAGCATCCAGTCGGAGGTCCACGTGGTTTTAGAGATCCCAAACGTTGCCATAATTGCTAAAGCTGCAATGATGACACTAATAACGCCAATGATTGTACCTTGGAAGTGCTCTATTTTAACTTCCAATTTAGCAATATCTTCTCCTGTCTCAGTCTTCAGGTCGGTCATTTTTTCATCTATTTTTTTAAAGCTGCTCGCGGGTGCACTGTCTATTTTCATTTGATCCAGTCGGTCAAAGTCAAACGTTGAGTATCTATCTCTCCCAAGTTTCCACAGCTCATATTTGCCTTGGGTGGGAGTAGTCCTGACGAAATCAATTATGAACAATGGGTCTTTATATTTGAGAATCTGGGGCTTGTTGGACAAGTTGTATATGGGGCAGAAAAGGAATCCCTGGTATCCCGGATCCACCTGCAAGCTACCAACCCAGACTAGTCCTCTATAGACCATCTTCACTCTCAAATTCCAGCGAGCTATCAGACAACCCGGAATATTTAGCCATTCATAAGTGGATACTACAGCTATACCATGAGGTGGAATTGTCAGGTCTTTTCTGGAATCTGTCAACCAATCGGCACTGTCAGAATCTCCAAGTCTGTACCTACTCCCTAGCCTTAACTCATAAGAGGCTGACTCTTTGAGACAGTCATGCTCAAGCGGATCAATCAATGGTGGTATTCGTTCGTTGCAGAAATACAAAATATCCGACTTGCGAAGAACTGAGCTCCCGCCTGTACGTTCTGTAAATTCAGGTGGTTCAGCCAATGCCTCATGTTGGTCTAAGTAATAAAGATAATTGGCTATCTGTTTCTTTTTTACTATCGTAGACAAAGTCTGCACGATATCGTTATTACACTCGTTTATTTCACGAATGTATTTGCTCAATTGTCTGTCCGTAATCTGCTTCGGGCCTTTATTTGATTCCACTCTCACTCCTCTGGGCAAGAATTAGCCTTCTCCTGCCGCACACCCTGTCCACAAGTTCGCTTTGCTCCGGCCCTGTTCCTATGAACGTTACAGGAACCGCCAGTTCATTCTCTAGATGCTTAATAAATTCCTTTGTCTCACTTGTGAGGAAGTCATAATCCAGAACACCTTTGTTGGCAAAGTCCAGGTAATCTACACCATGCAGGGCTAATTCTGTGGGTCTGTTGACTATGGTTGCCCGGCGAACTAGTTCCATATCAAATTCCGCAACCCGTCTAAGCCTGCCCGTCACTGTTGAGTACTCACTAACAGGGTAAGGATACCCACTCCTCTGCTGAAGCTCCTCCCAAGTTATTTCATTTTTAAGAGGTCCGGACTTTCCCTCCACCCTAATTGGAAAGGTTCTTATAGCCATAATGATAGAGTCCACCTTCATAGGGCTGAGTCCCACTTCGCTCAGAAACGCACTTGCTGTGGTGTCACGGCTAGTGGCATAAGGATAACAGAGGGTGTGATACAGGGATAATCCGAACCCCTGAGTGCCTTCGACTATACAGAGCTGACCTTTACCAATACCACAGTTAATTTCGGCTGAGACGTCAGTGACAAAGGGGCGTGCCTCTGGAATGTCCGATGCTAATTTGATCGTCCCGTCTCTAAGGGCACGCTTCACAACCCCTATGCCCGTACCCGATAGTGTCGAGCCTATTCGGTCCCTTAGGCCAAGCTGAGATTCCCTTTTCCCGTCTTTATCCGTAATGATGACCGCATTTCGGTCTATGCCCACCCGATGTGCGTCTATCCCGGTGAGCTCTATTTCCGTAATCAGCAGTCTCAGGTTAATAATAGATCCAGCGGCAAGGAGAAGCCGGCTTCGTGAATTGACAAAGCCGGCTGGAAGCATTCTAAGCCTGAATATCTGGTCCTTAAGATGAACAGTGTGACCGGAATTGGGTCCACCACAACGCACTACAAAGTCAGGATCATCTCTCTTGGCAAGGTGGGCTACAATCTTCCCCTTGCCTTCACCCCCATATTGTCCGCCTATTACAATAGTCACTCCCATGCCTTCCCCCTTCTGTCCCGTAAATTAGCTATAGTTTACTAGACTTCGGAACTATTAGATACCCTTCGTCTTCATTACCCAGGGCTTCATACCAATCTGTCAGGTAAAAATAGCCAACTAGAGCAGAGGTGATAGCGTCCAGTTCATCATGGGTAATTTTTGCATCTTCAAATTCCCCAGAAAGACCAAAGTCTATCAAGCCCTGCTTCAGCTCTGTAGTACTGATCTTCTTTCTAGTGATTCCAAGTATATCCTGAGCCGCACCAGGATAGCTTTCAATAATATTAAAACCAAGCCCTCGTAACTCTCGTGTTAATTTCATACCTCTGTCAGTGAGACCTTGCATACTTTGGATCAGGCACCAGAATACATTTATTCCTCTACTGCGAAGTATTCTTTCGCACTCCCGGGTAATGCCAAACTTCCTGCATTCACAAGTATCACTAACACAGTCCCGCCCTTTGGGCAGAGAAAGAGGTGAATCTATCGAGATCAGACTAGGCTTCCATTTTAACATAAGGTCTAAGATTTCATCATCTTTTTCCGTTAACCCGGTTTCTACTAATTCACCCTTCATTAATGCGACACCAGATTTCCGAGCATCCGATGCCCTTAAGTCGATACCAACTACCTTTGGAGGATCAGCTCTCCGTCCATCCAACCTCGCCAGTAACATGTTCATGTCAATACTGGGCTTGAGTGTTTCATGATAATTGCGAGCCGAATAAGCTTCTCTCCAAGCTGCTGCGAAGAGCTTTTTGTTTGCCTCTGTTGTAGGAACACATGTGGTCTGACCACTAGGCCAACGAGCATGATTGTGATGGCTTTGCTTTGTTGGTAGTAATCTTTCCTCCATCATAGAATAGCCAAGTTCCATTAATACCTTGAGATTAGTTACGTCGGAGAAATTATATTTTAGGAGTAATTCTAGTGCACTGCAATCACCATGCGTATATCTATGCCATAGAATAGTAGCCCCAAATCCGTCGACATTATTAACTTCGTCCTCTCTTGAGATACCGAATTGTTTTTCTATCGACTTCAGTCCGCCTGTATATCCAAGTCGCTTGAGAAGAAACCTTAAGTCAATGTGGACCGGAGGAAGGCTCAAATGGTCAAACTCCGAGTTCAAGAAAGGTAGGTCAAAAAGAATACCGTTGTAAGTCACTATCAACGAGTATTTCTCAATTTCGTCCTCGAAATCTGGCAGGTTCTGACCTCGGACATAGACTTTGAACTCTTTGCCATCGAACAAGCCGATCAATGTAACGTTATTGTAGTAAAAAGACAAGCCGGTCGTTTCAATGTCTAGGAACGCTGTACTATTCTTGAACTCTGGGTATAACCGCCACCACTCGCTTTTCGGTAGGGCTTTACTGAAAAACCGAACCTCTTTTCTTCTTAAGGCGTTTTCAGAAAGGGTAATATGGTCACTGATTTTCTGTACAGTTTTGGGGCGGATTTCGAGACCGTTGGACTTGGTAAAATTGCTCCAGGTGAATATATTACCTTCCCAAATCTTCCGTTCAGTGTTGGAGCCAACACCAGGAATGTGTAAAAAAGTGTTCCTCAGCATAGCTACTCCAAACTACTCAATTTGGGCTTAGTAGTTAACAATCCGTTTAATGTAGCATAGCTATGTACCATTCATTTCTGCTATTGAAAGTATAGCATAATAGTTGACTTAAAGTCAACAATTATTTTTTAATAGACTAAGGTAACTGTAATATGTCAAAGCGAAGGGGGCCTCCGAAGAAAAAACGGACTTCTTCTCTTGGGAAATACCTAACCAAGAGAAGAGAGAAGAAGGGAAAAACCCAAGCGGAAATAGCAGACGCCATTGGAAAGTCTAGAAGTTACATCTGCAAGATAGAAAGAGGCCAAAAAGAGCGAAAAACAGTTCCACACAAATCGCCTCGTGACTTTATACTATACCGACTAGCTGAGGTGTACGGGGCAGATATTGCGGAAGTCTTGGAGATAGCAAACTGTCCGCAGCTTCTTCTACTCTATACCACCGAAAAGGAAAGACAAGAATTGATTCGCCACTTTAATAAAATTCGTCAGCGAGAGAATAGGGGCCGTTAAGGTTAAGTATAATCCAGGTTACTTTTTATTGTCGCGGGGCTGGTTAGTTAGTCACTTTTGGAGATCAATTCTTTCATCCTTCTCTCAAACACCCCTCTCTCCAAAAGCACCTTTCTCTGGCATTTGAGGCACTTAAGGCCGATGTCGACACCCACCCTCACCACTTCCCACTCGTAGCTGCCGCAGGGGTGTGCTTTGTGCAACCGGACTATGTCACCGGGCTTTATTTCTAAAGTCATTGATTTGGTTGCGGATTCTTTCAGCCATGTTTCTAGCCGCCCGGGCAAAATTCTTTTCCTTTGAGGCGTAGAGAATTTGCCTCGACACATTGATAATGAAAGCCGATTCCCTTTTTAGACTAATGACCCAGAAGTTATGAGCGCAAAGCTCTATTCTTAAACCAATTCAAATGTAGTCCGCAAAAAATCGGGCCTCAGCCAGCGGCACCACCGACGCCCTCCGCAATTCCAGCGCCGCAAAGAAAACCATTGACAATTTTCTGGATATCAGTTCAGCGTCTTTTTTGTCAAGGCAACTTGCTTTCTACGCACGAAGAAAATCACCAATCCCACTACTACGACCGCCCCTGTAATCCCGCCAATTAGCGGCCAGTTGACTGATGGTTTCCCCTCAAAGTTGGCGGTTATGGCATAGTCGCTGTTCATGGTAATGTTGGTTGAGGCAGCATCAACATGGGCTATGGCGTCAACATCGCCAGTCCAGTTGACAAATCGATAGCCTTCTTCAGCCTCGGCGACAAGATTAACCGCTGTTCCTTGGTCATATGTGAAAGTCCCCTCACCGGGAGCGGTTACCGTACCTCCAGCGGTGCTGGAAATGGTCAGGTCAAATTGAGGTGATATCTGCTCAAAGTTGGCGGTGACGGAGTAGTTATCATTCATGGTGATGGGAGTGGTGGCATCCTCGACATCGGCAATGGTGGCAATATCGCCAGTCCAGTTGACAAATCGATAGCCTTCTTCAGCCTCGGCGACCAGGTCGACTACCGTGCCGCAGTCATAGGGGAACGAACCTTCCCCTGGGGTGGTTACCGAGCCGTCGGCTGTGCTGTCTGTGGTAAGGTCGTAGCTCAGGAGTACAAAGTTAGCGGTGATGAAATAGTCACCGTCCATGGTGATATCGGTTGAGGCGGCGTAGACATCGGCGATGGTGCCCACATCACCGGTCCACTCGACGAACTCGTAGCAGGCATCAGCCTCGGCCACCAGGTTGACCACCTCACTCTCGCAATATGCAAAAGTCCCCTCGCCGGGAGCGGTTACCAAACCGCCAGCAGCGCTGGAGATGGTGAGGTGATATGACCCGGGGGGCTCTTCTGACAGGGTTTCCAGAATCCAGCCACCGATATCGCACTGCCCATCGTCATTATTTCCCGTGGCGACCACTGTGCCGCAGTCCTTAAGCCCCACCGTGTGCCAGCCCCCTGCGGCGACCTGGACGATGTTCGTCCAGCCACTGACTTTACACTGCCCCTCGTTGTTCCTTCCCGTGGCGACCACGGTGCCATCCTCCCTAAGCCCCACCGTGTGAGCGCGGCCTGCGGCGACCAGTTGGATGTCCGTCCAGCCGTCTACGTTGCACTGCCCCTCGTCGTTATTTCCCGCGGCGACCACATGGCCGTCGTCCTTAAGCCCCACCGTGTGAGCGTAGCCTGCAACGACCAGCGCAATATCCGTCCAGCCGCCGACGTTGCACTGCCCCTCGTTGTTCCTTCCCGTGGCGACAACGGTGCCGCCATTCTCAAGTCCGACAGTGTGAGCCCCGCCTGCGGCTACCTGCTGGATGTCCGCCCAGCCGAGGACGTCGCACTGCCCCTGGTCACTCTTTCCCGTGGCGACCACGGTGCCGTCGTCCTTAAGCCCCACCGTGTGCCAGTCGCCTGCAACCACCAGGCCTATGTCGGTCCAGCCGCCGACGTTGCACTGCCCATCGTCGTTATTTCCCGTGGCGACTACGGTGCCACCCTCCTCAAGCCCCACCGTGTGACTAAAGCCTGCGGCTACATGCCAGATATCCGTCCAGCCATCAACATTGCACTGCCCATCGTCGTTGTTTCCCGTGGCGACCACGGTGCCGTTGGGCCTAATCCCCACTGTGTGACGCCCGCCTGTGGCTATCGTGCACGACAGGTTCAGTACCATTATTATTATTAGAGCTGCAGACAATAAAACCTTTAAGATCAACTTTCTACTTTTCATTACTACCTCCTGTTATCCGTCGTTCGAACTTTGCTGCGTGTGAAACTCTCCCTTTTTGTAAGCTTTTGTCTTCCCCAAAATCTTAGTCCGTGGCATGTCACCTCCTAGCTGTCAAGCCTCCATCGCCAAGGTTCGCCCCACGCAGCACAGGCACAAGTGCGATCCCGCTAACAGCCAGAAGCGGTCCCATGCCAGGTCGAGATGGCCTCGGTTGTCCTGCATCATCCACAAAGAAGACATGCATAGTAGTGACCGCACACGGGTAACTCAACCAGCATATATTTCACAGTATAACACATCGTAACGTGACTGCTGGCATACTGCGAAGCCCCACCGCCCTCGCCTCACCCCGTCACCCCCACGCCCCGCTTACAAACCCACAACATCGCGACATAATAAGTGCGGGAGGTGAATACAATGAACGTAACAACCAACACGGATAGCATATAATCGAACCCATAATGCGGGCGCTCCGGCAGCTCTCGCCGGGCAGCCAGGGCGCCGTGGCGGCGCTGGCTAGTTAGGCACTTCTGGAGACAAATTCTTTCACCCTTCTCTGGCATTTGAGGCATTTAAGGTCAATGTCGGCGCCCACCCTCACCACTTCCCACTCGTAGCTGCCGCAGGGGTGTGCTTTGCGCAATCGGACTACGTCACTGGGCTTTGTTTCTATGGTCATTGATCTGGTTGCGGATTTTCTCAGCCATGTCTCTAGCCGCCCGGGCAAAATCCTTTTCCTTCGAGGCATAGAGAATTTGCCGCGACACATTGATAATCGCCTTCTCGCCCCGGGCATCCACCCCGTAGCCCACTGCCGAAGCCAGGTCCCCTCCCTGAGCGCCGATGCCGGGAATAAGCAAGGGCATTTCGGGGCAAATTGAGCGGACTTTTCTTAATTCTTCAGGATAGGTGGCCCCGACCACCAGGCCGATGTTGCCATAAATGTTCCATTCTTTGGCTTTTTGAGCCACTGCTTCATATAGTGGCAGGCCATTGGTGGAGAGGTCCTGGAAATCTGCGGCTCCCTTGTTGGATGTTCGGCATAGGATAAATACCCCTTTATCTTGATAGCTAATGAAGGGCTCTATGGAATCGAAGCCAAGGTAAGGATTGACGGTAGCTGCATCGAAGCCCAGAACTGAAAATAGAGCCCTGGCATAAGCTTTGGCAGTGTTGCCGATATCGCCGCGCTTGGCATCGCCAATTACAGGAATATCGCCGGGTATGCATTTAACGGTCCTCTCCAGGGTAGCAAGCCCTTCGGTCCCCAAAGCTTCATAGAAGGCCAGATTGGGCTTATAGGCGCAGACCAGGTCGCAGGTGGCCTCAATAATGGCCTTGTTGAATTGGAGAACGTCTACCCCGGGCATAAGCTCCGGGTCGGGGTCCAGTCCGATGCACAGCCAGCTTTTGTTTTTTCGGCTGATATTAAGCAGTTTATCTGTGAATTTCATCGCTGTAACCCAGATAATAGCAGGAGACGAGGATAAATTAAAGCTCGATCAACATTCTATTGTGCCATTCCGAGTTTGTTGATTGCAGAAATGCCTACACAAAAGGTCATCATGAGGGTTGCTTAAGCTTCATTCCTCGTTTATTAGAAAGAAGCTTGAGTAACAGAACAATTATCTTGGAAATGTAGGTAAAGTTAAGATAATTGTATTGACAAATGAGAAATGTGTGGTATGATACCAATAATAGTAGAAATGGTAGCGTAAGACTCAAGCTTAGGGGACAAAGACACTGGACCTGTAGTTGGTCGCTTGGGTTCAGCAGAGTCAATAGCGAAACCGCCCTGGAAAGAAGGTTTCGCTGTTTTATTTTCGGGCGTGCTGGTAGGAGGAGTGCAGTTATTAATTTATATCAAACTCTTGTGTGAGCGCTGGACTTTCCCAAGGTGACAGGTTGTTTTATAGGCGACTCCAGTGCCCCCGAAACAAATGTACAGTATATGATTGGGGCTGGCGCAAACTAGAGTCAAGTATATCGATGGATATTTTATCGAAAGGAGGTGATAGCTTACAAAGAACCGTAAAATCAAATGAACAAGCTATTATGCCCGGTCGATGGGTATATGTAAATAGCAAATGAAAGGAGAAAAAAGATGAAGAAGAGAATTTTATTCCCTATGCTGACAGTGGTCCTGGCATTAGCACTGACGATACCGATGGCGCTTGTATCGGCACATGAAGAGGAGGACCCGTACGTTACAGATTTGCTGGCTGGACAAACTGAAGACGTAGGCGATGTTAAGGTATGGAACGATGGAGATAACCTGTACATCACGTATGAGATTACCGAACTTGACTGGATAATTACCAAAACACACCTCTATGTAGGTAAAAATGTAGCTCCAACAACTGCCCCGGGTCAGTTCCCATACCATGACGACGATGCATCATCGGTAAGCGATACAACAGTCACGTACACGATACCACTGGACGATATAGATAGTTATTCCAGGCAACTTAACAAGAAAGGCAAGCCCACGGGAGTAATGGTTGCGGATGGGTCGCCGGGCGTAGAGCCCTGCAATGAAATCTACATCGCCGCCCATGCCGAGGTGCAAAAGGTAGAAATTGAAACATCCACAATCACTACTACTGAGACCGCTTGGGGTGAAGGATTTCGCTTTGAGGGCAGGAACAACTGGGCTATGCACTTCCCTTATCACGTGCAAGCGGTTCCATGCATGACTCCAAGTGGCGAACTAACCGTCACAGGAACCGGTTGGTATAATGATACTTCACCGGCTACAGCGTGGTGCCCATGTGCATACACGTATGACCTGACAGATGCAGGCGAACCAATCGCACTGCAGGGTTGGGTGGACTTGTCCGAGGCTGCTGTCGCCAACACCGGTGACTGGTCGAAATACTATGCTAAATTCTCCATGTTTGATAGTGTTGGTAAGGCGGTACAAGTAGTCTTCAATAATGACTGGCTAGGACCATGGTACGAAATGCCTGCCCAGCAGTGGGACCGAATCCGCATGGAAAACAATATGTCGTTACCGATGCCTGAGCGGCACTATGCAATAGTGGGAGGCACTCTAGGATACGACATGGATGGATACTGGGTCGGCCCAGGTAATGGCGCCACTGTTTATCCCAGCGATGGGAACTACTTCTTCCAGCTGATAGCAGACCCTGTAGCAGAGACCTTTACACTTCAGGTTTACGGTATGGGCTCCGGTGCTCCGGCAGCTGACCCACCACCTAGTGCTAAACCAGGATGGCCAAAGCAGAACATGTACGATGACCCGACGTGGTTGGAGCTTGGTACAATTACGGCCACGGGCTTTGACTTCTCAGAGGTCACTATATGCGCAGAACTCTGGGCCTCCACTCAGGCTGGAGCTGAAGAAACTACAACCATTTACTGGGATGGGATGACCGTTGACACTCCAGTGACATTCGGTGACATACCGGAGTAATAAGCCTTAGCACGGAGGACTAACCGTTGAAGGGAGGCTCTCAAAAGCCTCCCTTCAACCTTCATATAGAGCTTTTGGCACAGACCGGGAGGTGTGACACATCCAAGTTAGAGAGCCGCGCTTGCGCACGGTTCTTTGCCTTTATTCGTGTCAAGGGCTACAATAGAGGCATGCGGGACCTGATTTCTGATGCCCTGAAAGACCACGGTGCCGACTATATTGATATCCATTTTGAGGAGAGCCAGGCTACTAACATTGCCTACAGAGGGGAGAGGCTGGAGGAGATAAGCAGGGCTCGAAACTCGGGTGGCAATGTTCGTGCTTTAGTCCGGGGTAGCTGGGGATTCGTCAGCTTTAATCGTCTTGACGGACTGCGGGACAGGGTAGCTCTGGCAGTGGAGGAGGCAAAGTTAGCCAGCAGGGAACCGTTAAAACTTTTCCCAATGGAGCCTGTAGTTGATACGGTGATTCCACAATTGAAGCAGGATGCCACGTCTATACCGTTAGTAGCGAAGAAAGAGCTTTTAGATAGCTATAATAATATTATGTTAAGTAGCCCCAAGATTCAAAGCACAAGAATTAACTATCGTGATGGCAGAAAACAACGTACCTTCGCCAGTTCTGAAGGCAGCTACATTGAGCAAGCTAAAACCGACCTTGCTTTACGATTGACAGCCATAGCTCGCGAGGATAACGAAGTTCAACAGGCAGGACTGAGCCTGGGAAGCGATGGCGAGTTTTCCACCGTGGAGGGACTACGCGAGCAAGCCGGGGAAGTAGCGAGGCGTGCTGCCGCCCTTCTTTCCGCCCCCCAGGTAAAAGGCGGAGAATATACCGTGATTTTGGACCCTGTTCTGGCCGGAGTCTTTGCTCATGAAGCCTTCGGACATTTATCCGAGTCGGATTTCGTATATCAAAATGAAAATCTACAACAAGTCATGGTCCTGGGAAAGAAATTTGGTGGCAAGCATCTCAATATCATTGATGACCCTACCATTCCCAACTTGCGGGGAAGTTACAGATACGATGATGAAGGGACGCCGACAAGGGAAAACTATCTTATCCGTGAGGGCATTCTAGAGGGGAGGCTTCATTCGAGGGAAACAGCGGCTAAGATGGGAGAAAGGGCTACGGGGAATGCTCGAGCCATTAATTACCTCTATCCCCCCATAGTGAGAATGAGCAATACCTTTATTGTGCCAGGTAGCGCTTCCTTTGAAGAGATGCTTGGTGACATTGAGGAAGGCGTCTATGTCAAGGACTGGTATGGCGGGATGACCAGCCTGGAGATGTTCACATTCTCCGCCGGGGAAGCTTACATGATTCGCCGGGGGAGATTAGCGGAGCTATTACGCCCCGTGGTGCTTACCGGCAATGTTTTTACCACCCTGCAAAATATAGATGCCATAGGCAATGACCTGGGGATGAATCAGGGTGGTGGCTGTGGAAAAGGGGGACAATCTCCGCTACCTGTTTCTAACGGTAGTCCGCATATTAGAATTCGTCATTGTGTAGTAGGAGGAAGATAGTTGGAAGGTCTTGAAGAGGTACTCCGCTCTGCTCGGAAGGAGGCTGAGCAAGCTGAAGTTTTTTCGGTTTCTTCCTGGGCAATGCCTATACAGTTTGAAGCCAATGAACTAAAACAAGTTCAGACCAAGGAGAGCAGCAGTACTGCCTTGCGAATTTTCAGGGAGGGCAGAATCGGCTTTGCTACTGCCAGTGGAGGTGGAGATGTGGGAGCTCTGGTTGACATGGCTGTGGAAACCTCCCAATTTGGCAGTCCGGCCAATTTTCAATTTCCTTCTCGCAAGGACTATTCGGAAGTGTCCACCTTCGACCTCAAAGTAGAGGAAATAGCTATGGAGAGGATGGTCGAGATCGGCAAGGAGCTTATAGCCAGGATCAGGGGGCATACTCCTGATATCCTTTGCGATGTTCAGGTAGCCAGGGGGACAAGCTCTGTCTCCTTCATTAATTCTCAAGGTGGCGAAGGAAAGTATGATAAAAGCTTTTTTAGCCTAAGCCTGGAAGGCATTCTTGTTCGTGATACAGACATGCTTTTTGTGGGTGATAGCGAAAGCTCATGCCGTCCCGATTTTATCGGAATCGATGGCCTGGCCGATAGAATAATATGGCAGCTGGAAATGGCCAGGAAAAAAGCTGCTGTGTCCACCAGGCTGCTGCCGGTAATTTTTACGCCTATTGGAGTAGCCAGTGCTTTACTGAGCCCTCTGGTGCTGGCGTTTAATGGCAAATCAGTCCTCGAGGGGGCTTCGCCTTTAAAAGATAAACTTGGGGAGCAAGTTTTTGACAAAAAGCTGAACTTATGGGATGATGCTACCATAGCTTATGGCGTAGGGAGTTATCCCTTTGATGACGAGGGGGTGTCCGGCCGGCGTCTACCACTTATTACAAATGGAGTAGTGACGCATTTCCTTTATGATTTACAAACAGCATCTTTGGCCGGTACTCAGAGCACCGGTAACGGCCAGCGAGCAGGCGGTGGTTTCCCCCGCCCCGATATAAGCTCTCTTATTTTAAGCGGAGGAGATGTTCCTTTCCAGGCGATGGTGGAGGATATGAAAGAAGGGTTAATTGTGGAGCAGCTTATGGGTGCTGACCAGGGTAATATTTTGGGTGGTGATTTCGGTGGAAACGTTTTGCTGGGATACAAGGTAGAGCACGGTGAGATAGTGGGAAGAGTGAAGGATACTATGATTGCCGGTAACGTGTATCAAGTGCTAAAAGAGCTTCTGGGCATAGGGCAGGAAACAAGATGGGTTGGCGGGATTTTGCAGACTCCA
>Ga0315553_10002504_pt1 | contig 14719 bp, 14 predicted proteins | sample SalMarSW160140MG_FD_203099 | JGI IMG/M metagenome (GOLD analysis project Ga0315553, IMG submission 203099) | Salt marsh sediment microbial communities from the Plum Island Ecosystem LTER, Massachusetts, United States - Salt Marsh Sediment SW1601-40 ... | reverse complement strand
CGGGCATTCTTACCCTGTGAGGATTATTGTGCCACTCATTGTGGAGGGTCGGATATAGCCTCTTCGCTTCTTGCTCTGGCAGAGATTGCCATTCCCCATAATCGAAATCTATAAGGCCATCGGCAATGTGCACGTCAATGTTCTGATAACGGGCAATGATATTTGCCGTGTCTAGCGCCCTCCTTAAGGGGCTGGAATAAATAGCCCCTAATTCCCGATTGCTTAAATACCTGCCCAATAGCTCTGCCTGCTTAATGCCCACTTCGTCCAGATTTACATCCGTTCTACCCCGATATACCTTCTCTACATTCCACACGGTTTCACCGTGTCTTGCCAGGATAAGTTTTGCCATGGCTCCCCCACAATAATTATCTAATGTCTGAGAATTTATGGCAATCTGGAAAGAAACTTAATTTTTTGGCCTGCATAGTTGACTTGTGCTCATTGATTAATTAGGATTATGGGGGTAAAATAAACACTACAAAGGAGGCATAGCATGGTAGAGATGACGATTGACAGCATCCGGGTTAGCTTGATGAATTATCAACGGGTGGTGATTTTAAAGGAGAAGGGAACTAATCGTTATCTACCCATTTGGATTGGTCCTGCTGAAGCAGATGCTATTGCCGTAAAGCTGCAAAATGTCGAGCTATCTCGCCCTTTGACGCATGATTTGTTGCAATCTGTAATTTCTACCTTGGGGGCTTCAGTTGAGTATATCGTGGTAAGTGGACTTAAGGAAGATACTTTCTATGCCAGACTTGCTCTCAGCATTGATGGTGGTGAATTAGATATTGATTCTCGACCTAGCGATGCTTTGGCCTTGGCTGTAAGAGTTGGAGCCCCAATATATGCTGAAGAATCGGTGCTTGAAAAAGCGGGCATTATACTTGAAGAGGAAACAGGCAAATCTGTTCCTGAAGGTAAAGTTGATGAACAAGAGCTGAAAGGGCTATCAGCATATAAAGATTTCATAAATACACTTGACCTAGAAGACTTTCAGAAACGCCAATCCTGAGAATGTCAATAGGAGCGGCCCTCCTGTCACTGCCAGATAAAGTCTCCTGCTTAAAATCCTAACCGCTAAGCCTCTGCATTCAGCTTGCTGGTCAAGACCTGCAAGGCAGTAATATATCCCCTCCAACCTAAGCCGATTATCTGCTCTTCAGCTATGGGGGCAATTACAGACTTGGCGCGCCACTCCTCACGGTGGTAAATATCTGATAAGTGGACTTCAATTACCGGTAATTTGCTGTCAACCAGGGCATCGAGCAGAGAAAATCCGTAGTGGGTGAGAGCACCAGGGTTAATTATTATGCCATGGGCGGAATCCGTTTGCTCTTGAATAAAATCTATGAGCGCCCCTTCATGATTAGACTGAAATGTCACCACTTCGACATTTAAGGCCTGGGCCTCTTTCTTCAGCAGGGCATTGATTTCGCCCAAGGTCTTTTCTCCGTAAATTGACTTTTCTCTTTTGCCCAGCATATTCAAATTTGGTCCATGGATAACTAGAATTTTCATAAGGCTACCCCCTCTTTTTGTTTCTCCGGCCCGGATAGTTTTACTTTATGCTGGCAAGCCACGCATTTAGCCCAACCCTCTCTGTATTGTACTAAAAGATTGCCACAGCCAGGGCAAGGCTGAGCTATTGGCCTGCGATTTACGGCGAATTGGCATTTGGGAAACTTGCTACACCCATAAAATACCTTCTTCTTCTTCTTACTGATTCTTTTCACGAGCTCACCACCACACTGGGGGCAAGAAACCCCGGTTTTAACTGCGTAGGGCATGGTTGTTTTACAGTCGGGATAGCCGCTACAGGCGAGAAATTTACCGAAACGCCCGACCTTTATGACCATGGGGCGACCGCAATTGGGACATGTCTCTTCGCTCACTTGGGTCATGTTGACCTTTTCTAAATTTATCCAAGCTTTATCCAACATATCTTGGAAGGGGGGATGAAATTCCTGCAAAGCAGCTATCCATTCATATTTACCATTAGCTATTTCGTCTAGTTGTTCTTCCATCTGAGCCGTGAAACCAGGGTCGACGATTTTAGGGAAATGCTCAGCCAAGATTTTGTTGACAGTTATCCCTAGTTCCGTGGGGTGGAATTTGCCATCGACTTTGTTGACGTAATCTCTCTGCTGAATGGTAGACAGGATAGGAGCATAGGTACTGGGGCGTCCGATTCCTTTCTGCTCCAGTGCTTTTATCAGTGTAGCCTCAGTATAGCGGGGTGGCGGCTGGGTAAAACATTGTTCGGGAAAGGTTCCCAGGTAAATCAATTTATCTCCAATTCTCAGCTTGGGCAAGGAAACAACGTTTTCCCCTCGTTCATCTTCATCCCTGTCTTCGCTGTAAACAACCATAAAACCAGGAAATTTAACTACAGAGCTACTTGCTTTGAGTAGATATCCTTGAGGTTGTTTTTCACCACCAGCGATACTTGCTTCTATCTCCACGTTGGTTGTGTCGTATAAAGCTGCTGACATTTGACTTGCGACCATGCGCTTCCAGATAAGCTTGTAAAGCTTTAGCTGAGTTGGATTGAGAAATGGCTTGAGTTGCTCTGGTTGGCGGTAAATTTTGGTGGGTCGAATTGCCTCGTGAGCTTCCTGTGCCCACTTTGTTTTTTTGGCAAAACTACGTGGCTTTGGTGGGAGAAATTTGGTTCCGTATTTCTCGCCGATAAACTCCCTCGCCTCGCTTATTGCAGAGGCAGCCACATGGGTAGAATCGGTGCGCATATAGGTAATAAGTCCCACCGAGCCTTCCTCGCCCAAGGGCAAGCCTTCGTAAAGTTGCTGGGCAATAGCCATAGTTCGCCCGGCGGTGAAGTGCAGCTTCTGCCAGGCCTCTTGCTGCAAGGTGCTGGTGATAAAAGGCGGAGCCGGCTGACGAGCCACTTGTTTAGTTACTACCGCCTTAACTGCGTATTCAGCCTTTTCTAAATCAGCGGTAACTCTTTCTGCGTCATCTTTATTGTCAATATCCAGCTTGGTGCCATCGGCCAGGGCAAACAGCCTGGCTTTAAAACTCGCCTCTTTTTCTTCAGACGGGGCCAGCTCAACTTCTATAATCCAGTACTCCTGGGGAATAAAGTTTTGAATCTCCAGTTCGCGGTCAACAACCATCCTCACGGCCACCGATTGAACCCTGCCTGCGGAAAGTCCTCTCTGTACCTTTCTCCACAGGAGCGGACTCAGCTTGTAGCCCACAAGTCTATCGAGGATACGTCGGGCTTGCTGGGCATTCACCAGGTTCATATCAATAGAGCGGGGACTTTGGAAGGCCTCTTGAACTGCGTCCTTGGTTATTTCCTGAAAAACTACGCGCTGAATGGGTATGTCATCCTTGTCCAGCCTGGCTGCTTGTACTAGGTGCCAGGAAATTGCCTCTCCCTCACGGTCAGGGTCAGTAGCCAAGTAGATAGAACTAGCCTTACTAGCTGCCTTTTTGATTTCGCCAACTATCTTTTTCTTATCCGCTGGAATGACATACTTGGGGATGAAACCCTTGTCTATATCTACCCCGAGGCTTGCCCTGGGCAAATCACGCACATGCCCCACAGATGCTTTTACACTATAGCTGCGTCCGAGAATTTTATTTAGCGTCCTTGCTTTGGCTGGAGATTCGACGATAACTAATTTACTTGCCATGATTTACCCTGCCTTAACTTAACCCCCAAAAGTCACGAAGACTTTTTGGGGACCCCGATGAATTTGCTCTAAATTTTCTTGGGATGCTTTAACTCCTTCGAGCCAGCACATAGTTCATGTTTCCCACTTGCCTGGCTATCCCCTTTAACTCCAGCATCGATAGAGTGCTGCTTACCTCCGGCATAGTCAAACCGCTGCGGCGGCAAATTTCATCTATATGACTGGGCTCGGAGCTCAATTGCTTTAGTATAGCGGATTCAACCTCGTCAGTCGGGGGAAATTCCTTAATTTCTGCTTGCTGGACTACAATGGTCAGGTTTAATTCCTGGAGAATATCAGTGTAATTGCGAACCAATTTAGCTCCTTCTTGAATGAGACGGTTAGTTCCCTGGCTGGCCGGGGAGAGGATGCTGCCCGGGATAGCGAAGACTTCTCGATTCTGTTCCACTGCCTGATGGGCCGTGATCAAAGCCCCACTCCTTTCTCCAGCTTCCACCACCAGCACCCCCAGGCTCAAGCCACTCATAATTCGATTGCGGAGTGGGAAGTACTCAGCCCTAGGCTTGACGCCTAAGGGATATTCACTGACCAGAGCGCCCTGTTCTATAATGGCTTGAGCCAGTTTGGCGTTTTCTCCGGGATAGACGATATCCAGACCGGAGCCAAACACAGCTATAGTTTTGCCCCCGGCATCCAGAGCAGCCCGATGAGCCACAGAGTCAATTCCTCGGGCTAATCCGCTGACAATAGTGATTTTACTTCGGGCTAAGTCGGCCACAATCTCCTCAGTCACCTGCCTCCCATAGATGGTGGGACGGCGGGTACCGACTATGGCCAGGCAAGGCTCGTCCTCGGCTGGGAGACTACCCCTCACATAAAGCACCGGGGGATAATCATAAATTTCTTTTAATCTCGAAGGATAAAGAGTATCCTCATAGACAAACACCTTTACCTTGTAGCGTTCCAGTTTTTCCATCTCAGCGTCCAGGGAGATTCTCGGACGTAGGGTCACCAGGGCATCTATGCTTCGTGAATCTAGTCCTGCTTGCTTTAGCTTGCCTTCGGGAGCTTTCCAGGCATCCTGTAAACTGCCAAAGTATTCTTTTAACTGGGAAATCCGTACCCGCCCAATCCCGGGTATCCCGGAAAAAGCCACCCAATATTTTAGTTCGTCAGCACTTACCATATGAAGCCTTGCTGGATTTTAGCATAGGTAGAGGATACAAGGAAGAATTATGACTAGGGCCACACCAGCTTCTCAAGGAGGAACTTGTCCCCCCAATTTGTGGGAGACCACAAGAGATTCCTCGACAGAAGTTTTTGGGCAGCCCCTGAAAAAGAGAGCTATTGACACAATGCAGTAGCTATGCTACGCTAAAATAAATTGAGACTCGCTTGATGGGAGACCGTTTAATTGTCACCCTGACCCTGAGTGAAACAAAGGGGAAGGGTCTTTAGGTTCTTGGGTTGCCCGAGGCGACCTCAAAATGACGGAGAGGATTATTAAATGAACTTGATGGGAACAGGAGGTGAAAATGGGCACAGCTAACCCCGCGCCAGTTGAGATAGTTGACGTTGGTCTATCTACAGCGGTGCTAATTTTAGGGATTTTTTTGATTATCGTGGGCATAATAATAGCTGGTGTAGTCTATCGGGAATCGCGTGAGTGGAGAAAATTGGTATTGCCCATGTTTGATAGGGACTCCAATGAGATGGCGCCGGAATCTCCTGAGGAACTAGGTAGATTAACGCCCCGAATGGCGGTCTTTGGCAAGGAGATATTTAGCCGAGTCTTCACTCATATGGACGTCGCTGGCTTGCTAGGCGGCGCCGCTACCGTCATCCTGGGGATACTTGTAGCCTTGATAGGATTTAATATCGGAAGTTAGCTTAACATCCCGAATGGCAGCCTCTGGACAGGAAGTATTTATCCGAATCTTTACTCATATGGACGTCGCTGGCTTGCTGGGCGGCGCCGCTACCGTCATCCTAGGCATACTTATAGTCTTGATAGGACTTACTCTCAACGTTTAGCCCTTTCCTTAGTGTTCCTTTGACGCCCGTGATAGGCCACCACGACATAAGGCCATAAATTATGGTGCTGGTGGAGCGGGCTATCAGCCTGAGGATGAAGAGCGCAAATTGTATAACCCAGAGTATTGGTGGGTTGTATATAAGCCAGGCTGTAACTCGACCGATTAACCGTGTAACGAAAAGGCCGGCAGTTGCTATGCTCCTCAATGGTGGGTTATACAAAAGCCAGGCTACTGCGGCTGAAATCCCCCTGAGGTAAAACAGGAAGGCTGCTATTAGCCAGCGTAGAGGAGGATGGTAGAGAAACCAGGTTATACCTAGAGGAATCCCCAGTAGTATTTTTCCAAGCAAAGCAACAGTACGAAAAGAAATGTCCCAGAATAAATCTCTTACGGTAGGCCAACCGCGACGCCATATCCTTACCAGCCATACCACCAGCCCCAGTAAAAGCAGGAAGAGGAAGAGCAATCCAAAAACTAAGACTGTGATTGGTACCTCTATTTCTACTAGTGGTATAGTGACAGTTGGAACATCAATAATATAACCCAGGCCATAACCTACGGCTATCAGCACAATGGCAAGGAAGATGAGGTTTTTGAGTTGAGCTGCCCACCTTCCCATCCGCACCAGCCAGGGATAAATGATACGCCATGTGAATAGAAGTGCTAGAGGTATAAGCACCAGGGATAGAATAGCCAGAGGGACTGCCCCGACAGCCAGGAAAAAGGATATTGTTGCCAGGAAGTAAATGAGAACTCCGGTAATCAATAAGAGCACTAAACAACTCATATCGTACTACTCTCCTCGGCACACTGAGGGGATTTCACCTTGATGTTCTTGAGCACAACTCATCCGTGTTTTAGCCCGGACTCATGAGAGAATAAATATCAAAACACCTAACAAAGCTGTGGAACAAATGGTCACCATAGTCGACAACATACCCATGACTAAAGTGAGAGCCATAGAAACCGTAGCCGCCACTCCTGCGAACATACTCATGCCCGCGGCAATAAACACCATCGGCATGAGCAACATGAAGCTTATCATAAGCCACCACACTTACTAGCGGACATGCCCAACATCATAATGCTCCCTCCAAAGAGTCCCATAGCACGCTGTGTGCTTGCCCACAATCAATTTTGCCCTCGCCTAACCTGGCAATCCTCTCCATAGTAGTCTCATCGCATAACCGGGATAATTTCTGCGGATTGAACTTATTCTGTTACCCTAAATTTTGTTTCTCGATAGGCCACTACCATGAGCACGACCAGCACTACCAGTCCTATTACTACCCATACCCAGGTCGGAATCGGGGATACCCTGAACTCGGCATAATCCGACCAGGCGCCTTCGTTACCGTAATCATCTACTATCTTGACCCTCCAGTAGTAGGTATCCTTGGGAAGAGCCTCGCCTTCGGTCAGTGTGTAGCTGCTTTCTGCAATGCCTGATTTCGACCAGATGTTGCCAGAACTGGCAGTTGTATTTATTTCTATGGTGTATGTGTAAGTGGTGCTACCCGTCTCTCCTTGCCAGTTGAAAGTTACATCCCCCGACCTCAATGTATTATTTTGGGGCGAGATGGGCAGTGGCGTTGTTGATAGCGTCTTCTTCGTTACGGTGAAGTCAGTTGAATCAGTAGCCCCACCTGTGTCGGTCACCACCAGGGTCTGTTTGCCCTCGGAGCTTCCTTTGGGCACCCGGAAACTAATGTTAACGTTTCCATTGGACTGAGTCCGTAAATTCCCTGAAGCGGCAACGCCACCAATAGTAACTGTTAAATCCTGACTGCCGTGAAAGCCATTGCCGGCGAGGGTAACGGAGTCGCCAGGTGCACCCTCAACCGGGCTGAGTTCTGTTATTTGGGCTTGAGTGTCGAGGGTAGTCGTCACCGCCGCGGTTGTCTCACCAGAAGCCGAGACAGTGTGACTGCCATAGGCGCTGGCCGGCAGATTAAAGGAGGATTCCCAACAACCATAAATATCAACGGGGATGTCGGTAGCCACAACCTTCCCATCGAAGGTAACCTTGACGCCGTCTTCCTCGGGTGCGAACCCACCTCCGATAACAGTAACCTCATCCCCCACGTAAGCCAGGGCAGGCGTAACCACTACTCCAGGGACTATGGTAAACTTAACATCATCTACATCCCGAGCCCTGGTGGTTTCTCCTGAGGCATCAATGTCATAGCGGCCGCATGTATGAATGGGAACAGTGATGCTGGTAGTCCAGGAGCCATCTTCATCCGCAGTGATGTTTTCCTTCCTCGCCTCCCCATCGAAGGTAACTTCAATGCCCTCTTCTTCACTGGCGAAGCCTGTACCTTCTACATTAATCTTCTGACCCACCGTGCCTGAATCTGGCGTGACAGTAATTTCGGGGGTCACCTCAAAATACTTGTTCACCCAATTAACCCATACCGTACCTTCCTTACCCTCGACCTTGAAGATATAGCCACCGGCAGGGGTGTGCGGGATGGTATAAGATACCTCCCAGCTACCCACAGTATTAGCCTTAGCCGTCTTTTCCTCGCCCTTCTTTACCTCACCCTGAAAGAGTGTAACCCGGATGTCCTGCGAGGCGGCAAAACCGTAGCCGTTGAGAGTTACTTCCGTGCCCACCGGTCCTTCCTCGGAGTCGATCTTAACGGAAGGTTGGACTTCAAATTCAGTCTTAGCCTTTTCGGCATAAGCGTTGTCGGTCAAATAAACATTATGAATGCCCTTCTTAGCTTCGGGCATATAGAAAGCCAAGGTACGGCTTCCAGCTCCGCTTATTGTGAATGTCCCGACAACATTCGCTGCCGCGCGAGAATCCCAGCAGATGTGATAGGTACCGGCTGCTGCAACAGTCGCTGTTACGCCGATGATCTCGCCGCAGAGCCCTGTTTCGATCAGCTCGCCGCAGACCCCACAAGCAGGCTCAAGAGAAATGGAATACGTCTCTGGCGCGAGTGTTGTGAAAGAGTAGTATTCGCCTTCATTGTCGTCAGTGGCAGTTCCGGAGGTATCGGTAGATTTAACCTCAAAGTAATATTTTGTGCCCTGGGTTAAGCCTGTGAGGATTATGTTATGGGTGGTGCCCTCAGTGGCATCATGCTTAGTCTGGCCCAATCCAGTCGTGGTGCCGTAGTTCACCCGACTATCACTGGTGGTATTGGTAGTCCAGCTGATTTCAGCGGTAGTTTCGGTTATATCCGTCACAGAAACATTTGATATCTCTGGCCCGGCGGCCAGAGCCAATTGGGGCAATATCAGCACCAATAACAAAAGCCCGGCTATAAGGGCAGCCTGTATTCGCTTTATGCGCACTCTCAATCTTCGTAACAGGTAAATTTTTCCCAAAAAGTTTGTTTGGACGAACCTATAGAATATGACAAACTAGACGCACGTTCGTTTTAGGAAAACTAAGCTGTTACCACCTTTCTTCTATATTAAAAGAGTCTGTTTAATTCTGATTTTCCGTTCAATTTAGGCATTTCTATAAGTTGCCTGATTTATCGGGCTCGGTTGCCCAATAAACACTCCCCAACCACGGGGTAAAATAAATTGGGCAACTACGGAATTTTTAACCAGCCTCACTTAAAACATAATATCCTTACCTTGGTAAGTTTGTCAAGACGTGTGGGGTGTGCCCAGTAGATTATTACCTTTTTACAGAATTTTTACAAAATCTCCTGGGGGACTTGACAACCTGTTCCTTGTAACATATACTTAAATTAACAAGATTTTAACATTTGCGGTTTGTCTTGTTGCACACAATTAAGCCAGCGAACAAAGTGGGTTAAGAGCCCGGAAAGGAGGTGTTTAGGGAGGAGTTCAAGAAAAAATCGTGTGTCATCTCGAGCCCGGGAACTCGGGATGGTAAAATAGTGTCGAAATATCAAAAAATAAAGGAGGTTTAGGTGAAAAAATTAATCAGTATTGGGGTTGCTCTCGCCCTGCTAACCATGGCAGTGGTGCCTGGTGCCGTAGCTGCCGATCTTGAGCCAGACACATATCCCAAAATCCCGTTCGCCATCATCGGGAGTGCCCTCGAACTAGCTGCGGACCTATGGGCCATAATGGATACTCCGGAGGGGCTCGACATAGGCATGCCCTGGATAGGCGATGTCCTCGATTTAATGGCTCCATGGGCCGTCGGTCCCCTTGCCTGGACAGTCGATATGTTAGCGTGGGGCGTGGGCTTAGGGTCGGATGTCCTAACTGAGTTATTTAAGATAGACCTGATTTCAGGTGCACTGCCGGAGGGTGTTGGTGATGCGCTAACGGGCGTCTTGGACGTAGTAGCCTGTGGATTACTCACGCCTTGGTCCGACAACATTACAGGTACAGAATTCAATCCGTGCGAAGGACTGTAATAACCCCATAAAGAGCATAATAACTTTAACAGTGGCATAATGTTCTCGCTCGGTTGCCGGTGAGTAAGATAGGAACCTCAATAAGATTGCCAGGTTGATTTCCCGGAACCGGCAGTGGAGAGATTACTCGGGCTGGCAGCGACGGGAACGGATAAAGATTCAAATGGAGGGGGCAGCGTGAAGCTGCCCCCCTCCATTTTAGGAAGAAGGGGTCAACTCTATTTTCCTCCACACCCCTTCTGGCATTGCGAGCACCTGAAAGGTGCGTGGCAATCTCAGGGCCTCTGCGAGATTGCTTCGGCTGCCGAAGTCAGCCTCGCAAAGACAAATTGGAGTGTCATTGCGAGCGGAGCGTGGCAATCCCATTGGATAAATTCCAAATGCCAAAATCCAAGCTCCAAACAAATCCAAATATCACAACTCATTTATCGAAATCCAAATTTCAAAACCCAAATGACAATTGAAATCCAAATGCTTAAATGCCAAAACTACCCTTTTTTCCCGTTTGAATTTTGGGCTTGATTTGACATTTGGGCTTTGTCATTTGATATTGTTTAGGATGTGGTGCTTGGAATTTAGGATTTCTCGAAGGCAGAGATGAACTCCGCCACTACATTTATTCGTAGGGGCGGGACTCGTCCCCGCCTTGGGTGGGGTGGAGATAAACTCAGCGCTTGTTCAAAAGATGAACCAAGCTATTACGCTGTGTCTTCGCTCTCCAATTCCTGGAAGAAGCAGGTCCGGTTGCCGGTGTGACATACTGGACCTGTAGGCTCAGCCTTTATAAGTAGGGTATCGCTGTCGCAGTCCTTGATGATGGACTTCAGTCTGAGGAAATTGCCCGAGGTTTCTCCCTTGTGCCATAGTTCCTGCCGGCTGCGGCTGTAGAACCAGACGTCTCCGCTGGCTAATGTGCGCTTTAGCGACTCTTTGTTCATATAGCCCAGCATCAGGACTTCACCGTTCCTGTCATCCTGGACAATAGCTGGAATCAAGCCTTTATCGTCAAACTTTAACATTTTCCTCCTACGTTCCGAAATTGATTATAGCTTCCCCCAAATTGATATCCCCGGTATAGAGAGCTTTGCCTATAATGGCTCCCTCCGCACCGAGCTCCTTAAGCCTCTGTAAATGCTCCAGCTTGGAAATCCCCCCGGCCACAATGACGGGGACATTTGCTTCAGCAAGCAATCTATTTATCATGTCAAAGTTAGGCTCGGTAAGAGTGCCATCCTTTTTTATATCAGTATAAATGAAGCGCCTCACTCCGGCATCGACCATCTCTCGGCTTAACTGGAGAACCTCAAAAACCGTGTTCTTCTGCCAGCCGTGGATGGCTATCTTGCCATCCCGGGCGTCAAGGCTAACTGCGATAGCCTCGCCAAATTGCTGGCATAGCTTTTTTACCAGTTCCCTGTTCTCTATCGCCGCAGTTCCCAAAATTATCCGGCTTACCCCCTGACTCAACAGTTTTTCTGCCACCTCTTCTTGCCTGATACCGCCGCCTAGTTCTACTAACAGGCCACTTTCTTTTATTATCTCCTCGACCACCTCCATATTTTGGGGTTCACCGGCAACCGCCCCGTCCAAATCGACAATATGGAGCCATCGTGCCCCCTGCGAATACCAGGTCAAGGCGGCTGTCACCGGGTCCTCATCAAAAACAGTTTCCTGTTTATAATCACCCTGGTATAGCCTGACGCACCTGCCGCCCCTGATGTCAACGGCTGGGATTATCTCCATCTCCGACCTCTGCACCATCTCCGGCTCGACTGTTTTTCCTTTGCCGCTAAGTTGAATGTCTGCACTAAACTATGCCGGCCAATCAAGTTTTATCCTATCATACAATACCCTCTATAATCAGACAAGCTGAAGAAGGCACACCTGAGCTCCAATTATCATCAAGCGTCCACATTTCGAAAAGCGCTTGACAGTGTGAGGGGGGTGATATAGCATAAACCAGGATTTTGGGGAAACTAAACTATTACCCTGGACAAACTAAAAGCCCACTCAGCTGAAACGTTCGATCATAATGATGGAGACAGAGGAGCTAAAAGCTTTCCTAGACTCGAAATTCCGACTTCCCGTAGTTGAAGGTGAAGACAAGGTCTGCTCCCTTGATGAAGCTATAAGAGAGCACGTTAAAAAAGGAATGTCCATCGGTTTTGCCGGAAGAGGGGGAGCTCTATTCAACCAGCTTGTAAGGGAGTTCTGGGACAAAAACCCCGAGTTCACCATTATAAATAATGGCATCACAGCAACCGTGCTGTCTCTAATTCACGGAAGACTGGCCAAGAAAATCATAGCCAGTTTCATCGGTGATGTATACCCATCGCCAGGACCGAATCCCGTGGCTCAGAAAGCCTACCTCTCCGGTGAAGTGGAGTTCGAGAACTGGACGATGCTTACCATCCCCCAGAGACTCCTGGCTGGAGCAATGGGCTGGAGCGTAATTCCCACCAGGTCAATTGTGGGAAGCTCCATGGAGGAGGAAAACAAGGAATCATTTACGGTCATCGATGACCCGTTTGCCCCCGGCCAGAAAATAGGGCTCATGAGAGCATTGAGACCGGATATTGTGCTGGTCCACGGCGCTGCTGCCGACCGCTGCGGAAACACAATTATTACCTATCCATTGGGGGCTGATGTCTTTGGGGCCTGGGGGGCAAAACATGGAGTCATCGTCAGCGCAGAGAAAATCGTTCCCACGGAATATATACGTAGTCACTCACATCTTGTCCGAATTCCATCTTACATGGTCAAGGCGGTCTGCGAAGTCCCTTATGGGGCACATCCCGCGGGGATGCCAAATTGCGGCCTGCCTGAATTCGAGCACTACTTTGAAGACTACGACTTCCTCACTGAAAGCAGGGAAGCATCAAGGGACGAGCGAAAATTCTCGGAGTGGATAAAGTACTGGATTTTGGATTGCAAGGACTACAACGAGTATCTTGCGAAACTCGGTAGTGACAGGCTTCTTTATCTTAGAGGGAAGGCTCATTCGGATTCGTGGAAAGACGAAACAGTGGCTGAGATACCAAATCTGGATTTCAACAAAGAACCGAACTCGCTGGAGAAGATGGTGGTCACCGCTGCACAGGTTGTAAATGACAAATTCATTGCCGGAGGATACAAGACGATACTCGCCGGTGCAGGACTGTCAAACCTGGCAGCCTGGGTGGCAGCCTACGGACTCAAAGAAAAAGGCTATGACGTGGATTTAATGGCTGAGATAGGCATGTATGGTTACCTGCCGAGAGCTTCAGACCCATTTATATTCAGCTATCACAACATGCACACGTGCAAAATACTGAACAATAATGAAACCATGCTCGGGGTCTTCGTCGGTGGCTCGTCAACTCAATGCCTGGGCGTTTTGGCAGGAGGGCAAATAGATAAATATGGCAATGTGAACTCTACAAAACTTCCCGGCGTAACATATCTGGTCGGCTCGGGAGGATCCAACGATATAGCTAGCGGTAACAAAGAGACTGTAGTGGTAATTAACTCGGGAAAGCAAAGATTAGTGGAAAAAGTGCCCTATATTACCTTCACTGGGAAAAATGTGACGACACTGGTAACAGATGTCGGCGTTTTCGAAAAGATTGGCGGCGAAGAAACTTTTACGCTGACAACCTATATTCCATCCCAACCAAAACAGGCAGTAAAAGAAGCCGTAGCCGGGATAGAAGAAAAAGTTGGCTGGGAACTTAAGGTCAGCCCCAATTTAAAAGAGGCTCAGCCAGTAGCTAAAGATGAAGTGACTTTATTAAGGCTATTCGATCCTAAAGGCTTCTTCACGTAAAAGGGGTCAACTCTATTTTTCTCAACACCCCACTCTTCTATCATTGCGAGGCTGACGAAGGCAGCCGAAGCAATCTCGCCCCTCGTGTCGTTGCGAGGAGCCGAAGGTGACGAAGCAATCTCTGTGGGGACAGGGGATTGCTGCGCTTCGCTCGCAATGGCAAAAGCCTCTTTATCGGCGGGGAATAAATCCCCCCTTCTCAGGTGGCTGTCGCTTGAGGTTTTGGTTTCTTACGCTTCTAAGCGGTTGAGGTAAGTTTGCAGAGCAGAGCAATAGCTTTGGTAAGTCCGGGAATCGAAGAGAACAAACACGACATCTTTAAGGGATGTCGCTTGCTCCTTAAGAAAAGAAAAGACGGTGCTTACTGCTATTTTTGCCGCTTCATCCACGGGGTAGCCATAGGCTCCGGTGCTTATGGAAGGAAAGGAAATGCTGGCCAGTTTGGTCTCGGCAGCTAATTTCAGGCACTCATAATAGGCGCTCTCCAAAAGCTTAGCTTCGTTTCTGCTGCCACCATGCCAGATGGGACCCACAGTATGTATCACATACTGTGCTCGGAGATTTCCCCCCGTGGTGATTACAGCTTTGCCAGTGGGCAATCTTCCTTGCCGGGCAACGATTTTCCTGCATTCCTCTAGTATTGCCGGTCCCCCGGCCCGGTGTATTGCCCCATCCACCCCTCCGCCACCCATTAAGCTGGGGTTGGCAGCGTTAACGATGGCATCGGTAACTTGCCTGGTGATATCTCCCTGGACAATAGAAACTTTTGTTTGATTGATCGTCATCTCCATCTTCCCTCCTTGCTCTGAAATAACCTGGATTGCCTAGACATTAAATAAGAAGGTAACTACATCG
>Ga0315553_10002503_pt1 | contig 14727 bp, 10 predicted proteins | sample SalMarSW160140MG_FD_203099 | JGI IMG/M metagenome (GOLD analysis project Ga0315553, IMG submission 203099) | Salt marsh sediment microbial communities from the Plum Island Ecosystem LTER, Massachusetts, United States - Salt Marsh Sediment SW1601-40 ... | reverse complement strand
CATCTCGCCCTTCATCGGCCGGCTCGACGACATCAACCTGCCCGGCATGCAGCTGATCGCCGACATCCGCCAGATCTACGACAACTTCGAATTCGACACCGAAATCCTCGCCGCCTCGATCCGCGGGGTGAACCACGTCTCCGAGGCGGCCCTGGCCGGCTCCGACGTCGCGACCATTCCCACCGGCGTGTTCCGCAAGCTCTACGATCACCCGCTGACGGACAAGGGTCTGGCTTCTTTCCTCAGCGACTGGAAGGCGACCGGTCAGTCGATCCTGTAGGCCATTGTGACCAGTAGCGATCCCGCGGCGGCCGTACGGCAGGCGCTCTTTGATGTCGAGGTGCCCGGCGGCGGCACGCTCGCCGATTACCCGGGCCTCTCCGAGATCGTTGTCACCGCCAATGCAATCGCCTTCGCGATCTCCATCGAACCGGGAATGGAAAAGGCTTTCGGTCCCGTCCTGGAGGCGGCCCGCGACGCCGTGGCCAGAACCGCGCCGGACAAAAAACCGCTGGTCTCGCTCACCGCCGACGCCCGGCCATCCGCGCCGCCGGGCCGCACCTCCCGTGCCGCCCAGGCCGGAAGGCCGGCGCCGCCGCCCAGCGAGCCGGTGGCCGGCATCCGCCATATCGTCACCGTCGCCTCCGGCAAGGGCGGCGTCGGCAAGTCCACCACCGCCGTCAATCTGGCGCTGGCGCTGGCCGAATCGGGGCAGCGGGTGGGCATCCTGGACGCCGACATCTACGGCCCGTCGCTGCCGAAAATGCTCGGCATCGAAGACCGGCCGACGGTGCGCGCCGACGGCACCTTCAAGCCGCACGAAGTGTTCGGGCTCAAGGTGATGTCGATCGGCTCGATGGTTGAGCCCGGCCAGGCCATCGTCTGGCGCGGCCCGATGGCCACCGCCGCTTTGCGGCAGCTCCTGCGCGAAACCGAATGGGGCGAGCTCGACATCCTCGTCGTCGACCTGCCGCCGGGTACCGGCGACGTGCATATCTCGATCTGCCAGCAGGTGCCGCTGGCCGGCGCGGTGATCGTTTCGACGCCGCAGGACCTGGCCCTGATCGACGCCCGCAAAGCGGTCGACATGTTCCGGCGCCTCGATGTCCCGGTGTTGGGGATCGTCGAAAACATGAGCTATTTCGTCGCCCCCGACACCGGCAAGCGCTACGACATTTTCGGTCACGGTGGCGCCGAAAAGGAGGCCGGGGCGTTGGGGGTGCCGTTTCTCGGCGCCGTTCCGCTCGACATCGCCATCCGCGAGAGCGCCGATAGCGGCGAGCCGCTCGTCGCCGCCGATCCCGGGAGCGCCCACGCCGGCGCCTACCGCCAGATCGCCGCTTCGGTGCTGGCTGAGCCGGCCCTCGCCCAACAGGCACCAACGGAGGCAGGATCGTGAGCTTCACCCATCAGCGCAGCGAGTTTCCCGACGATTTCGTCTTCGGCGCCGCTTCCGCCTCCTTTCAGGTCGAAGGCGGCTGGACCGACGGGCGCGGCGCATCGATCTGGGACAGCTTCGCCGCGACCCCCGGCAACATCTTCGAAAACCAGAACGCCGAAACTGCCTGCGACCACTACAGCCGCTGGCCCGAGGATCTCGATCTTCTCGCCGAGGCCGGCCTCGACGCCTACCGCTTCTCGATCGCCTGGCCGCGGCTGATCCCCGAGGGCACCGGCGCCGTCAACCAGGCCGGGATCGACTTCTACGACCGGCTGATCGACGGCATGCTGGAGCGCGCGATCAAGCCCTTCGCAACCCTTTATCACTGGGATCTCCCCTCGACCTTGCAGGACCGGGGCGGCTGGGCCAACCGCGACATCGCCGATTGGTTCGCCGACTACGCGTCCCTGGTGCAGCGCCACTATGGAGATCGCCTCGCCGCCATCGCCACAATCAACGAGCCCTGGGTGATCGCCCGTCTCGGCCATCAATTCGGCGTCCACGCGCCCGGCATCCGCGACCTGCGCGCCTATGCGCGGGCCTCCCACCACGTCCTGCTCGCCCACGGCCGGGCGATCGAGGCGCTCAGGGCCGCCGGTGCCGGCAATCTCGGGATCGTGTGCAATCTGCAGAAATGCGAACCGGCCTCCGACAGCGAAGCCGACAAGGCGGCCGCGCACCGTCTCGATGGGACCTTCAACCGCTGGTATCTCGACGGCCTCTTCAAGGGCGCCTACCCCGACGACGTCGTGGCGATGCTGGCGCCCTGGCTGCCCGACGGCCTCGAGGACGACATGGCCACCATCGGCGCGCCGCTCGACTGGCTGGGGATCAACTACTATTCGCGCGCCCTGGCGGCCGACGACCCGGACGCGCCGGTGTTCGGCCTCAAAACCGTCGACGGTCCCCTCGAGAAAACGGAGATGGGTTGGGAAATCTATCCCGAAGGCCTCACCGACCTGCTCGTCCGGGTGAGTTCCGAGTACACCTCACTGCCCCTTTACGTCACCGAAAACGGCATGGCGGAGGTGCCCGGTCTCGACGACACCCGCCGTGTCGCCTACTTCGACGATCATCTCGGCGCGGTGCTCGCCGCCCGTGCCCGGGGCGCCGACCTGCGTGGCTATTTCGCCTGGTCTCTGACCGACAATTTCGAGTGGGCGTTCGGCTTTTCGAAACGCTTCGGGCTCGTCGAGATCGATTTCGAGACCCAAAAACGCAAGCCTCGACAGTCTTTTAAGGCGTTCCAGAACCTGCTCGGCGGGCCCCGCGGAGGCTGAGCAGGCCTCCCCGTCGGCGCGTCGGCCCGCCCACCGATTGGTCTTGGCAAGCCGCTTCGATTGTGTAACTTTCGTGGGCAGCGGGTGGAATGGCGGCCTGTCTTTGCCGTCTCCTAAAACGTTTTGGAAAACCACCCCGCGTCAAGCAATCGCAATCCTGCGATGGGAGGATCATATGCATCGCACTTTGATAGGGAGCGTCTCCGGGCTCACCCTGTTGCTCGCGTCCGCCGGGACGGGCTACGCGCAGATGGGCATGGAGATGACCATCGACGATCTGCCCGATCTCTCAGGGCAGACGCTGACCATGTTCGGTCCCTGGATCACCGCCGACGAGGAGCATATCCGCGCCGTCATCGCGCCGTTCGAGGCGGCCACCGGCATCCATGTCGACTACACCGGCTCGGACAGCTTCGAACAGCAGATCATCATCGACACCCAGGCCGGCTCGCCGCCCAACATCGCCATCTTCCCGCAGCCCGGACTCGCCGGCGACCTCGCGTCGCAGGGGTTCCTGGCTCCGCTTGGCGATGACACCAAGTCATGGATGGTCGACAACTACGCCGCCGGCCAGTCCTGGGTGGATCTGGGCACCTACCCGGACGAGAGCGGCAACAAGGACTTCTTCGCGTTTGCCTACAAGGTCGACCTGAAGTCCATCGTCTGGTACGTGCCCGACAACTTTGCTGATGCCGGCTATGAGATTCCGCAGACCATGGAGGATCTCATTGCCCTTTCCGACCAGATCGTCGCCGACGGCGGCACCCCCTGGTGCATCGGCATCGGCTCGGAGGCCGCCACCGGTTGGCCGGCCACCGACTGGGTCGAGGACATGATGCTCAGGACCCAGCCGCCCGAGGTCTACGATCTGTGGACCAGCAACCAGATCCCGTTCAACGATCCTCGGGTCGTGGGCGCGATCGAGGCCTTCGGCATGTTCGCTCTCAACGATGACTATGTTGACGGCGGCGCCGCTGCGGTCGGCACCACCGACTTCCGCGACGCGCCGGCGGGCTTGTTCACGGTTCCGCCGCGTTGCTACATGCACCGGCAGGCCTCGTTCATCTCTTCCTTCTTCCCGGAGGGGACAGTTCTGGGCACCGACGCGGACTTCTTCTACTTCCCGGCCTATGCCAGCAAGGATCTCGGCAAGCCGGTGCTCGGCGCCGGCACCCTGTTCGGCATCACCAAGGACTCCGAGGCCGCACGGGCGTGGATCGACTATCTGAAGACCCCCACCGCCCACGAGACCTGGATGGCCCGGTCGGGCTTCCTCACCCCGCTGAAGAGCGTTGACACGTCTGCGTACGCCAACGACACGCTCAGGAAGCAGGGCGAGATCCTGCTCAATGCCACCACGTTCCGCTTCGACGGTTCGGACCTGATGCCGGCTGCCATCGGCAACGGCGCCTTCTGGACCGGCATGGTGGACTATGTCGGCGGCAAGTCGGCCGAAGACGTCGCCACCGAAATCCAGGCGGCGTGGGACGACTACAAGAACAAGTAGAAGCAATTGAAACGCACTGCCCGGCGCGCTAGCGTGCCGGGCAGGTTCTGACCGCAATCGGGTAGAGGGGAAGCCCCGATGGTCCAGCAGATTGTCTTCGCGCTGATCACCGTCGTCATCGGCGTTGCCGCGGCCGTCGCGTATTTCTGGGGCGCCAACTGGGTGCTCGACAAGGCGACCGCCGCCGAAGGGTTCGAGGGCGCCGAAGCGGTCCGCCGCGATCGCCTGCGCAACCGCATCCGCCCCTGGGTGTTCCTGTTTCCGGCCCTGTTCTTCCTGACCGTGTATCTGGTCTATCCGGTCTTCGCGACCCTGTGGCTGAGCTTCTTCGGCCCCTTCGGGCGCGAATTCGTCGGCGGCGCCAACTGGGTGTGGGCCGTCGGCAATGGCAATTTCCAGCAGTCGGTGATCAACAACCTGTTGTGGCTGATCATCGTGCCCGCCGCTTCCACCGCCTTCGGCCTCCTGGTGGCCGTTCTCGCCGACCGTTTGTGGTGGGGCCAGATCGCCAAGTCACTGGTCTTCATGCCGATGGCGATCTCATTCGTCGGCGCCTCGGTCATCTGGAAATTCGTCTATGACTATCGCGGTCCGGGCGCCCCCCAGATCGGCCTCCTGAACGCCGTCGTCGAGGGTCTCGGCCTCGATGCGCAGGCCTGGATCACGATACCGTTCTGGAATTCCATCCTCCTGATGGTCATCCTGATCTGGATTCAGACCGGCTTCGCGATGGTCATCCTCTCCGCCGCCCTGCGCGGCATTCCCGAAGAAACCCTCGAGGCGGCTCGCATCGACGGCGCCAATGACGTGCGCATCTTCTTCGACATCATGATCCCGCAGATCTTCCCCACCATCCTCGTGGTGTGGACGACAATCACCATCGTCGTCCTGAAGGTCTTCGACATCGTCCTCGCGATGACCAACGGCCAGTGGGACACCCAGGTGCTGGCCAACTACATGTACGACCAGATGTTCCGCGCCAACAATTTCGGACACGGCTCGACGATCGCCCTGGTGATCATGATCGCGGTGCTGCCGATCATGATCTGGAACATCCGCCAGGCGAACAAGGAACAGGGGACGCGCTGATGGCCACTGCAACCACCGGCGTCGACGTCGAAACCGCTGCGGCCGAGCCCACCCGCCAGCCGGCCGGGATCAATGTCGGCAGGCTCGCGGCCCATCTCGGGCTGCTGCTTCTGGTGCTGATCTGGACGCTGCCGACCTTCGGGCTGCTCGTGTCCTCCGTCCGCGACAAGGACCAGCTTGCCATCTCCGGCTGGTGGACCGCCCTGACCACGTCCGAGCGCAGCTCCGCCGCCGTGCTGGGCACCGCCGAAGACCAGGTCGAGGAAGATGGCCACTTCGTCATTCGCGGCAACGTCTTTGCCGCCGACGAGACCGATCAGACGGTCCTGAGATTCGGGACCTCGATCAACAATCCCGACGAAGCCCCGGCCGGCGCCACCCTCGAAATGCGCCTGGGCGGCGAGATCACCCTGTTCGAGAACGGCCAGTACGAGTGGGTCTCCGATACCCCCTTTGAACACTCGCGGGCCCGCCTGTTCTACACATCCGGCATTCCGCCGCGGTTCACCTTCGAGAACTATCAGGAAGTGGTCCGGGGCGAGGGCATCGGCCGCGCCTTCGTCAACTCCTTCACGGTGACGATCCCCTCGACCATCATCCCGATCATGATCGCGGCCTTTGCGGCCTATGCGCTCGCCTGGATGAGCTTCCCGGGCCGGTCTTTGCTGGTCGCCGCCATGGTCGGCCTGCTGGTGGTGCCGCTGCAGATGTCGCTGATTCCCCTTCTCAGGATGTACAACGACCTGGCCAACAGCGGCGTGGGGCAGGCCGTCGGGTTCGAAAGCAAGACCTATCTCGGGATATGGATGGCCCACACCGGCTTCGGGCTGCCGCTGGCGATTTATCTCTTGCGCAACTACATGGCCGGGCTGCCGCGCGAGATCATGGAATCGGCGCGCATGGACGGCGCCTCGCATTTCAACACCTTCACCACCATGGTGCTGCCGCTGAGCTTCCCGGCCCTGGCCTCCTTCGCCATCTTCCAGTTCCTGTGGGTGTGGAACGATCTGCTGGTGGCGATCGTCTTCCTCGGTCAGTCCGAGGGCCAGCTGGTGCTCACCGGGGCGTTGAGAAAACTCCTCGGCTCGCGCGGCGACAACTGGGAGATTCTCACCTCCAGCGCCTTCATCTCGATCATCGTGCCGCTGATCGTGTTCTTCTCGCTGCAGCGCTACTTCGTGCGCGGGCTGCTCGCCGGATCCGTCAAGGGCGGATAGCGCGCTCCGATTTCGCGTCGGGGGCGCCGCCCTTCTCGCGGCGATTCGCCCGTGTGCCTTCACCCGTGCCGTTTCCCGGCCAGCTCGCCGGCAGGTACGGGGCGAGATCGGGCTGCGCATCGAATGTCGCCGCGATCAGCGTGCCCCGGGGCGTCGCTCCGTCCTCGCATTGCCGGATGAGCTCTTCGGCGATCGCCCGGCCCGCCGCGTGCAGAGATGAGCGGATGAAGCTGAACACGCCCTGATAGGGGCTCAGATCCACATAGCGCAGATTGTCGTCCATGGTCGCCACCGCGATGTCCTTGCCGACCTGCCGCCCCATCCGGGCGATCGCCGCCTGCCCCTCCACGGCCATGATCGAGGACGAGTAGATGATCGCGGTCGCCTTCTTGTCCGCCAGCGCCTGCTCGGTGAGCTGGTAGCCGAACAGCCCCATCGGGTGGCGCGCGTTGAGGATGTGCACCGTCTCCGGGGGCAACCCGCGCTCCGTGAGCGCCTCGCACACTCCGATCCGGCGGTCGAGCGCGTAGGTGAACGCCTCGTCGCCATTGATGAAGGCCAGCCGCTTGTGCCCGGCCTCGATCATCGCCCCCGTCAGGGCCCGGAATAGACCGCGGTTGTCGATATCGACCCAGCCGTAGCGGCTGTCGCGCCCCTCGCGGCCGTGCACCACGAACGGCACCCCCGCCTCCAGCAGCATTCCGATCCGCTCGTCCCCGGGCTGCGGCAATTCGAGGATGAACCCGTCCACCGATTGCTCGCGGATATACCGGTCATAGGCGTCGGTGGCGGAATGGTCGGATTCGGAGGCGAACAGCAGATCGTAGTTGTGCTCGCGGGCCGCCCGGAGCGCGCCGGCGAAGACCTCGACGAAATGCGGATCGGCGAGAAGCCCGTCATTGTCGGGCCGCACCCAGCCGAAGCTGTGGGCACGCTTCATCACCAGCCGTCGCGCATTGCGGTTGGCGCGATAGCCGGTCTTTCTGGCCGCCTCGATGACCCGTTGCCGGGTCGCCTCGCCGACGTCGGAATATCCGTTCAGAGCCCGGGATATGGTCGTGATCGACAACCCCAGTTGCCGCGCCAGGTCCTTGATCGTGACCCGCTGCCCGGCCGGTGTCGTCCGGTGCCGCTTGGTCCTATCGGTATCCATGAAATATCAAACAGTTAGCGATCTGCTCTCCAGCCCTCCGGGGGATTAACACATTATTGACCTCGTCAAACCGCACCGGATAAGTTTAGCCATCTAAAACGTTTTGGCAAACCGATCGCGGATGCCGCCGTACGGGGAACTCCCATGAATGCGATGGTGCTGGCCGAGGAAGTGCCGGAACGGGCACGCCGCGCCGAACCCGACTGGTGGCGCGGCGCGGTGATCTATCAGATCTACCCGCGCTCGTTTCAGGATTCCAATGCCGATGGCATCGGCGATCTCGCCGGCATCACCCAGCGGCTCGACTATGTCGCCGACCTCGGGGTCGATGCCATCTGGCTGTCGCCCATCTTTCCCTCGCCGATGAAGGATTTCGGCTACGACATCTCCGACTATCGCGGGGTCGATCCGATCTTCGGCACCTTCGACGATTTCGAACGGCTCCTCGAGCGCGCCCACGCCCTGGGGCTCAAGATCATCATCGACCAGGTGCTCAATCACACCTCCGACCAGCATCCCTGGTTCCAGCAGTCCCGCCACGACAAGACCGGCTACTATTCGGACTGGTATGTGTGGGCCGACCCCAAGCCCGACGGCACCCCGCCCAACAACTGGCTGTCGATCTTCGGCGGCCCGGCCTGGAGTTGGGATTCCCGCCGCTGCCAGTACTATCTGCACAATTTCCTGCCCGCGCAGCCGGACCTGAACTTCCACAATCCGAAAGTGCGTCAGGCGCTCCTGGACGTGTGCCGTTTCTGGCTCGATCGCGGCGTCGACGGGTTCCGCCTCGACACCGTGAACTTCTACTTCCAGTCGGCGGGGCTGGAACCCAATCCGCCGGTCGACGAGGCGATGTACAACGCCTCCACCGCGCCCTCGGTGAACCCCTACAACATGCAGGATCACCTCTTCGACAAGTCGCGCCCCGAGAACTTCGAGTTCCTGCGTGAGCTGAGGACCCTGATGAATCGCTACCCCGGCTCGACCACGGTCGGCGAGATCGGTGACGCCCAGCGCCAGACCGACCTGATGGCGGCCTACACCTCCGGCGGGGACAAGCTGCACATGGCCTACACCTTCGATTTCCTGGGCGGCCATTTCGAGGCCCCGTATTTCCGGCGCCACATCGCCAGCGTCAAAAGGATACTGGCCGACGGCTGGCCGTGCTGGGCGTTCTCAAACCATGACGTGGTCCGCCACACTTCGCGCTGGGCGGTCGAATATCGCTACGAGGCGCAGTTCGCCAAGCTGTGCGCGATGATCCTGCTCACCCTGCGCGGCTCGGTCTGCCTCTACCAGGGCGAGGAGCTGGGGCTTGAGAACGCCGAGCTCTCCTTCGAGGATCTCGTCGACCCCTACGGCATTCAGTTCTGGCCGAACTACAAGGGCCGCGACGGCTGCCGCACCCCGATGGTCTGGCAGTCGACCGCCCCGCAGGGCGCCTTCACCTCCGCCGCCCGGCCGTGGCTGCCGGTTCCCGCCGGCCACCTCATCCGGGCTGTGGACAACCAGGACACCGACACCGCCTCGGTGCTCAACTTCTACCGCGAGCTCATTCGATTGCGCCGCGCCCACCCGGCGTTGGTCGGCGGCGATCTGGAGCCGATCGAGGCGCCCGAGACGGTGCTCGCCTATCTGCGCAGCCAGGGCGCCGACTCGATCGTGTGCGCCTTCAACATGTCGGCCGAGCCCGCGAAGCTGAAGATTCCGGGCGACCGGCGTCTGCACGACCTCAAATGGGTCGGCGACCAGGGCGCCCGCAAGGGTGCGCAGTTGAGATTGGGCCCTTACGAGGGCTATGTTGGTCAAATGCTGAAAGGGTCCGCGCGCCGGGGCCCGCAGCCAAGCGAGGGGAACTGAAATGGCGGAGCTGAAAATCAGGAACCTTTACAAGCGGTTCGGACAGGTCGAAGTCCTCAAGGACATCAACCTCGATATCGAATCTGGCCAGTTCGTCGTCTTCGTGGGCCCATCCGGGTGCGGCAAATCCACCTTGTTGCGCTGCATTTCGGGGCTCGAGGAGGTTTCCGAGGGCACGATCGAAATCGAGGGTCGGGTGGTCAACGATGTCGCCCCGTCCAAACGCGGCATCGCCATGGTGTTTCAGTCCTATGCGCTGTACCCGCACATGACGGTGTTCGACAACATGTCCTACTCGCTCAAGCTGCAGGGCTTTTCGCGCGAGGAGATCGACTCCAAGGTCAGGACCGCCGCCGAAACCCTCCAGCTCACCGATTATCTCGAGCGCCTGCCCAAGGCGCTGTCGGGCGGCCAGCGCCAGCGCGTCGCCATCGGCCGCGCCATCGTCCGCGATCCGAAGGTGTTCCTGTTCGACGAGCCGCTCTCGAACCTCGACGCGGCGCTCAGGGTCCAGATGCGCATCGAGATCGCCGCCCTCAACGAATCGCTGCCCGACACCACCATGATCTACGTCACCCACGACCAGGTCGAGGCGATGACCATGGCCGATTCGATCGTCGTGCTAAGGGACGGGGTCGTCATGCAGGTCGGCGCGCCGCTGGAACTCTACGAGCGGCCGCAGTCCCTGTTCGTGGCCGGCTTCATCGGCTCGCCGAAGATGAACCTCCTCACCGGCAAATTCGCCGAGAAGTTCGACGCCCACACCGTCGGCGTCCGGTCCGAGCATCTCGACATCGTCACCTCCGACGGCGCCTGGAAGGGCAAGGTGATCCACACCGAGGAGCTCGGTTCGGACACCTATGTCTATGCCGATATCGGCGCCGGGGAGCCGATCATCGTGCGCCAGCCCGGCACCGTCGGCGTCCGGCCGGGATCGGAGATTTCGCTCGCGCCGCGGGACAATCTCTATCACCGCTTCGACGCGCAGGGGCACCCGATCAACTAGCGATCGCTTGCCCCCTGCCGCCGCCCTGCAGATACCCGGCCAGCAGGACCGGCACGAGCCCCACCGCGACGATCAGCAGCGCCGGCACCGAGGCGGCGGCGAACAGCTCCGCCTTGGCTTGGGCGTAGACGAAGGTCGCCAGCGTCTCCAGCCCCAGCGGCCGGAGCACCAGGGTTGCCGGCAGCTCCTTGATGGTTTCGACGAAGACCAGCGTCGCCGCCGCCATGAGCGCCGGCCGCAGGGTCGGCAAATCGATCCGCCACAACACCCGCCCCCGGCTCGCGCCCAACACCCGGGCCGCCTCCAGCACATGCTCGCCGCGCCGCACCATCCCGGCGCTCAGCGTCGAGTGCGAAACGGTCAGGAAGCGCACCGCATAGGCATACACAAGCGCCGCCGCCGAGCCGGTCAGCACCAGCCCCGGCGCCGCCCCGACGACCCATCGGCCGATGTCGTTGATCACCCCGTCGAGCGCCCCCAGCGGCACCACCAGCCCGATCGCCAGCACCGTGCCGGGCACCGCGTAGCCGAGCGTCGCGGCCCTGAGCAGCAGGGCGCCGGTCGGTGACCGGGCGACCCTGAGGCGCCCGGCGGTCATGTAGCCCGCCAGCACGCAAATGAAGGCCGCCGCGATCGCCAGCGCCACGGTCTGCACGAGCGCCGATACGATCTGCCCGTCGACACCGAACCGCGCGATCTGAGCGACAGCGCCAACCGCCAGTTGCCCCGCCGGCACCGCGAAGCCGAGCCCCACCACCAGCACCGAGAACGCTACCGCCAGCACCGCCGGAAGACCGCTGAGAGCGGCGCGGGGAGGGCGGGTCTGGGTATCCCGCGGCATCAGATAGGAGCGCCGGCGGCGGGCATATTGCTCGAGCCAGATCAGCGCCGCGACAACCGCGATCAGTGTCAGCGCCAGTTGTGCGGCTCCGGGCAGGTTCGACTGGTGGATCCAGGTGAAATAGACAACGGCCGTCAGCGAATTGACCCCGAAATACTCCACCGCGCCCAGATCGTTCATCACCTCCAGGAGCGCCAGCGTCACCCCGACGATCAGCGCCGGCCGCGACAGCGGCAGCACGATCCGCCAGAAGGCCCGCTGCGGCGAAGCGCCGAGCGTCCGCGCCGCGACCGCCAGCGCGCCGGACTGCATCAGGAAATACGCCCGACAGCTCAGATAGACGTAAGGGTAGAGCACCAGCGACATCACGAACGCCGCGCCGGGCAACGAGCGGATGGCGGGAAACCAGTATTCGCGCAGGCTTTCCGTGCCGGTCAGCAGCCGGACCGCTCCCTGCACCGGGCCGGTGAATTCGAGCACCTCCACCCAGGCGAAGGCGCTCAGATAAGTCGGGATCGCCAGCGGCAGAATGAAGGCCCACTGGGCGATCCGGCGCCCCGGAAAGCTGAAATGCGTCACCAGCCATGCCGCCACGAAGCCGATCGCGGCGGTCGCCAGCCCCACCATCGCCAGCAACAGGCCGGTTTCCCTGAGCGCTCCCGGCAGCGTCCGGGCGCCGAGCCCGCCGCCCCCGGAAAAACTCGTCAACGCCACCCACACGAGCGCCAGGACCGGCAGCCCGGCAACCAGCGCCACGCCGACATCGCCCGCCGCCGGAAGCGTCCAGCCGCCTGCCCGCCGTTCCTCGATCGTGGCGATGCCGTCTCTCCTAGTTCCGCGGTCCCTCGTCGAACCGCAACTCGTCGACCAGCACGCTCGCGGCCGCCCGCTGGGCCGCGACTTCGGTCAGCGGCGTGGGATCGGCGTCCAGCTCCCCCCAGCTCGCGACCAACGCCGAGGGCGCGACCCCGTCGAGGATCGGGAACTCGTGATTGGTCTCCGCATAAAGATACTGCGCCTCTTCGGACAGCAGAAACGAGATGAGCTTTTCGGCGTTCGCCTTATGCGGCGCGTAGCGGGCGAGAATGACCCCGGAGACGTTGACGTGGGTGCCGTCGCCGCCGGCATCCGGGTAGATGATGCGCACCGACTGGGCCCACTGCTTCTGCTGGGGTTCGGCCTCGTTGGTCAGCATCAGTCCCATGTAGTAGGTGTTGCCGATCGCCAGGTCGCATTGGCCCGAATACACCGCCTGCACCTGTGCCCGGTCGTTGCCGGTCGGCTTGCGGGCCAGGTTGTCGCGTACCGCCGTCAGCCATTGCCGGGTCCCGTCCAGCCCAAGATGCACGATCCGCGAGGCGATGAGCCCGATATTGTAGACATGCTGGCCCGATCGGGTGCACAGGCGCCCCCGCCACTCGGGCCCCGCGATGTCGTCGTAGTCGAGGGATTGCTCGCTGACCCGTTCCCTGGAGGCGTAGAACACCCGCGCCCGCATCGACAGCGCCGTCCAGTGCCCGTCCGGATCGCGATAGGCGGGGGGCACCGGGGCCAGGATCGCCGGGTCGATGGGCTGCGATACGCCAAGCTCCTTGGCCGCGACCAGATTGCCGATATCGACAGTGAGGATGAGATCGACCGGCGAATTCTCGCCTTCCGCCGCCGCTCGCTCGATCAGCCCGTCGCCGCCGAACAGCAGCACCGGCTTGATCCCGGTCTCCGCCTCGAACCGGTCCAGAAGGGGCTGGGTCAGCCCCGTCTCGCGGTACGAGTAGATGTTGACGATTTGAGATTGCGCCGCCGCCGGTCCGCTGGCAGCCAGAACGACGGCCGCGACCACCGCGGCCGGCCCGAAATGCTTCATCTTGTGCTCCTGCGCTGCGGGTTCAAATTCCCTCAGTGAGGCGCCACTTCTCTTCCGTTCACGCCGCCAAGTCAAGAAAACAAGCAATTACAGGGTCTTATGGCCTCATATGCAGATTAGAACGGCTCCAATCAGCCGCGGAAATCGCCAGTGTTTTGAGGCGGCTAGCGCTGCCAACCAGGCCCGTCCGGTGCGGCGCACCGCCGCATCGCGGCGTCAGTCGGAGACGACCTTCTCCGCCGGGATTTCGAGCGCCATCATCGTTCCGGTCCCCGGTTCGGCGTCCAGCGACAGGTTCAGCGCATTGGCCCGCGCCAGCGACCGGGTCAGCGCCAGGCCGGTGCCGGAACGCAGTGGCTGGTCGTCGCCCTCGTCGTCGCTCTGGCGGTAGACAACGAGCCCCTCCGCCGCCTCGGCGAGCGGCGTGCCGCCTTGGTCGCGCACATGCACCACGATCGCCCCTTCGGGCTGCTGCTTGGCGCTGAGGATGACGTTGCCGCCGCGGCCGCAAAACCAGATGGCGCTGGCCAGCATGTTCATCACCGTCTGGCTGAGGACCGCCCGGTCGGCCAGGATCGCCGGCAGGCCGCCGCTGACGGCACTGCGCACCACCACCTGGCGGGCGTTGGCCTGGGCGCGGATGCGGGCCACGCAGTCCTCGAGCAACTCGCCGACATCGATCTCGGATTCTTCGAGCTCCGCCCTTCCGCCCTCGAAGCGGCCGAGATCGGTGAGCTCGTCCACCAACTCGCGGATCTGCCGCCCGGCCCGATTGATGTCGCGGGCGTATTCGGCGATGCGGGCCGGCGGCGGCGGGTGCCCCCCTTCGCCGAGCATCAATTCGGAGAAGCCCAGAATGGTGTTCAGCGGCACCCGCAGCTCGTGGCTGATCTGCGCCAGCACGGTGCCGATCTCAGCCTCGGGCGTGGGGGCGGCCGCCGGCACCGATGTCCCGGCGGAGCGCACCAGTCCCAGATAGCCTTCGGCATGCTCGCCGCGGCGGTCTGCGAACAGGGAAATCTCGACCGGCCCCGCACCGGCCTCCGCGATAACCGTTACCGCCTCGTCGGCGGGTGCCGCCGATTGCGCGAGAAATCCCGCGAAGGTCGGCTTGCTGGCCGGCTGCAGGTAGCTCAGAAGCGGCCGTCCGAGCAACACCGAGCGGGCCGGCCCCACCAGATTGGCCCCGAGATCGGAGATGCCGTCGATATTGCCGGTCCGGGTGAGCTGGATGAAGCCGCAATCCGATTGCGCGGCGATCAGCTCCACCATCGCCCGCGTCGTGATGCCGGCGGCCGGCGCGCGGCGCGCGGTCTCGCCGGCCCGCGCCGACAGAAGATACGCCGTGCGGCCCTGCCAGGCGATCGTCTGCAGGCGCGCCACCACCGGCACCGGTTCGCCGTCCTCGCCCTTGAGATCGCTGAGAGGCCCGATGGTGCGCTCCGCGTCGCGCTCGTCCGGGAACAGAC
>Ga0315553_10002501_pt1 | contig 14737 bp, 12 predicted proteins | sample SalMarSW160140MG_FD_203099 | JGI IMG/M metagenome (GOLD analysis project Ga0315553, IMG submission 203099) | Salt marsh sediment microbial communities from the Plum Island Ecosystem LTER, Massachusetts, United States - Salt Marsh Sediment SW1601-40 ... | reverse complement strand
GCTCGAAATGTTGTTGTAGTCTTGAGTGGTGATGCTTGCGTTGCTGTAGAAGGAAAAGCCGGAACTCTTTCTGAAATGTGTTTTGCCTGGATTTATGGAAAACCTATTATTGCACTGACTGGTGAGATTAATGGGTGGTCCTCTAAAATGGCGGGAAAAAAAATCGATGACAGAAGAAGTGATACGATATATGGAGCTTCTTCAGCTCAAGAAGTCGTTGATCGATTGAAAGAAATTTTTAAAACTAAACAAAATATCAAGTATAAGATGCCCACTGAATTTTAAAAGGGAATTTTTTTTGTTTTTTTATCCAAAAAATAACCTTTAAAATTCTTTTAAACTAGATGTTTGCTTTTTAAGTTAAAGTTAATTTTATAAGAATGTATATGCATATTCTATTTAAGAATATATATTAGAAGTTTTTTAGCTAATACAGGTGAGATAATTTTGACAATTCAGTTTTTAACTAAAGACGATGATAAAAAGAAATTAAGAGAAACAGTTAGCCCAAGTAAACTCCTTTTCACAGGGTTGGACAACGCAGGAAAAACAACCATAATTCACGGAATACAACGTGAGTTTTCGAAAATCGCATTTCTCAAGCCAACAAGAGGTGCTCAGAGAAGAATTTTCGAATTTATGGGAAGAGAAATTGCAGAGTGGGACCTCGGCGGACAGATTAGTTATAGAATCTCTTATTTGAAAAATCCTGGAAAATATTTTGATGATACTGAGATTGCGATTTATGTTATAGATGTCCAAAGTCGTGTGAGGATTCCCGAAGCCATTAGTTATTTAAAAGATGTAGTTGAGCGCTTTAACAAACTCGAGATTGCTCCACCAATATATGTCTTCCTACATAAATACGATCCGGCACTGAGAAGAAATGCCCTAAACGAAATGAAGAATCTCGAAGTAGAAATCAAGGAAAAAATAAAGAAAGCCGTAGATTATAAAGAAATCTTTTATTACACGACATCAATTTATGATCTGCCTAGTATAATTAAAGCAATGTCTGAAATATTATTAAGTTTGTATTCTAAATCAGAATTAATTGAAAAAACAATAGTAGCATTTGGTAAAAAAACCAATTCTGATGGAGTTGTATTACTCGATGATAACTCTCTTATTGTTGGAAGCTATTATAAAGACGAAGAAACGAAAAATCTCCTAGCAGCTTCAACTCCGTATTTCCTAACCCTCAATGACAGTTTTGTCTTTACGGAAGTACAACCAGGACGCCAACAAGAAGAAAATCATATGGTTGTACAGAGATATGGAAAGAATTTTATCTTTAAAACGCTTACATTTAAAGAGGGGATGAATCCTTATTATGTCCTTATGCTCAAGCAAGATACTAATATAATCAAAGAAGAAATTGAAACTTTTGCTAATCTCCTAAAAGAGATTTTGTACAGTTAACTTCTACTCTCTTTAAAACTTTATTGTCAACATTAATAAAATCAAATTTATTTATTAGTACTATATATTATTAAATCTTTCTAAGAATTAATTTTTCTCATTTTAATAATGGGTCGAGGAGGTAAACTTTTTGATTATTTGTTCTAATTGCGGTACTACTAACAATGAATCCGCGGGCAATATTTGTAGAAACTGCGGAGCATTACTTCCAAGATCGCGTAGAGCGCCAAGGATTAAGATTACTACAAAGAGTAAAGAAGTCTTAGAATCTCAAGAAGAAAAAATAAAAACAAAAACACACACACAAGCGGCTAGACCACAGAAAAAAACATCAAATAAGGAAGAACCAACTAAACCAAAAGAATTTGTTCTTCACGAAATCCCGAAAGTTAAAGCATTGAATAATGATCATGTCGAAATTTTTGAAGATTTGACAGATGTAAAAGAGGAAATAGAAGAAGATGATTTCGAGGAAAATTTAGACGATGTGGAAGAAGATTTAGATTTTCTAAAAGAGATTGCTCCACAACCATTCCGTGGTTCGATAATTGCTGATAAAAATGTTTATGGAAAACCTAAAAAATCAGGAAAGGTACCAAGTTCTAGTTCTAAAATAGTTACACAAGATGCAGTTGCTTCCGAAATTACTGAGTCAACCTTACTAAAGCAGAAACAATTGGAAGAAGATATGACTAAAGTGCTTTCATTCTTGTCAAACAAAATAACAGTAAAGTCCTTAAAACCTGTTAAAAAGGGGGTAGACGCTTCAACAAAATCTAAGGCTACTATACCTCCCTCGAGTATGAACGAAATCTTAAAGGATTTGTTAAAATTAGACTTACACATTGAAGCTTCTGCAATTATTAAAAAAGACGGGATAATATTAGCCTCAGCTCTTAGTTCAAGGATTTCAGACTCACTTTTTGCGACAATTGCAGCCAACTTGTCAATGATGGGAAAAGATATTATTGAAGGCTTAAATGCTGGAACTTTATTAAATATATCCATAAGGGGCACTGATGGGGTATTAGATTTAGCGCCTATCAGCTTTAAAAAACCCCCTGGAGACGATATGATCTTAGTTATTTTCTCTCACCCTAAGATAAAATCAGGAATTATACATTTCGCAGTCAGCATTGTAAAGAAACGAGTAAAGCAATATCTAGGTTTATCAAAATAAAAAAAAGTTAGTTCTAAACATTAATGTAACTGCTTTTGTACAGTCATTTTTTCAACATTAACAGTTTTAAAATATTGCAAGTTTGCTGATAATTCCTGTAAAAATGAGTTCAAATTTAGAATTGCCACAAGAGGAACTGAATTTTCATTAATTTTTATCCAATTTGATTCTATTGTAACCATAAGCGGAATTAGGATAAATGGTAAGCGTTTTTTATAATTATAGGTTAAACCTAAGATTTCTTGAATCAAATTAGATAGAATTTCAGGATTTTTTTTAAGGGCTTTTACTCTCTGATATTGCAAATTTGCAGCCTTGTTCATTGCAGAATAAGAATCTTTACGTTTCCATTGTTTAGCGTCTATAACTAGGATGTAATTCTGATAGATTCCTATAACATCAATTTCATATCGTTTTTGAGAAGTTTCATATTTTAACTTAGATCTATCTGCAAACCTATAGTTCTTTATTGTCTTATAATGATTTTGAGATAAAATCTCTTGAATGAGAGCTTCAAAACCGTCGTAATTTAATAAATATGATAATTGGTTTATATCTAAGTCCAAATAGTTGAAACATCTCGTAATAAATGCAATTTTGTCAATTACAACGTAAGGTATGTAATTTCCTTTTTGAATTGTAATAAATTCAAATCTTTTTATATAATCTTGGAGTTCATATTTGTCAAAAGTCTTAAAAAAATCAATGTCGGAAAACTCGAACCACAATTCGGTAACTTCGGAATTCGATTCTTTAAATAAGTTGTAAATCTCTAAAAAAAATTGTTTAATTGAAGTAAAAGAATAAGGATCAATCATATCCTAAATGAAGTAAATGATTAAAAATAATATAAAGAGAGTATTGATATATTGATTAATTGTGGTATTTTTAGGTTAAATGTTCTTTTATTAGCTAGATTAGTCAGGGTTTCCAATAAGTTTTCTAACTTCATTAAATTCATCAACAACTCCATGATAAATAAATTCTTTTAGTTCATCAACATTTTGACACTCATCAATCTTATTTTCTAAATCTTTATAAGGAAATCCTATTCTTGTATTTTGTAAACGAGCTATTTCAAACCCAAATTTTGAAAGAGTATAACTAACCAACTCTCTTATTAGTGGTGCTGTTAAAATTTTAAGGTTAGATGAAGCAATAAAACGGAAAAGGTCAAGAGTCACTTTTTCAGCGTCGTTTTTAGAAAGACTCGTCTCTCTAATCAGCGTATCATATATTCGATTAGGATCGAATTTGTTCTTCTTTACAATTCCCTCTTTTTTATCTTTATAGAGGACTTCTGGTAAAGATTGAATTATAATTTCGTCAAACATTTGAGGACTCTTAATTTTAATTTTTATGATTAAATTATAAAAATAAATGCTTGTCATTAAAAACTATTATTAATTTTTTATTAATTCTAATTACATGCTAAATAAAAGATTTGACATATAGGTAGCGATTTTTATGTTCTTTCTTTAATTGGTTTAGATTGAAATCGAATAATATAACTTGAATAAATTTATAAAAGGATTTAGTTTTGATATATTAGATATTAGTATAATATATTATTTTTAATGGTCTTATAAGATATTAGGATTAAAATAGGCTTATGATTAGATTTAGAAGAGTGTTTCTTTAGCTAACTTCTTTTAAATCATTGACAGTATTGAAGATTAAAGATTATAATAGGATTATGTCAGAACAGAAAAACAATATTATCAAATCAATCGTTTTAAGTTTATTCGACGATAATGGTCCCACACCTAAGATCTACTGGCCAATAACAATGGACGAATCATCTCGCTTGTTAATAGCTATGAAAACTATTTCACTATTAATGGGAGATTCTGCCTACCAAAATGGAATTTCGTCAGATACCGTTAATTATTTCGGGATATTACCTTTTCCAGACTTAAAACTGAATGGGTTGACTTATTTCTTTTTAATTCTTGATCCGACGGCAAGAGGAAACGCTAAAGCAGCAACGATTACCATTCTAATAAATGAAGATGATAGAGTTTTTTTCTATGAAAACATGAAGTATTTAAGAGTCATAATAGATAAATCTGCGTCAAAAGTTCAACTAGCTAAAACGTTAGAAGAAAATCAAACAATTATGGATGAACTAAAAGAAGTATTATTCAATTTTACTAATGAAATAAAGGATCCTTTCTCCTTAAAGAGACAAATCAAAATTCTTATGACAGGATTGGATCGAGCTGGAAAAACTAGTTTTTTGCATGCCATTAAGCAAAGATATTCTGAGATTATCAAAACTCTTCCAACTAAAGGAGTTGCACGAAGTGAAGAAAAAGTATTCGATGAACAAAATTCTATTATATCACTTTGGGATTTAGGAGGTCAAAAGAAGTATAGAGATTTATTTCTTGAACAAAGAAAAGTTTACCTCTATAATGTTGATCTACTTTTTTATTTTATCGACATTCAAGATTCAGAAAGAATAACAGAAGCGATTGAATTATTTGGAAACATCATTAAATCTCTTATCGAATTGGAAGAATTTCCTCCTATAGTTATCTGTCTGAATAAGTTTGATCCTGATATTAAAAACGCGAAGGATATTAAAAAAAATATTAAAACTGTAAATGTAAGCATAAAGGAAATCTCTGAAAGGTTTTTTGTGAAGATTTTCGAGACTTCTATATTTGATCATTGGTCATTAATATCAGCTTATTCTTACGGTTTATCACAATTAAGTCCTAATAGAGAATTGTTTGAAAATCAATTAAAAAACTTCGCTAAAAAAATAAGTTCCGATGCAATCCTTTTACTCAACGAAAATGGAATTATACTCTCTAATTTCTCTAGGCACGGTATTTCTGAAAAAGTTTTTGAAATATCTGCCCCTCACTTCCAAACCTTATATAAAACGTTTAAAGAGTTTAAACTATTAAAGCAAGATTTTTTAATTTCTTCTGGAATAACTTCCGAATCAAAAAAAATAATCTTTAAAAGAATACCAGTTGAGAAATATAACTTATACCTCCTTTTGTTCATGGAAAAAGAGTTAAATTTAGATAAAATCGATAAAAATTTACCTAAATTATCTAAAAACCTGAATGAACTAATTCAAACTTATATATAATTTAGTTTAAAAGAAAAAGAAAAATTTTAATAGTTTGAAAATTGTTCGTTTTGCTTTCTTTTTTTCCTATTCGATCTAATTAATAGCGTAACACCGATTATTACTATCCCAACAATAGATATTATAACAATGATAACAATTAAATCCATAAAAAGCAAGTCTGCTTCTAGTACTGTTATCTTAACCTCGTAATCGAAGGTGTAAGCGTCGTGATCTGATGCAACTGGAGACGGGATGTGGGGAAATTCTGATACATAATCATAACCGGGTGAGGCTCCGGGCATAAAAAACCAAGCTCCAATGTTTAGGTTAAATCTTCTATAATCAATTTTCTTATAGGAACTTTCTATTTGAGGTTCGCACGCAATCCATCCTATTTCAGGGATATAATATTCGACCCAAGCATGTCCTAGTAAGCTTGAACTCCAACTGGAATCCGCAGTGAATGTGAAAACATCTCCTACTGCAGGATTGAATTCCCTTTCAGCAGCAATTAAATAACCGGTTACTTTTCTTGCTGGAATCCCTTGAATTCGCAATAGTGTAATCATTAAGGTAGAGTATTCACTGCAATCACCTCTTTTGTTATCAAACGCCCAAGAGGCTCCTTGTTCTTCAGCGGGAAGAGTTCCATCGTATATTAAGTAATTGGATACATTTTCACATATTTTCCTAGCTTTTTCTAATGGGTTATCAGAAGGATCTACGATGTTATTTGAAGCGGCAATTAAATCGGGGTCGTTTATATCATAATATGTTTCTGTATTGTTACAATATAAACTAAATATTTCATCAGATGTGTCATAGCTTCCTATATCAGTATCTCCTATGGTGCCAAAAGCAACCTCGTTAAGCTTTACGATGTATTTCTGACTCAATACAATTGTATCAGAATTACTCAGAGTGGCATTAAATAAATCATAGGTATTATTAAATTTATCATGTGAGCCCATTATCAGCGTAATGGGTCCAGTTATGGAATTGTATAATAGTTGAGCTTCTTGATATGGTGGACAATATTGGGTTATAGACGAATTTGGTTGTCTATCATTTAAGCGCGCAACTTTGAAATAATAGGATTGTGAAGGAGTTTCCGTGTGAGTGAAAGTATAGTTTATTTCTACTTGATATGTAATACTTTGGTTGATTGAATAGTTAGATACGCCATTACTAGAGCTAACCTTGAGCTCATTGTTGATATTTACCGGAAAGGTAATAATTAATACTAATAACACTAGCTTGAAGGCTTTCATGGTTGTTAGATAAAATTAATTATGGTTTGTTTATATTATAAAACTCTCTATTTTTATTTTTACTTGTAATTTTGGAAAAGAAAAACATTATTAACACAGAATTTTCATTATGGTAGTAATTAATAAATTCTAAAAATGATAAGGGTAAAGTAGTATTATCTATAAAATCTTTCTTATTGATAGTGATAATGGAATATCACTTTTAGAAGCTACATTTAAAGAATTAAAATATCAAAGCAATAGTAATAAAGTTATACCCGGATTTTTTAATGAAATAAATGAGATAATTGATAAAATTCAAGATGCTATGGTTAAGGGTAAAAATGGGGATGAAATGAATAGAGTTGTCGAATCTGAGAATTCTACAATTATAATAGTATACCATCCTCCTTCGAGGATTTTATTTTGTTCTATTTCTGATGCTGACGATGATGTGGATAAGCTAATTGATGTAATAAAAAAAATATCTATTAGGTTCTGGAAAAAGCATCAATCTGATATAAAATTATTTAGAACTACTTCTGAGAAATCGCGATTTCAAACTATTATTGCTGATATAGAAAATATATGTCAAGGCGGAAAGATCGCAGAAATGATGCCAAGATTACTTGTTGTCGAGAATGTATTGCATAAAATCGTTTCAATGGGGATGATTGACGAAGAAGATCTTCAAGTTGCATTGAGATGTAATGGAAAAACCTCACCCTTAAGAATATCTAGGGAGTTAGCTAAATCACGGAACGATGTAAATAACATTTTAAAAAAATTAGAACAGTTAGATATCGTCAATTTCTAATGTCAATGTCATACTAATCCTTAACTTTAGTTATAAAGGTATTAAAAATTAAATTATATTTTAAGTTAAATAATCCCTATATTCGATATTAAAATAGAAAAAAATAAAAGGTTGTTATATTTATCTAAATTACCTTAGAATCAATTATGTGACGCTTAGATTATGGAGAGTAATAGAAAAGTTGTACCAATGGTAGTTTCACCTGCAAAAGACGCTCATATACGCAAAGCGAAAGGATTTTCTTTAGGAGAAATACAAGAAGCAGGAAAAACAGTTGAATTACTAAAAACATTGAACATTAGCATTGATTATTTCAGAAAATCTAGAAAAGAAAGTAATATTGAAGAGCTTAAAAAATTAAAAGAAATTAGTAAAAAAGTAAAGAAGAAAAAGCCTTTCGAAGCTAAAGAGAAGAAGAGAACGGCTTTTAAAGCCGAGGTTTCAAAACCAAAAAAGATGGCTGTTAAAAAAGTTGTCATTGAGAAACCAGCTAAAGTCGCTAAAAAAGCGCGTACTTCCAAAAAAGAGCTAGTTAAAGAAGAATCAAAACCAATAAAGAAAGAACTTCCAAAAGCTGAGACAACAGAATTAACTTCCCTTACAGGATTGGGTCCGGCCACTGCCAAAAAATTTGAAGAACTTGGAGTAAGTTGTATAGAAGAACTCGCAAACGAAGATCCCGCAGAGTTGGCTAACCTGATTAAAGGAGTTTCAGAAGAAAGAATAAGATCTTGGATTAAAGAATCTAAGGAATTACTGCAATAATAATCCTATTATTATTATAATCGAGTTTTCTTTTTTTTGTATATTTTTATGGTCTTTTTAGAGTTATAAAATTATTTTTGAACAAATAAATGAGAAAATAAAGATTTTTAATAATGTATACTATTTTTTTGATATACTAAAATATCAATTTTTTAAATGACCTAATTAAATCGTTCTAATAATGGAGTATAATTACTATACCTACGAAAAAAATGAGGGTAATATAACCATTCATAAATTAGCTAAATGGCTAATTGAAGAGAAGTTTGAAGGAGATGCAAATGAAGGGTTCATCTCTTTCCACTCTCAGAATGATTATGATGAGATTTATGGTTCAAATGCCAAAATGGAGATAACTTGGGAAAAAAAAGATAGAACCAGTTTTTTTTTTGGTAAAGAAGTTCAAAATTCTATCGAGCTTTATAGTTCCATCGATTTTGTAATCACAAATAAGGAAAGCGATTGGCTGCTTAGCCACGAAATTATTAGATGGTTCGGACAAAGAACTAAAATGATGAGGAAAAGATATTATCGAGAAAAATGTATACATGGAATATTCTATTGTGATGTTACTGAGCGTTTAATTAATGTTCATGCTAATGTTATTGATAAGTTTTTTGAGAATTTTAAACCGTTTATCATTAAATCCCTAAACACCATTATATGTCACGAGTGAACTATCAGTTTTAACTTTTTTAACTTCGCTCTCTTTTTTGGCCAGAACAAAAAAATTGTCTTTTTTATTAGGACCTCCTCTCTTTTCCATTTCCTTAATTACAAAGCTTCTTAACAATTTTTTCAGTTCTTTACTTGAAAAAAAGTGATAAAATCGATTGTAAGTCAAATTCTCTTTTGAAATTGTCCATGGGATAGATTTATCTCCATGTTCTGCTAAATTAAGATTACTTTGTGCACTTCTATAGTCCGAACTATACAATCTTTTAAACCAATCGCGAATGAAATAATATCGATATTTTTTTTGATATTTTCTCCACACGGTTAAGAACAATAATCCATTATTCTTTAAAATCGCGTAGATTTGTTTTAAAACTCGATTACGATTATGAATGTTTTTAATATGGTGGATTGCTGCGATAGAAAAGATATTATTTACCGATTCTAGTCTGATTGGTATTCTATTGATATCACTTTGAATTAGTTCAATTGATCTCTGTTCTTTAATCGTATAATTATTTCCAGTTTTTAATCGATTACGAGCAATTTTCAGTAATTCTATTGAGTTATCAATACCAATCAATTTAATATTAGATTGTAAAAAAATTTTAAAATTTCTTCCATTTGCACATCCTAAATCGATATTATATCCATTAAAGGATACTCCTTTTTGAATGAGCTTATTAAAAAACAATTCAAAATCCTTCCATGGATAAAATCGTTTTTGATGATAATCTAGCGCTAAAATATCGTAAATTTTCTTATTCATCTCTGTAAGTAAAACACATTTATTATCTAAAAAATTTCTTTCCTTTAATCCTAGATTTTTTGCTCTTACCGATTTAGTAATAAATACTAGAAAAAATAATAATTCTCTAATTTAATGTAAATTTATTTGTAATTAGTATTTTTACTACAGATATTATTAAATATTTATGAGCTACGTGGACAAGCGGGATAATAATGGATGAAATAGTGAACGTAATAACCGATATAATAGATTTTTTGAATAATGATATCTACAGGCTGTATAAGATTTATGAATCTTACATAGGAGATCTCATAATTTCTAAAAACATAAGTGTTTCCGCGATTATCGATAATGAAACAGAGGAAAAGATAAATAGTACAATATTTCAAATAATAGCTACTACGAATTCGGCGTTCATGACGATTGGAGTATCTAAAAGTGAAATTACATCTAATCAAATTTTATTCCAAGACTCTTTTTTAAGTAAGAGAAGTAATTTTACTAATTATCTCTCATTTTTACAACTTGGGATAAACGATTATATCAATAAGCATCTATTTGTAATAATTTTAAACTATATAATCGATGCTGATGACAAAATCCTTGAAAATTTGGATTTATTTGATTTACTACCTCGAGGTTTTCTCAGCAACTTGAGAATCCTTAGAAAGAAATTCGTGATATCAGAAGAGAGCAAGAAAATATTTAAAACTTTTTATAATGAAATTGAAACATATTTCAATCCGTCGAAGTTAATATTCAAGAAAAAAAATTTTCAAATTCAAGAAACTAAAGAGGATATATCCGAAGATAACATATTAAAACGCTTACAAGACGCTCGTGTGGATAATTTAGAAGTTCTTCAAAAGCCAATAATTCAAGAGCGGGGAGAGAGTAGTGTATATCAAAAAGAATCCCAATCGCTTTTAAATCATTTCTTAGATTTTCCCAATGTGAACCAATCAATTAAGGATAAGATTAGATTGGATGCAAAACAATTAATAAATTTTGTTAATTCCTCACCTGAATTTTTAGATTTAGAGAATCTCTTTTATTGTATTAATATACTTAAAATGTTAGGATTAAGAAATCAGTTTGAAACGGGATATGTTAAAAATATCATGGGTAATTATATAAACGGAGGAGTCTTTAGCACCGGAATATATCACATCCCAAACCCAATTAGTATTTATTATGGGTTGTCAATTCTTCGTGAATTAAATATGCTAAATAATGATGAAATTATTGATTTATTAGATATTGAAATGTTCCTTGAGAATGAACTAAAAAATTTTGTACCTGAAAAGATATTTCTACATTTTTTTACAATTCTATGCTTAAAAATACTTGAAATAAATGGAGGTATAATAACCGAGAAGAAATATTTAATAGAACCGCTTAAAAAAGTAGATGTATTTAATTTGGAAGGATTTAAACCAGCTTCAGACATTTTCTTTTTTTTAGGACTTATGAGATTATTAGACAAGAATGTTGATTTCAGCAATTTTAGAAAACCTTATTTGAACGAGCTTAAAAACATAATATTACCTAATGGTTCTCTTAATGAAAGTATTACTGAAACTGCTAGAGGGTTGTTGAGTTTAATATTATTAGGCTTAAGTGATAAAGAATTGAATATAATATCAGGATTATTAAATTTTTTAAATCAGAACTTAAATATGTTTAAAGCCGAAAGCAAACTTAATGAATTCGATTGGAAAAATAATAAGATTGCTTTTAAAATTGAACTACGGATGCTATTTTGGTTATTATTAGCTTTTTCTCAGTACATCTAACTGTATGTATTAAAATTTTATTCTAAATTAAAAATAGTCAAGATAAAATTCCTAGCTGTAGGTAAAATCTGTTTATTTTTAATACTCATATTCCATTTTTCAATTAATTGATTATTTTTCGATAAATCTTGTATGACTTCACGACCTAATTTTATCCATTGTTCCAAATCAATATTAGGGTATTCTTCTCCTATGCCTTGGCAATATTGAATCCCTTTTTGGGTGTAAAATATGTTGATGTTGCTTTCTTTCTTATTTTTGTCTCTTTGAATTGTGAATGTAAAAGGAAATGTTCTACAAAATCCTGGTCTAAATGCATAAATGGAGCATCTTTCTTTGGCTTTATCGTAAAAAAAACATTGTCCATTTGATTTTTTTTTCAAACCGACAAATGCCATTCCTCTTTCGGTGTGTATAGGTGGAACTACCATTCGATCTATCTCGCTCGTTAAGGGTGGTTGATCAAATACATAGAAACCTAGAATTTCAATTACTTCATCGAGAGTTAAATTTAATCCATTTTTTATTCTCAGAACATCTAAATATGTCGTATTTACGAGCGTATTCTGATTAAGGCAACACTGACCGCAATGTACGCATTGAAACCTTAATTTATTATTAATACCCATAATGTATCTAATAGAATGCGAAAAAAGTACTAATTACTTATTTATTTGATGATATTATAATTTTTTTGTTTAATAGAGTTTCAATTGCATCTATTATCAGATCTTGATTTTTTTCGTGTACAACTTCAAAGATTGTATCCAAATGAAATTCCTTTTTACTCTTAGCTATTGAATATATAACATTTAATATTCGTGTTTCCATTGAAGTTAACTCGCTTTCCTTTCTTAATCTAGCTATAAACTCTGCATTGTTTATTTCAAAAGTGTCTTTATAATATAATTCTACATATTTTGCTATGATTGGAGGCATTTGTAATTCAAAATCATGAATAGCGCCATCCCAGTTCTCAATTAGCTGTGAAAGATCGAGCATGATTCCCAATGATAAATCCGATATCAGTTTCTTCAATCTGTCTGAAGCTCTTTCATTGAGTATAAAAATCATCCGTAAATCTTGTCGATCACAAATTAGGCAATAAAAATATTTAAAATCTAATTCTAGAATTGTTCTACTACCATCTGAGTCATCAAATTTGGCTAAATCACGGTCGAATGCCCTTTTATCAACCATTTCTTCTCCAACTGTAATAATAGCTTGGATGAAACCTGAAAAAAGTTCTTTTTTATGCTTCTCCAATATTGAATAACTTTTTGAATAGAGTGGAATTCCACTGTATCTATGAATTGCTACAATTGCCTGAATGTTCTGGATATCTTTAAATTTTTGGGTTCTTGATAATAATTCTGTTTCAAATTTCCTTCTTCGTGGTAAAATCACGTAAGATCTCAAACTTAAAACTCCTAAAGCACTTATAATCGCTGCAGAAATTAATATAATAATCCATATTATAAACACAGGAAATTCTGGTTCGCTAATTACTAAAAGAAATGAAATTTGAGTTGCTTTATAAAGAACATTTTCTGTTGAAATAATTAAAGATACTTTAAAACTTCCATGGATATTATCTGGGATCTCAAGTTCACATTCATAAATTCCATTTCCCCTTTCTTCAAAATTGCCTAATCCAAATTCCCATGAATAGGAGATTGTAGCATTCTCAATATATTTGGCAGAAATTATTTCTGTCAAATTAATTCTGATGACTAATGATTCTCCAGGAAGGCTTTCAATTGAGTCTTGAAAATCAATAGTGTTAACTTTCATTTCAATTTGATTAACCAATAATTGAAAATAAAAGGTGGTAGATGTGTAATTCGGATGCATAAACCTAACATAAACAGAATTTATCCCTAAATCGAAATGAGAATAATTACATAGAACAGATATGTTATACCAATGGTTAGCATACTGAATGAAATCGTGAATACAACTCCCAACAACAAAAATAGCACTACCCCCATCAAGAAAAAGTTTCTCTACGTTTGCGAGAACTCTTAATGATAAAGAAAATCCATCATAATAAGTAATTTCAATTAAACTATTCGCAACAATTTCTTGTGAATTTACATATAACGACAAATTAACTGTTTCTGCAGTTATAAAAAATTGAAATGAAAAATAGGCATCAGTATAATTAGCTTGCTCAAATTTGATAGATACTGTATTGATTCCTAAATCAAAGTAGGCTCCATCAACTATGATAACAGTAGTAAACCATGTAGGATAAGAAGGATTTTCACCAACGTTAAAATTAAACATTTCCCCTATTAAAGTTATATTTCCTCCAGAAAGAAAAATCCCCTCTCCCATCGCATATACTTGTGCTGCTATAGTTATATTCTCTCTAAACATTATTTCAATTAGAGCGTTTTCGAGGATAGATTGATTATTAATTGATACATTAAGTTGTGTTAATTGTTCTCTAACTAACAATTGAAAAGAAAAGTAAGTTGTCGTATAATTTTGCTTTTGGAATTTAATTGAAACTGTATTAATCCCTGAACTGAAATTTGTCGTTGAAAAAATTAAGGATAAATTATACCAATTAGCTCCATACTCAATAAAATTCTTAACATAAGAAACACTTTTCCAAGAGATAGAAGCCTCGTTAATATAATTCAAATCAATATTACCATAGGCTCTCACAGAAATTGTTATATTTTGTTTAAACATTACCTCAATTAACTGATCTTCTGAAATTTGTTGGGAATTAATAAATACAGACAGATTGACTGGTTGCTCATATACTAACAATTGGAAATAAAATATGTCAGTTTTGTATTTTTCCATTTCAAATTGTATCCCTATTAAATTTAATCCAGGTGAGAAAATCGATGGATTAATTTGAATTGAAGTATTATACCAAAAATTCGAATATTCATTTAAAGTCTGTTCATAAGTATTAATTTTCCATGTGAAATTTCCTCCCATTAATAGATCATCATCAATCAAGGCTCTAG